>Ga0209181_10005148_pt1 | contig 18965 bp, 15 predicted proteins | sample MAT05_FD_187208 | JGI IMG/M metagenome (GOLD analysis project Ga0209181, IMG submission 187208) | Freshwater microbial communities from Lake Fryxell liftoff mats and glacier meltwater in Antarctica - MAT-05 (SPAdes) (version 2) | ecosystem: Environmental > Aquatic > Freshwater > Ice > Liftoff...
GGGACTCGGGACTCGGACTAAGCAAGGGCCGAGCGGTGAATTATTCGGTTTCCATACTGAATTCGCGATCAGATCGCGTCGCTAGACTGGATGTTAATGCGTCGAGACAATGACTGATTCAAGCGCCGGAGCATTTGGCCCACGCGGTCGCAAAGTTCAAGCGAAATGTCGAGATCAACCGGAGATGCCATCTGCAAATCACGCGCAAGTGGCAGTTGTGTCTGCAACTCAGCGCATGAGCCTTGCGCAATGCAAATGAACCGAGCGTAATCACGAGTCGAGCCTCGCGCATTACCGTCCGCGATATTTGACGGGATTGAAACTGCAGAGCGCTGCAATTGCGAGGTGAGACCGTAACGCTCTTCGCGCGGAAATTGCGAACAGACCAAATAGACCTCTTTCGCCAACTTCATTGCAAGCTGCCAAACTTCTAATTCTCGGAAATGGGAGGCCGTCATGCCTGGATCCGATGCGCTTCATCGAGTCCCGAGTCCCGAGCCCCGAGTCCCGACTTCATCAAAAACACAAACCGATCAAACATCCCCTCCACATCATGCGGGCCGGGGCTGGCTTCGGGGTGGCCTTGGAAGCTGAAGGCGGGTGCGTGGGTGAGGGCGATGCCTTGATTGGAGCCGTCGAATAGCGAGCGGTGAGTGACGCGGACGTCAGCCGGCAGCGTGGTTTCGTCGATGCAGAATCCGTGGTTCTGGCTGGAGATCATGACGCGGCCGCTGTCGAGATCAATCACAGGATGATTAGCGCCGTGGTGGCCGAATTTCATTTTCATCGTGCGCGCACCAGCGGCCAGACCGAGCAATTGGTGTCCGAGACAAATGCCGAAAATCGGAATCTTGCGTTCGATGAAGGTCTTGATAGCGGCAACAGCATAGTCGCAAGGCTCCGGATCGCCGGGCCCATTCGACAGGAAAATTCCATCCGGATTCAGCGCGAGAACCTCCGCAGCCGGGGTTTGCGCCGGAACGACCGTGACCTGACAGCCGCGATCAACCAGAAGACGCAAGATGTTGCGCTTGATGCCAAAGTCGTAAGCGACCACGCGGAATTTGCCGCTGCCGGTCTTAAACGCGTTGGCGTCGAGGTCGAACACGCCCTCAGTCCAGTCATAGCTGTGATCGATGCTCACCACTTTTGCCAGATCAAGCCCTTTAAGTCCGGGAAATCCGCGGGCCAGCGCAATCGCCGCTTCCGGTGTGGCATCCGGCCCCGCAATGATCGCGCCGGTTTGCGCGCCGGTTTCGCGCAAGATGCGCGTGAGTTGGCGCGTGTCGACCTCGGCGATCGCCACCACCTCGCGTGCCTTGAGATAGTCCGCAAGTCCGATCTCGCTGCGCCAGTTGCTGGCCACCAGCGGCAGATCGCGGATCACCAGACCGGTCGCGAAAATGCCGCGCGATTCCTCATCGGCCGCGTTACAGCCGGTATTGCCGATGTGCGGATAGGTCAGCGTGATGATCTGCTGGGCATAGGAGGGATCGGTCAGGATCTCCTGATAGCCGGTCATCGCGGTGTTGAACACCACCTCGCCACTGCGCGCGCCAATCGCGCCAATGGAGATTCCATGAAAAACGCTGCCATCGGCCAAGGCCAGGATTGCAGAGACTCGCGACATGCTCGAACTCCAGATGCGACAAAACCCGCGGATGCACCGTGACGGTGATCCGATTGGCTTGATCGGGTGGGATCGCGCGGATCATAACCGCTGAACTTCGGAAGCGGTGCTCAAAATGGCGGCGTCTTCGTTACAGGATTGGCCTTTTCCGTGAGCCTACGTCCGGCAACCGCACGCGGTTCTGGCGACTGGTGGTCGTCGGTTTTTCTATAGGTCACTGTTGACCGCGCAGTGGGGCGAGCTGACACTGCCATGTCGCAGCTTTGCTGTAAGCGTGCTGCCGCCCTGTCTCACTGAGATGAGCACCCCGATGTCCGGGGCCTTGGCCTCACAAAAGCACGTCCGCCACCTCGTATAGCCCCGCGGGCTGACGCGCCAGCCAGATCGCGCTGCGGACAGCGCCGCTGGCAAAGATCGCGCGCGAGCCGGCGCGGTGCGTTAATTCAATGCGCTCGCCTTCCGAGGCAAACAACACAGTGTGTTCGCCGACGATATCGGCAGCGCGCGACACAGCGAAGCCGATTTCTCCGGCCTTGCGCGCAGCGTCGTTGCCCGCGCGTGAGTAGCGCGCAAGATCTGACAACTCGGAACCGCGCGCCTTGGCGATGGCATCTCCCAATGCGAGTGCCGTGCCGGAAGGGGCATCTTTCTTGTAGCGATGGTGTACTTCAAAAACCTCAGCATCGAATTCTGGCCCCAAGCGGGCCGCAGCCAGTGCCACCAACTGCTTGAGCAAAGCAACGCCAAGACTGAAATTCGCACTCCACAATACCGGGATGTATTTCGACGCATCGCGAAGTCGCGCCTGCTGCGCGAGGTCAATCCCGGTGCTTCCTGAGACCAGTGCGATCTTGCGCGACAAGGCGATCTCCAATGCGGCATCCAAGCCCTCGCTGGACGAAAAGTCGACAATGGCGTCCACAACGAGATCCAGCGGCAGATCGGATCGGAAGGGCAGATTGTGCTCGAGCGTCGGCCCGACAAGGGCAGGTGGCGCGCCATTTTGTGCAGATTCGGCGCGGACCAGGGCAGCGGCGACGAAGCAATCGGTACGCTGCGCCGCGGCCTGAAGGATCTGCAATCCCATTCGCCCGGCTGCGCCATAGATTGCGAGGCGCGTGGAGGGATGCACTGCTGTTGTCATGGAACAAGGCACTCCGAGCGTCGAATGCGACAATGCCAGTTGTGGTCGGTGCAATGGACGTCGCTTCGCCGCGCACGAATTACGACTTGCCGCGGCGTTGAAGTTTCGCTCAGCGCCGGCGGCAAGACGGTATTCAGGCCCCGATACGACCGATGAAATCCTTGACACTATCGAGCCAGGAGCTTGAGCGCGGGCTATTGCGCTCCGCATCCTCGCCGGTGAAGGTAGATTCTAATTGCGCCAGCAACTCGCGCTGTTCAGCGTTGAGTTTCACCGGTGTTTCAACCACCACGCGGCACATCAAATCACCCTTGTTGTGGCTACGCACAGACTGCACGCCCTTGCTGCGCAGGCGGAAGAGTTTTCCAGTTTGCGTGCCTTCCGGGATCTTCAGTTGCGCGCTGCCGTCCAAGGTAGGCACTTTGAGTTCACCGCCCATCGCCGCGGTGGTGACGCGGATCGGAATCTCACAGTAGAGATCGTCACCATCGCGCTTGAAGATAGCGTGCTCGCGCACGGCAATTTCGACATAGAGATCGCCCGCACCGGCACCCGCCGGACCTGCCTCACCCTCGCCACTCAAGCGGATGCGATCGCCTTGATCGACGCCCGATGGCACCTTGACGCGTACCACTTTCTCTTCTTCCAGTCGCCCATGGCCGTCGCAGTGTTTACATGGATTGGCCACGGCTTTTCCGGCGCCGTGGCAAGTCGGACAGGTTTGCTGGATCGAGAAAATCCCGTTCTGTACGCGCACCCGCCCTTGCCCTGCGCAGGTCCGGCAGGTGGTGGTCTTGCCGTCCGCAGAGCCGCTACTGGCGCAGTGGTGACAGCCCACCAGCGTTGGCACATTGATTTCGCGCTCCACACCGGCAACGGCTTGCTCCAGATCGAGTTCCATCACAAACCGCAAATCCGACCCGCGTCGCGCACGCTGTTGTGCGCCGCGTCCAGCACCGAAAATATCGCCGAAGATGTCACCAAATATATCGCCCAGATCGCCCGGACCCGCGCCAGCGCCGCGTCCACCCGCGAGGCCTGCATGTCCATGACGGTCATAGACAGCGCGCTGCTGCGCGCTACACAACACTTCGTAAGCCTCTTTGGCTTCCTTAAATTTGTCCTGCGCTTCCGGATCGTCCGGATTGCGATCCGGGTGCAACTTCATTGCGAGGCGCCGGAAGGCTTTTTTGATGTCTTCCTCGGTGGCGGTCTTGGGAACGCCGAGGACTTCATAGTAATCGCGCTTGGACATCGTGGCAGCCATAAGAGATTCGTTCGAACTTAAGTGGGATTATGAAAAAAACTCGGTAGTTACTGATTTGGAGCGATGTTCGTAAGATTCGCGAACAATGCCAGCAACGGACAGCGGAGCCCGCCTAACACCGGGTTTTTGACGAGTTCGCTTGATTCGAGTGCGCAGTCTCATCAGGGACTTTCGCAGCGAAGGCGCGGTCTTCACCGCGCCTTCGCATTCTCGCATCGAAGTCTCAAGCTTTTAACGCTTGGAATCGTCCACTTCGGTGAACTCGGCATCGACCACATCGTCGGCCGGAGCGCCCGCTTGGCCCGAAGACGCCGATGCGCCCGGACCCGCATCGCCACCTGCCGCACCGCCGGAGGAGGCCGCCGCGCGAAGATTCTGCGAGGCTTCGGCCAAGGCCTGCGTCTTCGCTTCGATAGCGCCCTTGCTATCCCCTTTCATCGCCACTTCCAGCTCAGAGATCGCAGCTTCAGCCTTGGCAATCTGCGCGCCGTCGACCTTGTCGCCCGATTCTTTGATCGCACGGCGTGTCTCGTGCAGTAACGCGTCGGCTTGGTTACGTGCACCGATCAACTCGTGGAATTTCTTATCCTCGTCCTTGTGGATCTCAGCGTCCTTGACCATCTGCTGGATCTCGTCTTCCGACAAACCTGATCCGGCCTTGATCTCGATGCGCTGTTCCTTGCCGGTCTTTTTGTCTTTGGCTGAAACGTGCAAGATGCCATTGGCGTCGATGTCGAAGGTCACCTCGACCTGCGGCATGCCACGTGGTGCCGGCTCGATGCCAGCCAGATCGAACTTCGCGAGCGCCTTGTTAAAGCGCGCCTGTTCGCGCTCGCCCTGCAATACATGCACAGTCACAGCGGTCTGATTGTCATCGGCGGTGGAGAACACTTGGCCCGCACGCGTCGGGATCGTGGTGTTTTTCTCGATCAACTTGGTCATGACGCCGCCCAAGGTCTCGATGCCCAGCGACAGCGGGGTCACGTCGAGCAGCAATACATCCTTTACCGTACCTGCGAGCACGCCACCCTGGATGGCTGCACCAATGGCCACTGCTTCGTCTGGATTGACGTCTTTGCGCGGCTCTTTGCCGAAGAATTCCTTGACCGCGTCCTGCACCTTGGGCATGCGCGTCTGACCGCCGACGAGGATCACGTCTGCGATATCGGTGATGCGCAGTCCGGCATCCTGCAAAGCGGTGCGGCAAGGCTCGATGGTCCGCTTGATCAGATCGTCGACCAGCGATTCGAGCTTGGCACGCGTCAGCTTGACGTTCAGATGCTTCGGGCCACTCGCGTCCATCGTCACATATGGCAAATTGACATCGGTCTGCATCGACGTCGACAGCTCGATCTTGGCACGCTCGGCCGCATCCTTCAGCCGCTGCAATGCCAGCGGATCATTGCGCAGATCGATACCCTGTTCCTTGCGGAATTCGTCAACCAGGAAGTCGATCACACGACGGTCGAAGTCCTCGCCACCGAGGAAGGTGTCGCCATTGGTCGCGAGCACTTCAAACTGCTTCTCGCCGTCGACTTCGGCGATCTCGATGAGCGAAACGTCGAAAGTACCGCCGCCAAGATCGTAAACCGCAATTTTGCGATCGCCTTGACCCTTTTTGTCCATGCCATAAGCCAACGCCGCCGCAGTCGGCTCGTTGATGATGCGTTTAACGTCGAGACCGGCAATGCGGCCAGCATCTTTGGTGGCTTGGCGCTGGCTGTCATTAAAATACGCAGGCACAGTAATCACGGCCTCGGTGACCGCCTCGCCCAGATAATCCTCAGCGGTTTTCTTCATTTTCATAAGCACGCGCGCGGAGATTTCTGGCGGCGCCATCTTCTTGCCGTTCACCTCTACCCACGTGTCGCCGTTCTCTGCGTCCACAATGTTGAAGGGCGAAATGGACAACTCTTTCTGCACCACCGACTCGCTGAATTTACGGCCAATCAATCGTTTGATGCCGTACAGCGTGTTTTTCGGATTGGTGACCGCCTGACGCTTGGCGGCTGCGCCGACCAGAACTTCGCCATCCTTGGTAAAAGCGACCACCGACGGAGTCGTACGGTCGCCTTCAGAGTTCTCGATGACCTTGACTGAACCGCCTTCGACGACGGCGACGCAGGAATTGGTCGTGCCGAGATCGATACCGATGATCTTGCCCATTGTGTGCTCACTCCTCAAACGTAAGAACCGGGGCTGTGCCCCAACGTGGGTTTAAATAGGGTCACTTTGCGCCAAGCCCAAGGCCTGACGTCGACAAATTGCGCGCTCAGGCCCCTTGACTGACCAATACCAGCGCTGGACGCACCAAGCGGTCATTCAACAAGTAGCCCTTCTGCAAAACCGAATGCACGTGATCAGCCGGAATATCAGCACTCGCGAGCATGCCCATCGCCTGGTGATGCTCAGGGTTAAACGGCTGACCTTGTGGATCGACCGCGACCAATCCTTGGCTTTCCACGGCTTTGCGTAGCAATCGCAAGGTCATGTCGGCACCCGTGCGAAAACTGTCAACGCTCGCACCTGCGACCTCAGTCGCCTTGATGCCCTGCTCCAGGCTGTCAATCACCGGCAGCAGATCGCCCAGGATGCGATCGTTGGCGAACTTGCGCGCCTGCTCGAACTCCCGCAACCAGCGCTTGCGCTGATTCTCGGTTTCAGCGCGGTCACGCATAAGTTGGGTTTCTAGCTCTGCGACGCGTGCCGCGAGCACCTCGACATTGCCAAGATCCGCTCCGAATCCTTCGCTTTCGTCTGTTAGGTCTTCCGGACGCTCGTTTTCTGCCGATGCCTGCATGATGCGGCTGCTCCAAACGCGATTAAGGTCGGCGCATTAACTGGGGCCACTCAAAGCGTATTCAAGGCGGCCCCAACCGCTTGCGCCGTGGCCCGGACGATGGGAATCACCCGCGGATAATTCAAGCGCGTAGGTCCGATCACGCCCAGCACGCCAATCGGCTTTCCCGCTTGGTGATAAGGCGCGGTGATCACAGCGCACGCGGCAAAGGGCTTAAATCCCGACTCCTCGCCAATGAATAGGCGCACATCGTCTGCACGGACGGAGTGCTCGACCAGTTCCAGCAAATCGCGCTGACGCTCAAAGGCGTCAATCAATCCGCGCAATTGCCCGACATCGGCCAATTCTGCATGCGCCGCGAGACGGCTTTCGCCCGCGATCATCAGTTCCTCACCGGGCGTTGTGCTGAAAGCCTGTCCCACCGCGTCGACGACACAACAGCTACCCGAATCGAGCTTTGACTTGGTCGTGAGCAGATCTTGCGCCAACGATTCCTGGATCTGGGTCAACCGCTGCCCGGTGAAGCGTTCATTAATCGCGCGTGCCGCACGCTCCAATTGCGCAGCTTCAAACGGGCGTTCGGTCTGCACCAATCGGTTCTGCACTTGGCCGTCGTCGAAAACCAAGATCACCAGCAAGCGGCGCGGACCCAACTGCACGAACTCCACTTGGCGCAAGGCCAGATGGTCATGTCGCGGCACCGAGACGATGCCCGCGCATTCGGTCAGCTCTGACAACAGTCGGCTGGCCGAGCGCAGCACATCTTCGGGTACTCCATTACTCGGCAGACGTGCCTTGATGTCATCCACCAATGGCGCCGCAGGCTGTTCGATCTGAATCAGTGAATCGACGAATAAGCGATAGCCCTGTGGCGTCGGGATGCGTCCGGCCGAGGTGTGCGGCGAACGGATCAAACCGCCTGCCTCCAACTCCGCGAGAATATTGCGCACCGTCGCCGGACTTAAGTCCAGGCCGCATTCACGCGCCAAACGGCCCGAGGCTACGGGTTCGCCGCCCTCAATGTAGCAAGCGATCAAATCCCGTAACAAGCGTCGCGAGCGGGCATCGAGCGTCTTCAAATGCAGTCCATCTTCGGCAGGCACAGCCGCGATGTGGGGACGGCAAGGCCGCGGCGCAAGAGCGATGCAAGCGAGCGACCCTGGCATTATGCTTTGGATTGCCTAAGCACCAAGGTCACCATGCTGCAACGCCTCACCATTCGTGATTTGGCCGTGGTCGGTCGCGTCGATCTCGGCATTCCGCACGGAATGAGCGTGATCACGGGCGAAACCGGCGCCGGCAAATCCATCCTAGTCGATGCATTAAGTTTGATTTCCGGCGGGCGCGCGGATAGTGGCGCCGTACGTGAGGGCAGCGATCGTACAGAGATCGCGGCCGAGTTCGAGCTGTCCGAACGACCGCAAGCGCGTGATTGGCTGGTGGATCAGGCGCTCGATGAGGATGGCGGCTGTCTGCTGCGGCGCGTAGTGCGTGCCGATGGCGGATCGCGTGCCTTCATCAATGGTCGCACCGCCTCCTTGCAGCAGATGCGTGATCTTTCCGCGCTGCTGGTCGAGATTCACGGGCAGCACGAACATCAGGCCCTGTTGGCACGCACCCATCAGCTCGAATTACTGGATCAATTCGCACACGATGCAAGTGCCTTGCGCCAAGTGCGCGAGCGCTGTGCGCGGTGGCGAGACCTGCAAACGCAGATTGAGACCTTACGCAGCAATGCGCACAGCGGTAGCGATCTCAGTGACTTTTTGCGCCATGAGCTTAAGGAATTGACGCGTGCCGATGTGGCAGCGGAGCGCGTTGCGCGCGTCGAAGGCGATCATCGCCGCCTCGCGCACGCGGGCGAAATCCTCGACGGCCTAACGCGCGTCGAGACCCTGCTCGGCGGCGATGAAGGCACCAATGCCGAGCGCCTGCTGGGAACGGCCTATCACGAGCTCAGCCGTATGTTGGCAATGGACGGCCGTTTGGAAGTGGCCTTATCACTGATCGATGCCGCGCAATTGCAGCTCAAAGAGGCGCTGTCGGAAATCCGGCACAGGCGCGACGGAATCGATTTGGACCCGGAAAGCCTGCAACGTCTAGAACAAGACATATCGCGGCTGCACAATTTGGCGCGCAAGCATCGCGTGCCGATGAGTGGGCTGGAGGCCGCGGCTACGGACATCTCGGATCGCTTAGCGCAGGCCGAAGGCGCGGCCGACCGGTTGGTCGGCTTGGAACGCGAGGCGTCGGCAGCACTGAACGATTACGAGCGCGCTGCGCAGGAATTGAGCCAGGCGCGTCGTCAAGCCGCCGCCACCCTTTCCGTCCAGGTCAGCGATTTGATGCAGGAACTCGGCATGGCAGGCGGACGCTTCGAGATTGCATTTGAGCGCGTCGATGGTCCGCCGCAATTCAAAGGTCGCGAACAGATCGAATTTTTGGTCACCGCGAATGCGGGCATGGCACCGCGCGCGCTGCGAAAGGTCGCCTCGGGTGGCGAACTCGCGCGTATCAGTCTGGCCATCAAAGTCGCGACCATTGCGCTTGAAGACACACCGGTGCTGGTGTTCGATGAAGTCGATTCCGGGATTGGCGGGGCGGTTGCCGAGATCGTCGGACGTAAATTGCAGCAATTGGGTGTGCGCCGACAGGTGTTGTGCGTGACTCATCTGGCGCAAGTTGCGGCTTGCGCGCACCACCATTTCAGAGTGAGCAAATCACAAGTGGACGCACGCACCGAATCGGAGGTCGTGGAATTAGACAAGGCCGCGCGTGTCGGCGAACTCGCACGCATGCTCGGCGGCATCGATATCACCGCGGCCACGCGTGCCGCCGCCAAAGATCTGCGCGAGCGTTTGCGTTTGTAGGGCGCTAACTGGCACCCCGCGCACCCAGCAAAGTCACTGGCTTGGCGCGTGCGGGAGTGCGAGAGCATACCCTCAGACCCTCTCACCCTCTCCCAGAAGACTGCCGGAGCGTGGATCGCAGCGCTGGATTGCTTGGCTGCAAGCGCCGCACCGCAGTACCCAGCCCGCTCTTTGCCCCCGCGCGACTCAACGCAACAACGCGTTGACCGCCTGAATATCGGCCACGGTGATGGTGCCTGCGGTCTGCTTCAAGCGCAGCGTATTAACCAAATAGTCGTGACGCGCGCGCGCGTAGTCTCGTTGCGCCTGGAACAAGACCTGTTGCGAGATCAACACGTCGACAATGGTTCGCGTGCCGACTTCAAAACCGGCTTGCGTGGCCTCGAGCGCACTGTTGGCGGATACCAATGCCTGCTTGCGCGCCTCCACTTCACTGATGCCAGCTACAACTGCGCGGAAAAGTGTGCGCGTGCTGCGGATCACGGCGCGCTCTTCCTGCTCGTAGAAATCCACCGCCGCATCACGGTCGTGATACTCCTGGCGTACGCGCGATTGGGTAGCGAAACCCTCGAAAATCGGCACATTCAAGGTGAATCCCGGGCCACGATCGCGCAGGCTGGAATCTGCCGGAAAATCCAAATTATTCGAGACGCTGGAGCCCCATGCGCGCGAATTGGTGACGTCATAGCTGAAGCTCAGGGTCGGCAAATGCCCGGCCTTTGCGGTTTCAATATTCTGATTGGCAAGTTCGAGCTCGAACTTGCGCACGCGCAACGCTGGGCTTTCGTCCTTGGCCGTGTCCACCCACGCGTCCGGCGCGTCCGGTACCGGACGCACAAGCGCGATTTCTTCGGCCAGCGGATCGACCGTAGCTACTGGTTTACCGGTTAGTTCGGCCAGCGCCTCGTAAGCATCGTCAAGCTGGTTCTGCGACAAAATCGCCGCTGCGCGCGAGGCGTCGTAACGTGCGCGCGCCTCGTGCACATCAGTGATCGCGGACAAACCAACTTCAAAGCGCTGATCCGCCTGATCCAATTGCCGTTGCACCGCCTTTTCTTCGGCCTGCGCGGCTTCCAGATTGGTGGTGGCGGTCAGCGCTGCGAAATATGCATCAGCCACGCGGATAAACAGCGTGTCCAGCGCAACATCATAGGAGGCCTGCGAGCGCGAGGAATTGGCGCGCGAGGCGGCCAGACGCGTGTAGTTGGCGCGGCTGTAAACGCTTTGCTGGAGTTGCAGACGATAAGTGCGCTGGCGGATGTCCGAGGAGCCGTCTGCCGGTCCGAAACGCACCGTGCCATCGGACTGCGGGATCGAGGTCACGCGCCGATTGGAATCAGTCGACTCGTTGATAGACGCCGTGCCCGTTACCGTCGGCAGCAGTAAAGCGCGAGATTGGATGATTCCTTCGCCAGCCGCGTACATAGAGGATTCCGCTGCCGCGATCTGCGGATCGCTCGCCAGGGCGGCCTGATAGATTTCGAGCAAATCATCGGCTGCTGCGGTCCTCGGGGCCAAGCTCATGCTGGTGGCGGATAACAGCGCAGCCGCAACGGCGACCGTGACTCGATTGAAGCGCATGCTCGAACCTCGTGAATAAATGTCGGAAATTTCAGAACTCGAAGCGCGCGCTGGGTTCCGCGCCTTTCAAGTAGGCAAGATCAGTCTCAAACAGGCTGCGACGTTCGTTGAAGTCAGCGGATTGGCGCGTGTACAAAACCGCTTCCATGACCGGCGAATGTCCGCAAATCACAAACATGCGCCCGCCAGGCTTGAGCCAGCGCATCCAATCCGCGGGCGGCGAAACTACCGCACCGGTCACCGCTATCACATCGAAACTCTGTTGCGGATGGAAGTCTGCATACACATCTTGTGCCAACACCTGGCAATTGCGGATGCCGCAGGCACCGATGCGTGATCGCGCGCGGTCGGCGAGATCTGCATGGATCTCAATCGACGTCACCTGACGCGCCAGACGCGACAAGCAGGCCGTCACGAATCCGCTGCCGGTACCGATTTCCAGCGCCTCGTCGTCAGACTGGACCTGCAGCGCCTGCAAAAGGCGGCCCTCAACCACAGGCTTCATCATGGCTACACCGTGATCAAGCGGGATCTGAAGATCGGCAAATGCCAGTTGGCGATGCTCGGGCGACACAAAATCTTCGCGTTTGATTTCGCTCAACACGTCCAGCACGCGGGTATCGAGCACTTCCCACGGGCGCACTTGTTGCTCGACCATGTTGAAACGCGCGCGCTCAAAATTCATCGTGCCAGCCATGGCAGCTCATTCCTCAGTGGATGGGTACGCTACAAGCCTAGCGGTCCGCAAGCGCATTACTCAAGGTGCGAAGATTCAATTCACAGCGTCTTGTCGATAAGTGCCATTGGTCACCGAAAGGAATTGGTTTCTACATCGTTAAACTGACGTCGCTCGGATAACACGATGGGCCTGGCTTTCGCGAGTTTTCGGGTGCTGCCGATGCGTACACGAATATTGGCGAGAACGGTCGCACACGAGATTCACGCCCGTTCTGGCTCCATTCCGCCCTTCGATCAGCACAAACGGACGGCAATTCATGGGCAATTTCTCCCCGTTTACGGTTGAGCCGCTGCGCTATCAGCCTTCCATGGAGGCATGGGAAGAGAACGAGGCGGAGACTGAGCGGGAACTGGTCGACACGCTGATCAGCATCGCGCGCACGGTACACAACGATGAAGGCCACGCCTTCCGTGCCGTTCACGCCAAGAGTCATGGCCTACTGTTGGCGAAATTCACCGTTTTGGACGACTTGCCGACGTACTTGCGCCAGGGCCTATTCGCGGAGCCACGCAGTTATCCGATGGCGATGCGCTTCTCGACGGTTCCCGGCGACCTGCTCGACGACAATATTTCCACACCGCGCGGCTTGGCGATGAAGATTGTTGGCGTCGAAGGCGAGCGTGTAGCCGGTGCCGAGGCTACGGTGACCCAGGATTTCGTTATGGTCAACGGCGGCACATTTAGCGTGCCAACAGCGCGTAAATTCGTCGGCAAAATCAAGCTACTGGCGGCTACCACCGATAAAGCGCCGCGACTCAAGAAAGTCTTTGCGGCGGCTTTGCGCGGCCTCGAATCGCTACTGGAGAAGGCCGGCACCGAGAGCCCGGCACTCAAAGCGATGGGCGGCCATCCGAAAACCCATGTGCTCGGTGAGACCTACTTCAGCCAAGTGCCGATTCTGTTCGGGCCATATATCGCCAAGCTTTGCGTGGTGCCGACCTCGCCCGCTTTGCTGGCGCTTGAGGATGCGACGGTGGATCTGTCAGGTCATCCGGACGGCTTGCGCGAAGCGGTGGTGGAACATTTCCGTGCGAACGGCGGAATCTGGGAGCTGCGCGTGCAGTTGTGCACCGACCTTGAGAACATGCCGATCGAGGATGCCGGGGTGACGTGGCCGGAAGAGCAAAGTCCATTCATTGCCGTGGCGCGCATCGAGGCGGGCCCGCAGTTGGCCTGGAGCGCGGCACGCTCAAGCGCGGTTGACGACGCCATGGCTTTCAATCCGTGGCATGCCTTGGCGGCACATCGGCCCTTGGGCTCGATCATGCGTGTGCGCAAAGCCGCCTATCGCGCGGCCTCGGAATTTCGGTCGGCGCACAATGCGGTGAAGGTCAGCGAGCCGACACAGCTCGAATCTTTACCGTGAATCGTGCGTCGCAGCTTGGTTAGTCTGCGTCGATGCAAAACGCGACAATCGAGTCCGAAGACGACATAGTTGAAACGCCGTGGCGCACGGCCTTTCGCGGGCGCTGTTTCGTGTACCTATTGCCTTGCCGCGATCGCGATGTGGCCAAGATCGGATTCTCCACCGACCCGATCGCACGCATGCAATCGCTGCATCCGCGCTATTTCGATTTCTTCGATCTGGAGCGCGCGGCGTTGATCGAGACCGACTATGTGCGCGATGCGCGCGCGCTCGAATCTGTGATCAAGAAAATCTGCCGGGACTCGGCGATTTCGCCGCCGCTGGTGATCAAGCCCGCGGCCGGCGGCCGCACGGAGTGGTTTTGCGGCGTGCATGCCCGCACCACGCAATTGTTCGAATCCAGCCAAGTGGAGGATGGCTACACGCTGCATGCAAATCTCGCCGACTGGCTACGCGCCCGCATCGCCACCCATGGCGGCGGGCTGTTCGATTGGTCTGCCCATGAGTACCAGATCGCCGAATTACTCCATTTTAACGCGAATCCTGGCGCCGGCACTCGCCACGAAAAAGCGCTGCGCGCCGCTTTGGATCTGTGTCGCTCGCTGAATCTAGACATCGCAACGCTGGTACCCGCTGCGGTGGCGCATTGGTATTTGTGGGGATTTGAGGGTCGTTAGCTGTTAGCGATCGCGGTTGCCGCAGTGTCCTATGACTTGACGGTCGCACGCGCACGTAGCCCGCCGCGTTCAACAAAGACCGCTAACCACCCTTGTACCGTTGGCGCGTCCTCACAGCACGCGCAGCAACTTAGTGATGTCACCTAGCGCGACGCGATCAATTCTGATCGACAAGAGCCTCAGTCCAAGCTTAGTCGGAAGCGCTTGGCACCAAGTGCGGGCAGGGTTGCTGTTGGCAACATCAGACATTGCACCCAAAGCATGCAACTAAAGGCTCGCTATACCCGCCGAGTTATCCAATCTTTTGCGCCCGCGGGCCGCTCTGCACAGCGGCGCAGGAATGATTCTCGGGCCCACGCAAGCCGGAGCTTAAGGTTTGGTCTGCCCTGTGCAAAGCATCAGGCCAGGGATGCATCCAAACCTCTGACCCATGGACGAATACGCGGCGTGCGACTAGGGTGCTGTCCTCATCTTCACCTACCGAGGAGTCGCCGCATGCGTCCTTTGTCTTTCGCCATCCCGTTGATCCTGTCTATGAATGCCTACGCGCAAAGCACACCCGACACCGACCCCAACCAGTGGCTGGAGGGCGTCGAGGACACCAAAGCGCTGGATTGGGTGAAGGCCGAGAACGCAGATTCGGTTGACGAACTGACGCGCTCGGGTGACTTCAAACGCATCGAGGCGCGTACGCTTGAAATCTTAGATTCGGATGCGCGCATCCCCTATGTCTCCAAGCAGGGCGACCAGTACTACAACTTCTGGCGCGACGCGAAGAACCCGCGCGGCCTGTGGCGGCGCACAACCATGGCCGAGTACCGCAAAGCCGAACCGCAGTGGGAAGTGGTGCTGGATCTAGATGCGCTGGCCAAGGCCGAGGACAAGAACTGGGTCTTTGCAGGCGCCGATTGCCTGGAGCCCACCTATAAACGCTGCCTGATGCAACTCTCAATCGGTGGCGCCGATGCCAATATCGTGCGCGAGTTCGACACCGCCGACAAAGCTTTCGTCACGGACGGTTTCAACCTGTCCGAGGCAAAAAGTAATGTGTCTTGGGTCGACAACGACACCGTGTTTGTTGGCACCGATTTCGGGCCCGGTTCAATGACCGATTCGGGCTATCCGCGCGTTGCCAAACGTTGGAAACGCGGCACACCGCTCACCGATGCGCAGCCAATTTTTGAAGGTGATCAAAAGGACGTGGCGGCTTATGCCTATGCCGACACCACGCCGGGATTTGAGTTGCAGGGATTGGTCCGCCAGACCACCTTTTTCAGCAACGAGGCCTATTTATTGCGCGATGGAAAAACTATCCAGATCGACAAACCCGCCGATGCGAACATGAACGCGCATCGCGGCTGGATGTTTCTGGAGCTGCGCAGTGACTGGATTGTCGGCGGCAAGACGTGGGTCGCCGGATCGTTACTGGCGATCAATCTGGACAAATTTCTCGCCGGCGAGCGCAACTTTGAGGCGCTTTTTACACCGAATGCACGCACCTCGCTGGCGGGTTATTCGCCCACACTCGGCCACGTGATACTCAATGAACTCGACAATGTGCGTAACCGCCTGTATGTGCTTACGCCGAGCGAGAGCGGCTGGAAACGCGAGCCGCTGCCGGGATTGCCGGAGTTCGGCACGATCACGGCAGATGCGGTCGATTCGTCGGAATCAGACGCCTTTTTCATCAACGTGACCGACTACCTGACGCCCACCAGCTTGCTCTATGGCGAAGTTGGCAAAGGCGCGCCCGAGAAACTCAAATCCTTGCCCGGATTCTTTGACACCGAGGGTTTGGAAGTGTCTCAGCACGAAGCTAAGTCGGCAGATGGCACACGCGTGCCCTATTTCCAGGTCTCGATGAAGGCCGTCAAGTTGAACGGAAAGAACCCGACTGTACTCTATGGTTACGGCGGTTTCGAAGTCTCAATGACTCCTAATTACAGCGCAGGCATTGGCGATTCGTGGCTCAGCAAGGGAGGCGTTTACGTGGTCGCCAACATCCGTGGTGGCGGCGAGTTCGGCCCCAAATGGCATCAGGCTGCACTCAAGGCCAATCGCAACAAGGCCTATGAAGACTTCATCGCCGTGGCCGAAGCCCTGATCGCCCGCAAGCTCACCAGCACGCCGCACTTAGGTATCAACGGCGGATCCAACGGCGGCTTACTGATGGGCAACATGCTGACCATGCGCCCGGATTTATTTGGTGCCATCGTCTGCCAAGTTCCATTGCTGGATATGCAGCGCTATCACAAGCTGTTAGCGGGCGCATCGTGGATGGGCGAATACGGCGATCCCGATGTGCCAGCGGAATGGGCCTATCTGCAGAAATATTCGCCGTATCACAACGTCAAAAAAGACGTGACCTATCCGCGCACTTTGTTCACCACATCCACGCGCGACGACCGCGTCCATCCCGGACACGCGCGCAAGATGGTCGCTAAGATGAAGCAACAAGGCCACGACGTGCTGTATTACGAGAACATCGAAGGTGGCCACGGCGGCGCCGCAAACAATCAGCAGCGCGCGTTCATGACTGCACTCGCGTGGACCTTCTTCGCACGCGAATTGCGTTGAAGTGTACCGTTGAGCCAAGCAAGCCGCGCCATAGCGCATCTGCTATGGCGCGCCAAAGCCTTCATTGATGCGCCATAGGCCCACGACCCTGGCGTCAATTGCGCGCTACAATGCCGCCATGAAGCGGGGGTGCCTTTCAAGCAAAGGCTGAGATAGTCCCTTCGAACCTGATCCGGTTCACACCGGCGTAGGGAGCTTCGAGCATTCGGGCGCATCGCGCCCGGGTGTCCGGCGCCGCCGCTTCCTCTTTGAACTTCGAGGAATGCCCATGAACGCGGTGACCATTGATCTTTTGCAAAACGCCGAGCGTCTTTCCGACACGCTGATTGCGCCGATTCCAGGTTCGCGCAAGATCTATGCGCACGGTTCGCGTGATGACCTGCGCGTGCCGATGCGCGAAATCACACTCAGCCCCACGCAGAAATCCTTCGGCGCCGAGATCAATCCGGCGCTTAGTGTGTATGACACCAGCGGCCCGTATACCGATCCCTCAGTACATATCGATTTGCGCCGGGGTCTGCATGCCTTGCGCGCGAACTGGATCGCCGAGCGCGGCGACACCGAGCAGCTTTCCGGGCCCAGTTCAAAATTCGGCACGGACCGCTTGCATGACCCGAAGACTGCGCATCTGCGCTTCGAACACCAGCGCGCGCCGCGCGTGGCCAAAGCCGGTGCCAACGTTAGCCAGATGCATTACGCGCGGCGCGGCATCATCACGCCGGAGATGGAATACGTCGCCATCCGCGAGAACCAGTTGCTCGATACGATCCGTGACGCGCGCCTGCTCAAGCGCCATGCCGGCGAGAGCTTCGGTGCCAACCTGCCAGAGTTCGTGACCGCGAAATTCGTGCGCGATGAAATTGCGCGCGGCCGCGCCATTATCCCGTGCAATATCAATCACCCCGAACTCGAGCCGATGATCATCGGCCGCAACTTCCTGGTGAAGATCAACGCCAATATCGGCAACTCGGCCGTGACCAGTTCGATCGCCGAGGAAGTCGAAAAAATGGTCTGGGCGATTCGCTGGGGCGGCGACACCGTCATGGATCTGTCCACCGGCAAGAACATCCACGAAACGCGCGAGTGGATCATCCGCAACTCGCCGGTACCGATCGGCACCGTGCCGATCTACCAGGCGCTAGAAAAGGTCAACGGCAAGGCCGAGGATCTGACCTGGGAGATCTTCCGCGACACGCTGATCGAGCAAGCCGAACAGGGGGTGAGCTATTTCACCATCCACGCCGGCGTGCGCCTGCCGTACATTCCGCTGACTGCCAAGCGCGTCACCGGCATTGTCTCGCGTGGCGGCTCCATCATGGCCAAGTGGTGTTTGTCGCACCACAAAGAGTCTTTCCTGTACACGCGATTTGAAGAAATCTGCGAAATCATGAAGGCCTACGATGTGTCCTTCTCATTGGGCGATGGCCTGCGTCCAGGCTGCATTGCCGACGCCAACGACGCCGCGCAATTCGCCGAGCTGGAAACCCTGGGCGAGCTCACCAAGATCGCCTGGAAACACGATGTTCAGACCATGATCGAAGGCCCGGGCCACGTGCCGATGCAATTGATCAAAGAGAACATGGAGAAGCAGTTGCGCGAGTGCGGCGAAGCGCCCTTCTACACCCTTGGACCGCTAACCACCGATATCGCACCCGGCTATGACCACATCACCAGCGCCATCGGCGCGGCGATGATCGGCTGGTATGGCACCGCCATGCTTTGCTATGTCACGCCGAAAGAGCACTTAGGCTTGCCCAATAAACAAGATGTGCGCGACGGCATCATCACTTATAAAATCGCCGCCCACGCCGCCGACCTTGCCAAAGGTCATCCGGCTGCGCAGGTGCGCGACAACGCGCTCAGTAAAGCGCGCTTTGAATTCCGCTGGGAAGACCAGTTCAACTTAGGGCTCGATCCGGAGAAGGCCAAGGAATTCCACGACGAAACTCTGCCGAAGGACGCGCACAAAGTCGCCCACTTCTGCTCGATGTGCGGCCCGCATTTCTGCTCGATGAAGATCACCCAAGACGTGCGCGACTACGCCGAAGCCCAAGGCGTGGCCGACGAGACCGAAGCGCTAGAACGCGGCATGGCCGAAAAAGCCGCCGAGTTTCGTGAGGCAGGTGGCGAGATTTATCGGCAAGAGTGAGGGACTTGGGGCTTAGGTGCCGGGGCTTAGGTGCCGGGACTCGGGGCTCGGGGCTCGGGGCTCGGGGCTCGGGGAAGATGCGCTAGGCAGCTGGGAACGCAAGGCTTTTCTTCAGTGATTTGACGACGCAGTTCGTAACTCCGCGATGATGTCGCACCCATGCTC
>Ga0209181_10005156_pt1 | contig 18943 bp, 12 predicted proteins | sample MAT05_FD_187208 | JGI IMG/M metagenome (GOLD analysis project Ga0209181, IMG submission 187208) | Freshwater microbial communities from Lake Fryxell liftoff mats and glacier meltwater in Antarctica - MAT-05 (SPAdes) (version 2) | ecosystem: Environmental > Aquatic > Freshwater > Ice > Liftoff...
TCTGGTGGATCACCACCTCGCCGGCCGGGGCGTGCTTCTTGATAAAGGCGTACAGCTCCTTCATGCCCGGCCGGTACGTCCCGACGTCGTGACTGCGGATGCTCGCCTGCTGGATGGTGATCACGTCCCACTTCCCGGCGGCGAGTTCCTGCTTGAGGCTCTTCCCGGTGCCGTACAGCCCGGCCTTGTCCGTCGGATCTTTCTCGTGCGCGGCGACCTTGGCCAGGTGCTGGTCCGGCCCGCTGCCGCCGATCACGCAGCGGTGGTGAACCAGCGCGGTCCCGTCGGCCTCGACGATCCTGGCGAGGTACTTGGTCGCGTTCTCGGAGAAGCTGTTGCCGACGGTGAGTAACCGGACGGTCTTCGGCCGTTCCTGCGCGGTCACGACGGGCGGCAGCAGCACGAGACCGAGCAGCAGCAGCAGCAGCAGCAGCGCGGCGAAGCGGCGGGCGAGCATGGGTGGAACTCCGGCGGTGGGGGACGTCCAGGAGTACCCTATCGCGGACGGGCGGGTGTCAACAACAGCCCACCGACGAACGAAAGTGCTTGCGCGCGGCCAACGAATCCCGCGGTCGTGAGCCGAGCAGAGACGTAGGTCGGCGAAGCCGGCTACCGGACAGCGCGACTCAGGGTGTCGGCCGGGTCGCGCTTGATGTCGAACGCCTTGACGACGACGGAGCCGCCACCGGGCAGAGTGATGACGCCCGGGTCGGTCAGGGCGGGCTGGTTCCAGGCCGCGCAGCCGGCGAGGTCATCCGCCCACTCCGTCGTCACGTCGCCCTGGCTCGCCGCCACGACGACCAACAGCGACGCTGACCTCTTCCACCCGAGCCGCTTCAGCTTGTTCACGTCGGCCTCCGTCTTCCACAGCCACTCGCCACCGGCACGGTTGCCGTCGTGGAGCAGGGCGAACTCGGCGAACACCCAGCAGTGATCGGCCCCGTCCTCGGGGCCGCCGACCCGCAGGTCGCCCAAGTCCCGGTCCGAGTCGCCGCCGTCGGCCGGCACGTCCTCGCTGGCGTAGGTGGGCTTGGCCGCGACCTCGCAGAACGGGTAGCTCGCCTGACGGAGCTTGCAGGCCAGAAACGCCTCCCATTTGAGCCACTCCTCGAACGACGAGGTGGTCTCGACCATGAGCCGCAGGTCGGCCGCCTTCGCAGCGAGCCGGTCGCAGACGGTTCTGAACACGTCGGCCGCGAAGGTGTACGAGTTGCCCATTGCCGCATTCCCTTGTCCGTGCGTGCCGCGAGCCGTCATTTTAGCCCCGGAGATCCTCGATCCCGACGACGGAAGGCGTGGCGAAATGCGAAGTGGTTGCGTTCCGCGAACACCGGTGCGGAGCGAACCTGGTCGCAGTTATCACACCACCGGTCCGCCGGCTGGTGTTCGACCGGGACGGCACCTACGCGGCCCGGGACAAGGGCGGAAAGGAGTTGTGGGCGGGGACGTTCGAGATCGACTCGACCGCGAGCCCGAAGGTGTGGGACCACCGGTCGCACGACGCCCGGAAGGAGGGCCGGGACGTGCTCGGCATCTACGAACTGGACGGCGACCGGCTGCGGGTGGCGTGGCGTCGTCGGGCGGTGGCAGGGCAAGGAATGGGCCGGCAAGCCGCGGCCGAAGGGGTTCGACCTGAAGCAGGCCGACGTGGTCATCGAGCTGACGCGAGCGAAGTGACCCGGTCACCCTCCCCCGCAAGAACCCGGTTAGGGCGACCACCGGATCGAGAAGGCAGTCGCAACTTCTTGACCGCCCGGCGGGGTATCAGGTTGCCGGTCGTCTGGGCGATCACAAGCGATCGGACGGGGGTGTCCGCAAAAGCAAGTGCCGAGACACGCCGGCCCGACACGATGTCCGCCGGCGACTCGGCTCCAGCCGCAGCATGAGATCTGTAGATGGGGGATGGGAAAAGCAAAAACCCCCGGGGAATGCCCGGGGGTTTGGTGCAGAGTTTGGTGCACTCGGCTGACGTACCTTTCAAAAACCCTTGCTTTTCCAGTATGCCCGACAGGAGTTGAACCTGTAACCTTCGGCTCCGGAGGCGGAAGGTGCAACCACGCAACCGCCGCTTCTGTAAGCAATTCCGTCGCAACCACCGTGCCCGGCGCAGCACCGGGAGCAGCAGCCGATCCGGAACTCGCCGCGCTCATGGCAGCGTGGCCCACGCTCCCCGACCACATCCGGGCCGCAATACGGGCGCTCGTGAACACAACGCCGATGGGATGAGAGGCGCCGGTGGCGATGGGGAACATGCCCACCATGCCCACCATGTCCACCATCGCCACCGGCACCGGGGGGAAACACGCCCGCCGCGCCGGCCCTCCCGTCGTAGGTCGTTGCGGAGGGGTCTTCCCCGCGGACCGGCGGGGGGTCAGGACACCAGCACCGTCGCCGCCGGGCTGTCGGCTTGATTGCCGGCCAGGTCGGTGACCCGAGCGGTCACCGTGTATCCGCCCGAGGTGCCGGCCGGGAGGGCGTAGGACCACGTCGAGAAGTCGCCACCCACCGAATCGTCGGTCACGTCGAAGAACAGCGGCGTGGCGCTGGTGAAGTCCTGGGTCGATACGTCGTAATAGAGGCCGCTGACCCCCGGCTCACGGATGCTGACCTGGACGAGCACCACGCCGGACCCGCCGGCGTCTGTCGCGGTGCCGCTGACCCCGCCGGTCGAGGTCGGGTCCACGGTCGCGGTCGGGTCCGCGGTGTCGATCACCAGGGCGAACCCGCCGGACGCCGGGCTGACGTTCCCGACCGCGTCGGTGGCGACGGCGGTGATCGTGTACGCCCCGTCGGCCAGCGGGGTGGTCAGGGTTAGCGACCAGGCGCCGGTCGCCGGGTCGGCGGTCGTCGTGCCGAGTGACACCGGCCCGGTCCCGTCGTCGGCGAACACCTCGACCGTGCTCCCCGGCTCGGCCGTCCCGGTGAACGTCGGGGCGGGGTTGTTCGTCACCCCGTCGGTGGCGGACGCGCCGGTGTCGGTGGCCGCGGTAAGCCCGCCCACCACCGGAGCCGCGGGCGCGGTGTTATCGACCGCGAACGTCACCGACGGGCCGGCCGCCCCGGCCGCGTTCCCGGCCGCGTCGGTCGCCGTCCCGGCCGCGAGCACGATGCCGATCGAACCGTCGCCGGTAATCCCCGAGACGGTGACCGTCCACACCAGCCCGGAGCCGGAGACCGACGCGGTCCCGGTCGCCGTCCCGGTGGTGACGAGCATCACGTCGCCGTCGGACAGCATGACCGTTAGCGCGGTGGCGTCCGCGTAGGTGACCGTGAACGTGATCGGCCCGCCGGCGGTCAGCGGGGCCGACGGGGGCGAGATCGCGACCGACGGGGCCGTGGTGTCGATGACCAGCCCGCCGGTCAGGGTCGTGGTCGTGCTGTTCCCCAGGGCGTCGGCCGCGGTCACGGTGATGTCGTAGGTGCCGTCGGCCAGAGGGGTCGGCACGTCGGCGGTCCAGGTCGTGCCGGTGACGCTCGCGGTGATCGTCTGCCCGCCCACCACGACCGTCACCGTGGCGTCCGGGTCGTCCACCGTCCCGGTCAGCGTCGGCGTCGGGTCGTTGGTGGTCAGCGGGTTCGCCGCCGCCACCGGGCCGGTCCCGTCGAAGATGACCGTGACCGTGTTCGACCCGGGGTTCGGGTTCCCGGCCGCGTCCGTCGCGGCGCCGGCGAGTACGGTCACGCCGACCGGCCCGTCGGCGCCCGGGGTCACGTCGAACGTGTACGTCCGGGCATCCACCGCCACGAAGTTCGAGGCGGTCCCGTTGGTCACGTCCAGCCCGGACGTGCCGAACCCGGTCACGTCCTCGTCGAACGTCACGGTGAAGCCGATCGGGCTCGTCCCCGTCGGGTCGGACGCGGCCGTCGAGACCGTCGCGGTCGGGGCGGTCCCGTCGAACGTGATCGAGCCCGCGGGCGACGCCGGGTTGAGGTTCCCCGCCGCGTCCTGTGCCACGCCGGCGTTGACCGCCACGCTCACGAGCCCGTCCCCGCCCGGGGTCACGACAACCGTGTACGTGCGGGGGTCCGTCTGGCTGAAGCTGAAGAGGGTGCCCCCGGTGATCGTGACGCCGGTCTGATCGAACCCGGTCAAGTCCTCGGTGAACGTCAGCGTGAACGGGATTGGGTCGGCGCTCGTCGGGCTGGTCAGCGCGGTCGTGACCGCGGCCGTCGGGGCGGTCAGGTCGATGACCAGCCCGGCGGTCAGGGTCGTGGTCCCGGCGTTCCCGAGGGCGTCGGTCGCGATCACGGTGATGTCGTAGGTGCCCTCCGCCAGCGCCACAGGAACGTCGGCGGTCCAGGTCGTGCCGGTGACGGTTGCGGTCACCGTCTGTCCGTCCACCACCACCGTCACCGTCGCGGCCGGGTCGTCCACGGTCCCGGTCAGGGTCGGCGTCGGGTCGTTGGTGGTCAGCGGGTTCGCCGCTGCCACCGGGCCGGTCCCGTCGAAGGTGACCGTGACCGTGTTCGACACGGGGTTCGGGTTCCCGGCCGCGTCCGTTGCGGCGCCGGCGAGGACGGTCACGCCGACCGGCCCGTCGGCGCCCGGGGTCACGTCGAACGTGTACGTCCGGGCGTCCACCGTCACGAAGTTCGAGACGGTCCCGTTGGTCACGTCCAGCCCGGCCGTGCCGAACCCGGTCACGTCCTCGTCGAACGTCACGGTGAAGCCGATCGGGCTCGTCCCCGTCGGGTCGGACGCGGCCGTCGAGACCGTCGCGGTCGGGGCGGTGCCATCGAAGACGACGGACGCGGTGTTCGAGGCAGAGCTGGGGTTCCCTGCCGCGTCTGCCCCGGCGCCGGCGTTGACCGACAGGCTCACCGGCCCGTCCCCGGCCGGGGTCACCGTGACGGTGTAGCTGGCGCCGCCGGCCGGACTCACCCCGGCGACCGTGCCGTTGGTGACCGTCACCCCGCCCGGCCCGAACCCGGTCACGACCTCCGAGAAGGTCACCGTGAACGCGATCGGGTTCGCGTTCGTCGGCCCGGCCGGCGCCGCGACCACGGCCGTCGGGGCAGTGGTGTCGGAGGTGATGGTGAAGGTGGCCGCCGCGGTGGGGGTGTTGTTCGAGTCCAGGGCTGCTGCGGCGGCGATCGACACCGTCACGTCGCCGTCCCCGCCCGGGGTGAGATCGAACGTGTACGTCGCGCCGTCCACCGCCACGAAGTTCGAGGTCGAGCCGTTGGTCACCACCAGGTCGGTCTGGTCGAACCCGGTCACGTCGTCCGTGAACGTCACCGTGACCGGGATCGTCGCGGCGTTGGTCGGGCTGGCCTCGGTGGAGGTGATGGTGGCGGTCGTCACCGTCCCGTTGAACACGCGGGTGGCCGGGGCCGACGCCGGGTTCGGGTTGCCGGCCGCGTCGGTCGCGGCGCCGGCGTTGACCGATACGCTCACGAGTCCGGGGCCGTTCGGCCCCACGGAGAAGGAGTAGGTCTGCGCGCCCGTCGCCGTGAAGCCCATGACCGACCCGCCGGTGACCGAGAGTCCGGCGGCGGTGAACCCGGTCACGTCCTCGGTGAACGTCACGGTGAACGGGATCGGGTTGACGGCCGTCGGGTCGGCCGCGGTCGAGTCCACGGTCGCGGTCGGTGGGGTGCCGTCGAAGACGACGGACGCGGTGTTCGAGGCGGGGTTGGTGTTCCCCGCGGGGTCGGTTGCCGCGCCGGCGTTGACCGACACGCCCACCGGGCCGTCGCCGGCGGGGGTGACGACCACGGTGTACGCCGTGGCGGAGTTCGGGGTGAAGCTGAAGACCGACCCGCCGGTCACGGTCAGGCCGGCCTGATCGAACCCGGTCACGGCCTCGCTGAAGGTCACCGTGAACGTCAGTGACGTGTCGTTGGTCGGACTCCCCTCGGCCGTCGTGACCGCGGCCGTCGGGGCGGTCAGGTCGATGACCAGCCCGGCCGTCAGGGTCGTGGTCCCGGCGTTCCCGAGGGCGTCGGTCGCGGTCACGGTGATGTCGTAGGTGCCCTCCGCCAGCGCCACGGGCACGTCGGCGGTCCAGGTCGTGCCGGTGACCGTGGCGGTCACCGTCTGGCCGTCTACCACGACCGTCACCGTGGCGTTCGGGTCGTCCACCGTGCCGGTCAGGGTCGGGGTCGTGTCGTTGGTGGTCAGCGGGTTCGCGGTCACCACCGGGCCGGCGGAGTCGAACGTCCGGGTCACGGCCGCGGACGCGGTGTTGCCGTTGCCGGCCGCGTCCGTCGCCGCGGCCGCGTTGACCGAGACGGATACCGTGCCCTGGGCCAGCGGGGAGACGGCGAAGGTGTAGGTCCGGGCATCGACCTGGGTGAACCCGGAGACGGTCCCGTTGGTCACGCTCAGGCCGGCGGCCGAGAAGCCGGTCACGTCCTCGCTGAACGTCGCCGTGAACGGGATCGGCGAGGTGCTCGTCGGGTCCGGGGCGGTGGAGGTGACGGCGGCCGTCGGGGCGGTGACATCGATCACCAGCGTGGCGGTCGCGGTCGCGCTGTTGCCCGCCGAGTCGGTCGAGGTGGCCGTGACCGGGTACGTCCCCTCGGCCAGGGCGGTGGGCAGGGTGGCCGACCACGTCGTCCCGGTCACCGTCGCGGCGACCGTCTGCCCGCCGGCCGACACGGATACGGTCGCCGTGCCGTCGGCCACGGTCCCGGTCAGGGTCGGGGTGGTGTCGTTGGTGGTGAGCGAGTTGGCGGTGACGGCCGCCCCGGTGGCGTCGTAGGTGCGCGAGACCGACGCCGACGCGGTGCTGGCGTTCCCGGCCGCGTCCGCGGCCGCCCCGGCGGCGACCGTCACGGTCACGGGGCCGTCGGTCGCCGGGGTCACGTCGAACGTGTACGTCTTCGCGTCCACCCGCATGACGTTCGCGGCGGTGCCGTTGGTGACCGTCACCCCGGCCGCGGAGAACGCGTTGGCCGCCTCGCTGAAGGTGGCGGTGAACACGAGCGGAGAGGTGCCGGTCGGGTTTGCCGCGGTCGTGGAGAGGGTGACGGTCGGGGCGGTCGTGTCCTGCGGGGCGCCGGTCGTCAGCCCGCCGCCAAGCGGGGTGGCGAGCTGGGCCATCGTGCGGGCGTCGAACGCCTTCGGGGTGGCGCCGTCGGTGGTAACGATGTCGAGGGTGCCGTTCCCGTCCGAGTCGGTGAGCGTCGCCTCCACGCCGCCGCGGAGCTGGTCGCCGTAGGCGAAGAAGTTGGCCAGGACGGCCCCGTTCGACCCGGCGAACAGGGACACCCGCGGGCCGCCGGTAAACCCGGCGGACACGAGGATGTCGGCGCGCCCGTCCCCGTTCGTGTCGCCGGCCGACACCCCGACCCCGCCGGTGAACGTGGCCTCGAACGCGAAGAAGCTCCGCACCTGGCCGTCGGTCCGGCCGTCGAATACGACCACCTGCGGGCCGCCGCCGGGGCCGGCCCCGGCCACCACGTCCGGGGTGCCGTCGCCGGTCACGTCGGCGGCGGCCACACTTACCCCGGCTGCCCCGGTGAAGGGCGTGTACCCGTGGAGAACGGTAAGGTCCGCGAACCGGAAGACCTGGACCAGCGGCTGGCCGTTGCGCATCGTGCCGACCACGATGTCGGCGAGCCCGTCGGCGTCGAAGTCGGCGGCGGCCACGCTCACCCCCGCCCGGGAGGCGTCGTCGCCCGCGGTGAAGCTCTTCAGCAGCGTGCCGTCGGTCCCGCTGTAGACGTTCACCACCGGCCCGCCCCCGGCCTTCGGGGCGACGACCACGTCGGCGGTGCCGTCGCCGTTCACGTCTCCGGTCGCCACGTTCACCCCGCCGGTGAACCCCGGGAACGGGGCGACCGTGAACTTCGGCTGGCGGGTGGCCGCGTCGAACACCGTCACGGAGGCGGCGGTCCCGGCGGCACTCGGGACGGCGAAGATACCGGCCGGGGTCGTCCGGTCTTCCAGCCCCTCGAGCCGGAGGACCGGCCGGCCGCCTCGGGCCGCGGCCCGCGCCATCCGCTTCATCACGAGTTGCCGCCAGAGGGAAGCCAGCATGTCGAATGCTCCGAGTGTCGGTCAGTGGTCGCTACAGTAGCGACGAATGCGGCGGTGCCACAGATTCGCAATAAACCCCGCACTGCGAGGATGAGAAGACTGAGTAGGCACGGCTGTTGCGGTAACTTGGCAAACCGAATGCCGGCTCGTTAGCGAAGTCAACGTTCCCCCATCGCGCATTGGGCGACGGAGGGCGTGCAGCCGCCGCGGGGTAGTCCCAAACGCCTACAAATTGGGGGCAAACGCCCGAACAGGGGTGTGTGGACGGTGGCACTCCTGGCGTTACAACCGGCATGAGGGAGCAGTGAGTGTCGCGGCCTCTATCATCACCAGCCGGGATGCCCCGGGCGGTGTCTCCCTCACGGTGTTGGTTCACTGCACAGTGCTGTCTATCCACTGAACAGCTAGGAGCTGGCGTGCAGCAGCGACTCATACCTCGTCTCCTCACGCCGGTCCTCGCCCTGAGCGTTCTCCTCCTGGTGACCGCGGGCGGGTCGGCTTGGTATCTCCGAAGCATCCAGCGGCGGCTGTCCACCGCCCTGGAGGAGAACGTGGTGAGCGTGGTCGCGGCACAAGAGCTGGAGAGTTCCGTCCGCGAGATCGACCGGTCGTTCGACCGCTACCTGATCACCGGCGACGCGGCCCACCTGGAAGCCGTTCCCCGGTTGCAAGAGAAGGCGGAAGCGGCCCTGCGGGCGGCCGAGACGTGGGCTCTCACGGAGCGGGAGAAAGAACTCATGGCGCAGGTCCGGGCCGGGTACGAGCGGCTGGCCGGCGAGTTCGCGGACGCCACCCAGGGGCCACGCGGGCCGGCGATCCGCCCGCGGGTGGCGGCCGTGGCCGAACTCCCGGAGCGACAGATACTGGGACCGGCCCGCGAGTACCGCCGACTCAACGAGGACGCGCTGGCGGGGACCAGCCGGGCCACCCGCGACCTCGCCGACCGGCTGACGGTCGGGCTCCTCGCCCTCGGGCTGTGCGGGGCCGGCGGCGGGCTGCTCGGCGGGTGGGTCATCACCACCGGCGTGCGGCGCTCGATCGAGCGGACGGAAGGCCGGCTCCGCGGCGCCGCCGCCCGGCTCCACTCCGCCCTCCCCGGACAACCCGTTGAGGCGGACGAGGACGTGGAGGCGTCGGTCACGGCCGTCCTCGCCCGGCTCCGGCAGGTCGAACGAGATGCCCTCCAGGCTGAGCGACTGGCGTGGGTCGGGCAGATGGCCGCCGGCGTGGCCCACGAGGTCCGCAACCCGCTGATGGCAATCAAAATCCTGATCCAGGCCGCCGCCGACCCCCACCGCGAGTCCCCGTTCCGGTCCCGCGACCTGGCCGTGATCGAACAGGAAATCGGCCGGTTGGAGCGGATCGTAACCGGGTTCCTCGACTTCGCCCGCCCCCCGACCCCGGACATGAAGGCGGCGGACCTCACCACCCTGGTGGACGACGGGGTTGCGGGGCTCCGGGCGCGGGCCGACCTCCAGGGGGTGACGGTCGTCACGGACCTGTCGGCCGCGCCTGCCGCTGTCCTGGCCGACCCGAACCAGTTGCGGCAGGTGGTCTACAACCTCGTGTACAACGCCCTCGACGCCCAGCCCGGCGGGGGCGAGGTCCGGGTGTCCGCCGCGGCCGAGGGGGCGGTTCTCGAACTCCGGGTGGAGGACCGCGGCCTCGGCCCGCCGGCCGACCTCGGGGACCGGATTTTTGACCCGTTCGTCAGCACCAAGCCGACCGGGGTCGGGCTCGGGCTCTCCATCTGTCGCCGGATCGTCGAGTCCCATGCGGGGACGATCCGGGTCGGTGCCCGAACCGGGGGCGGTGCCGTGTTCACCGTCCGTCTCCCACTGGACCCGGCCGCCACCCCGGCGACCGCCGCTAACCCGTAGGGTGCCGCCGTGCCCACGCTGCTGATCGTCGATGACGAACCCGGCCTGCTGTACTCGCTGGAGGCCGGGCTCGGGACGGACGAGTTGGACGTGGTCACCGCCCAGACCGGGCGGCAGGGGGTGGACGCCGTCCGCACCCACCGCCCGGACGCGGTCATCCTCGACGTGCGGCTCCCCGACATGACCGGGCTGGATGCCCTCGACCGCATCCGCGAGGCCGACCCGCGCTTGCCGGTCGTCGTTATCACCGCCTTCGCGGCGACCGAGACGGCGATCGAGGCGGTCAAGCGCGGGGCGTTCGAGTACCTGCTCAAGCCGGTGGACCTGACCCAGCTGCGCGAGGTCGTCGGGCGGGCGCTCGCCCTCCGCCGGATGCGGAGCGTCCCGGCGGTGATCGACGGCGACCCGGCCGCCGCGGACGGGGACGAGATCGTCGGCCGGAGCCCGCCGATGCAGGAGGTGTACAAGGCCATCGGCCGGCTCGCCCCGGAGGACGTGACCGTTCTCGTCCTCGGCGAGAGCGGGACGGGGAAGGAGCTCGTGGCGAGGGCGGTGTACCAGCATAGCGGCCGGGCCGACCGGCCGTTCCTGGCCATCAACTGCGCGGCCATTCCGGAGGCGCTGCTAGAGAGCGAACTGTTCGGGCACGAGAAGGGGGCGTTCACCGGCGCCGACCGGCAGCGGGTCGGGAAGTTCGAGCAGGCCGACAGCGGGACGATCTTCCTCGACGAGGTCGGCGACATGGCACCCGCCGCCCAGGCCAAGCTCCTGCGAGTCCTCCAGGAGCAGCGGTTCGACCGGGTCGGCGGAAACCACCCGGTTGCCACCGACGTGCGGGTGATCGCCGCCACCAACCAGGATCTGGAGGCGATGGCCGCGGCCGGGCGGTTCCGCCGCGACCTCCTCTACCGGCTCAACGGGTTTGTCGTCACCCTCCCCCCGCTGCGCGACCGGCGGGAGGACATCCCGCTGCTGGCCGACCACTTCCTTCGCCGGGCCGCGGCCCGCCTCGGGAAGCCGCTCCGGGCAGTCGCCCCGGGCGCGATGGCGGTGCTGGAGCGCTACCCGTGGCCGGGCAACGTCCGCGAGCTCCAGAACGTGGTCCGGTTCGCCGCGATCCACGCCGCCGGCGACGAGCTGAACACAGAATCGCTCCCGGCCGCCATCCGCAAGGGTATCGCCCCGCCCGCCCCGCCGACCGCCGACGGCCCGCTCGATGTTCGCCACCTGGTAAGAGATTTAATCGAGGGCGGGTCGCTCGACATCTATCGCCGGGTGCTCGCCGAGGTGGACCGGGTCGTGATCGGGGAGGTGGTGCGGCACGTCAACGGGAACCAAGTCCACGCTAGCGAGATGCTCGGCATTTCCCGGACGACGCTGCGGGCCAAGCTCCAGACGATGGGCGGGTCGGCCCCCGAATAATGGCACCGGCGGACCAAACCGCCGATCCGCCAACACACTCAGGAGGGTGTCCACCGTCTGGACAGCGGTGTCCAGGTTCTACACCGGCTCCGCGACGTATCTCCTTACGGTTCCGCTTGTTTTGTCGATGGCTCTTGGCTACTTTACGGCCCGTCGGACACTGGTCGCGGGCTCAAGGAGGTCGCCATGAGGTGGCAACGGACATCGGCAGTGGTTCTCGCCCTGGGACTGGCCGGCGGCATCCCGTCGACCGGGCGGGCCGGGTGGCTGTCGCTCACGGCCGGGGTCGCCGGCGCCGTCGAGCCGCTCGCCACGGCCGACCTGTGGTTCAACTTCCCGGCCGGGACGCCGGTCGTGGCAGTGACGAAGGCGCAGGGGACCGGCACCGTCCAGGCGAACGCCGGCGGCGCGGTCACGCACTTCGGCGGGCTCGGCGTCCCCGTGCTGCTGACCCTGGCCGACGGCACCGCTTACCTCGCGGCCGGCGAGCCGCCGCCCGGGGTGACGGCCCGCACTCCGACGGGGGTGCCCGGCGGGTCGGCGTCGTCCGCAGCCCCGGTGACCGGCGCGCCGGTGCCGTCGAGCGCGGTCTTGCTCGGCGTCACCGCGGCGGACGGCGGGCTCACCTTTACCCTCACCGACGGGACCGGGGCGGCCCTCGGCAACGGCACGCTGGCGGTCCCCGCGGGCGGGTGGTGGGTGGCCGGCCTCGGGGCGGACGCGAAGCCGAACGCCGGGCCGATCGACCCGCCGGACGAGCCCGGCCCGGTTCCCGGCGACGGCGGGCCGACGGACCCGGGTGCCGTACCGGGCGTTCCCGAGCCGACGACGCTGGTGCTCGGCCTACTCGGCGTGGGCGGGGCGGCCCTCTCCCGACGCCGGTTCACGCGAGTAGCCACCGACCGGGGTTGAAGTCCGGCGGCAGCGTCGCCCCGTCGGCCGCGGCGGGCGAATTCGAGTAGAACGATCGCTCGCTGCCCCGGGGAGTTCCGCATGGCGACGGGCGAGACGTTCCACGACCCCAACCTGCCGTCCCCGCCGATCCGCCGCCTCGTCGGTCCGCTGGCGCGGTTCCTTCGGGTCGAGTCGGCCAGCGGCATCGTGCTGCTCGTCTGCACCGCCGCGGCGCTGGCGCTGGCGAACTCGCCCGCCGCCGCGTCGTGGGGTCACCTCTGGCACACGCACGTCGAATTCAAGGTCGGGCCGTTCGAGCTGGCCGGCGACCTCGGGCACCTCGTCGTGAACGACGTGCTCATGACGGTCTTCTTCTTCGTGGTCGGGCTGGAAATCAAGCGCGAGTTGGTGGCCGGCGAGCTGCGCGACCCGCGGAAGGCGGCCCTGCCGGTGGCCGCCGCGCTCGGCGGCATGCTGGTGCCGGCGCTCGTCTACTTCGCCCTGCAGCGCGGCCAGCCGGGCGAGCGCGGGTGGGGCGTGCCGATGGCGACGGACATCGCGTTCGTGGTCGGGGTTCTGGCGCTGTTCGGGAGGCGGGTGCCGTTCGGACTGAAGATCATGCTCCTGTCGCTGGCCATCGTCGACGACATCGGGGCGGTCGTGGTGATCGCCGTCTTCTACTCGACCGGAGTGTCCTGGGCGATGCTCGGGGCCGCGGCGGCCGGGCTGGCGGCGGTGGTGGCGGTGCTGAACCGGCTCGGGGTGCGGTCGGTCGGGGTGTACGCGGCCGTGGGTGCGCTGGTGTGGCTGGCCATGCTGAGGTCGGGAGGCCACCCGACGATCGCCGGGGTGATCCTCGGCCTGATGACCCCGGCCGCCGCGTGGGTGAGCGAGGACGTACTGCGGAAGTCGGTGGCGGCGTTCCACGCCCGGCTGGAGGACGCGGAGATCCACCAGGACACGCCGGAGTTGGAGTCGATGTCGTTCGCCGCGAAGGAGAGCGTGTCCCCGCTGGAGCGGCTGGAGCGGCATCTGCACCCGTGGGTCGGGTTCGTCGTCATGCCCCTGTTCGCGCTGGCGAACGCGGGTGTTGTGGTGGAGCCGGCGGCGCTCAGAAGCCCCGTCGCTCTGGCGGTCGCGGCGGGGTTGTTCGTCGGGAAGCCGGTCGGCGTCCTGCTGTTCAGCTCAGCTGGCTCGCGGTGCGGTGCGGCGTGGCGAGCCTGCCGGACGGCGTGACGTGGCCGATGGTGCTCGGGGGCGGGTTCCTGGCCGGAATCGGCTTCACGATGTCGCTGTTCGTGGCCGGTCTCGCCCTGGGCGGGGACTTGTTGACGGCGGGCAAGATCGGGACGCTGTGCGGGTCGGTGGCGAGTGCGGTCGTCGGCTCGGTGATCCTCGTGATCGTGCTGCGGAAGGCGTGACCAATCGCCGTCACGCACCGTGGACGCTGGCCAGCGCCTGAATCGCCCGGATCAGGTGCCGCACCTCGGTCCCGGCCCGCCGGCGCGCCCGGCCGGCTGGCGCCGCCGACGCCACGAGGTAGGCGTGCGCCCCGAAGCGGTAGTAGTAGACGAGCGCCTCGTCCGTCTCGTACGCCACCCGCACGTTCTCGCCCTGCCGGGCCGGCTGGAAGTCGGCGGACAGCTGCGTCATCACCGCCGGGAACTCGTCCACACACGCCCGCCACCGGGCCTCGTCGGTCGGGGGCCGGGTCGCCGTCGTCGCGAGCCGTTCGCCGCCCCGCACCACGACGTAGCTCACCGCGGACAGACCTCGATACACCCCGTACTCGACGGCGTCCCGGACGCCGTCGAACATTTCGCGCCGGCCGTACACGCGGCACAGCAGGCCGGCCGCGATGCACCCCACCGCCATCCCGAGCAGCGCCAGCCGCAGGACGTTGAGCGTCCGCACGTCCAGGTGGAGGCCGGCGGCGTCCAGTAGCGCCGGCACGTCCACGTCGTTCTTCGCCAGCATCTCCACGACGTGGGGGTACTGCCGGGTGACCTGGCCGAGCACGCCCCACACCGACAGGAAGACCCCGGAGCACTCGAACGCCAGCAGGTAGGCCCGGCGGTTGCGCAGCGCCGCCCGGAACCACCGCCGGGACTGCCGCTTCACCCACGGGATGAGGACGTACAGGGCCGTGCCGGTCACGGCCAGCAGCGACGCGGCGGTGTCGAGCGCGACGGCGGACCAGTGCATGGGGTCACTCCACGTCGGCGGCCCGGTGGGCGCTGGTTCGCAGGGTGATCGCCCGGACCAGGGCGCGGACATCCCGGTCGCACGAGTCGTCGTTCATTACCGCCTGGTCGAGGGTCGCGGCGAAAAGGAACCGGGTCGCGTGGATCCGGGTGAAGAAGAACCCGCCCATGTCGATGTCGAACACCGCCCGGACGTTCTCCCCCTGGCCGGTCGTGGTGAACGCCCGGTCGAGCACCGCCAGCCCGGCGTACAGGTGCAGCGCCGCCGCGTCCCACGCCGCCACCTGGCCCTCGGCCGCTTTGTCGTCGGCGTCGGCCGAGGTGAGGGCGAACCGCCGGAGGTGCCGGCCGAGCTTCGGGTCGGTCGTCGACAGCACCTTGACCGGGCCGCCCGGGGTCACGTCGAACAGCGCGGCGTACTCGATCCCGTCCGACCACTGCACGATCTCCTCGAACGCCTCCGGCAGGGTCAGGTACTCCTCCCGCACCCGGTGGGCCAGCCCCGAGAGCCCGGCCACCAGTCCGACCCCGCCGCCGACCCAGATCAGCTCCTCCCACGCCGGCAGGACGAACGCGGCGGCCAGCGCGGCGCTGATCCCGAGCGGCCAGAACAGCCGGTTCTGGGTCCGGTGGAACATCCGCGACGGCATCGCCGCCAGCCACGCGACCCCGAGCACACCGCACCCCACGGCCAGGTACAGGGCCGCGACCTGCCCTGCCGGTACGGCCCCGATGATGAACAGCATCAGGCCGATGACCCCCGTCGGACCGGGGGGCACGAACCGGAGCCAGGCGAGCGGCGGAACGCGGAGGAGGAGCATGGTCAATCGGCTCCGTCCGGTGGGGCTTGGGGCGGGGTCGTCAGAAGCCCGATCGGTCGGCCGGGTAAGTGTGCGGCGGCGTCAGGTTGTTCGCCCGATTCGATCCGAGATTGCGCCCGGCCCCGGCCGCGGGCCGGGCGGGTGCCCACTTCCTGACCGGGTTGACCACTGGTTGAACGCCCTCGCCGAACCCACGGCACACGGAGTGTGTCTACGACGTTGAAAAGACCCTGTCACCCCGCAGCGGCACCGGGATTGCCTTACTCCTGACCATCACGTCCGTCCCGCGTCCCTTCAGGAGAACCTGTCATGCGCCGTCTCCTTCCGGCCGTCCCGCTCCTCCTCGCCGCCGTCGGCCTCTCTCTCGTTTCACCACCGGCCGCCGCCCAGGCGCCGACCCGGCCGGTCGAGGAGGCGTTCAACACCGCCGACGGCGTGCGCCTCAAGGGCCAGTTCCACCGCAGCCCCAACGGGGACAAGCAGGGCGACGCGGTGGTCGTTCTCCTGTACCCGCCCGGCCCCGACCGGGACATGCGAAAAGGGAACTGGGACGACCTCGTCGGGCGACTCAACGGCGCTGGCTTCCACATCTTCCGGTTTGACTGGCGCGGCCACGGCGTAGCACCGACATCGTCGACCCGTTCGGCGACAACGCGTTCACCGGGTTTTGGACCAACTCCGTCACCGGCGGGTGGAACCAGCGCTACGTCCGCGGGTACAACCGCCGGCCGGTCAAGAACGACTTGTTCGCCAAAACGGACATCAACCAGGCCCGTTATCTCCCGGTGTACGTCAACGACCTGGCGGCGGTGCGGCTCCACCTCGACCAGAAGAACGACCAGAACGAGGTGAACACGAGCTCGATCTATCTCGTCGGCGCCGGCGACACAGCGGCGCTGGGGATGATGTGGCTGACCGCCGAGTGGGCGCGGCCGGGGGTGGCGCCGATGCTTCCGAACGGGCTCCAGTACAAGTGCGTGCCGCAGTCCACGCAGTTCCCCCCCGACCCGCCGGCCGGGGCCGACATCGCCGGCGCCGTGTGGCTCAGCGCCGACCGCCCGACGAGCATCCCGGAAGCGACGATGAAGGCGTGGCCGCGGTCGCCGGGGAAGCTGCGCGACAACAACAAGATGCTCTTCCTGTACGGGGCCGACGACGCCGCCGCCGAGCACGACGCGGAGGCGTACTTCCACAAGGTGCTGGTCGCCGAGGGGAACCGGGAGATGCGATCGGTCGAGCAGACGTTCCTGTTCCCGGTGGCGAAGACGCGGTTGAACGGGATGAACCTATTGGGCCAGTACGGCCGGCGGATCGACCCGCTCCCCGAGGAGACCGTGCTGGAGTACCTCGCGGCCCGGCAGAAGGACCGGGTGACGATGGTCCGCAAGACGCGGAACTACGTCACCCCGTACTACGTGGACGTGAACTACTACCTCGGCCTCCGGTAGTGGGGGCGCTACCCGTGGCAGGCAGCGGCCGGTGCCCGGAGGACGGCGTCGAGGTCGGCGGCGTGGACGGGCTTCGCCAGCAGCGGGGTGCGGGTGAGGCGGCGGAAGGCGGCGATGGAATACGGCGCGAGCCCGGCCGACATCGCCACCCGGGCCAGCTTCGGGGCCACCGCCCCAAGGCCGGCGAGTACCCGCGCCCCTTGCAAGCCCGGGAGTTGAAGGTCCACCACGGCGGCGCGGAACTCGGCGGGGTGCTCCTCGCACATCCGCACCGCCGCGGCCGCGTCCTCGGCCACGCACACCCGCCAGCCGTGCTCCTCCAACTCCCGCCGGAGCCGGTCGCGCTCCACCGGGTCGGGGTCGATCAGCAACATGCCCGGTGCCGCACTCATCGCGCCCCCTGGAGAATTGCGTGCCCCGTCGCCATCCCGCCGGCGTGGGGGAACCCCAAGACCGGGGCGCCGCACAGGCTCTCGGCCAGGCGGAACAAGCCCGCCTTGAACGCGACCTGGTCCGCGACGCGGACGCGGGCCGCCTCCGGCGCCTCCGGCCCGACCCCGATCGTCAGCCCGCCGCGGGCGTTGACCGCCGCGACCGCCTCCTCGTCGTTCGCGCCGTCCCCGGCGTAGACGACCAGCGACTCCCTGCCGCCGGCCATCCGCGCGACCGCGTCGCCCTTGGTCCACGCCCCGGCGAGAGCCACCTCCAGCGCCCGGGTGACCTCGCGGACGCGGAGCGGCGGGCAGTCGGGGGCGAGTTCGGCCAGCGTGTCCCGGGCCTCCTCGACGAAGCACGCCGCTTTCAGCGGGGAGAGCTGCCGGTAGTGGACCGACAGGCACCCCGGCTTCCGCTCCACCCACGCCCCGGGGAACCACCGCACGGGCACCGCCAACGCCGTCACCAGCGCGTCGGCGATGTCGTCGAACGCGGCCAGCGCCGGGTCCACGACCTCACCGCCGCCGGTGTCGAGATGCATCCCCCCGGACCCGGCGTACCGGAGGCCGGGGAGGCCGACGAGCGTGCGGACGGAGTTCAGGCTCCGGCCGCTCACCACCCCGACCGTCGTCCGCGGCAGCGCGGCGAGCGCGACCAGGGCATCCCGGGTGGCCGGCGCGAGGGCCGCCAGCGCCGGGTGCGCGGCGATCGGGGCGAGGGTGCCGTCGTAGTCGAACAGGAGGTCGAGCGGGCGGCCGGCCTGGTAGCCGGCCGCGGCCGCGGCCGCCCAGTCGTGCGTCGTCATTTGGTACGGCCTCACGCGGGGTGGGTGAGGAACGGGGCGGGGGCGAACCGGGCCACCGGCGGGGCGTCGTCCGGGTCGTAAACCCGCGGTGCAGCGGCCCGCGCCGCAGTCGGGCGCGGGCCGTGGTCCATCAGCTTCGACGCCTCGCTGAGCATCGTCCCCGCCCACCGGTAGATGTTGTGGTCGGCCACCTGGGCGCGCATCCGCCGCATCCGCCGCTGCCGCTCCGCCGGCGGCATCGTCAGCGCCGCGTGGAGGCCGGTCGCCAGTCGGTCCACGTCGAACGGGTTGACCAGCACGGCGTCGGTCAGCTCGCGGGCGGCGCCGGTGAACTCCGACAGCACCAGCACCCCCTGCTCGTCGTCCCGGGCGGTCACGAACTCCTTCGCCACCAGGTTCATGCCGTCGTGCAGCGAGCTGACCACGCACCCCGCGGCGGCGCGGTACAACGGGTAGATCAGCTCCGGCCCGGCGTGCTCGTTCACGAACACCACCGGCCGCCAGTCGGACGTGCCGTACCGCCCGTTGATGTCGGCGGCGATGGCGTGAATCTCGTCCGTGAGGGCGCGGTACTCGGGGAGGTTGGTGCGGCTCGGGGCGCCGAGCTGCACGAGGTGGAACCGCCCGGCCAGCCCGGGGTGGAGGTCGAGGAGGCGGGCCACGGCGCGGAGCCGCTCGGGGATGCCCTTCGTGTAGTCCACCCGGTCCACGCCGAGCAGCAGCAGCCGGTCGCCGAGGCCGTACTGCCGGCGCAGCGCCGCCACCGGCGCCTCCCAGTCGCCGGCGAGGTGCTCCGTCGCCAGGTCGGGATCGACGCTGATGGGGAACGGCCGGACGCGCGTGGTCTGGTCGCCGCGGGTGACGCTGAACCGCTCCCGACAAATGCGCGACTCGACCGTGCGGTCCACCGACTCCAGGAAGTTGTTACAGTGGTACTGAATGTGGAACCCGAGCAGGTCGTTGCCGAGCATCCCGTCGAGCAGCTCGCCGGCCCACGGGCAGACGCGGAACGTCTCCGGGTTCGGCCAGGGGATGTGCCAGAACTGC
>Ga0209181_10005158_pt1 | contig 18937 bp, 13 predicted proteins | sample MAT05_FD_187208 | JGI IMG/M metagenome (GOLD analysis project Ga0209181, IMG submission 187208) | Freshwater microbial communities from Lake Fryxell liftoff mats and glacier meltwater in Antarctica - MAT-05 (SPAdes) (version 2) | ecosystem: Environmental > Aquatic > Freshwater > Ice > Liftoff...
ACGCTCGACCATCCTCCCCCGAGAGGACTTACTTGCAAAAAAACTCCTCCCCCAGCGGGGGAGGCAGGGAGGGGGTGAAAGCCCGCCCCTGCCAAGGGGCAAGTTCGCACGGCGACGGATTCTCCAAACGAGATGTAATGAATCTTGAGGGGGGAGGCCCCGCGCGGGAGCGCACCGCGCGTCAGACGGACGCGAGGTTCGCTTCGCCGAGCAGCCGCTCGAACCAGAGGTTCGACAGCTTCTCCTGCACGCTGTTTTGGCGCAGCCGCGCGGCGAGGTAGGGGAAGTCGACGCGGTCGAGCTCGAGGTCCTGGTTGAAGCAGGTGTAGACCATCTCTTCTTTGCCAGTCACCGGGTCGACGACGCGCTGCAGACACTGCGCGCAGATCTGCTTCATCATGCACTGCATCGGTGAGTTGATGCTGCCGATGGCGGTGTGTCCGCCCTTCAGATACGGCGCGAGCGCGCCGTGACGCGCGTGCTTCACCGCCTCCATCATCTTGTCGGAGCCGATCGCGATGATGCGATCGACCTCGCCGAGATCGATGAGGCGATCGCCGAGCTGCCCCGCTTCGTAGGCCAACATCGCCTGCACGATGTTGCCGCGGAAGTGCGCGTCCTGCGGGCGGCGCGGCGCGATCGGATCGCCGGCGTCGCTCGCCCAAATCACCTGATCGGTCGACTCCTCGATGTCGTCCATCTTGAACACGCTCGACGTGTGCCGATAGCCCGCGAAGTAAATCACTTTGCTGCCCTGCGCCTTGAACGCGCGCGCGATCGAGAACAGCACCGCGTTGCCGAGACCGCCGCCCGCGAGCAGCACCGTCTCGCCGCGCGGGATCGCCGTCGGCTCGCCCGTCGGCCCCATCAGGACGACCGGCTCGCCCTTGCGCAGCAGCGCGCACATGCGCGACGAGGCGCCCATCTCGAGCACGATGGTCGAGAGCAGCCCGCGCTCTGGATCGGTCGACGCGCCGGTGAGCGCGAGGCCCTCCATCGTCAGCGGCGTTCCATCGACCACCGTCGCGTGGCGCTCGTAGTTCTGCAGCCGATAGAACTGGCCCGGCTTGAACTTCCGCGCGGCGAGCGGCGCCCGAACGACGACCTCGACGATATCGCGCGCGAGCCGGCGGACCTCGTGCACCGTCGCGCAGAGCTCGTCGTCGAGCTGCGCGGCGTCGCGCGCCCACTTCGCGTCACGCGCCGGCTGCTCGTCGGCGCGCAGCTGCGCGGTCTCGTGGGCGAAGACCGCGGCGACGTGCTTGTAGCCGTCCTTCGCGCTGGCCATCGCCTTCACCACCGAGCCGGCGTACTTCGGATGATTGTCGCCGTAATAGCTGACGGTGCGCCCGGCCTCGAGATAGCTCGTGAAGAAGCCGCCGCCGTCGGTGGTCGGCTCGAGGCGCAGCGCGCCGCTCTCGTCGCGCACCGCGCGGTGATTGCGGAAGTAGCCGGTCTTGTCCTCGATCTGGAAGCTGCCCGCGTGCTCGACCTCGTACGTCGTGTTCGGGCTGGTGCCCGCGGCGATGCAGACGGTGTGCGCAGGCAGCCGCACGAGCTCACCGGTGCCGACGAGCTTGCCGTTCTCGTCGAAGCGCTGGCGCTCGAAGCTCATCGCCTCGACCGCGCCAAACGGGTTCGGATGCGCCTCGATCGGCGACATCAGCTCGACGTAGCGCACACCTTCTTCGAGCGACTTCGCGACCTCCTCGTGGTTGAGGCGATACGCCGGTGAGTCCTTCACCGTGCGGCGATAAACGATGCTCACGCCGCCCCACGAGTCGAGCAGCGGCTGCAGCTGCGGCGCCCTGCCCTCGCGCTGGGCGGCGGCGCGCTCATCACGAATCGCGCGGCCATGCCCGACGATCTCGTCGAGCACCGTCCGCTCCTCGGCGTCGAAGCGCGCGCGCACCACGTCCTCGCCGAGCGTCTCGGTCAGGTGCTGGTAGCGAGCGAGCGTGCGCTCTGCCTGCACGACGTAATACGCGAGCATCTCGGTCGCCGTGTCGATCGCGGTGAGGCCGCCGCCGATCACGATGCCCGGCAAGCGCACCTGCAGGTTCGCGAGCGAGCTGCGCTTGTAGGCACCGGTGAGCTGCAGCGCCATCAAGAAATCCGACGCCTTGCGCACGCCACGGATCAGATTGTTCTTGATGCGGATAAACGTCGGCTTTCCCGCGCCCGAGGCGATGGCGACATGATCGATGCCGAGCCGCCACGCGTCCGTGAGATCGAGCGTGCCGCCAAAGCGCACGCCGCCGTAGACGCGGAACGTCGGGCGACGCAGCAGGTTCAGGTAGAGCACAGCAAGGAAGTTCTTGTCCCAGCGCACAGTGATGCCGTATTCGCTGACGCCGCCGAAGCCGAGCAACGTGCGCTGCTCGAGCGGCTCGTTGAGCGTGCGCACGTCGGCGATCGGCGTCAGCGCGTGGCCGTTCTTCCCGGTCAGCGGATCCGGCATCGGCTCGATCTTCAGCCCATCAATGCCGACGACGCCGAAGCCTTCGTTGAGTAGGTGATGCGCGAGCGTGTAGCCCGCCGGTCCGAGCCCGACGACGAGCACGTTCTTGCCGTTGTACGGCAGCGCGTGCGGACGGCGCGGGTTGAGCGGGTTCCAGCGCGAGAGGAACGACCAGATCTCGTAGCCCCACGGCAGGTTCAGCACATCGACCAACATGCGCGTCTCGACCTGCGGGATGTCGACCGGCTCCTGCGTCTGATAGACGCATCCCTTCATGCAGTCATTGCAGATGCGGTGGCCGGTACCGGCGAGCATCGGATTGTCGATCATCGCCGTCGCGAGCGAGCTGACGACGCCGCCGTCGCGACGCAGCAGGTGCATCTCGCTGATCTTCTCGAACAGCGGGCAGCCCGCGAGATCGACGCCGAGCGGGTTCTTCTTCAGCGTGCCGGCCTTGTCGCGCAGGCCCTTGCTGCACGAGTCCTTATCGCGGTCGTGGCAGTAGAGGCAGTAGTCGACGTGATGCGCGATGTGGCGCATCGAGCCGCGCGGATCGGTCAGCGCGAACGGCTCGGTGCGCTCACGTCGATGCGACTCCGGCCCAACGAACTCTTCCGGCAGCGCCTCACGCGATCGACGCAGCTGCACGAGGCTCTCGAACACCCACTTGTGCGGGACGTGCAGCGAGGTCCAGTGATGCGCGCTGTCGTGCGCGTCGGCGATGCGCGCCGCGAGCCACGCCTCGACCGCGTCGCCGAGACGCGCCGCGAGCGCGAAGTCGCCCGCATCGCCGGCCGCGCCGAGCGCCTCCGCGCCGAGCGCAGCGCTCGCCACCGCGTCGACCCGTAGCGCCGAACGCAACATGGACAAGCGCTCGCGCAGCCCCTCGGTCCAAACCGCGCCGCCCTGCTTTTGCACGCGCCGCGCCGTCTCGTCGGCCTCGTGCAGCTTCAGCGTCGCCATCGCGATCTCGCGCTCTTCGTCGGTGTCGAGGCGCGCCCCGAGCGCAAACATCGCGACCCGCGCGACCGCGGCCGCACCTTCGCGCGAGCCGGGCGGGGTCGTCTCGAGCCACGCCTTGCCAGCGCCCGCCTTGAGCACGCGCTTCTTGGCGAAGTCGCGCTTGAACGCGAAGACCGGATCGTCGTAGCGAATCTCCTCCGACTTGCGGCGCATCGCATCTTCGACGCCGAACAGCCGCGCGACGAAGCGCTCGACGTGCGGCGCCGCCGCGAGGATCGCCTCGCTCGCCTTGCCGACGTCGAGTCCGTCCGGGTCGGCCCGCCACGCGAGCAGCCCAGCGTGCGCAGCCGGCTCGTCGCGGAGCAGCTCCGCGTCGAACATCACGAACAGCTCCAGCAGCTTCTCCGGCCGGTGAAGATCCTCGTACACGAAGCCGGCGAGGCCGAGCCGAAGCGTCGGCTGCGCTTGGCCGGCGTGCTGCGGGGGCGACGAAATTGTGTGAGAAATCGCGGGAGACTGCATGGCGGTCGACACGGCGGGCATCGTAGTGGAAGCGCGGCCGTTGTCATCCGGCGCCGCGCTCGCAGCGTGAGGGATATCGCACTGTGCCGATGGGGGAAGTCGGGAATGTGACCGTAATACGTTTCACGGCGCGGACTCAGATGACGCGAAGGCAGCGCAGCGGAGAGCCCTCGCGCCAGCGGATAGCCGTCGATGCGCCCGCGCGCCCACTCTGCTAGCGTCGCGCCCGCTATGGGCAAGCTCAGCTATCGCGACGCCGGCGTCGACATCGATGCGGGCGACGCGCTCGTCGATCGCATCAAGCCGTTCGCCGCGCGCACGCGCATCCCGGAGGTGCTCGGCGGTGTCGGCGGCTTCGCGGGGCTCTGCGCGCTGCCCTCTGGGCTCGTCGATCCGATCCTCGTGTCAGGCACCGACGGTGTCGGCACCAAGCTGAAGCTCGCGTTTCTCGCCGATCTGCATGACTCGGTCGGCATCGATCTGGTCGCGATGTGCGTGAACGACATCGTCACCTCGGGCGCGCGTCCGCTGTTCTTCCTCGACTACTTCGCGACCGGCAAGCTCGACGTCGCGCGCGCCGCGGACGTCATCAAGGGCATCGCGCTCGGCTGCGAGCAAGCGGGCTGCGCGCTGCTCGGCGGCGAGACGGCGGAGCTGCCCGGCTTCTACGCGGACGGCGAATACGACCTCGCGGGCTTCGCGGTCGGCGTGGTCGAGCGCGCGAAGATCCTCGACGGCAAACAGGTGCGCGTCGGCGACGTGGTGATCGGCGTCGCCTCGAGCGGCGTGCACTCGAACGGCTATTCACTCGTGAGAAAGGCGCTGCTCGAGCGCGCTGGCATGAAGCTCGACGCGCACGTCGACGAGCTCGGCGAGACGCTCGGCGCAGCGCTGCTTCGGCCGACCAAGATCTACGCAAAATCGGTGCAGGCCGTGCTCGCGGCGCTGCCGGGCGCGGTGCACGCGCTCTCGCACATCACCGGCGGTGGGCTCCCGGGGAACGTGCCGCGCGTGCTGCCGGAGGAGCTCGGCGTCGCCATCGACGCACGCACTTGGAAGCGCCCAGCGATCTTCGATCTGGTGCAGCGCGCCGGTGACGTCGACGAGGACGAGATGCGCCGCGCGTTCAACCTCGGGCTCGGCTTGGTCGGCGTCGTCGCGAAGGAGCAGGTCGACGCGGTGCTCGCAGGCTTCATCGCGGCGGGCGAGACGGCGAGCGTGATCGGCGAGGTCGTCGCGATGCCGGGCGCCGACTTCGAAGCGCGCGTTCGCTTCGTGTGACGTAAAATGTCGGCCGTGAGCGCATCGCTCGACGTCGTCGTCCTCGCATCCGGGCGCGGCAGCAATCTGCGCTCGATCCTCGCCGCGTGCGCTGCTGGGACTTGCTCTGCGCGGGTCGTCGCAGTCGTCTCCGACAAGCCAGACGCGCCAGCGCTCGCGCTCGCCGCAGAGCACCGCATCGCGACTGTCGTCGTCGCGCTGAACGGCAAGAGCGATCGCGCGGCGTGGGACGAGCGACTCGCAGCCGCCGTCGCGCATTGCTTCGAGCCGCGCGACGCACAGCGCTTGGTCGTGCTCGCCGGCTTCATGCGCATCGTCGGTCCAGCGATGCTCGCGCGCTTCCCGTACTGCATGGTCAACGTGCACCCGGCGCTGCTGCCGTCCTTCAAGGGAAGCGACGGGCCCGCGCAAGCGCTCGCAGCGGGCGTGCGCATCACCGGCTGCACAGTGCATGTCGTCGATGCCGGAGTCGACACCGGCGCCGTGCTCGCGCAGGCCGCGGTGCGCGTGGAACCTGGCGACGACGTCGCGTCGCTGCACGCGCGGATCCAGCGCGCCGAGCACGCGCTCTTGCCCGCGGTGATCGACGCGATCGCGCGCGGGACTATCGTGCTCGGCGCAGCGCCGCAGGTGAGCGCTACGCCGAACGGCAGCGCGACGAGCGCGCTCGACGTGCTCTACGCGCCGGCGCTGCGATGAACGGCCTCTACGCGCCGGCGCTCCGATGAACGGCAACTTCTACGATGTCGTCGTGCTCGGCACGCAGCTCGGCCCGCTGCTCGCGGCGACGCTGCTGGCCAAGCGCGGCTTTCGCGTGCTCGTGCTCGGCCAAGACGATCTGCCAGCGACGTACGACGCCGGCGATGGCCTGATGCTGCCGCGCGCGCCGTTCTCGTTCACGGCGGCGGGCTCGCCGGTCGCGCGGCGCATCTTCGCCGAGCTCGCGCTGAACCAGCTGTTTCGTCGGCGTGCGCTGGCGATGGATCCGGTGTTTCAGGTCGCGCTGCCGCGTCATCGGCTCGACTTGCCGGAGAGCGACGCCGAGCTCGAGCGCGAGATCGAGCGCGAGTTTCCCGAGGTGCGGCGGCCAGTCGACGATTTTCATCGCACCGTCGCGCGCACCGGCGCCGAGCTCGATCGCTTGCTCGAGCGCGATCTCGTGTGGCCGCCAGAGACGTTCTTCGAACGGCGTGAGCTGACGCGGGCGGCCGCGCATCTGTCGTTCGACAAGAACGGCGGCGGGCGTGATCCGTTCGCGGAGCTGCGCGAGGAACATCCGTTTCGCCTCGTCGTCCAAGCGCCGACGCGCTTCCTCGACGGAATGGATCCGGACTATCCGACGCCGCTGCGGCTGCATCGGCTGTACGGCAGCTTGCTGCGCGGCTCGGCGGTGCTCGAGGGCGGCGAGGCGGGGCTGCGACAAATGTTGGTGGAGAAGCTGCGCACCCACTCCGGAGAGCTGCGCGAGCGTGACCGCGCCGACGCGATCCTCCTCAAGCGCGGCGCGGCAGCGGGCGTGCGCATCGCCGGCTCGGGCGAAGAGATCGGCGCGTCGTTCGTCGCGTACGGAGGCGACGTCTCCGGGCTGCTGCGCTTGCTGTCCGATCGCCGCCCGTTCGAGGAGCTGTTCGAGCGCCTCGGTGAGCCGCAGCCGCGCTGGTTCCGCTACACGCTCAACCTCGTCCTCGCCGCCGATGGCGTGCCGATGGGCATGGCGCGCGACGTCTACTTCGTGCGCGACGCGCGCAGGCCGCTCTCCGCCGAGAACCTGCTGCACATCGAGGCGCATCCGCCGGACGCATCGGGCCGGCGCTTGCTTTGCGTCGAGACGCTGCTGCCACGGCGCGGCATCGAGGATGTTCCGGCCTACCTCGACGGCGTGCGCGAGCGGGTGTTCGCCTCGCTCGGTGAGCTGGTGCCGTTCCTCGGGCGCACCGTGCAGCTGATCGACTCGCCGCACGATGGTCGCCCGGTGCTCGACGTGCGCAGCGGTCGCTCGCGGCCCGCACCGGAGCCATGGACGCGCGGCCCGCAGACGATGCGCACGCTTTACGGCTATCCGGTCACCAGCGCGCTCGGGCTGAGCGCGCTGCCGGTGCGCACACCCGTCAATCGGCTGCTCCTGTGCAGCGGTCAGACGACGCCCGGGCTCGGCATGGAGGGCCACCTCTTGGCCGCGTGGAGCGCCGCGCGGATCGTCACGCGCGCCGATCGACGCAAGGCCTGGCTGCGCGGCCGTCTGTGGACGAAGGTCGAGATCTGAGCCGCGCAGATCGCGTATCCTCGCGGGCATGATGCAGCCACCGCAGGACGCTCCGCGAATCACTCTTCCGCAGCTGCTGCGCGTGATGATCGAGAAGGGCGCGTCCGACCTTCACATCACCGCGGGCGCACCTCCGTCGCTGCGCATCGATGGCGCGCTCATCCCGATGAAGACGCCGGCGCTCGGCCCGGTGGAGACCAAAGAGCTCTGCTACTCCGCGCTGACCGAGGAGCAAAAGATCTCGTTCGAGCGCACCAACGAGCTCGACCTCTCCTTCGGCGTGAAGAACCTCTCGCGCTTCCGCGCGAACATCTTCATGCAGCGCGGCGCGGCGGCCGGCGCATTTCGCGCGATCCCTTACAAGATCATGGGATTCGACGAGCTCGGCCTGCCGCCAGTGGTGGCTGCGCTGGCGTCACTGCCGCGCGGCCTGGTGCTCGTCACCGGGCCGACGGGCTCGGGCAAGAGCACGACGCTCGCCTCGATGATCGACAAGATCAACGGCGAGACGCGCCAGCACATCATGACGATCGAAGATCCGATCGAATACATGCACCACCACAAGCTGTCGGTGGTGAATCAGCGCGAGGTCGGCACCGACACGTACAGCTTCAAAGACGCGCTCAAATACGTGCTGCGTCAGGATCCGGACGTCGTGCTCGTCGGCGAGATGCGCGACCTCGAGACGATCCAAGCAGCGCTCACCATCAGCGAGACCGGTCACCTCGTGTTCGCGACGCTGCACACCAACGGCGCGGTCGCGTCGATCAACCGCATCATCGACGTCTTCCCCGCACACCAGCAGCCGCAGGTTCGCGCGCAGCTCTCGTTCGTGCTGCAGGGCGTGCTCTCGCAGCTGCTGGTGCCGCGCGCCGATGGTCCCGGGCGTGTCGCCTGCGTCGAGGTGATGGTGCCGAACGCCGCGATCCGAAACCTGATCCGCGAGGACAAAGTGCATCAGGTCTACAGCGTCATGCAGACCGGCCAGGGCACCTCCGGAATGCAGACGATGAACCAGTCGCTGCACTCGCTGCTCGAGCGGCGGCTCATCACACTGGAAGAGGCCGAGCTGCGCTCCGCCGATCCGCTCGAGCTGCGCTCGATGATCGAACATGGCGTAGGCGGGCGTCGACCGCGCGCCTAGCGGCCGGCCCCTCCCAACGAGCGGCCGTGCGCCGGAAAATGACGCGGCGCGGCGTACGCAGAGCGTGAGTCTGCGCTTGCCAAGCTCGTGACGTCTCTTGACGTCGGAGCGTCTGCACCGTCATCATTCACAAGGGTTTCGGTTGACTACAACACACCCGCTACTGGCGCTCGCAGACACACCGCACACACCTCGCGGTGACCGCGTCGTCACGTCTCGCGTTACGCTCGCATGCGCGACGATTCTCGCCGCGGCCGCGTCGATGCACGTCACTGTGGCCGCTGCGCAGGACGCGCCAGCAGAGCCAGAGTCGACGACTGCGGAGCCGAGCGCGCAGCAGCGCCAAGCGGCCGCAGAGGCCTATGATCGCGGCACCGCGGCGTATCTCTCGCGCGATTACGTCGCTGCGGCGCGCTGGTTCGAGACGGCGCATCGGATGGCGCCCGCCGCGCCTGCGCTGCTACAGGCGGTGCGCGCGAATCAACGCGCGGAGAACACCCTGCGCGCGTCGAACCTCGCGCTGCGCCTGCAGATCCAATACGGGCAGGAGCGCTCCGCGGCGCGCGTCGCCGAGCCGATCGTCGCGGCGGCGAATCGTGCGTACGTGCGCGTCGACGTGACGTGCGCAAGCTGCACGGTCGACCTCGACGGCACGCTGCAAGAGTGGACGTCGTTCTATCTCGAACCCGGCGGCGACCACATCGTCGGCGCGCACTTCGAGACCGGCGACGCGGAAGCGCAGCACGTGAGCGGCGCCGCGGGATCGCAGAAGGCGCTGAGCTTCACCGCACCGCCGCCTCCCCCGCCCGAAGCGGATCCACAGCCGACGCGCGGCTGGCCCGCCGCTGCGCTGCGTCGACGCGAGGCCGCTGCGGCGGCTGCCGGCGCGACGGCGACAGCGGATGGAGTCGGACAGCCGAACGAACGCGACGCGCCGCCACCGGCGGAGAGCGGCGGGCTCTCGCCAGTGCTGTTCATCGTGAGCGCGGGCCTGACGGTCGCGGCTGGCGGCGTACTGGTCTGGTCGGGGCTCGACACCACCGCCGGCGTCGCCGACTACGAGGCGAGCCCGACGCAGGAGGCGCTCGACGCTGGGCAGGGCAAAGAGCTGCGCACCAACATCTTGATCGCAGGCACCGCGGTGCTCGGCGCGACGACGCTGGTGTTTGCGCTGCTGACGAATTGGGGCGGCCGCAATGAAGCGCGCAGCGAGGCCGCGCGCCGAGCGACGCCGACGTTGCGCGCGGGGATCGCGCCAGTCGAGGGCGGCGCGGTCGGCGTGCTCGGAGGGCGCTTCTGATGGGCGGCACGGCGCCAGCGACTCCCGCGAGCCTCGGCGCGGTGCCGAGCCTTTCCGGGCGCCGGCTCGGCCGCTATCAGGTCCTGTCGCAGCTCGCGGCCGGCGGCATGGCCGGCGTCTACGTCGCGCGCGCGCTCGCGGTCGCAGGCTTCGAGCGGCTGGTCGCAGTGAAGGTGCTGCACCCGCACCTCGCGCACGAAGAAGAGTTCATCTCGATGTTCCTCGACGAGGCTCGCCTCGCCGCGCGCATCCATCATCCGAACGTCGTCGCCACGCTCGACATCAGCGACACCGAGGGCGACGGCTTCTTCCTGGTGATGGACTACATCGAGGGCCATCACCTCGGCGCGCTGCTGCAACAGGCCGCCAAAGACGGTCTGCGCGTGCCCCCGCCGGTCGTGTTGCGCGTCGTGCTCGACGCGCTCGCTGGGCTCGCCGCGGCGCATGATCTCGTCGACGAGCACGGCGTGCCGCTGCAGCTCGTACACCGCGACATCAGCCCGCACAACATCATGGTCGGCACAGATGGCATCGGCCGTCTCACCGATTTCGGCGTGGCAAAAGCCGAGGTCCGCCTCACCTCGACGCGCGAAGGCCAGTTCAAGGGCAAGCTCGCGTACATGGCGCCGGAGCACGCGTCGACGGGCGCGACCGATCAGCGCTCCGACCTGTTCGCGATGGGCATCATCCTGTGGGAGGGGCTCACCGGGCGTCGCCTGTTCCGCGCGGACACCAACGCGCAGACGCTGAACAAGATCCTCATCGAGCCGATCCCGGAGCCCTCCGAGGCGCGCCCTGAGCTCGCGCCGTTCGACGCGATCTGCGCGCGCGCGCTCGAGCGTGATCCGGCGCGCCGCTTTCAGAGCGCGGACGAGTTCTCCGAGGCGCTCGAGCTGGTCGCGCCGACAGTCGGTGGGATCGCGACCGCGCGTCAGGTCGGCGAGGTCGTGCGCAAGCTCGCGGCGGAGAAGCTCGGCAAAGAGAAAGTGCGGATCCAAGAGGCGATCCGCAGCCTGAGCTCGGGTGAAGGCTCGATGTCCGCATCGATGCCGACGCCTCGCAACGCCTCCGAGCCGTCGATGCCGTCGATGCCCTCGCGCAGCCGCAGCATGCCGGCGGGCGCGTGGGCGGGCGCGCAGGCGTCGACGCCGAGCAAATCGCTGCCGGGCGTGCCACGACCGGGCGCGCTCGGTCCGCCGCCGGGGATGACTGGTTCGCTCGACGCAAGCGCGCGGCACACCGGCTCGCTGAGCCTGCCCCGCGACAGCGCTTCGGTGAGCGGCGCGCTGCCGAGCGACGCGCAGCGCAGCTACCCGGACATCGACGCGCCGGTCGAAGCGAAGCGACGCAATCCGGTTTTCTACGTGCTCGGGACCGTCGCCGCGATCCTCATCTTCGGCGCGATCGGCACCGGCGCGTTCTTCGCGATCCAAGGCGCAAACGCGACCAGCACGCCCGTGGGCGTGCACACCCGAGCGGTCGCCGCGCCGAACGTCGTCGCCCCCGCTGCGCCGGCCGCACCAGCGCAGCCAGCCGTCGCGGCGCCGGGCCTGCCGACCGCGGCGGTCGATGATCCCGAGGCCGGCGCGACGCTCCCCGCTGCGCAGCTGCAAGTCGGCGCCGAGCCACCCGCGACGCCGACGGGCCCCGGCCGCCGACGCCATCGCGATCGCGATCGCACTGGCAGCGGCAGCAGCGCGCCGACCGGCGGCGGATCCGACGACGACGAGCTGATGAACAACCCGTACCGACGCTGAGCACCGCGACCAGCGGCAGCGGCGTCGAGCATCGGTTGCGTCACGTGGGTTTGTTCGACGCACTCGCGGGGCAACGCTCGATCCAGCCGCGTCGACTTTTGACCGTATGGGCGCGCATCGCGTAGACTCGCCGGCGAGGTGCCATGGCGGAGTTTGCCTGGGAAGCGCGCGGCCGAGCCGGCGAGGTGAAGAAGGGCGTGATGGAGGCGGAGACTGCCGACGCCGTGCAGAACCGCCTGCGCGCGCAGAACCTCAGCCCGGTGAAGGTCAAGAAGAAGGGCCGCGAGTTCAACCTCACCTTCGGCTCGCCAGTCAGCGAGAAGGAGCTGGTCATCTTCGTCCGCCAGTTCGCGACGATGATCGATGCCGGTCTGCCCCTCGTGCAGTGCCTCGAGATCCTCGCGACGCAGGGCGACAACAAGGCGTTCAACGCGATCATCCGCGACATCAAGGCGACCGTAGAAGAAGGCGCGACCTTCTCCGATGCGCTGCGGCGTCATCCAAAAGTGTTCGACGATCTGTTCACCAACCTCGTCCAGGCGGGCGAGATGGGCGGCATCCTCGACACCATCCTCAATCGCCTCGCGGTCTACATCGAGAAGCGCGTGAAGCTGAAGCGCCAGGTGAAAGGCGCCCTCGTCTATCCGACGGGCGTCGGCGTCATCGCCGTCGGCGTGCTGGTCATCCTGCTCTACTGGGTCATCCCGACGTTCGAGGACATGTTCAAGGACTTCGGCGGCGACGCGGAGCTGCCGGCGATCACCGCGTTCGTCATCGGCTTGAGCAACGGCTTCATCACCTGGCTGCCGCTGATCCTCGCCACGATCATCGGCGGCTCGATGGCGTTCACGTACACGTACCGCAAGCCGAAGGGCAAAGAGTTCTTCCACCGCTTGATGCTGACCGCGCCGATCCTCGGGCCGGTGATGCGCAAGATCGCGGTGGCGCGCTTCACGCGCACGCTCGGCACCCTGCTCTCCTCCGGCGTGCCGATCCTCGACGCGCTCAACATCGTCTCCAAAGCGAGCGGCAACGTCGTCATCGAGAAGGCCATCGTCACGACGGCAGAGAAGATCCGCGAGGGCCGCACGATGGCCGAGCCGCTGCTCGAGACCAAGGCGTTCCCGCCGATGGTCGTGCAGATGATCGGCGTCGGCGAGCAGACCGGCGCGCTCGACCAGATGCTCAACAAGATCGCCGACTTCTACGAAGAAGAAGTCGACGTCGCCGTCAGTGCGCTGACCTCGCTGCTCGAGCCGATCATGATGGTCGTCATCGGCGGCATGGTCGGCTTCATGCTCATCGCGATGTACATGCCGATCTTCGACATCGCCGGCAAGATCAAGGGCGAGTAGCCCGCGACAGTCGTAGTCGCGAGAACGATGTCGTGACTGCTGCACTCCGCCTTCGAGGGAACTAGCGTGGTCGCGCAAGCACCTGCGCCGCGCATGCCGAGCGCAGCGTCCTCGGACGAGAGCGACGACGCGCGACGCGTTGCGCTTTGGCTCGTCGGCCGCTTGGTCGTCGCGACGCTGATGCTCGGCGGACATCTGCTGACCGCGCAGGGACGCGTCGACACCTTCACTGGTCGCGCGCTCTCTGGGCTCATCGTCGCGACGTACGCCGCGACGCTGCTCTCTGCGCTCGTGTTGCGGCGCCTGAGTCAGCGCGCAGCGCTGCGCGACGCTTCGACGGCGCAGTCGAGCCTAGGCACCGCGGGCGCGAGCGGTCTGCGTGTGCTCGGCAACACGCAGGTGGTGCTCGATCTCGCGCTCGAGCTCGGGCTCGTCTGGCTGGTCGGCGGCGTGACCAGCGCGTTCACGTTTCTGTTCGGGATCACTACGCTGGCAGGCGCGGTGCTCGTCGGTCCAGGCGCGGCGCGCGCGGCGGCGGCGTCGGCTGTCGTGCTCTACGTGACGCTCAGCGTCGCGATGTCGAACGGTTGGCTCCCGCACCCGTCTGATCAGGATCACAGCCACTATTACCTCGCCGATCCTGCAAACGGCTTCGCGCTGCTGCGCAACGTCGTCGGCCTCGCCGTCGTCGGTGTGCTGGCAAGCTATCTCGCGGCGCGGCTGCGTCGCACCGGCGGCGAGCTGGTGAAGGTCGCCGAGAGCGCCGCCGCGCTCGCGCGACTCAACGACGACATCGTGCGATCGATCCCGGCGGGGCTGCTCACCACGGACGAGCATGGCAACGTCCGCACCGCGAACCCCGCGGCGAGCGCGATCTTTCACGCGGATGAGGGCGGACTGCTGGGCCTGCTGGTCACGTCGATGTTGCCTCCCGTCGCCGCAGGTACCGACGCGACGCTGCGCGCGGAAACCATCGCGCGACGCAGCGACGGCTCGACGTTCCCCGCGGGCTACACGCAGACGGCGCTGCTCGACGAGCGCGGTCGCAACCTCGGTGGCCTGGTCGTCTTCCAAGATCTGAGCGAGGTGACGGCGCTCCGCGACGCCGCCGAGCGCGCCGAGCGCCTCGCCCAGCTCGGGCGGATCGCGGCGGGGCTCGCGCACGAGATTCGCAACCCGCTGAGTTCGATCTCAGGCTCGGTGCAGCTGGTGCGCGAGGCCGCAGAGCTGAGCGCCGAGGATCGCAGGCTGCTCGGCATCGTGGTAGCCGAGGTCGAACGCCTCGACGATCTCGTCGCGACGATGCTGCAGCTCGGCCGACCGCGCGCGCTCGAGCGCGACGATCACGACCTCGCAGCGATCGCGCGAGAGGTCGTCGAGGTCGCCCGATTGGGCGCGGCGCAAGCGAGCCAGGTCACGCTCGACATCGTTGGAGCGGACGCGCCTGTCGTCGCCAAGGTCGACGGCGCGCAGGTACGGCAGGTCGTGTGGAACTTGGTGCGAAACGCCGTGCAGGCCTCGCCGAGCGGCGCGCGCGTGCGCGTCGTCGTGCACCAGGGCACCGACGGAAGCGCCGTGGTCGAAGTGCACGACGCGGGGCACGGCGTGTCGCGCGAGAGCCTGCCGCGCTTGTTCGAAGCGTTCTACACGCAGCGCGCGCAGGGCACGGGGCTCGGCCTCGCGCTGGTGAAGCAGATCGCCGACGCGCACGGCGCGCAGATCGAAGTGCTGAGCGCGGCGACGTCCGCCGGCGCGACCTTCCGCATCACATTTCCGCGCGGCTGATCGGCGCAGCGCAGCGCGACGGGCGACACCATCGGGGCAGCGCAGCGCGACGCTATCGGCTCAGCGCGCTGCGGGCGGGGGCGACGACTCCAACGCGAGCGACAGCGCCTCGATGACGCGCTCGTACACGCCTCGGTCGAACAACATCTCGTTGTGTCCGAGCTGATCGAACCAGTGGACGAGCGCATCTTCGACCGCAGAGGCGCTCGACGGAGGCGTGATCATCCGGTCGGCGCCGGCGACGATCGCGGTGTGTACGACGTCGCGCGCGACATGCCGTGTGGCGGCCAGGCGACGCACGACGTGGCTGCCCGGGCGCAGCGCATGACCGAGACCTGTCGGCGCGATGCGCGCGGCCTCGGTGCCGGCGTGAGGCGTCGCCAGCGTGATCAGCCGCTCGGTGTGACGTGCGCCGCCGAGCTCTTGCACGTACCAGCGCGCCACCAGCCCGCCGAGCGAATGCCCGACCAGATCGATCGGGCCACGCGTGGCGTGCTTGTCGGCCATCGCTGCGAAGCGCGCGGCGACGTCCTCGAAGCGACCGATCGGCCCGTAGGTGAAGTCCGCCGTCGAGACGTCGAGCGCGCGCTCGACTTGCATGCGCATCGGGTCGAACACCGGCCCAGCGGCGAAGAAGCCGTGGACGAAGATCACCGTGCGTGGGCGCGACGTCGACTCCGCGGGGACGCGCGGGATGCCGACCACACGCGGGCGGAGCGGCGCGGCGACGCTGCGCGCGACCAGCAGCGCTTGCTCGACGAGCGCCGCGCCTTCTCGCTGGAGCGCCATCGCGCGTTGAATCTTCTCACGCATGCTGGTGCCTCTCGCTCACTGTGCTCGCGCGCTGTGCTCAGGCGTACGTGCTCACGCGTAACGCGGTACCCAGCGCTCAGCTTGATACCACCGTAGCACCTCGCGGAAGCCTTCGGCGAAGCGCGGGAAGCGCGGCGCCCAGCCGAGCGCGCGCAGCTTGCGCGCATCCACGACGAGCTCGTCGTCGAGCAGCGTCACCGCCTCCGCGTCGAGCCTCGGCCGCAGCGCGGCCTTCAGGCCGTGGCGCAGCATCACCAAACGCCACGCGACGAGCGCGCTGGTGTCGGCCGCTTGATACGCGCCCGGCGCCGCGAACGAGCGCGCCATCCAGTGAAGCATGCCGTCGCGCAGCGGGCCGACCGGGATCGTTGCGAGCCCATAAGCGCGAAACGTCTCGGCGATGCGATCACCAAGCGGCAGCGGATCTTCGTCGGCCACGTTGTAGATCTCGCCCGCCGTCTGGTCGCGTCGCAGCGCGAACAGCAGCGCGCGCGCGACGTCCTCGGCGTGGACGAAGGTATGACGCGGTCCGCTGCGCGGGCGCGGTACCAGCGGCAGGCCGAGCTTCAAGATCGGCCCGACGGCGAGCAGCACGGCGGCGAAGTGTCGGCCGCGCCGGCCGTAGATCGGCGCCGCGCGCAAGATCGTCCAAGCGGGTCCGGCGCTCGTCCCGCGGCCGCGGAGAAACGCTTCCGCGCCGTGCTTCGACATCCCGTGCGGGCCGCGCGGGGCGACCTGGCTGTCCTCGGTGAGCGGCTGCGACTGACGCGGCGCGTACAGCATCGACGTCGACATGTGCACGAAGCGCTTCACGCGCGCGGCCTCCGCGGCCTCGTAGAGGTGCACGACGACGTCGGTGTTGCTTGCCGCGAGCTGCGCGAGATCGGCGGTCGCGTCGAGCTGCGCTGCGGTGTGCACGACGTGATCGACGCCGCGCACGACGCGCTCGAGCACGCTCGCATCGCGTAGATCGCCGATGCGCACCTCACCGCGCACCGGCACCGGGACGCCGGCAGCGGTGAGATCGTTGGCGATGACGCGATAGCCGGCGGCCTCGGCCAGGCCGACGACGTAGTTGCCGACGGTGCCGCGGGCACCGGTGACGAGCACGGTCTCGGTCATCGCGCGTTCCTCACGGCGTCCCCAATATCTCGCGGAGCTTGGCCCCTGGCGACGGCGCGCGCATCAGCCCTTCGCCGACCAGCACGGCGTCCGCGCGGCTCGCTGCGACGCGCTCGAAGTCTGCTCTCTCCCGCACTCCGCTCATGTACACCACGATGCGCTCCGCGGGCACCATTGCGACGAGCCGCTCGGCCTCGCGCGGGTCGACCTCGAAGGTACGGAGGTCGCGCGCATTGACGCCGATGAGCCGCGGATCGAGCCGGAGCACGCGACGCAGCTCGTCCTCGTTCGCGATCTCGACGAGCGGCGCGAGACCGCGCGCGCGGCACGCGTCCATCAGCGCGCTCAGCGAGCTGTCGTCGAGCACACAGGCGAGCAGCAATACCAGCGACGCCCCGAGCGCGCGTGCGGCGTCGAGCTGCACGGGGTGCAGCACAAACTCCTTATAGAGCACCGGCACGGCGCAGGCGCGCACCGCGCGTCGAACGTCGAGCGGCGTGCCGCCGAAGTCGGCGTCGCAAAGCACGCTCACCGCCGTCGCGCCCGCATCCACGTAGGCCCGCGCGATCGACGCGACGTCGCCGCGCTCCCATGGGCGCAGCGTGCCGGCGCTCGGACTGCGGCGCTTGATCTCGCCGATGACGCGCGGCGGTGCGCCCGCCGGGCGACGCAGCAGCGCGGCGATCGACGCCTCGGCGTCGATGTCGACAGCGGCTTGCGTCTGCCAGCACCGCGCTAGCGCAGTGTGCGCGCGGCGGCGCTGCACCTCGCGACCTTTGCGCGTGATGAGCGCACCGAGCTGCCCGCCACCGTTCACTCGACTCATCCGCCCTCGCCTCGTGGTTCGTCTTGCTGCGTATACCGATCATCTGCGTGCGCACGCGAGAGAAAGTCGACGACCTCGGCGAGCTTCGCGCGTGCGGCGCCCGTGTCGAGCGCCTGCGCGGCCCGGAGCGCGCCCTCACGCGGCGTCGCCGCAGCGCCCGCGACGACCAGCGCCGCGGCTGCGTTCAGCAGCACCGCCGATCGCGCGGGCAGCGCCTCACCATCGAGAATCCGCCTTGCGAGCGCTGCGTTGTGCGCCGCGTCGCCGCCGCCCAGAGCCTCGGACGGCGCGAGCTCGAAGCCGAACGCGGCCGGCGTCAGCTCGTACTCGCGCACCGAGCCGTCCTCGCCGAGGGCCGCGACATGCGTGGGACCAAACGGGCTGATCTCGTCGAGCACGCCGACGCCCCGAGGTCCGCTGCCGCTGACGACCCACGCGCTGCGCGTACCGAGCAGCGCGAGCACCTCCGCGAGCTGGCGCACGCGCGCGCGATCATAGACGCCGAGCAGCTGGTGCGTCGCTCCGGCGGGATTCGCCAGCGGCCCGAGCAGATTGAAGAACGTGCGCACGCCGAGCTCGCGGCGCACCGGCGCGGCGAAGCGCAGCGCAGGGTGGTGCGCGGGCGCGAACAAGAACGCGAGGCCGACCTCAGCGATCAATCGCCCGAGCTGCGCGGGCGCCACGTCGGTGCGCACGCCGAGCCGTTCGAGCACATCGGCGCTGCCGCACTGGGACGAGACCGCGCGGTTGCCATGCTTCGCGACGCGCACGCCGCAGGCTGCGACGACGACGGCAGCGAGGGTCGAGACGTTGATCGTGCCCGCGCCATCGCCGCCCGTTCCGCAGGTGTCGAGCAGCACGCCCTCTGGCGCGGCGACTTTCGTCGCGTGACGGCGCAGCGCGCGCGCGGCGGTCGCGAGCTCGCTCGCCGTCTCGCCCTTCATGCGCAGCGCGATCGCCAGCGCGGCGATCTGCGCGGCGGTCGCTCCACCGGCGAGGATCAGCTCCATCGCCCCGTCCATCGTCGCGGGGTCTAGCTCGCGATGCTCGAGCGCGTGCGCGATCGCGTCGCGGATCACGCGGCCTCGCGCGCGGGTCGAGCGCCGCGCTCTGGCAGCCTGTCGAGGAACGCGCGCAGCAGCGCGTGCCCGTGCTCGGTGAGGAACGACTCGGGGTGAAACTGCACGCCTTCGATCGCCAGCGTGCGATGGCGCAGCCCCATGATCTCGCCGTCGTCCGTCCACGCGGTGATCTCGAGCGCTTCCGGGAGCGACGCTCGCTCGACGATCAGCGAGTGGTAGCGCGTCGCCGCGAACGGCGATGGCAGCCCCGCGAAGACGCCCTT
>Ga0209181_10005159_pt1 | contig 18936 bp, 15 predicted proteins | sample MAT05_FD_187208 | JGI IMG/M metagenome (GOLD analysis project Ga0209181, IMG submission 187208) | Freshwater microbial communities from Lake Fryxell liftoff mats and glacier meltwater in Antarctica - MAT-05 (SPAdes) (version 2) | ecosystem: Environmental > Aquatic > Freshwater > Ice > Liftoff...
GCTCCTGTACAGCTAGCTTCAGTGATTCAAGTCGCCCTTGAGGTGGTGCGCCCGATGGCAGACGCAAAAGCAATTCAGATAATATTCGCTCAAACCAATGACAACGTAGAGAACGCAAAAGACCTTCCTCTACAGGTTTTAGGTGATTCTAATCGCCTTCAACAGGTTGTTTTGAACTTGCTGTCAAACGCCATCAAATTTACACCTGAAGCAGGTCGGGTAGAAGTACAGCTAGAAGCAGTGAGAGAAAACTCTTCTAACTTCAACCCAACGCCTAGTCCCTCTTACGCTCAACTGACAGTCACTGATACCGGAAAAGGAATTAATCCCGAATTTCTTCCCTATATCTTCGATCGCTTTCGTCAGGCAAACACTGGCACTACTAAATCCTATGAAGGATTGGGATTGGGCTTAGCCATTGTTCAACATCTACTTGAACTGCACGGCGGGTCGATTACGGCTGCAAGCGATGGAGAAGGGCAAGGATCAACGTTCACCATAGTTTTGCCGCTGCTAGAAGGCGATGATGTTGATAGGGTACTGCAACCCGGTAAAAACTATGTTTTACCTGATTCTATTCCATCAACATCTGATCTTCCTTTAGCTGGCATCTCGGTTTTGATTGTGGATGATCAAGCTGATGCCTGCGAGTTTGCCATGATTACACTAGAGCAAGCGGGAGCCGAAGTTACTGCGGTTTCATCGGCGCAGCGTGCTTTACAAGCTTTGAATACTCATAAAGTAGACATTTTAGTCAGCGATATTTCAATGCCAACAGAAGATGGCTATACATTGTTGAAGCAAGTTCGATTGCTACCTGCGGATCGAGGTGGCACAATCCCCGCGATCGCCCTCACTGCTCATAGTCGTGAAGAAGACCGCGATCAAGCCCTTGCCGCTGGCTTTCAACTCCATCTTGCAAAACCAGTGCAGCCAGACTGTTTAGTTGCTCTCATCGCTAAATTGACGCGCAATTGAACCACTCTCATCCTCTTTTAGATAAAACAACCCACCAAAGCCATTTTCGAGGTGCATCGTCGCCTATCAACCAACAGAGGATGATGCGCGGTGCAACGTAATTTCAAAACAGTAAATTAACCTGATGTGCAATTAAAACCAGCCCTCACCCTAAATCCCTCTCCCAGAGCGGAAGAGGGATTTAGGGTGAGGGCAATCGGCAAAGTCGCACATCGCGTAAATTAAGGAGCTGATTTAACGTTCATCAAACTTCTTTTCATAGTTCGGGTCTTGGGTGCCGAGGAACTTATCCCAAAATGTAAAATACAGCCCGTAATGTACGGTGTACTTGAGATGATGAATGGAATGGTGAGCGGGACCAATAACCCATCTGCCCAGCCAATGATGCGGAAACCACAGGGGCAAGCGATCGATGCCTAGATGATTCAATACTGCCCAGACTGTCATAGTGGTTAGTACTGCAATCAACGTGATGAAATGCAGCGGCATGACAAACACGATGCCGACCAAAAAGAGCGATTGAACGATCGCCTCTAGTGGGTCAAAAGCGAACGAAGTCCATGGGGTGGGGTAGCGCGATCGATGATGCCCCTGGTGCAACCAGGCAAAGAGCAAGGGATGGTGAAACAAGCGATGGATGAAATAAAAGTAGGCATCTTGAAGCAGCAACACCGCAACATAGCTAACCCCCAAATACCACAGCCCATACTGGTTTGGGTCGCTATATAGCCGAGTCATTCCCTCACCATAGGCGGACATGACGATCGCTGCCGCTAAGGCAAACACTCCTGTCGAGAACACAGAGAGTTGAATATCAGATTGAATTGATCGCCAAGAAGGAACTTGCTGCTGCGTCAGAGTTCCAATGGGGTTCACAAAAGCCTGAGTAGATGACGAATAAAAGCACCAATACATCCCCCCCGCTACCAAAAAGTATCGGAATAAAATAATTCCAAAAGAAGCGATGCCGTAAAACCCAAATGAGTGAGCCATCAATTTAATCTCCTTGCCATTCCCGATCTTCCAGTTCCTTTTGAGGCAGCAGCAGCGTGGCTTCAATGTCTTGCCGAATTGCCGCTGTGATTTCGCAGTTACTATTTAAGCAATCTATCAGAAGTTGATTGGCATCGTAGTATCGCTGTAGCATTTGCTCTTGCTCAGGGCTGAACTGCCAGGAATGATGAATATTGCGGTAATGGGCGATCGCGCCCTTCAATTGCTCCATCCAAGCAGAATAGTTTTTCTGCCACCAATCCTGAAGTCGTGCTTGGTTTTGGCTAGCTGATGGCAATTGATCTCTTAATTGTTGAAGAGACTTACACAATCCAGCATCCAAAACCATGACCAGAATGTTATCAAGAGCCGAGCTACAGGCATTGGTGCGGGCAGAGGCTTGACTATTATCGACGGCACACTTTAGCAGCAAGTTCTCCAATGCCGCATCTAAAAACAACCCTTGGTCAAGGGTGCAAACTAGCGCAAAGTCAGCCGCCGCAGGAGTTTTTTTGGCAAGGGCAAGATAAAACGCCCGTTTGGTCGCCACTTTAGTTTCATTTGGGATCTGCTGAGATTTTTGGCTGCTCCACATCAAAAACTTTTGCAAATATGGGTCTTGAGCGACTAATGCATCAATGTGTTGCTTCATCAAGTGCATTAACGAATCTGCACTCCGCAGCATCGCCGATGTTAACAAAAATACTTCGCGCCAGCGTGGATCGGTAATGTGGCTGACTAAGCCTCCTAGCGCTTGCTCTATCGCTCCCAAGTTATGACTGGCAACAATTTTTCGCGCCGTAAAGTATTCTTGAAATGCTAGATGAGAAAACGAAAAAATCCCTCGCGATCGCTCGATCAAGAGTCCATGCTGAGATTCGATCGCCTTCAGCATCGCTTCACTTTCGAGTTGAAGTTCTTCTGGTTCCAAAGTCGCACCGGGCAAACTTCGCAAATAGCCACCTATGTGTTGCTCAATCATGCGTTGCTCAAAGAAATACTGCCCTCGTTCAAAAGTGACTGCCGCAAGCTGGCTTAACAACCTCAGTTTTTGCGGTAATGAAAAACCTCGATAAACCTGATCGCGTTCAACTCCTCTCGCTTCATCCCATTTATCTAGCAGCAAATCCAGCCCTTGTTGATAGAACTCAGCCCGCTTGGCTGGAAATTTTCCTTGACCCTGAAATACCCAGCAGGCGAGATGCAGAAACAGAGGAGTAGCCGCTAGTTGACGTAACTGCCAATTTTCCGGCAAGTCTAATTTTTGGATAAACTGAGCAGACTGATTCTGCCCTGCCTGAGCCGTAGTTTTGGTCAATGCCACAAACCACTTTTGGGCGAAGGTATTGATTTGAGCTTGGGTAAAGGGGGCAATTTCTACATCGGTAAAGCCGTGCAGCCGCAGTTTTTGGGCAGCGGTTCGACAGGATGCCGCAAATCGATTTCGATGATACTTATCTGAGAATTTGCGAATTTCTTTTAGAACCGCTGGGCTATCCTGCTTTAGCACTTCATCCATGCCATCCAGCAACAGCAAGACTCGACCCTGTTGCAGGAGGGCTTCTAGCACAGACGGGTCGGAAATTCCAGAGGTGAGCAACCCCTGCTGAATCGTGTTGAACAGGCTAAACTCGCCGCTATTTCTAGCCTCTTCTGCAAACTCTCTCAGCAAGATAAAAATCGGCAGTTGATCGGCGGCAAATTGACCTAGATTGCACTGAATCGCTAGATGTTGCAAAAAAGTGGTTTTGCCCACTCCCGGTTTGCCCAACACTCGAAGCTTCGAGTAAGTTTCAACTGCCTGCATTCCCGGTATATGACCTTGATCAATGGCTCCTAAACCCACGCGATCGCATTCAGCGGGTTGCAAGTTTTGCAGATCAGCAAGCTCAAGCCGCTGTTGACTGGAGATTGTCTCCAAAATATTGACATCTACATAGATATCATCAATGCTAACCGGACGGTTAATGTCTAATAGCTGCAAAATCCCGCACTGGTTTTGAATGGTGTCTCGATGGCGCGATCTCACCTGTTGCACCAGAGCATCAATGTTCAGAGGTGTAGCCTCCGCCACCTCATCGGATTCAGGAAAGTCTGCTGGCGGATTGTCCGCAATCTCTCGCCAGTCTAAATCGAGGATCAGACAAACGGATAAAAATGTCTGCCGTTCAACGGGCTGCCCGGTAAAAAATCGCCAAATCGGCTGACGGGTCTTTAAATTTACCTCTCCTGCCAGATTTTCTTGAGTCCACCCTTTCAGCGAAAATGCTCGTTTAGCCCATTGAATTCCAGAAGAAGAAGCCTGGAGCGATCGCTTGACCATAAAATAAAAAGCTCAGATAAGATTCAAACTTCAAACTTCAAACTTTTATAACTAAAAGACACTTTATAGATTCTTCTATGTTGATAATTGATTTGTTTAACCCGGTGAAATCATACAAAGTTAAAGACGGCTTCTTCAACTATCATTGGGCAGAAATCAAACATTTTGGTGCAATAAATAGCCTTTAGGAACTTGCGCGATTGTAAAATATCCTCCGTAGGATGTGTAAAGAGCATGACTCATGATTGATTTTGCGGTGTGGGATAGTTTGCTGCGCCAGTATGTGGATCAGCAGGGGCGAGTAGATTATCAGGCTTGGAGTCAGCAGCCTAAAACGCTGATGAATTGGTTAGCAGGTTTGGAACCGCTAGACCTAAAACCAGATTTGACCGATGAGCAACTAGCGCTATGGATTAATCTTTATAATGCGTTCACCATTTCAACGATTTTAGAGCGCTATCCGATCGCGTCCATTCGACCCGTTGTGCTAGGGATTCCCAATTGGTTCGCCTTCCTGCGATTTTTTCAGCGTCGAGCTTATCGATTCTCAAATCAAACCTATAGTCTTGCTCAAATTGAGAACAAAATACTGCGCGATCGCTGGCACGATCCACGCATTCACTTTGCGATCGTTTGTGCCTCCATTGGCTGTCCGCTGCTCCGTAACGCAGCTTATACATCGGATCTTGTGGAACATCAACTAGAAGACGATGCTCATCGTTTTATCAACAATCTCGACAAAGTTCGTTACGATGCCCAAACTGAAACACTCTATTGCAGCAAGATTTTTAAATGGTATCGCCAAGATTTTCTGCAAGTCGCAGGCTCAATTCCAGATTATATTTGCATTTATCGCCCAGATCTCCCTTTAACGGCTGAAACTGCGATCGCCTATCTCGACTACGATTGGAGCTTGAATCAGCGAACATCCTCATAAAATCGCTTCAAATAATCCGCAGAAACCCCAACGCCCCACAAACAGCCGATATACAAATAGATGGCAGTGGCTTTCCAGGCTCCCCAATGGGCAACTCGGCGATCGCAACTTTGCACAATCCGATTCACTTGACGAATTCGCCCTTTTCTCACCAACCGGAGGCATAAATCGCCATCCTCCAAAATCGGCAGCGCTTCATCGAATCCACCACAATCCCAAAAGTCAATTCGACGACAAAACATCACCTGATCGCCAAACAGGAGGCGTAATCCTTTAAAGAATAGATGCGGTCTAAACAGCAGAGGCGCATAGTAGGTTTTGAGGTAATTGTGCAGTGAGATTCCCCAGCGGGTGGTTTCTGCGCCCCTCATCAAAGAAATAAAGCCGCCACAGGCAACGGTTTGATCCGCCAAGGTTCGCTCAATCACAGCGATCAGATCATCGGGAACCTGGGTATCGGCATGGAGAAAGCAGAGAATGTTACCCTTCGCGAATGTTGCTGCGTGATTCATTTGAACCGAGCGTCCGCTGCGATCGCAAATCAACACTTGTACTCCAGCTAAGCGGGCGATCGCAACAGTTTCATCGTGGCTGCCCCCATCCACAACCAGCACCTCGACGGGCGGCGGATCGAGAACGGTGAGTTGCCGTAAAGTGCGTCCGAGGATGCTGGCTTCGTTGAGCGTAGGAATAATGATCGAGACTTGAAACATCTTGCGTTCCGACGGTTGGTGTAGCTACGCGATCGCCACTTTATGCGAGCTGGCTAAAGGCGATCGCTCAATCCATACCATTGCATCAAAATTGGCTTCCAGTGCAGTTGATTATGCAACTGCAAATTCTATCAAGGGATAGATTTTGTTTGAATTGCAGCAATTCACAATGATGTTTATTATCCAGTCTTGCGAGATTTCAATCATGTATCTGACTGTAGTTATTCAGTGCGTTTGGAGATTGAGCAGTAGGTCGCTATATGAATGTTGATTGCCTCACAGCGATCGCGGCTCCACCAGTACACTGGCTGCCTAAAGTCAAATCTGATTCTTTAGTTCACACTCCTCCGTTACCCCAATGCGAGATGTGTGTGATTGTTCCAGTGAGGAACGAATCGGAGATGCTAGAAAGTACGCTGACGGCTCTAAACCACCAGCTTGATTTAGAGGGAAGATCGCTCGATCCAGATCGCTATGAAATTATTTTATTGGCGAACAACTGCGACGACGACTCTGCTGCGATCGCCCATCAATTTGCCAAGCAACATTCTGATCTAGTGTTACATATTGCTGAGCAGACAATCACTGCGCCAAATGCTCATATTGGCTGGGTGCGAAAGCGGTTAATGGATGAGGCATACAATCGCTTGATATCAATTGGCTGCAATCGAGGCGTTATTGCATCAACTGACGGAGATACCCGCGTTGCTTCCAACTGGATTGCGGCTACTCTATATGAGGTCGAGTGTGGTGCTGATGCGGTTGGCGGACGAATTGTCACAGATCGACGCGATCGCGCTGCTCTCACTCGTTACACAAGAGCTTGCCATCTCCGAGAAGTGGGTTATCGCTTTCTAGTGGCTGAACTGGAAACTTATCTAGATCCTGATGTATTCGATGGCTCTCCCCGACACTTTCAACACTATGGTGCAAGCTTAGCCGTGACTGCTGAAATGTATGGACGTGCTGGAGGCATTCCGCTCGTTAGAACTTCAGAAGATGTGGCGCTTTATCAGGCATTGATGCGGATCGATGCCAACTTTCGTCATAGTCCATTGGTACGAGTGACAACTTCCGCGCGGCAGGTCGGGCGCGCCCAACATGGTTTGGCGGATCAGTTGAGCCAATGGACTGCAATGGAATCTGAAAAGCAACCTTTTTGGGTTGAATCAGTTGCCGCTATTACGACTCGCCTATCTGCACGTCAAGAACTGCGATCGCTCTGGCGACAGATGCTTGATGGCTATGAACCTTCCCTTAAAGATGTGGCACTGCCAGCCAATCGGTTAGGAATTTCTCATGATTGGCTGTTGAGTCAGCTAACGCAAGCTCAATTTTTTGGGGCATTGCTCGAACAAATCGAACATCGACAGGATCAAGAAAACATTTGGCAACAGCGATGGAGTTTAACCAAAATTGAATATGCCATTAATGATTTACGTCTCTTGCTAGAACCAGTGCGGCGACAACAAAGAAAGACAATTCAAAAACAGGTTAGATAAGCCACAAAATGCTAAACAGATTTTTCGGACATTCGTTCAAATAAATCGAGGCGATATTTCTCGGCGCGATCGCCCTTTAAGTGTTTAAGCTGAGAAGTCGGTAATGCCAGAAATGACTCATGCACCTGATCGCCGCTGAGTGGATTGTGATAGTCATCATCGTAGGGTGTCCAATGGACTAACAGTAGATGTCCACCCGGTTCGAGATGCTGCAACATTAACTGCTGCGATTTTTCAAGGTCTTCTCGACACCAGTAATAACCCACTTCTGAAAGCACTGTGAGGTCAAACTGTTCGCTCGGATAAGCGTCTGGAACCCCCATCAATTGAAAGCGGATGTTTGACAGAGAACGACAACGAGCGATCGCCTGCTGCTGAGCGATTTCACAGACATCAATTGATAACAACGAAATGCAACGTTCCGCCAGCATCTCAGTTAAGACTCCAATGGAAGTGCCAATTTCGAGCGCTGACCGATATTGATGTTTAGACAAAGCAGCAAGGGTTGCAGCATATTTCTGCGCTTCATACTCACTGGTTTCAAACTTCCAGGGGTCAGGGTCAACAGTATAAAGTGCGTCAAAATAATCAGGTGTAAGTGTTTGCTTAGAGGGCAAATCCATCAAGTTTCCTCCAAATACAGTTCCCAAGGTTGAGCGAAGTTTTCCAGCATTTTAGGTGTGAGCCGGAAGCCTTCTGGATCGTCATCAATTAAATCGGTTGTTTGAGACCGATAAGCCGCGATCGCCTTCAGCTTCATCTCTAACACACTGCTAATATCGAGTCGCCAACCCATCACCTGTACACAGCCAAAATTTCCTCGTTGCTCTGCATCCCAATCCCAAATTGGATATTCAATCAGACGCGGTGCATAGTCTGGATCAAGCTGCTTCAAATCGATCAGTGCGGTGTGAATCAGTTGCCAAGTAGCTCGATGATCAGGGTGAGGATCGAAGCGCCACGGTAGAAAAATGGTTGCAGGCATGACTATTTCTAGAAACCCGCTGCAACGCGCTATAGCTTCTCGAAGTCTAATGGATTCTAAGTTTGAAATTGAGCCATCTTGCAATCTTAAAAAGCTGGTTTCTGTCTTCCCCAAACCTAAAATAGCCAATGCCGCTAGCGTTTCTGTTTCTCGCAGTATTCGCAAATGGGGAGCCGGATATTTGATTGAGCGGGGATGGGAAAGGGTGCCATCACTAATGACTAAAACCTGGACAGAACAACCTAAAGCACGAAGTGAAGCGATCGCGCCGCCGCAGCCTAAGGTTTCATCATCGGGGTGAGGAGCTACCACTAACACAGAATTCGTTGCGATCGTATCCACTGATCGCAACGGCACCATCGTTGGGTTGGTAAAAGAGCATTGATTGTCAACTGTAAGATTCATAAAAAGGAACAAAGATCAGGAAACAGAAATAAAACTGAACATTGGCACACGGGTCTAATAGTTAGCTGCTTAGCATTTAATGCTAGAAGATTCATCCAACCACAAACGACTCGCAGGAACTACTTGAGACAGCGCATACTGCCCCGCGCTAGCGAGCGCTGCATCAAAAACGGGTTGACGCAGATACAAGCTTAAATCTCGAATAATCCGCTCCATTGGATGGGGTGGCAGCAAGCCGCGAGTTCCCACCGATCGCTCACATAACTGGATAATTTCCATGCAAATCTGTTCGATCGCGGTTCTGACCATGTTGGCATAAGCCACTAGCTGATCTGCCTGCTCTTGAGGCTGGTTTGGATCACCACCAAAAATAGGCGCGTAGGCTTTGATCCGGTTTGCCGCTCCTTGTAGCCAAAGATTGCCACTTTCGATCGCGATCGCCATGCGTCCCAATCGGTGCTGTTGGTAAGGATCACTCGTTCGGTTCAAACCCTGCAAATACTCGCGAGTTGCATCAAATAACGCCTCTGCGCCGCCTAACTGCACGGCTGCAAAACGGATTACGCCAGCGCTTAGCCACGGTTGCCGGAAGTAGTCTGCCGATTTTCCAATGAGGGATGCTGCACCCAATTCAACACCGCTAAAATCGACCTTAAAGCTTGCCGTTGCCCGCATTCCAGAGGGTTGCCACCAAGCCGGATCGCTGACCGTTGCCACCTCCTCCATCGGCACAATACACATTTGGCAACTGCCATCGGGCAGCGCTCCATTCACAAACGGGCGCTCGACAAAGCCAGAACCAGAGCAAAATGTTTTTGAGCCTTCCAGACGATACCGTCCATTGATCAGCGGATACAGTTTGACTCCATCCTCCGCCTCAGCATTCCACACCCCAAAAATTTTGTGGCGATCGCGCGCATCATGGGCATAGCCTTCAATTTGCGCGGGTGTTCCAAAGGTTTGAATTAGTTGGAGCGCGTTGATGTGTCCTTCGTAAATTCGCCCGACCGCCAAATTGCCGCGTCCTATTTGTTTTAATACCACCAACAATTCATAGGTTACGTCTGCATCAATGCCTAAACCGACTCCACCAAACTTAGCTTGTAGCGGTGCTGCTAATAAGTCTGCCTCGGCGATCCGCTCAAATTCTGCGATCGGAAAAGCTCCATTGCGATCGATCTGAGCCGCATTCACAGCACAAAAGTCAGCAATTTCAGCCGCACGAATTAGCACATCAGCAGTTTGCAGATTATTTTGTCGATATGCCAAATCAATCAAAGGCTCAGCCGCAATAGGTGCCACTTCGATCTCTCACAAAGTTTACTAAGAAAATATTGCACTAATTCCACTAGAAAAACCTCTATCTTCTGGTAGCTTCCAACGAGGCGTTGCTGAATTTGGGGATGCAATTTGTAGGGGCAAGCCCTTGTGGTTGCCCTCTATTTTCATCAGGATAGGCACAAGACCTAACCAGTCCCTGCGCTTCCCCTTGCCAACCAATCGGGCGGAAGAAAAAGCGATCGGCTTACGAGTAACCGAATATCTTTTCCGGGGTTCTCAGCCCGCCAACCTCCAGTTCACACCTCCCACCAGCGGTGAGAAAAAGTAAACTGGTAGACACGAGGCAAATTATCCCTTCCCTCAACGGTCATGGTTCAAACTCCAATTAAGCCCCTCACCCTCGAAGAATTTCTCCAACTGCCGGAAACCAAACCCGCCAGCGAATTCATTGACGGTCAAATCATTCAGAAACCGATGCCCCAAGGAAAACACAGCACCGTTCAAGGCGATCTCGTTCCAGCAATTAACACAATTCTGAAACCAAACCACGTTGCTCGTGCCTATCCTGAACTGCGGTGTACATTTGGCGGCAGATCCATTGTGCCCGATGTCACGGTTTTCACTTGGGAGCGGATTCCCCGCGACGAGGATGGCAAAGTGTCTAATACCTTCGCGATCGCGCCTGACTGGACGATCGAAATCCTTTCCCCCGACCAGAGCCAAACCAAAGTGGTTCGCAATATTCTCCATTGCCTCGCCAACGGCACCCAAGTGGGCTGGTTGATCGATCCCGACGAAGAACTGGTGTTTGTCTATTTTGCTGATAGCGCCAGTGCTGACTTGTCAGTTCGCACTCTTGCTATGTTTGAAAACCCAAGCGATCGCATTCCTGTTCCGACCTTCGCTGCATCATTTGAACTCACAGTTGGACAACTATTCAGTTGGCTTGAGGCATAGCCATTCCATTGTCAGTTTCAGCAGGATGAGGCTGCTAGATTTTTGGATTTGCGATCGCGCCCATAAACAAGATGGTTCCAGTCTGGTCGTCACGGATGGCGCAAAAGAACGGGCGATCGACCACCATCCGAAACGGCTCTTCCACAGGTCTTGCAGAGGTTGCCCGAATGCCAATGGAAGTCACTGCGGCAGCTTCAGTGCCGGCTTCATTCACTTCCACAAAGGTTTTGTGCTTCACCTCGTCGATTTTAGTCGGAACTGGGCTAAGTCCCGAAAAGTTAGCGCGGCTGCTGAAGGCTTCCGCCATGCCCAATTGAGAAAGGGCACTTTTCAACTGCACATCGTACTCCAGCTTGAAACGCGGTATTTGAATAGAGCCTGGACGTTGGCGGAACTGTGTCATCCACTGCTCCCAGTTTTCAGCCGTTAAATTCTTTTGAAAGTCGGCGAGGCTAGAAGAAGATTGGGGCAAGAACACGTAGAAACTAACCCGTTGTTTAGTGCCGTAGGGCAGTCTGACTGCTTGAAATTGGCTGGTTTCATAATAGCGATACTCGCCGCCCTGAGCCATCATTGGATGTTTTTTTTGCTGATTGTTAGGCAGATAAAACGTCTCTCCAGCCGTTTTCTGGGGATCAAATTTGCGTGACCAGTTGCCTTTGAAATAGATGGCATTGATCAAAAACATGACATCGTTTGGATCGATGCCGTCGATGATCGTGTCAATCTTGCCGCGCGTATTTTGGCTGACCCAAGTGTTGATAGTCGTCACCGATCGCGGATTGCCAAAGTCTAATTCACTCACTTTTGCTTGATAAAACTGGCGATTGCGCTGAAGGAATTCTGGCTTGAAGGAAATGCCTTGCCGAGTCCACAGGGAGTTGGCGATCGCCAGTTGCACATCTGGATCAGGATTTGCCAGCAGCGTTTTTAAGGTGGCATTTGCCTGGTTTAGCTCTTGCAAACTCATGCCTTGCAGTTCCATAGCTCGTGCCATCGCCTGCTGAGTGTCACCGTTTGCACCGTTATATGCCATTGCCAGGGCGATCGCCACACTCGACGGCGAGATGAATACATTCTTGCCAGCATCTTGCTTTGCCACGGCAGAAAACAGCTTGAATCCAAAGCGAGTGTTGGCGTTGAGCAACTTTGGGCTAACGGTCATATTCTGCGAAACCATGTGAGATTTGGGTTGGGTGGACTGAGGCTGAGGCGCGATCGCCGATGCGATCGCAGTCTGCAACGGCATAACTTTCACCAAACTCACTAAGCCCACCAGCAGTAAACTGCTAATCAACACCGTACCTATTTTTCGGTTCATCAACGTTCCCATCTCTCGCTCCTCACTTCACAGCCAATCATTCACTTTCTACTCATCCAGCCTGCCACATTCAGCATGACGACAAGCTTCTGTTACAGTTCCAGCAACCAAATTAGACAGTTTCAAAAAGTAAGAGATCAGAATCCTGTACGCTATTCTCTACCCCTCCACCCCTTCCACCCTTCTTGTTTCCCATGCTAAAGCGAGTTCTCCCTTTTCTCGTTGCTTTTCTCACATTAAGACTCGTTTTCTGGTTTGCAACCTTTCCCAACCCAGATGAAGCCTATTACTGGCTGTGGGGAAAGCATCCAGCCTTGTCTTACTATGATCATCCGCCGTTTCATGCGTGGATTCAGGGCATATTTACGACGATTTTAGATCAATCTTTTTTGGTTTTACGACTGCCTAATTTACTCAGTAATGCAGTTTTTTTCTATTGCTATTATCAAATTTCAAAATATCTCTATGGTGAGTGGGCGAATGATTATTTTTGGATGATAACAGCCTTAATTCTGGCATCGCCTCTGTATTTTTTATTTCTTGGATTAGCTTGGCATGATCATTGGTTAATTACATTTTGCTTGAGTTCTGCCTATCTCTTTATTCGATTTTTAGATAGCTATCTCGTGAATCAGAAGGGAGAAACTTTATTGCTTTATAGCTCGGCTGGTTTGCTGGGCTTAGCCTTTTTGTGCAAATACAGTGCTGTGTTTGTGGGTGCAGGTTTTCTTGCCACTGTTGTATCGATTCCGGCTTTGCGATCGCTGTTGCGCGATCGCCGTTTTTATGTGGCTATTCTGATTACCCTCAGCGCTTTTTTACCAGTTTTACTGTGGAATTTTGGCAATGATTTTCAGTCTTTCCGCTACTATGCCACTCGCAGCGTTGATGTAGGCAGCTTTCAGCTTAAATGGTCTGAGCCGCTCAATTTTCTGTTGTTTTCAATCCTGATGGTTTCCCCGATTAACGTTTGGGCAATGGTGAGAGCCATTCGTCAGCCAAGCCCCCAGATCCGTTCTGACACGATCTACCGCAGTGTTGCGCTGTGGATTTTTGGCATTTCGACTATTTCCCTGAGCGCGATCGCTCTTTTTTCCACCGCCCTTTACTACTGGAATATCACCGCCTATCTGCTCCTGTTTCCCCTCCTCCCTCCTGTTTTCCTAAATGAACCCATACCTAAAACTCAAAACTCAAAACTCAAAACTCAAAACTCTTTTCCCCCACTCCGCACTCCAAAGCTATTCACCGCTGGGCAACTCTACGGCTTATTGTTCGCCGGATTGCTCGTAATTCACTACAGCGTGATTCCACTATCCGCCTTTGCAGACCCAAGCGGCGATCCCGATTCGCAAATGCTGTTTGGTTGGGATGCAGTGGGGAAAGCTGTGCAAATTCAGCAGCGAGAACTCGGAGAATCCTTTTTAGCTACGACCGACTACCGCTCAGCATCGGCATTAGCCTATGAGTTAAATGATCCAACTGTGATCGCGATTTCCGATCGCATCGATCAGTTTGATCTTTGGTACAACCCCGACCTGATCAAGGGCAAAAATGCAGTGATTTTAGCGGATGATTGGCATCCCGCTGACCCTAAATTATTGGCGCAGTTTGAACGCACTTCAGAGCCGATCGCCATTCCCGTCAGTCGATTTGGGCGATCGCTTAAAACCTATTACGTGATCAAAGGCTACGGCTTTCATGGAACAACCAGTGTGGAAAGCAAACTGAATAAGTAAGTGGTTGGGTAGTTGGGTAGGATGTGTTGGCGCAGCGTAATGCATCAATCCTGGAAAATGATGCGTTATGGCTAGCGCGTAACACATCCTACAGTCCTTATTTGGGGATACGTTTGACTAAAATCCAGTAGTCGATCGCGGCAATTTGTTGAACTGATTTGAGGTTTAACTTGTCTAAGGTGGGTTGATCGGTCAGCAAGTAGGGCGGCGGATCTTGCTGCCACCGCTGAGCGATCGCGTCTGGAGAGATAGGATTGACCCAGCGATCGCTATAGAAGTTAAGTGAAGGGCGACCGTGTGGATAAGACGTGAGAATGGGTTCGCCAGCGGGAGTATGCTGTTGCAGCATCAACGCCACAGGCTTTACGGGATATTGCTCTTGGAGTTCCCATACCCAATAGGGCGACACCATCAGCATCAACAGGGAAACATAGCTGCCCCAAAGTAGCACTAAGATAAATTGGGAATCTTGGCGCATTGCCAAGACGGTGGCAGAGGTGAGCGTAATAGTTAGCATCATGCCCAGAATGGCGAGAGTGGGTGTGGGAGCCAACCCGATCGGGCTAAAGTAGACGCTGAGACTGGCTGTCGCGATCGCCATCATGCCCAGCGAGATTTTCCAGAGTTTGGGATATTCGCGACTGGATAACCACCGAATGCCAAACACATCCTCCGGCTCCCAAATGCTGGCAAGCACCACACCGCCAACTAGCGCCAGCGCCGGATACAGCGGCAAAACATACCAGGGCAATTTGGTTTGCATCACCGAGATTATCAGCAGATAGCCGCCTGCCCACACCAACACCAGTTTTGCCCAACCTAACCCGCGATGCTCCCAGGCAAGGCGAAATCCTTGAGGCAAAAAGATCAGCCAGGGTAGCCCATACTTCAACAGTTCCAGCAGGTAATACCAAGGCGGACCGCTGTTATTTTCGACTGCATTCCAGACCCGGCTGAGAGATTGGTTGACCAAATGCGTATCTAGAAAAGCAGCGCCGTATCGTTGCCACTGTGCCCAGTACCAGGCGATAAAGGGCGCAATGCCCAATGTAAGACTGCCCCACAAATAGCTAGATGCCAGCAGGCGCGGGGTATCCCACAGGATGAAGAGCAGGGCGATCGCGCCCATCAACGCCCCAACTAACCCTTTCGTTAGGCACATCAGCCCAATCCCCGCGCCAACCCCCAGCCCCCAGCGCAGGTCGCGCCGCATCCGCAGCAGTGAGTAAAACATCACCAGGGAAAAGCAAACCAAAGCGCCATCCAGCATGGCAAGCCGCCCGTGCCGCACAAAGGGCAGCAGCACCAGCAAGATCAGCGCTGAGAAAATTGCAGGAGTTCGCTTGGGAAAGAGTTCTCGTCCAATCCAATACAGCAGTGGAATCGATAGGGACGTGAGAAATGCACCCGGAAACCGCGCTGTCCATTCGTTCACTCCCGCGATCGCATAGCACTGAGCAATCAACCAATGGATTAGGGTCGGTTTGTTCTGGTAAGGCGCGTTGCCAAGGGTAGGGTGGAGCCAGGTTAATGACGTAGCCTCTGTTGGGTTCGTTTGTGCCCGCCAGATATCCTTTGCCACCTGCGCCACAATACCTTCATCCCAATCGCGCAAAGGCACATTGCCCAAGCCCACCATCAAGAGAAGCACGGCTGCTAGCCAAAGCGCGATCGCCCATGTCCAATCGATTCGATGCTTTGCTAACAAACGTTTTATCCTATCTAAAAACGCCACAAAAAATGCAGGTGCGCGATCGCGGAAACATCAACTCGAAAGCCACAAGTAATCTAGTGTAGCGAAGTGGCGATCGCGTGGAGCTAAAGAATAAAAGATCCCTGGTTAACAACTTTTTCCATCAACTCATAAAACGATCGATAGCGATTAGCCCCCGGTAGCTTATTGCCAAAGTGCCATGCTTCCCATTCTCCCGTCTCAGAAACCACTTCAGGAATCAACAGGAAAACATCGCCATCACCGCTATCGCTGCTAACTTCTAGGGCAGTGGATAGATACTCACGCCGCAGATGAACATAGTTTTGATCCGCCCCATACACAAAGTACTTTTCATCCGATACGGTCAGATCATCAGCATTGGATAGCCAAGCGTCGATCCACTGTTGATTGCGTGAGGTGAACCAATCAATTTCAGTGGTTGAGTAGAGATGCATCTCCGTCCAGTCTGAGTTACGCCACCCGTTTGAAACTGCAAGAAACGCTCGATAGGAGGCGGGAAACCGAGTATTCAAACGGGTTTCCGCTTCAACAATTTCAGCTTCAGATGCGGCAGGGTAGCCCAACCAGCCAGATTTCATCATCTCTGGCGTGAGATCCCAATCTTCCTCATCTCGCTCCTCAATCAGCTTATTGCTAAATTCTTTTAGAAGGCTTTTCCAGTTAAAGTTGGTCATTTTACAGAAAAGTTTTATAGAAAAATTTGAGCGATCGCGGTATTGAATTCCGGCAGCAGCGGTGATGTAAGCGTATCACCTTCGAGCAGGGTGGCGACGAGTTGGAGTTGAGCGTTGGCGCGGCGATAAATTTCTAGAGTTTTTTGTTGCCAGTTGACAATCCAATATTCCTGAACCCCATGCAGAGAGTAAAGTTTGAGCTTGACTTCTTTATCCCATTGTTCGTTGCGATCGCCCGGAGAAAGAACTTCAATCATCAGTTCTGGGGCGATCGTCAGGTGCCCTGCTTCATCGGTGCCGTTAGCGAGGCGATCGCGGCTAATCCAAACGACATCGGGAATCACCGCATCTGTGGGGCTGAAAACGACTCCTGGTGTCTGAAAAGCATTCCCTAGTCCAGTTTTTTCTGACCAGGCTTCCAGACGCATGTGCAGTTTGCCTGCTGCACCTTGATGGCGAATGTGTGGCGATCGAGTCACAAATAGTTCTCCATCAATGATTTCATAGCGTTTCCAGCCGCCATCATCGGGCATGGCATCGAGATCTCGCGTTGTCCAGCGGAGGGAGGAAGGAACCATAGGTTTAGCTAAGAAAGAAGAGAGACAGAGCGGTAGAGGGATTTAGGGAGAGGGCAATCGAGAAAGTTGCACATTGCGTAATAAAGCTGCTACAAAGCCATTACCGGGCAATACACTTGGTGAATATCATTATGTAGTACGCGAGTTTACACCTACCTATTAAATTTTATCTAATTCACTTTGCCTTCCACTTTTAACCCCGCGATCGCGCCTGCTTCGATCTTGAGGGGCTGTTTGCTGGTGTTGTGCAGATCATATTGTTCGTTATTGCTAAAGGAATTTTGCCTAAGAGTAGGGCTGGCGTTGTTGGTGACGACAATACCATCGCGTCCGTTGTCGCTGATGCGGTTGAAGTTGAGCATCGGGCGTGAGTCGCCGTTAATCACCATGCCGTCTTTGTTTTGGGTGATCTGATTGCGGATCAGTTTAGGCATGGCGCGATCGCTGACCGATATCCCAAAGCCGTTATAGCGCACCGTGTTGCCCTCCATGGTGCCGCCGCTGTCACGAGTAAAGGAGATGCCGTTGCCGCCGTTTTGCTCAAACAAATTGTTGCGAACCGTGGGAGTAGCAGTACCCGAAGCAAACACGCCTTCGCGATCGCTGCCCACAAACCGATTGGCTTCAATCAAGGCTGCACCCGTTTCCACCCAAATTGCCGTACCGCGAGAATTCGGATTAGTCAGGCTCAATCCCACAACCTGACTGCCATCTGTCGCCAAGATCGTGACGCTTTGCCCTGCCCAAGTGGGGCTGAGAAACTTGCCGCCGCCCGTGATTTGAGTGCCTTTCCCTTGAGCCTCTGAATTACCCCGCAGAGTTACGCCTTGGGGTAGTTTTAGCGGAAACACCTCACCCGTTTCCGTGTTGTAAACACCGGGGCTGAGTTGAATCGTCATGCTGGGGCGCACTTGGGCGATCGCCCGGGTAATCGTTTTGAATGGCGATCCATTGGTGCCCTGATTGCGATCGCTGCCATTTTTAGCATTCACATACAAAATTGTTGGTAAAGGGGCTGGCTTAGAGGGAACAGGTGCAGGACTGGGACTAGACTCGTCCGTCGGCGGAGTCCATTCTGGCTCAGGATTATTGCCAATCACGGCATCAGTGGGCAGAACCGTTCTCAATACACGTCCCATGCTGTAGGTAACGCGCACCCTCTGCTCCGCTTGGATTTGCTTGAGCGCAGCCTGATAAGTGCCTGCTCCGGCTTCCAGTTCTCCCGCATTGCATACCAAGGTATATTTCACGGCTCGGTAAAGCTCCGGTGAGCCAATCCGTTCTCCCGTTTGGCGACTTTCTGCCAGTTCGCTAGCAGTCGGCTGGGGCGGCACGGGCGGATACCATACGCCGTTCTCCTGGGTGCCGGGTTCTATCGGTTTAGCAGATGGGTTGGGCGATACTTTGCCGTTGCGAGTGATCAATTCGGCACTGTCAAATTCAACGAGGCGCTGATTATTGGGATTTTGGCGGGTGCGATCGCTGTAGTAATTCACCCGCCATGCCTGAGTTGCACGGGCGATCGCTTCGGCACAGTCCGTTTCACTCACCAACTCGCCCTCTAACGTGCAGCTACTCAGCGATACCAGCACCCAACTGATCGCTGCCAACCCCAGCACCTGTCGCTTTATCTCGCTACTCTTAAACACCTGCTTCACCACTGCCATCCTCTGCTTATCCACACACCTTATATTCCATACAATAAATCACGCCTAAATCAACCCTACGGACGTTTCCTGAAAAGGGCTTTTCGCATTAGAATCTAGTTGTAAAGTTCTGTTTCTGCTAGATGAGAGGTTCCCATTGCGGAACGTG
>Ga0209181_10005160_pt1 | contig 18935 bp, 16 predicted proteins | sample MAT05_FD_187208 | JGI IMG/M metagenome (GOLD analysis project Ga0209181, IMG submission 187208) | Freshwater microbial communities from Lake Fryxell liftoff mats and glacier meltwater in Antarctica - MAT-05 (SPAdes) (version 2) | ecosystem: Environmental > Aquatic > Freshwater > Ice > Liftoff...
CGGCAAGACCGCCACCTTCATGCCCAAGCCCATCGTCGGCGACAACGGCAGCGGCATGCATGTGCACCAGTCGGTGTTCAAGGACGGCAAGAACCTGTTTGCCGGTGACGGTTATGCCGGTTTGAGCGACTTTGCGCTGTACTACATCGGCGGCATCATCAAGCACGCCCGGGCACTGAACGCCATCACCAACCCCGGCACCAACAGCTACAAGCGCCTGGTGCCGGGCTTCGAAGCCCCGGTCAAGCTGGCGTATTCGGCCAAAAACCGCTCGGCCTCGATCCGTATCCCGTACGTGGCCAACCCCAAGGGCCGCCGCGTCGAGGCGCGTTTCCCTGATCCGCTGATGAACCCGTACCTGGGTTTTGCCGCGCTGTTGATGGCCGGCCTGGACGGTGTGGAAAACAAGATCCACCCGGGCGAAGCCGCCACCAAGGACCTGTACCACCTGCCGCCGGAAGAAGACGCGAAGATCCCGACCGTCTGCGCCAGCCTTGAGCAAGCGCTGGAGTACCTGGACAAGGGCCGCGGCTTCCTGACCAAGGGCGGTGTGTTCACCGACTCCTACATCGACGCCTACATCGAGCTGAAGATGCAGGAAGTGACGCGCTTCCGCATGGCCACGCACCCGGTCGAATTCGACATGTACTACACGCTGTAAACGCGGGTGTTGGCCCCCGGCCACACCAGTGACAAAGGGCGGCCCAGGCCGCCCTTTTTTCGTCTGAACTGCGGGCTGGGCCGGCAGGTTGGCCACTGCCGTCGCGCCGGGGTGCTCAGCGACAATGCCTGTTCTGCCGCCTGCCGTGGGCCAAACCGACGAGATTCGATGACGCGCAACCCAAGCAACGTGATCCTGGCCCTGGCCGCAGCCTGGTGCCTGCAGGCGGCGGCGCCGGCCCAGGCCCAGACGGCAGCCGTCTACCGCTGCCCCGGACCGCCGGTGCTCTACACCGATGCGCTGACCCCTGAAGAAGCCCGTCAGCGCGGCTGCCGCACAATCGAGGGCGCGCCGGTCACAGTAATCCAAGGTGCCCGGCCCCGGACCACAGTGCCCGGCACCGCCAAGGGCGGCGCTTCCGGTATGTCAGCCAACGGCAGCGCGTCAGCCAGCAGCGGCACTGACAACCGGGTCGACCCCGCTGCCCAGCGCCTGCGTGACGCCGACGCGCGCCGCATCCTGGAGGCCGAGTTGCGGCGCGAGGACGACAAGCTGGCACAGCAAAAACGCGAGTTCAACAATGGCGAGCCCGAGCGGCGCGGCGACGAGCGCAATTTCCAGAACTACCTGGACCGGGTGGCGTTGATGAAGGCCGGCATCGGCCGCACCGAGAGCGATATCGCGGCACTGAAGCGCGAAATCGGCAAATTGCCGCCTTGACGGTGGCTCTGAAGGATGCCGCGATGATGTCCCGTTACGACGCTTTCGACCTGCTGGCCACGATGGTGGCCGTGGTCAAGCCCGACGGCGCGATGGTGTTTGTCAATGCGCGCTTCGAGGACGTGGCCAGCCTGTCGCGCAAGACCCTGATGCGCGGCAACCTGTTCGACTGGTTTGCCGATGGCGGCCAGTTGAGGGAAACGCTCAATGCGGTCAGCCGCAACGACATCGCCACCGGCCGCTTCGACGGCACGATACGCCGTGCCCCGGTGGCGGCGCACGAGTTGCTGCAGGTGCATGTGATCGTTACCCAGATCGAGCACGGGCGCGATTTTGTCCTGGTCGAGATGCTGGAGATCGAGCAGCAAACCAAGCAGGATCGCGAAGAGCGGGCGCTGGGCCAGGTGCAGGCCAACAAGGAGCTGATCCGCAACCTGGCGCACGAGATCAAGAACCCGCTGGGCGGCATCCGGGGTGCCGCGCAGTTGCTGGAGCTTGAGCTCAACAGCCGCGAGCTGAGCGAGTACACCTCCGTCATCATCCACGAGGCCGACCGTTTGCAGGCGCTGGTGGACCGGCTGCTGGCGCCGCACCGCAAACCGCACGTGGTGAGTGACGTCAACATCCATGAGGTTTGCGAGCGGGTGCGCTCGCTGATCCTGGCGGAGTTTCCGCGCGGTCTGGCGGTCAAACGCGACTACGACACCTCGATCCCGGACTTTCGTGGCGACCGCGAGCAACTGATCCAGGCCGTGCTCAACATCGCCCACAACGCGGCCCAGGCCCTGACCGACCGAATCTCAGGCGGCGATGCCCGGTTGATTTTGCGCACCCGGGTGGCACGTCAGGTCACCATCGGCAAGCAGCGTTTTCGACTGGCACTGGAATTGCATATCGAAGACAACGGACCTGGCGTTGCCGAGGACATCCGGGACCGCATCTTCTACCCGCTGGTATCGGGGCGGGAGGGCGGTTCAGGTCTCGGCTTGACGCTGGCGCAAACTTTCGTGCAACAACATCAGGGCATGATCGAGTGCGACAGCGAGCCCGGCCGGACCATTTTTCGTATCGTGATCCCGCTGCCTTGAGGGCAGCTTGCAAGCCAAGGAAACAGGCCGCCGCCGCATGAAACCCATCTGGATCGTAGACGACGACCAATCCATCCGATTTGTGCTGGAGAAAGCACTGGCGCGAGAGCAGTTCGCCACGCGCAGTTTCTCCAACCCACGCGACGTGCTGGCCGCACTCGACGACGACGAACCGCAGGTGCTGGTCAGCGACATCCGCATGCCGGGTGGCTCGGGCATCGACCTGCTGGCCAAGGTCAAGGCCCGCCTGCCCGGGCTGCCGGTCATCATCATGACCGCTTACTCCGACCTGGACAGCGCGGTGTCGGCCTTCCAGGGCGGGGCGTTCGAGTACCTGCCCAAGCCGTTTGATCTGAACCGAGCGGTCGAGCTGATCCGCCGGGCGATGGAAGAAAGCCTGCGCGAAGAGGTGCGCGACACCGGCAGCGCCGAGATGCCCGAGATGCTGGGCCAGGCGCCGGCGATGCAGGACGTGTTCCGCGCCATCGGCCGGCTCAGCCAGAGCAACGTCACGGTGCTGATCACCGGTGAGTCCGGCTCGGGCAAGGAGCTGGTGGCGCGTGCGCTGCACAAGCACAGCCCGCGGGGCGACGCGGGAAGCAACGGCCCGTTCATCGCCATCAACACCGCGGCCATCCCCAAGGACTTGCTGGAGAGTGAGCTGTTCGGCCATGAGCGCGGCGCCTTCACCGGCGCGCAGACCACCCGGCGTGGCCGCTTCGAGCAGGCCGACGGTGGCACCTTGTTCCTCGACGAGATCGGCGACATGCCGTTCGATTTGCAGACCCGGCTGTTGCGGGTGCTGTCGGACGGCCAGTTCTACCGGGTCGGGGGTCACCAGCCGCTCAAATCCAACGTGCGGGTGATCGCCGCGACCCACCAGAACCTGGAGCAGCGGGTGCGCGAGGGCGGGTTCCGCGAGGACTTGTTCCACCGCCTCAACGTGATCCGGCTGCGGCTGCCTGCGCTGCGCGAGCGGCGTGAGGACGTGGCACAGCTGACACGCTTTTTTCTGGCCAAAAGCGCCAAGGAGCTGGGCGTCGAGGCCAAGCGCATCACCGAATCGTCGCTCGAGCGGCTGATGGCGTTTGACTTCCCTGGCAACGTGCGGCAGTTGGAGAACATCTGCCACTGGCTGACCGTGATGGCGCCGGCCCAGGTGATCGAGCCCAAGGATTTGCCGCCCGAGTTGATGGCGGGCGATGTCGCCCGGCAGCCGGTGATGTCAGGCCCGGCGATGGCTGCGCCTGCACCTGCGGATGCCTCCGTGGCTTACGCTGCGGCACCTGCCGGGCCAGCGCCGGTGATGGCGGGTGGCCTCGTTTCGGCCCAGGTGGGCGGCCTGCCGACCGGCTGGCTGCTGGACCTGCAGCGCGAGGCCCGCCGCCTGCTCGAATCCGGCAACCCCGAGGTCTGGGATGTGCTGACCCGGCAGTTCGAGGGCCAGCTGATCCACACCGCGCTGGAGGTCACCCGGGGCCGGCGCATCGAGGCCGCGCACAAGCTGGGCATCGGCCGCAACACCATCACCCGCAAGATCCAGGAGCTGGGGCTCGAAGACTGAAATTCCGCCCGCGTAGCGGGGCGCAAGACGCCGGTGGCGGGTTGACGGCCCGCCCGCCGCAGGCTCAGACGGTCAGCTCGACCCAGACCGGCGCGTGGTCGCTGGGCCGCTCGTTTTTGCGCGGCAGCTTGTCCACCTGGCAGGCCGCCACCGCCGGCAGCAGCGGCTGGCTGACCAGGATGTGGTCGATGCGCAGGCCCTGGTTCTTGCGGAAGGCCAGGTTGCGGTAGTCCCACCAGCTCCAGGTGCGCGCCGGCTGCTCGAACAGCCGGAACGCATCGACCAGCCCCAGCGCCAGCAGCGCCTGAAAGTGCGCGCGCTCTTCGTCAGTGCAATGGATGGTGCCGGCCAGCAGAACCGGGTCGAACACATCGCGGTCCTCGGGCGCCACGTTGTAGTCGCCCATCAGCACGAGCTTCGGGTGCCGTGTCAGCTCGTCACGCAACCAGTTGCGCAGCGCGTCCAGCCAGGCCATCTTGTAGGCAAACTTGTCGGTGCCCGGGGCTTGCCCGTTCGGAAAATACGCGCCCACCACCCGCACACCACCCACCGTGGCGGCAATCACGCGGGCCTGCGGGTCGTCGAAGCCGGGGATGTTGCGGACCACATCGCTGGCCTCGGTGCGCGACAGCACGGCAACGCCGTTGTAGGTTTTTTGGCCAAACCAGACGCTGTGCCAACCCGCCGCAGTGATCTCGGCCTGCGGAAACTTGTCGTCGGTCAGCTTGGTCTCCTGCAGCACCACGACGTCGGGCTGCTGCGCGGCCAGCCAGTCGAGCAGTTGTGGCAGGCGCACGGCCAGTGAGTTGACGTTCCAGGTGGCAAGTTTCATGGCGGTCGGGGCGTGGGTTCGATATTGCATTTTGTGCGCTAAGCGGCCGCAGCGCGGCGCCGCGGGTGACCCTGCGCGACCGAGGTGGCCGGGGCCATCGCTGCGGGTTGATCCCCAGGGGGAAACTCCCGCCGGCCCGGCGCAGGCGGCTCCGTAGAATGGGGCATCGATCCAGGAGCCTCCCGCAATGCCATCTCATCGCCGCAGCGCCGCCACCCCAGGCGCTGAAGCCACCGCCGAGAGCGGCCTGCGGATCCTCAAGAAGTATCCCAACCGCCGCCTCTACGACACCCAGACCAGCAGCTACATCACGCTGGCCGACGTCAAGCAGATGGTGCTGGAGGGTGAGCACTTCGAGGTACGCGACGCCAAGACCGCCGACGACCTGACGCGCAGCATCCTGCTGCAGATCATCCTGGAAGAAGAAACCGGCGGCATGCCGATGTTCTCCACCACCATGCTGGCCCAGGTGATCCGCTACTACGGCCACACCATGCAGGGCATGATGGGCAGCTACCTCGAGACCAACCTGCAGGCCTTTGTCGACATGCAGGCCCGGCTGGCCGAGCAGAGCAAGGGGCTGCTGGAGCCCAAGGCGCTGACGCCCGAGACCTGGTCGCAGTTTGTCAGCGGCCAGGCGCCGTTGATGCAGGGCCTGATGGGCAACTACCTGGAGCAGAGCAAAAGCCTGTTCACCCAGATGCAGGAGCAGATGGCGTCGGGTGCGCTGTTTCCGGTGATTCCGGGGATCACGCCCATCACGCCCATCACGCCCGTCACGCCAAAACGCTAGCTGACAAGCATCGCCGACAATCGGCGCATGCAAGACACCGTCTCCCTCGTTTCTCCTGTCACCCCGGCCACCGCCGCCGGCGCCCGCCCGCCGCATGTGGCCTTTGTCAGCCTGGGCTGCCCGAAGGCGCTGACCGACTCCGAGCTGATCCTGACCCAGCTCAGCGCCGAGGGCTACCAGACCAGCAAGACCTTCGCCGGCGCGGACCTGGTGATCGTCAACACCTGCGGCTTCATCGACGATGCGGTGCGCGAGAGCCTCGACACCATCGGCGAGGCGCTGGCCGCCAACGGCAAGGTGATCGTCACCGGCTGCCTGGGCGCCAAAGGCGGCAAGGACACCGGTGTCGGCAGCGACAACCTGGTGCGGCAGATGCACCCCAGCGTGCTGGCCGTCACCGGCCCGCATGCCACGCAGGAAGTGATGGACGCGGTGCATTTGCATGTGCCCAAGCCGCACGACCCGTTTGTCGACCTGGTGCCCGAGCAGCGCGCCCAGTTCCGGGGTGAGGCTGGCATCAAGCTGACGCCGCGCCACTACGCCTACCTCAAGATCAGTGAAGGCTGCAACCACCGCTGCACCTTCTGCATCATCCCCAGCATGCGCGGCGACCTGGTCTCGCGCCCGGTGGGCGACGTGCTGGGCGAGGCGAGGGCGCTGTTTGTCTCCGGCGTCAAGGAGCTGCTGATCGTCAGCCAGGACACCAGCGCCTACGGCGTGGACGTCAAGTACCGCACCGGGTTTTTCGACGGCCGGCCGGTCAAGACCCGCATGACCGAGCTGTGCGACGCGCTGGCCGAACTGGCCAAGCCGTTTGGCGCCTGGGTGCGGCTGCACTACGTCTATCCCTACCCGCATGTGGACGAGCTGCTGCCGATGATGGCCGCAGGCCGTGTGCTGCCTTATCTGGACGTGCCGTTCCAGCACTCGCACCCCGAGGTGCTGCGCCGCATGAAGCGGCCCGCCAGCGGCGAGCGCAACCTCGACCGGCTGCTGAAATGGCGCCAGGATTGCCCCGAGCTGGTGATCCGCTCCACCTTCATCGCCGGGTTTCCGGGTGAGACCGAAGCCCAGTTCCAGCATTTGCTGGATTTTGTGCGCGAGGCCCAGATCGACCGCGCCGGCTGTTTTGCCTATTCGCCGGTGCAGGGCGCACTCGCCAACGAACTGGACGGTGCGCTGCCCACCGAGTTGCGCGAGGAGCGCCGGGCCCGCTTCATGGCGGTGGCCGAAGAGGTCTCGATCGCCCGGCTGACACGCCGGGTCGGCGCCACCATGCAGGTGCTGATCGATCACGCGCCGGCGCTGGGCCGCAAGGGCGGTGTCGGCCGCAGCTACGCCGACGCGCCCGAGATCGACGGCACGGTGCGGCTGTTGCCGCCCGAGAAAGCCAGCAAGACCTTGAAGGTGGGTGAATTCACCCGCGCCCGCATCGTCGGCACCGAAGGCCACGACCTGGTCGGCCAGCCTTTCTGAGCCCGTACAAGACAACGCAAGGCATTGCCATGACCGACCTGATCACCGGCCTGATCCACCACCCTTACCAGCCCCCGGCCGGCTGGGACGCCGTGCCGCCGGGCGTATTCAAGGCCTCGACGGTGGTCTTCCCCAGCGTAGCGGCACTGCGGGCGCGCAGCTACACCGCCAAGACCGGCTACACCTACGGCCTGCGCGGCACACCCACCACCTACCTGCTGGAAGAGCGGCTGGCCACGCTGGAGGGCGGCAAGTTCTGCATCCTGTCGCCCAGCGGGCTGGCGGCGATCATGACCGTCAACCTGGGCCTGCTCAAGCAGGGCGACGAGCTGCTGCTGCCCAACAACGTCTACTTCCCGTCCAGTGATCTGGCGGCCAGTGTGCTGGCGGGCTGGGGCATCACGCACCAGTTTTATGACCCGATGAACCCGGCCGATCTGGCGGACCGCATCAACGCGCGAACCCGGCTGGTCTGGGTCGAGGCGCCGGGCTCGGTGACGATGGAGTTTCCGGACCTGCCGGCCCTGGTGGCCGCCGCCCGCGCCAAAGGCGTTCTGGTGGCGCTGGACAACACCTGGGGCGCCGGGCTGGCTTTTCGGGCCTTCGATTTTGGCGTGGACATCGTGATGCAGGCGCTGACCAAGTACCCCTCGGGCGGCGCCGATGTGCTGATGGGCTCGGTCGTCACCCGCGACGAGGCGCTGCACCTGAAGATGCTCAAGGTGCATGGTCAGTTGGGCCTGGGCGTGGCTGCCAACGATGCCGAGTTCATCCTGCGTAACCTGCCGACGCTGGCGCTGCGCTACCACGCGCACGACGCCGCAGCGCGCACGCTGGCTGCCTGGCTGGGCCAGCAGGCAGCGGTTACCCAGGTGCTGCACCCGGCGCTGCCCGGTGCGCCCGGCCATGCACACTGGGCGGCCCACTGCACGGCGGCGGCCGGGCTGTTCTCGGTGATGCTGGACGAGCGGCGCAGCGCCGCCCAGGTCGATGCGTTTGTCGACGCGCTGCGGCTGTTCAAGATCGGCTACTCCTGGGGCGGCCCGGTCAGCCTGGTGGTGCCGTATGACCTGGCAGCCATGCGCGACGACCGGTCAGCCTTGCCCGGCCACCTGGTGCGGTTTTCGATCGGGCTGGAGGCAGCAGTCGATCTGCAGGCCGATCTGGCGCAGGCCTTGCTGAAACTGGGCTGAGTGCCCCCAAGGCGGCGGCAAACGCCCGCCGCCGCTACCGCGCTTGCAAGCCCGGCAGCCCGCGTCAGGCACCGACACCGGCCAGCTATCGGTGCGCACAACTGCGCAGGCCAGGCCGACACCTGCTCCTGCCGTGTGCAGGGCCAGCGGCGCTGCGGTATACCTCCGGGTCATGACCTGATCCGGTGCTGGCCCCAGCCCGATGCCTGCCCCCAGGCAACAGGTTCAACCGGCTGCCAGCGACCATGTGGGACCCTTCGACCATCGCCGTTGAAAAGAGCGAGCTGACGCTGTTCCAGAGCCTGGACGGGCCGGAGCGCCAGCGTTGCTGTCTGGTTGTCTACAGCGGCCCCGACCTGGGACGGCAGATCATGCTGGATGAAGGTCTGTGCACGCTGGGCCGGTCGGCTGCCTCGCATTTGCAGATCGGCGGCCCGGGCATCAGCCGGCTGCACGCTGAAATCTGCGTGACGGGATCCACGGCCACACTGCGCGACCTGGGCTCGGCCAACGGCAGCTTCGTGGGCGATACCCGCCTGACTGACCAACCGCAGTTGCTCAAGGACGGTGACCTGGTGCGCCTGGGCAGCGTGGCGCTGAAGTTCTATGCCCACCAGAGCCTGGACGCCGCGCTGCACGACCGGGTCTTGCGGCTGGCCACGGTGGACGCCGGTACCGGCCTGTTCAACCGGCGCTACCTGATGGACATGCTCAAGCGCGAATGCCGAACCGCCCGCCAGACTGGCCGACCGTTGTGCCTGGTGATGCTGGACCTGGACCACTTCAAGCGGGTCAACGACAGCCACGGCCATGCCGCCGGCGACCTGGTGCTGCGCGAGTGCGCTGCCATCGCCGGTCTGGTGGTGGGCCAGGCGGGCGTGCTGGGCCGCATCGGGGGGGAGGAGTTCCTCGTGCTGCTGCCGGACACCGGCTTGGCTGCTGCCCTGGCACTGGCCGAGAGCCTGCGCGCGGCGGTGGCCGGCCACGGTTTTGAGCTGCCCGCCGGTGATGCGCCCGGCGTGCACGGCGGTGGCCGGGTGCTGCATCACCAGACCGTCTCGTTGGGCGTAGCCGCGTGGCTCGACAGCATGACCGACGCCAGCCAACTGATGGCCGAGGCCGATCGGGGGCTGTACCAGTCCAAGCGCGGTGGCCGCAACCGCGTCAGCGGCTGAGGCCGCTCGGCCCGGATCAGTCCCGCGACGGCCCGGCCAGCAGCGGGATCGCGCCGTCCGAGTTGGCGCCCAGCAGCCCGACCTGGCTGTAGATGCCCAGCTTCTGGCGGGTGTCCTGGATGTCGAGGTTGCGCATCGTCAGTTGGCCGATGCGGTCGGCCGGGGTAAACGCCCCTGCGCCGCTTTCCATCGTCAGCCGCTCGGGGTGGTAGGTCAGATTGGGGCTGGTGGTATCCATGATCGAGTAGTCGTTGCCGCGGCGCAGTTGCAGCGTTACCTCGCCGGTGATGGCACGTGCCACCCAGCGCTGGGCGGTCTCGCGCAGCATCAGGCACTGCGGGTCGAACCAGCGGCCCTGGTAGAGCAATTTGCCCAGGCGACGGCCGTTGGCGCGGTACTGCTCGATCGTGTCCTCGTTGTGGATGCCGGTGACCAGGCGCTCGTAGGCGATGTGCAGCAGCGCCATGCCCGGGGCCTCGTAGATGCCGCGGCTCTTGGCCTCGATGATGCGGTTCTCGATCTGGTCACACATGCCTAAGCCGTGGCGGCCGCCGATGCGGTTGGCTTCTTCGAACAGCTCGACCGCGTTGCCGAAGCTGAACCCGTTCAACGCCACCGGCTGGCCTTCTTCGAACCGCACCGTCACCGTCTCGGCCAAGACGGGCACATCCTCGCGCCAGAACGCCACACCCATGATCGGCTGGACGATGTGCATGCCGGCGTTCAAGAACTCCAGGTCCTTGGCCTCGTGCGTGGCGCCCAGCATGTTGCTGTCGGTCGAATAGGCTTTTTCGACGCTCATCTTGTAGTCGAAGCCGGCCGCCAGCAGGTACTCGCTCATCTCCTTGCGGCCGCCCAGCTCGTCGATGAAGGTCTGGTCCAGCCAGGGCTTGTAGATGCGCAGGCCCGGGTTGGCGAGCAGGCCGTAGCGGTAGAAACGCTCGATGTCGTTGCCCTTGTAGGTGCTGCCGTCGCCCCAGATGTTGACGTCGTCGTCGCGCATCGCCACCACCAGCGCGGTGCCGGTCACCGCCCGGCCCAGCGGCGTGGTGTTGAAGTAGGTGGCCCCGCCGGTGCTGATGTGGAAGGCGCCGCACTGGATGGCGGCGATGCCCTCGGCCACCAGCTGGCTGCGGCAGTCGATCAAGCGGGCCGTTTCAGCGCCATAGGCCAGGGCCTTGCGGGGGATTTCGCCGTAGTCGGCCTCGTCGGGCTGGCCCAGGTTTGCTGTGTATGCACACGGGATGGCGCCCTTGGCGCGCATCCAGTGCACCGCGGCGCTGGTGTCCAGACCGCCCGAGAAGGCGATGCCGACACGTTCGCCGGCGGGAAGCTGTTGAAGGATGTTGGCGCCCACGGTATCTCGCTGCGTTGGAGTAGACCGCGGATTTTAGGCGCTGGCCTCAGGCGGGCCCAGGTGGGCTTGGCAAACGCCGGCGTGGCAGCAGCCCCAGCACCAGCGCCGTGCCGGCCAGGATCACCGCGCCGCCGACCAGCATCGGCAAGGTCACCGGTTCGTCCAGTAGCGTGGCTCCCCAGAGGATGGCAAACACCGGCACCAGGAAGGTGACGGACGACGCTTGCGTCGGCCCGACCCGGGTGATCAGCCTGAAGTACAGGATGTAGGCCACCCCCGACGCCAGCACGGCCAGCGCGGCGGCCATCAGCCAGTCGGTGGCCACAGGCATTGTTGCCGGCCAAGCCAGCGCCGCGGGCAGCGCCAGCGCGGCGGCTGCTGCGATCTGTGTGCCTGCGGCCATCACCATGGCCGGCAGGCCAGGCAGGTAGCGCTTGGCGTAGCTGGCGGCGTGGCCGTACATCAGCGCACCGGCCAGGCAGGCGGCGATGGCCAGCGCGCTGTGGCTGTCGAACTGCAAGGCTTGCAAGTTGTCCGAGACCAGCGACTTGTAGCCCGCCAGCCCGGCCACGCCGGCAAAGCCCAGCGCCAGCCCCAGGCTGCGCCAGCGGGTCAATGGGTCACCCAGCCAGGCCCAGGCGATCAGCGCGGTGAACAAGGGCGTTGCGGCATTGAAGATCGACGTCAGACCGGCCGGCAAAGTGGTGACGGCGTAACCAAACAGCAGAAAAGGCAGGGCCGAATTGGTCAGGCCCAGGATGATCATGGCCCGCCAGTGGCGGCGCAGCACCGGCCATTCACCGCGCAGCAGCAGCATAGGCAACAAAAACAGTGAGGCCCCGGCCACCCGCACGAAGGCCAGCGCCACCGGGCCGAAGCTGGGCACCAGCAGGCGCATGAACAAAAACGAGCTGCCCCAGATGGCCGCCAGCAGGATCAGGTCAAACAGGTCACGGGGTTTCATCTGGCGATGATGCCTTCAGCCTGGAGCAAGGCCTGCAAGCGGCGCAGGCCTGCTGTTGAAAGGGACGAAACAAGTGGCGGACTAGTGAGTGTTGTCGGGTAGATTAGGACAAATACCTGTATGCAGATCCAGTGTTTATTGGTACATTGCAACCAAGCTAGGAAACTACCAAGGCCGAATGACACCCCAAGCCGAACAAAATTCGCCGTCGCCAAAGGTCGTCGCTCCGCCTGCGAAGACTGACGCCGAAGAGGTCATTCAGACGAGCTTTCGGCTACTCAGAACTCGTTGGAAGCGGCTTCAAGAACTGTGTATTGACGAGCGAATGAGCGTTCAATCCACCATCGTCGGCGCGCTAGAAGTCGAATTTGCCGAACGCAGTCGTATTTTCAGAATGCCATGACAACGTCCCACACTCCACAGAGCGCTGCAGAAGACTTCGCCAACTTCGTTGATGGGCGAAAGTTCAAGACGATCTTGGCAGACCCGCCCTGGCAGTTCCAGAACCGCACGGGCAAGATCGCGCCGGAACATAAACGCCTTGCGCGGTACGGCACGATGACGCTAGACGACATCAAAGCCTTGCCGGTGTCTGACGCCGCAACAGAAACTGCCCACCTCTACATGTGGGTACCCAATGCGCTGTTGCCTGAAGGGCTGGCAGTGCTTCAATCCTGGGGCTTCAACTACAAGTCCAACATCGTTTGGCAGAAGATTCGCAAGGACGGCGGTCCTGATGGTCGCGGTGTCGGGTTCTACTTCCGCAATGTGACCGAGCTTCTGTTGTTTGGTGTGCGAGGCAAAAGCGCGCGGACCCTTCAACCTGGACGTACGCAGGTAAACATCATGTGCACACGCAAGCGAGAGCATTCACGCAAACCAGATGAACAGTTCGACCTCATTCAGAGTTGCAGTCCAGGCCCGTACCTCGAATTGTTCGCGCGCGGAGAACGCAAGGACTGGACGATTTGGGGAAATCAGGCCGACGACTCCTACGCGCCGTCGTGGCCGACGTATGCGCATCACTCGCAGCGGCAGGTGGAGCCGGTGGTTACGGGGTAACGTCTCCATCTTCCAACGCATCGACCGCCGCTTTGTCAAAGCAGATCATTGAGGCGGGCAGACCGATCAGGACCAAGGGGCAGGGGTTACCCACACCACGCTGAACTCGGTTTTGGAGTTTGTCCCAATGCGTCGTGGCTTGTCCATACTTGTTGCCCACGAAGTTGTCGGTCCACGCTTCTGGGAATGGCATCGGGTCCTTTGATCGTTGAACGCGCTTGAGTACATTCGCCCGCTGTTTCGGGGTCGGCGTGTACCCGTTTGCGGCAAGGTCATCAAAGTTCTTGATGTCACGGTCGCCGGCGAACCTGCGAACCGCGTTCCAAAGTTCAGCCTGCAGTGAAGCACCCCGAGTGACCAGTACGCCGACACTGATCGCGCCTTCGGCATGCAGACGTTTGAAGTTCTCAAGGTCGCGGTCAAAGAATGGGTCCTTGTTGTTCCACTCGATCTCCATCGCTATCACGCCGACGTTCTTGAACCGGCGAACATGATCAACCTCATGCGAGGTTGATTCTCTTGGCACACCATCTACAGTCTTCGTAACGATGAACTCGTGCTTTTTCCAGTCCTTGCCAGCAAGTGTTTTGCGCAACCGTTGGGTGAACTTGGTTTCCCCACCGCCACTGCCGATGATTTCGGTGATCGGAAGCTCAAGGTCAATCAGTGCGTCCTGAAGTTCAGTGATCGCCGCTGGGAAATCCTGCACAAGGATCCCGGACGCATGTGATACGAATTGAACGTCGAAGCCCTTTTTTTTGAGCAACTCGAACGGCGGTTTGCGTGCAGTTGCCATACGCGGATTTTAGATGAGGGTTTTTGCCCCGTTTGAGGGTGGATCGGGTGGCCTTCAGCCTGCAACGATGCCTTCAGCCTGCAGCAGCGCCTGTTTGCGGTGCAAGCCACCGGCATAGCCGGTGAGCGCGCCGCCTTTGCCCAGCACCCGGTGACAAGGCACCAGGATCGACACCGGGTTGCGCCCGATGGCAGCACCAGCGGCCCGCACGGCAGCGGGTGAGCCGACGCCGGCCGCGATCTGGCCGTAGGTGGCGGTGGCGCCGCGCGGCAAGGCCTGCAGCGCGCGCCACACCGCCAGCTGGAACGGCGTGCCGTGCAGGTCCAGCGCTACTTGGCGCAGCGGCTCGGCGTCGCCGTTGAAGTAGGCCGACACGGCGCTGGTTGCCGCCGCCAGCACCGGGTGGCGTGCGTCCGCAGGCACGGCCAGCGGGCCGGGGTGGTGGGCCTGGTCGTCGAACCACAGGCCCGCCAGGCCCAGATCGGTGGCGGCGGCCGTCAGCGGGCCCAGCGGGGTGTCGATGCGGGACTGGGCAACCAGGCGCGGGTGGGGTTGGGTCATGGGGTGTCCTGCAGAGGTTCGGGCGATGGGGTGACGTCGGACGGGCCGGCGACAGGCGGTAACGGCCGGGTGCGGCGCGGTGTACCGGCCTGGGCCTGGGCCGGCGCCGCCAGGTCCGCCGTGGGCTTTTCTTCCTGGGTTTGCCACAGCTTCATCACCGCATAGGCCCGCCAGGGCCGCCAGCGCTCGGCACGGGCCGCCGCCAGCGTGGCATCACGCTCGCCGCCGGTGTGCTCACGCAGGGCGTTGAGCACGGCGATGTCCGTGGCGGGCCAGGCGTCGGGCCAGGCCAGGGCGCGCATCGCGATCAACTGGGCGCTCCAGTCGCCGATGCCCGGCAACGCACGCAGCGCGTCCAGCGTGGTTTGCAAGGGCGCTGCCCGGTGCAGGACGATGCGGCCGGCGGCCACCTCGACCGCCAGGGCGCGCAGCGCGCCCACCCGCTGGCGAACGATGCCCAGCGTGCCGATGGCCTCGGGTGTGGCTGCGGCGATGGCCTCGGCGGACGGGAACAAAAGATTCAGACCGGCCCAGGGCGTGGCCACCGGCTCGCCGTAACGCTGCACCAGCCGCAAGGTCAGGGTGCGGGCGGCGGCGACCGTGACCTGCTGGCCCAGGATCACCCGGGTGGCGATCTCGAAGCCGTCCAGCCCGCCCAGCAGGCGCACCCCGGGCGCACAGTGGCCCGCACCGATGTCGGCCAGCACCGGCTCGATCAGCGCCGGGTCGGCGTCCAGGTCCAGCGCCTGGCGTACCCGGGCCAGCAGCCCACCCAGCGCCGGCAGCAGCGAGGTCGAGACCGTCATCGCCACCTCGCAGCGCGCGGGCTCAAAGCGCAGGCACAACCAGCCGGCCAGCGGCTGGCCATGCCAGCGCAGCGCCAGCGTGCGGCGCAGCGTCAGGCCCTCGACAGCCTCCACGCCCGGCACGGCCCGTTTGGCAAAAAAGCCCAACACACCAGCCAGGTCGTACGGGGGCCGCCAGGCCAGGCGCAACACCGGCTCTGGCGCCGGCTCACGCACCGGTGCGTCGGGCCGGCCCTTGCGCAGCGCGCTGGGGCTCATGCGGTAGTTGTCGGCAAAAGCCGCGTTGAAGCGCCGCAGGCTGGCGTAACCGGCAGCCAGCGCAACTTCGGTCACCGGCAACCGGGTATCGGTCAACAGCTGCTTGGCCAGCAGCAGGCGCTGGGTGCCGAGGTAGGCCAGCGGCGACACGCCGTGCACCTGGTTGAAGATGCGTCGCAGGTGCCGGTCGGTCACGCCCAGCCGGGCGGCCAGCGTCGGCAGCGCCAGGTCCAGCCCTTCGTGCGCGGCCTGGCCCAGCAACAACGCGGCGCGGCTGGCCAGCGCCGAAGAGGAGTCCATCAGCGACAGCCCCGGCGCCTGCTCGGGCCGGCAACGCAGGCAGGGCCGGAAACCCTGTTGCTCGGCGCTGGCGGCGTTGCCGAAGTAGCGGCAGTTTTCGCGTTTGGGCAGCCGCACCCGGCAGACCGGCCGACAGTAGATGCGTGTGGAGGTGACGCCGACAAACAACCTGCCATCGAAGCGCGCGTCGCGGGTCTGCAGCACGCGGTAGGAGGCGGCATCGTCGAGCAGGGGTTGGGGGGCGTCCATGCCCGGCATCATAGGCAGGCGCTGCAAACGTACTCGCCGTTTTCGGACCTGTGCATTGCGGGTGTTTCGGGCTGGATCAGGTGTTGTCCGGTCGGCAGGTGTGTCTGCCTGCCCAACAGCCCAAACCCGTCTCCGTAGAATGGGCAATAACCCATCACCCTCCCAGGACAACAGCCCCATGCAAGTGCAAGCCTCGGCCTTCAAGGCCTATGACATCCGCGGCGTCGTCGGCGCCGGGTTCGACGAGACCTTTGCCGAGCACCTGGGCCGGGCCTTTGGCAGCGAGGCGGTTGCCGCTGGCGAGCGGGCCGTTGTTGTCGGCCGCGATGGCCGCTTGTCGGGCCCGAAGCTGGTCGCAGCGCTGATCCGCGGCCTCGCCTCGACCGGCCTGGACGTGGTCGACATCGGCGCGGTGACAACACCGATGCTGTACTACGTGGCCGCCACCCGGGGCCAACACGGTTGCAACTCGGGCATCCAGGTCACCGGCAGCCACAACCCGAAGGACTACAACGGCTACAAGATGGTGCTGGCCGGCCGCGCGATCTATGGCGACGACATCCAAAAGCTGCGCCAGCGCATGGAGACCGAGACCTACACCGCCAAGCGCGGCCGCAAGGCCAGGATGGACATCGGCGCCGAGTACAGCGCCCGCATCGTCGGCGACGCCAAGCTGGCCCGGCCGATGAAGATCGTCGTCGATTGTGGCAACGGCATCCCCGGTGCCAGCGCACCTGGCATCCTGCGTGCGCTGGGCTGCGATGTGATCGACCTGTACAGCAAGGTGGACGGTGACTTCCCGAACCACCATCCGGACCCGAGCAAGCCCGAGAATCTGGCCGACCTGATCAAGGTGGTGCACGCCACCGGGGCCGAGCTGGGCCTGGCCTTCGACGGTGACGGTGACCGGCTGGGGGTGGTCACCCGGGACGGCCATGTCATCTACCCCGACCGCCAGCTGATGCTGCTGGCGCGCGACGTGCTGTCGCGCAACAAGGGCGCGACCATCATCTTTGATGTGAAGTGTTCGCAGCGTCTGGCCCCGGTGATCAAAAAAGCTGGCGGCAAGCCCATGATGTACAAGACCGGCCACTCGCTGATCAAGGCCAAGATGAAGGAAGTGGGCGCACCGCTGTCGGGCGAGATGAGCGGCCACATCTTTTTTGGCGAGCGCTGGTACGGCTTTGATGACGCCACCTACACCGCCGCCAGAATGTTGGAGATCCTGTCGCGCAGCAAGGACCCGAGCGCCGTGCTGGACGCCTTGCCGACCTCGTTCTCCACGCCCGAGCTCAACGTTGCCTGTGCCGAGGGCGAGCCGCCGCAGGTGGTGGCCGCGCTGCAGGCCAGCGCCAGCTTCCCTGGGGCGGTGATCAACACCATCGACGGCCTGCGCGCCGACTACCCGGACGGTTTTGGCCTGGTGCGTGCCTCCAACACCACACCGGTGCTGGTGCTGCGCTTCGAGGGCCACACGCCCGAGGCGCTGGCCCGCATCGAGCACGACTTCATGGCTGCGCTGCGGGTGGTCAAGCCCGACGCCCAGGTTGCCCGGGCCGCACACTGAGGGCCTGGCGCTGACGCCACGCACCCCTTTGATGCCGCGCCGGCGGCCATGAAGCCATTTGTGCAGGTGCTGGCGTTGGCGCTTTACGGCCTGGTGTTGCGCCTCGCCACACCGGTTTACCTGCTGCGGCTGTGGCGGCGTGGCGCAGCCGAGCCGGGTTACCGGTTCCGCCTGCGCGAGCGCCTGGGTTTTTACCCCGGGCGCCCGCCGATCCCGGGTGCCTTGTGGCTGCATGCCGTCTCGCTGGGTGAAACCCGTGCGGCCGTGCCCCTGATCGACGCCTTGCGCGCCGCCCGCCCGGAACTGCGGCTGTTGCTGACCCATGGCACGGCCACCGGCCGCGCCGCTGGCCGCAAACTGCTGCAGGACGTCGATGGCCAGGTTTGGCTGCCGTACGACACGCCGGGGGCAGCGCGCCGCTTCTTGCGGCACTTCCAGCCCAGCGTCGGCGTGCTGATGGAAACCGAGCTCTGGCCCAGCCTGATGCGCGAGGCCGAGCGCGCCGGCGTGCCGATGGTGATGGCCAACGCCCGCCTGAGCGAGCGCAGCGCTGCCAGGGGCGCCCGCCTGGCCACGCTGATGCACCCGGCCGCCGCCCGCCTGACCCTGGTCCTGGCCCAGACCGTCGATGACGCCCGCCGCCTGCGTGAGGCTGGCGCGCCGCGGGTGATGGTCAGCGGCAACCTCAAGTTCGACATGACGCCGCCGGCCAAGCTGACGGCACTGGGCCTGCAATGGCGCCAGGCCTTGAGGCGACCGGTGGTGCTGGCCGCCAGCACCCGTGAGGGCGAAGAGGGCGGGTTGCTGGCCGCCTGGGCGGCACTGCCGGTGCCGCGCCCGCTGCTGCTGCTGGTGCCCCGCCATCCGCAGCGCTTCGAAGCGGTGGCCGCGTTGGTGCACATGCAGGGGCTGTCGCTGCTGTGCCGCAGCGAATGGGACGATCTGCCGCCGCCTGAAGCCGCCGCCGCCGATGTCTGGCTGGGCGACTCGATGGGCGAGATGCCGGTCTACTACGCCTGCGCCGACGTGGCGTTGTTGGGCGGCAGCTTTGCGCCGCTGGGCGGCCAGAACCTGATCGAGGCGGCCGCCTGCGGCTGCCCGGTGGTGATGGGGCCGCACACCTTTAATTTTGCCCAGGCCTCCAAGCAGGCGTTGCTGGCCCGGGCGGCGATGCGGGTGGACGACATCGTGGCCGGCGTTTCGGCCGCGGCGGGCCTGGCCCGTGCCCCAGACCGCAACGCCTGGGTTCAACGCTCACTGGACTTTGCCACCGCCCACCGCGGTGCCGCCGCGGTCATGGCCCAGAAGGTGCTGCAACTGAGCCGGCCGAGTGGCGAGTTTTGATGTGGATCTTGCGACGCTGGCATCGATCTGACTGGTGGTTTTCGGCTCTGAGCTGCCTTTCGTTTTTTGGCCCGTAACCGGCCGTTCGTGGGTGTTGCACGACCGCGCCGCGCCGGGCTGGCGTGCCCCGCTCCGTGTCATTCCGGGCCGGAAAAGCACCGGCCCTCCC
>Ga0209181_10005161_pt1 | contig 18930 bp, 15 predicted proteins | sample MAT05_FD_187208 | JGI IMG/M metagenome (GOLD analysis project Ga0209181, IMG submission 187208) | Freshwater microbial communities from Lake Fryxell liftoff mats and glacier meltwater in Antarctica - MAT-05 (SPAdes) (version 2) | ecosystem: Environmental > Aquatic > Freshwater > Ice > Liftoff...
GCCCGTTCCTGCTCTGCGCCGGCGCCGCTGGCCATCGCAGCGCGCTGCCGCACTCGCGCATCATGATCCACCAGCCGTCACAGAACGGTGGCGGTGGCTCGGCGTCCGATATTGAGATTCAGGCGCGCGAGATTCTCTATCTCCGCTCGAAGATGAACGAGCTGATGGCCAAGCACTCCGGCAAGCCCGTCGAGCAGGTCGAGCGTGACACCGATCGTGACCGGTTCATGAGCGCCGAAGACGCCAAGGTATATGGGCTGGTGGACAATGTGATTCAGCCTCAGGCGGAGTTGGTGACGGTGGCGAAGTAGGGACTGCGAACTACAAACGCCCTAGGAAGCAGGGGGGAGGACTCCCCCCTCTTTCCTGGGGAGTTTTTTACGATCCCAAGTCAGCGCACTGCCCCCACCCGCATCATTATCTCCACCGCTGGCCTCGTCGTCAGCCGCGCGAACGGCCGTACGCTCTCCGCATCCAACGTCGTAAAGTCGAATCGGCGTACCAGGCTGGCCAGGATCAGCGCCGTCTCGATCGTGGCGAAGGCCGCGCCCACGCAAATGCGCGGCCCGGCACCGAACGGGATGTAGGCGCCCGGCGTCATCTCGGCTTCGCGCTCGGGAAGGAAGCGGTCGGGATCGAAGCGATCGGGGTTCACCCACATCTTCTGATGCCGGTGCATGCTCCACGGCGCGATCATGAGCATCGTGCCGCGCTTCACACGGCGGCCGGCGATTTCGGTGTCCTGCGCGGCCACCCGCGGCAGGAACGTGATCGGCGGATACAACCGTAGCACTTCGCGGAAGAAGTTGCGCACGTACGGCAACCGCTTCGTATGCTCCAGCAGCACCGGTCCGTCGCCCACCACGCGTTCCACTTCCTCGCGCATGCGCGCCACCACATCGGGGCGTACGGAGAGAATGTAGAACGCCCAGGTCAGTGAACTCGCCGTGGTTTCGTGTCCGGCCAGAAAAAAGACCCCCAGCTGATCGATCAACTCTTCGCGCGTAAACGGCTGCCCCGTATCGGTGTCGCGCGCGTCGAGCACCGCGCCCGCGATGTCATCGAGATCGGGCGTCGCGATGCGCGTGTCGAGCATGGTGCCGAGGTGCATGCGAATCCGCGCGCACGCGTCGCGGACCGGCTGCGGCTGCGTAGCGGGCGACCACGGTTTGTCGATCAGCAAGCGCTTGATGTCGATGCTGCCGACCTGCCGTTCGAACAGCATGAAATCGTCGAACACCTGCTGCGACGTATCGCCTTCCAACGGCACGGAGAAGATCGTGCGCGTGATCACGTCGGCCGTGAGATGACTCATCGCGGCGTCGAGAGAGAACGTGTCGCCGGACGCCGAAAGGGCTCGCAATCGCGTTTCGAAGTCGTGTACCGCCGCCGCCATGAAGTCGAAGGCGCGGTTGATGCGCATGTGCGAGAAGGCCGGGTCGACCATCTTGCGCTGCCGCCGCCACGTGTCGCCGCTGGTGACGAACATCGAATTGCCCACCAGATCTTCGAGCGCTTCCACGAAGAGATCGTTCTTGGGGAAGAGATCGTGGTCGGTGAGAATCTTGTTCACCCACGTCGGGTCGTTCACGAGCAGGATCCCTCGCCGCGATGACCCCAGCGGCGTGACCATCTCGCGGTAGGCGAGATCGGGAAGGAGGCTCAGCAAGTCCTTCTCGCGGCGCCAGAGCAACCGCAGGAGCGACGTCACCGGCGCGCGCGGCACCGGTGCCGGCGGACGGTACAACGGGGACAGCGTAGCGTCAGGCACCCTGTGTGGTCATCCGCGCCGGTCGGCGCTGCGTAAGACGAATGCGAATCTGATGATAGATGATGATGGCGAGTCCAACGGCCAACGGAATCGACCACATCTTCGGATTGAGCGCGTTGTGCGGCATCAGGCGCACGAACCCGAACGCCATGAAGGCGGTATACACGGAGATCCCCGAGCCCACGATCGCCTTCACATGCTCCAGCTGATACGCGATCCGCGATGGGGTCGGCGTGTAGATGAACCAGAGGTTGGTGAGTCCGGAGGCCACGCCGACTACCGCGATGCCCATCATGAGCACCTCATTGATCAGCCAGCCGCGGTATGCGCACAGCAGTGCGGCGGCAATCACCAGCAGGTTGAGCCCCACATTGGGCCACCGGCGGTTTTCGAGGTGTTGCTTCTTGTTGCGCACCGTCACCAGCCCGTGCCATACCAGGCTGATCGTCAGGATGGCCAGATAGAGCATCATCCAGCCGAAAATCCCCTGCACCCGGGCGGGAGGCCAATCGGTGAGATGGCTGTGGGTGGCTACCGGGGCAAGGATGGTGTTCGTCGCCATGCCGATCGCCATGGTGGCCGTGACCAGCATGAGATAGGCGTACACCGTGCCGAACTTCTTGTGGTTCTGCCCCCCCTTCTTGCCGACGACGGGGATCCAGAAGAGCACCAGCCCGATCGCGCCAGTGGTGACGTGCACGAACAGGAACCATTGAAACGGCCACATGCGCTACGATCTCTCCCTCAGAAGACATCCCGGGTTCGCGGGACCACGCGTCTTTCCGGCCTTTGCCGGGTATGCGGTACGGTACGACACGCGCGTCGGCGACGCCAGCCTGAAATCTGCAACCACAGTCGCCGGGCACAGGTTTTTGCCGTCGCTGCCGAGACTCATCCAGAGAGTTCCACCCGCCTTCCCACGCGAAGACGGCCCGCTTCGCTTGACCCTGCGCCACCAAGCGAGTTAACTGTATGTAGGGATATGGCTTGTCCCGCCACGTCCCGTCATCGATTGCCCACCGTTCCGGAACGACATGTCCCACGACAAGCATCTCCGCTGTTCCTTCTGCGGCAAGTCCAAGGACGCCGTCCGAAAGTTCATTTCGGGCCCGTCGGTCTATATTTGCAACGAGTGCATCGCGCTCTGCAATGAGATCCTGGCCGAAGACGAGGAGCGGGAAGTCACCGAAGCGATCACCCAGGTGCCCACGCCCCGGGAGATCAAGAAGACCCTCGATCAGTACGTGATCGGGCAGGAGAACGCGAAGAAGGCGCTCGCGGTGGCAGTCTACAACCACTACAAACGCATCAATGCGGCGGGCAACGCGCGTGAAGACGACGTCGAGCTCGACAAGTCGAACATCCTGCTGATCGGCCCCACCGGTACCGGCAAGACGCTGCTCGCGCAGACGCTCGCCCGTATCCTGGATGTGCCCTTCACGATTGCCGACGCGACCACGCTCACCGAAGCCGGTTACGTCGGTGAGGACGTCGAGAACATCCTGGTGCGGCTGCTCCAGGCCGGTGACTTCAACGTCGCCGAATGCGAGCGCGGCATCGTGTACATCGACGAAATCGACAAGATCGCGCGCAAGTCGGAGAACCCGAGCATCACGCGTGACGTGTCGGGCGAAGGCGTGCAGCAGGCCCTGCTCAAGATTCTCGAAGGCACCGTGGCCAGCGTGCCGCCACAAGGCGGCCGCAAGCACCCGCAGCAGGAATACATCCAGATCAACACCAAGGACATCCTGTTCATCTGCGGCGGCGCCTTCGATGGCTTGGAGAAGATCATCGAAGCCCGTACGGGGCGTCGCCAACTCGGCTTCGACAACAACAACAAGAAGGGCGACGGGAAGGTGGTGTCCATCAAGCAGACCACCCCCAAAACGCCGTTCATAGAGGTCGAGCCCGACGACCTGCTCCGGTTCGGGATCATCCCCGAGCTGGTGGGACGCTTGCCGGTGTGTGTGCCACTCGAAGCGCTCGACGAAGAGTCGCTGGTCCAGATCCTCAAGGAGCCGAAGAACGCGCTGACCAAGCAGTATCAGCGCCTCTTCGAACTCGAGGATGTCAAAATCACCTTCGAGGAGTCCGCCCTCCGCGCAGTGGCCAGCAAGGCGCTGCGTCGCGGCACCGGCGCACGCGGTCTGCGTGCCATTCTTGAAGAAACGCTGCAGGACACGATGTTCGACATCCCCACCCGCGATGACGTGGTCGAAGTTCGCGTCACCGAAGCCTCCGTCTTGCACGGCGGTCCACCGCTCCTCGAAATCGCGCCGAAGCGGCAGAAGAAGGAAGCCTGAGCACGAACCGCACTTCAAGGACCGGCAGCCAACGGCTGCCGGTCCTTCCACTTCGCGACGTGGTGTTGTTCCCCCACGTCGCTATGCCACTCCTGATTGGACGCGAGGGATCGCTGGCTGCTGTCGCCGCAGCCACCGACGACACACAGGAGCTGCTGCTCGTCACGCAGCGTGACGCCGACGTTCACACGCCTGGCGCGTCCGATCTGTATCGCGTCGGTGTGCTCGCGCGCTTGCAACAGGTCACGCGGCTCGCCGGTGGCACGACCAAGATCCTGGTGGAAGCCGTCTCGCGCGTGAGCGTACAGCGCTACACCGCGTCGCGCAGCAGTGCCCTGCTGGAGGCGCGCGTGACCGCGTTGCCGCTGCGTCCCGGCACCGCCAAGTCGGCGCCGCGCGACGGCGCCCACGCCACGTTGCGGCATGCGCTCACCATGTTCGAAGAGTACGCCAACCTTCAACGGCGGTTGCCACCCGAAGTGGTCGGCCTCCTGCAGGCGCTCGACGACGAACAGCGAATTGCGTTCGGGATCGCCGCGCATTTGCAAGTACCCATCGAACAGCGGCAGCGTCTGCTCGAGGCACCGACGCTCGCCGAGCTCGCGACGCAGCTGCTCGACGTGCTGGGCCGTGAACTCGAACTGCTCACGCTCGAAAAGAAGCTCGACGAACAGGTACGGGGATCGCTCTTTCAGAATCAGCGCGAGTTCTACCTGCAGGAGCAGCTGCGCGCGATTCACAAGGAGCTCGGCCAGGAAGACGGCGACGAATTCGAAGAGCTCGCCAAGCAGGTCGCCGAACGCGGGTTGCCACCGACGATCGCCACGCGCGCGCATCGCGAGTTGCGAAAGCTCAAGCGCAGTTCGCCCATGTCGCCCGACGCTACCGTATCCCGTGGCTGGCTCGACTGGGCGCTCAATTTGCCGTGGACGGTGCGCTCCGATGACACCATCGATCTCGATCACGCGCGCTCGGTGCTGGAAGGCGATCACTACGGTCTCGAGGAAGTCAAAGAGCGCATCCTCGACTACATCGCCGTGCTCGGTCGCGTCGGCCACCTGCCCGGACCGATTCTCTGCCTTGTGGGTCCGCCCGGCGTGGGCAAAACCTCGCTTGGCAAGTCGATCGCGCATGCCCTCGGACGGAAGTTCGTGCGTATGGCGCTGGGTGGGGTGCGCGATGAAGCCGAGATCCGCGGCCATCGTCGAACGTACATCGGTGCCCTGCCCGGTCGCATTATCCAGGCGATGCGGCGCGCGGAAACGATCAATCCCGTCATTCTGCTCGACGAAGTCGACAAGCTCGGCAGCGACTGGCGTGGCGATCCGGCGGCGGCGCTGCTCGAAGTGCTCGACCCCGAACAGCATCACGCGTTCAACGACCACTTCCTCGAAGTCGACTACGATCTGTCGCAGGTGCTCTTCCTGACGACGGCCAATTCGCTGGCGTCCATTCCGGAAGCGCTGCGCGATCGGATGGAGATCATCCGGCTGCCGGGCTATCTCGAGCCGGAAAAGATCACCATCGCCCGTCGGTTCCTGCTGCCGCGCCAGTTGGCGGCACATGGTATCCCGCCGGAACAGGTAACGCTCGAACCGAACGTATTGTCGGCACTGATCCGCGGATGGACGCGTGAAGCGGGGGTGCGCGATCTCGATCGTCGTATCGCACGGTTGTCGCGGAAGCTCGCTCGCCGCGCGCTCGCGCCCGACGCGAAGGTGGTGATCACGAAGGACGAACTCCCGGCGATGCTGGGTCCGGCTCCGCACGATGAGCAGGAGAGCGGCCTGCGCGATCAGGTCGGCGTCGCTTCGGGGCTCGCCTACACGCACGTGGGCGGCGAACTGCTGGAAATCGAAGTCAGTGTCGTGCCGGGACGCGGACGCTTGCAGCTCACCGGAACACTCGGTGATGTCATCAAGGAATCGGCCGCCGCCGCGCTCAGCTATGTGCGCTCACGCGCCCATGCCATGGGACTGCCGGCCGATTTCCATCGCACGCGCGACATTCACGTGCACTTGCCCGCCGGTGCGACCCCGAAGGACGGCCCGTCAGCCGGTATCGCGCTGGCCACCGCCCTTACGAGCGCTCTCACCGGCATTCCGGTGCGCGGTGACGTCGCGATGACGGGGGAGATCACCCTGCGTGGTCGGGTCCTGCCCATCGGCGGCGTACGCGAGAAGGGTGTGGCCGCACACCGGCATCACATCTCGCATGTGATCGTGCCACAGGGTAACGCCAAGGACCTGGCCGAACTGCCCGACGATGTCCGGAACGAAGTGACGTGGCATCCCGTGCGCACGATGGACGAAGTGCTCGCGTTGGCGCTGCGTTCTCCCCTGCCCGAAGTGAGCGATGCAATGGTGATCGATTCCGAGATGGAGCGCCCCACGTGATCGACTCGTCTCCCCTTATCACCGAGGTCGGCGCGCCAGTCGTCGCGCCGCGCATCGACCCGTTGGTCATCAAGAGCCTCGAGTATCTGGGGCCGATGGCCAAGCAGGGGGGATGGCGTCCGGATCCCGACCTGCCGGAGATTGCCTTTGCCGGCCGCTCGAACGTCGGCAAGTCGTCGTTGCTCAACCGCCTCATGCGCCGCAAGTCTTTCGCACGCGTGAGCAACACGCCCGGCCGCACGCGCGAGATTCACTTCTTCAACGTCAACAAGCTCTTTTGCCTGGCCGACCTGCCGGGGTACGGCTACGCGAAGATCTCGAAGGCGCGCAAGGCCGAGTGGCGTCCGCTCATCGAGGGGTATCTCACCGACAGCCCGGTGTTGCGTGGTGTGGTGCAACTGCTCGACGTGCGCCATGACCCCACGGAAGACGACCTCACCATGCTCGACTTCCTGGCCGACCTTGGCGTGCCGACGATTTTCGCCGTCACCAAGATCGACAAGTTGCGCAAGCTGGAAGTCACGCCGCGTCTCGAAACCGTGTCGAAGTTTCTGGGGTTGGACATCGATCAGATCGTGCCGTTCAGCGCCACCACCGGTGTTGGCCGCGATGAACTGGCGTCGGCGCTGATCGACTTGCTGGCGCTACCCGATTGGAAGCTTCCGCAGTCGTCGGATGAATCGAGCGACGACATGCCGGAGGGACACACCGGCGAACCGTCTGAACGAGGGGCCACGTGATGCGCACGGCAAAACACACCGTATTGGCCGTATTGACGTGCGTGCTCGGTGCCTGTGCCTCGACGACCACCATTGTCGCGCAGGTTCCGCCCACCATGCCGCCGGCCGGTCAGGCAGGCACCGAGGGGGACACGCTCGACCCGAACTGGATTCCCGCCGGTTTCGGCACGCTACGGCAAGACGACCTGGCGCTCAAGGTATCGCCGGCGAACGGACTGCAGGTCCGCGCGATTCCGCTCGACGAGCGGATTATCCGACTACTCTCTCCCGACTCGTACCGCTCGCTTCGCGAACTATTGACCAGCAAGAATCGCGAGCTGCTGGCCATGATGGAGCGGAATCGTCTGCCCAGCTACTCGATCTGGTACGTGAGTTTCTTCGCGCAGGAGCAGGGCGAAACGCGCTTCTCGCCGCAGGAATTCATCATCAACAACACCGGGCGTGATTTCCGTCCGCTCGACATGCTCCCGATCACGCCGGGTTTCGGCGAGTACCGTCTGAGGCAGCGCGACGTGCAGTCGGCGTTGATGATCTTCGACGGACAGATCGACGTGAATCAGCCGCTGTCCGCGCTCATGGAAAGCACCCCCAGCGTGACCGACTGGAATCGCGTCATTCAACGGATCGAGCGCGAGCGGTCGTTGGTGCGCTCGCGGGCCGCGGCTGCTCCCAAACCCCCGCGCTGATCCGTCAGGCGTCGGGCACGCGCAGCACGTCTTCTACCGCGCCGGCATCGCCGTCCCGCAGCAAGTGCACCGCGTAGCGCACGGCGTCGTGTTCGCGGGGCCATGCGAGATGCTTGATCGCCGCCGTCGGGGTGCGCCACAGGCTGGCGTCATGCTCGTCGCTCAACATCACCACGCTGGCATGCTCCACGACCGCGGCGAACACCACGGCCATCTGGATCGTGTTGGGCCGTGGGAGAAAAAACGGATTGACCGCGATGGCGTACAGGCGCTGGACGACCATACCGGTCTCCTCGAACACTTCGCGGCGCGCCGCCGCTGCCGGCAGCTCACCCGGCTCGATGCGGCCGTGCACGACCTCCCAGGCGCCCGTACAACGCGCGCCCGCCGCCCGGCGAAGGGTCAACACCCGCCAGCGATCGCGGCGGCTGTGCGGAGCCGGCGCGAGGACGACCACATCGACCACACCCACCGCGACCTGAACGTCGCCCGTCGATATCGCGGGCCGATCTATCGTCGAAAGGTTCATGACCAATGCTACCCGGTCGCTTGCCTTGCGGCGAGCGCGGCGGCGAACTTCCCTGTGATGACTGCTCTCGCTGATTTCCGCGCTCGTGCCGCGCAGTGCCGCACCACCGGTGGCCTCGTCCCCGTCTGGAGCGACTGCCTGCTCGACCTCTGCACACCCGTTTCGGCCTTCGCCAAACTGCGTCGTGGCCCGTTCGCCTTTCTGCTCGAGTCGGCTCCGGCCGGTGGTGAGTCATGGGCGCGTTATACGTACCTCGGCACCGAACCGCGCGGCGCGTGGCGTCTCCGCGACGATGTCGTCGAAGATTGGGATGAGCTGCAGGGGTGGCACGGCGCGCGCACGCCCTCCGACCCCATCGCCGACTTACGGGACATCGTACGCGACATGCGCCCGGTACCGGCGCCCGAGCTTGGCGCGCTGTGGAGCGGCGCGATCGGCTTCTTCGCGTATGATGTGGTACGGCATATCGAAAAACTCCCGCACGCCCCGCCGCGTGCGTTGAACTATCCCGACGCCTGCTTCGTCTTCACGAAGGCGCTCGTGGTCATCGACAACTGGCGCGGGCAGGCCCGCGTGATCGTCTCGGTGCCGGTGCCGGCCGGCGTATCCGACGACGCGCTCGATGCGCTGCATGCCGAGGCCGTACATACTCTCTCGGACACTATCGCGCGCTTGCAGGGGCCGGACGTACTGCCGCCGCTCACGCTCAACGAGTCGGCACCGGCTGCCGTCGCGCGTTCGCACTACGCGCGCGAGGATTTCATCCGTGACGTGGGCCGCATCAAGGAGTACATTCTCTCGGGCGATGTGTTTCAAGCGCTACTCGCCCGTCGCATGTCGGTGCCGCTCGACTTCGATACGACCACCCTGTATCGCTCGCTGCGTGCGCTCAATCCGTCGCCATACATGTATCACCTCATGCTCGACGGTATGGAGCTCGTGGGGAGCTCGCCAGAGCTGTTGGTGCGGGTAGCCGACGGTCGGCTCACGGTGCGCCCGATCGCCGGCACGCGTCCGCGCGGGAAAACGGCGGAGGAAGACGCCGCTCTGGCGGCCGAACTGCTGGCAGATGAGAAGGAGCGGGCCGAGCACGTGATGCTGGTGGATCTTGGCCGCAACGATGTGGGTCGACTCGCGCGCTACGGGACGGTGCGCGTGACCGACCTCATGACGGTCGAGCGCTACTCGCACGTGTTTCATATCGTGAGTCAGGTGGAAGGAGAACTGGCGGACGGCTCGAGCGCGCTCGATGCATTCCGTGCGGTTTTCCCCGCCGGTACGATGACCGGTGCCCCGAAGGTGCGCGCCATGGAGATCATCGACGGGCTCGAACCAGAGCGCCGCGGCGCGTACGCCGGCGCGATCGGCTTCATCGGGGCGGGCGATACCCGCATGGATCTGGCGATCACGATTCGCACCTGCGTGATCGCCGACGGCGTGGCCTCGGTGCAAGCGGGCGCCGGCATCGTGCACGATTCCGTGGCGGAAAACGAGTGGGCGGAAACAGAGAACAAGGCCCGCGCGCTGCTCACCGCGATCGGCCGCGCTCGCGCGGCGTCGTAAGCACGCGTGACGCTCGTGCTCGTCTCCGCTGCAGGCGATCGACGCTTCCTGCTCACCGGACGCACCGTCTTCGTCGCCGGGCGCGAGTTGTCGTGCACGCTGCCGATCCTCGATCCGGCGGTATCGCGCCGTCATGCCGAACTGCGCGTGGACTCGCCGGGAACGCTCGACGTTCAGGATCTCGAGTCACGCAACGGCACGTGGGTCAACGGCGCTCGCGTACTGCACGCGACGCTCGTGCCGGGCGACACGCTGGCCTTCGGCACCGTCAAGTTCACGTTGCGGCACCACGACGTGGCCGATGCACACCCTGCACCGCAATTGCGACCACTCGATGACAGCGCGACGGTCTTGTTCGAACGCCGCGTGCCCTCGCGCGAGCAGTCGCTGGCCGACGTCGCCCAAGTTGCCGCCGGACACGCCCAAGCCACGGCCCGGCTCGCGCAGTTGGTCGGCATCGCGCAACACCTCGGTGGCTCCACCGATCTCGATGCGCTGCTCGAGGCACTGGCCGGTGACCTGTTCCGCAGCTTCGACGCCGACCGCGTGGCGATTCTGCTGCGCGATGGCGACGGACTGCTGCAGACCCGGGTCGCGCGAGACCGCCGCGGCAACATTCCCCGGCCGGTGCCACGGGCGATCGCCAATGGCGTGGCCGAACGGCAGGTGGCGCTGCTCACCAACGACGCCGCGGCTGACGCACGCACCGCGGGGGCGTCGGTGTTGCAGCAATCCGTACAGTCGGCGATGGCCGCGCCGTTGATCGGGGAACAACAGACCACGCTCGGCGTGCTCTACGTGGACCATCTGCGCGACACGGATGTGTTCACCGATGGGGATCTCGCCTTCCTGGTCGCCTTCGCCGGCATCGCGTCGGCGGCCGTGGAACGCGAGGCGTCCACCGCACGGTTGCAGCAGGCGGCCCGTGTGCGCGCCAACTTCGAGCGCTACTTCGCGCCGCAGATTGCGCGGCGCATCGCCGACAGTTCCGGCCGGGTTGCCCCGGGAGGATCGCGCCAGCATGTGGTCGTGCTGTTCAGTGATATCCGCGGCTTCACCGCGATCGCCGAATCACTACCGCCTACGCAGATGGCCGATCAGTTGAACGAATACTTCGGTGCGATGGTCGAGTGTGTGTTCCGGCACGAGGGCGCGCTCGACAAGTTCATCGGTGATGCGATCATGGCATACTGGGGCGCGCCCGAAGCCGGGGCCGATGATGCCGCGCGCGCTGTAGCGGCCGCGCTCGACATGCAGCATGCACTGGAGTCACTGAACGCGCGCTGGGCGTCCGAAGGCCGGCCCCTTCTCAGCGTCGGCATCGGTATTCACACCGGCGACGCCTTCGTAGGCAACATCGGTTCGCCGCGTCGTCTCGAATTCACGCTCATCGGCGACACCGTCAACGTGGCGAACCGCCTGTGCAGTCTGGCCGGCGGCGGAGAAATCCTCGTCAGTGATGCCGTGCGCGCTGAACTGCCCGCCCCAGACGCCTGCGCGCCCCGCACGGAACTCGCCGTGGCGCGACAACATGGCGCGCCGCAAGCGGTGTGGCAGGTCACGGCCTCGTGGACCGCCTCGTGAACACGGCGCCGATCACTCGCGCCGTGGGCACCGCCGATGTCACCGGCGTGCCGGTGGTGCTCGACGATCTGGCCGAGATCGTGCGCGAACACGACACCTTGTACGATTGGGCCGCGGAGCAGCCGCAGCCGCGCGCCATGCGCGGACGCGCACCGGTGTACGTGGCCACACTCCCCACCTGTGGAATTCCCGTGGTGGTACGACACGGCTGGCACGGCGGCGTCCTCGCGCCGCTCACGGCCGACCGCTTTCGGCGCCCTACGCGGGCGCCTCTGGAAATGGAGCGGTCGACCGCGTTGCGCGCCGCCGGCATTCCCACCACGGAGGTACTTGGCTTCGCGCGGTATCCCGCGGCGTTCGGGCTCTGTCAGGTGGACGTCGTCACCCGCTTTGTGGCCGACGCCGCCGATCTCGGCATGGTGCTGGCCGGGCTCGCGCCGTTCGTGGATTGCGAAACCGCGTTGTCGGCGACGCAGCGGCTGCTCATGCAGTTGGCCGACCATGGCGTGATCCATCCGGATCTCAACGTGAAGAACGTTCTGCTGCGCCCCACGTCCGAAGGTATCGAAGCGTTGATCATCGACGTCGATGTCGTTCGCTGGGACGCGAAGCGCGCACCCGTCGATACCATGCGCGCGAATCTCGCTCGCCTCACGCGATCGGTGCGCAAATGGCGCACGCACTTCGGCTGCGACGTGACCGACGCGAGAATCGCGGCATTCAGCGATGCCGTGACCGCCGAGCTCATGTCGGTTTCCCACTCTCATGCGCGCTAGCGTGACCGCTTCCGCGACGACCCCTCCCCTGCCCCCATTCACCCTCGATCGCGTCTGTATCGTGATGATGAGTGCGGTCGGTGATGCCGTGCACGTGATGCCGATCATTCACGCGATCAAAGCGCATGCGCCTGCGTCACGCGTCACGTGGGTGCTCCAGCCGGGACCGGCCACGCTGGTGCGCGGCCATCCGCTGGTTGACGACATCGTGCTCTTCGATCGCTCGAAAGGATGGAAAGGATTTCTCGACACCCGTCGCGAACTCGCCTCCCGCCGATTCGACGTCGTGCTTGCCTTGCAGGTGTACTTCAAGGCGGGCCTCATCACCGGCTTTACGCAAGCGCCGGTGAAGCTGGGCTTCGACCGCGTGCGCGCGCGCGATGCCAACTGGTTGTTCACCACGCATCGTATTGCACCGCACGCCGGACAGCACGTGCAGGATCAATACTTCGAGTTCATCGATGCGCTCGGCGTACCACACGGCGCCCCCCAGTGGACGTTGGGACCGTGGAACGACGAAGAGCGTGCGTGGCACCGCGACTTCCACGCGCAGTTCGATCGTCCGATCGCACCGATCGTGGTGGCCACGAGCAAGGGCGCGAAAGATTGGATGCCCGAGCGATGGGCCGCCGTGTGCCACGTGCTCTGGAACGAATTCGGGCTGCAGCCGGTGCTCGTGGGGGGACGCTCGCCGCGCGAGGTGGAGGCCGAGGCGATCATTCTGCGCGACGCGCCGATGGCGCACTCGGCGTTGGGTAGTGGCCTTCGACGGCTCGCCGCGATCCTCGACGGTGCCGCGGTGGCACTCTCACCGGATACCGGTCCGCTCCACCTCGCCGTCGCGTTGCGCACGCCTGTCATTTCACTGCTCGGCTACACGAATCCGAAACGCGTTGGACCATACGACTTCTCCCGCGATCTCATGATCGATGCCTATGGCGATCCCGGCGAGGACTATCCCCTCGACATGACGTATCGCGAAGACCGTATGAAACGCATTTCGGTGGATGACGTACGCGCCATGCTCACGCGCTGGCAGGAGCGCTATCGACGGTCGTGAGCGGCCCGTACGCGTAGCGGAATCCCAGGTCGCGCAGCAGCCCCACCAGGCGACCCAACGGCAGGCCCATCACGGCGAAATAGTCGCCGTCGATGCGCTCCACATTGGTCGCCCCAAACCCCTGAATGCCGTAGGCACCGGCTTTGTCCATCGGCTCACCGGTGTCCACGTAGGCGGCGATCTGTGCCGCATCGAGCGGTCGGAACGTCACCGACACCGACTCCACCCCGGACAGTGTCACGCCGCCGTGCGCGACGGCCACGGCTGTGAACACGGTGTGCGTTCGTCCACTCAGCCGCGTGATCATCGCGATGGCGTCCGCGCGGTCGCCGGGCTTGCCCAGAATGTCGCCGTCGATCACGACGATCGTATCCGAGCCGATGACGACGGCGTCTGGATGCTCCACCGCCAGCGTGTGCGCCTTTTGCCGTGCGAGGCGTTCGCAATGCGGAACCGGTGCCTCATCGGGAGGCACCGATTCGTCTACGTCGGCGGGATGCACCTCATGGGCGATCCCGATCAACGCGAGAAGCTCCCGGCGCCGCGGCGACTGCGAGGCGAGGATCACGCGGGGACGGGTTCCCGGAGCGACGGAGGGAGGAACGGAAGCAGTCATGCGACTAAGTTTAGACGACGACAATTCTCCTCGCATCCCATCCGCGCATGTCCGACGAACAGGCCCATTTCGAGACGCTCGCCATCCGCACTCAGGCGCCCATATCCGGCGAACGGGAGCACTCCGTACCGCTCTATCTGACGTCGAGCTTCCGATTCGACGACGCCGAGCATGCGCGCGCGCTGTTCACGGAGGAGGTCGCGGGCAATATCTACAGCCGCTACGCGAATCCGAACACCGACGAGTTCGTGCGCAAGCTGTGCCTGCTTGAAGGCGGCGAAGACGGCATCGCCACCGCGTCGGGCATGTCGGCGGTGTTCACGGCGATCGCGGCTCGCGTCTCGAGCGGGGATCACGTGCTGGCCTCGCGTGCGCTCTTTGGCTCGACGCACCAGATCTTCACGCGTATCCTGCCCAAGTGGGGCGTGTCGTGCGACTACGCCGACGCGTCAGTTCCGAGCTCGTGGGAGCAATTGGTACGTCCGACCACGAAGTTGATCTTCATCGAGACGCCGTCGAACCCCGGCCTCGAGCTGCTCGATATGCGCTGGCTTGGCGACTTCGCGGCCGCGCGCGGAATTCCGCTCGTCGTCGACAATTGTTTTGCCACGCCGTATCTGCAGCGGCCGCTCGCACTCGGTGCGAACGTCGTGATTCACTCGGCCACCAAATACATCGACGGACAGGGCCGTGCGCTCGGCGGCGCGATCGTCGGCGACGCATCGTATATCGCCGACTGCCGTTTTTTCGCACGCCACACGGGCCCGGCAATGAGTGCCTTCAACGCCTGGCTCTTGTCGAAGTCACTGGAGACGTTGGCCGTTCGCATGGATCGCCACTGTTCGAACGCGCTCGCACTCGCGCAGCACTTCGAGGGACATCCGGCGTTGACCGCCGTGCGCTATCCGTTCCTGCCATCACATCCACAGCACGACTTGGCCCGCACGCAGATGTCTCAGGGCGGAGGTATCGTCGTACTGGAATTGACTGGCGGCCTCGAAGCGGGACGGCAGTTTCTTGACGCAGTCCAGATGGTGTCGCACTCAGCGAACCTAGGCGACACGCGGACGATCGTGACGCATCCGGCATCGACGACGCATTCGAAGCTGACCCCGTCAGAGCGCGAGTCGGTCGGAATTTCCGATGGATTGATTCGGGTGAGTGTGGGCCTCGAGCACGTGGCCGATATTGTCGCCGATCTGGAGCGGGCATTGACGCGGGTCGACGTCGTGTCGTAACGACCGGACGCACGAGTCAGCGTGTTGCTTACTGACACGCCGTGGCATGGCAAATGCACGACCAATTATCTGTGGATGCCGTTTATGTGACAGCGATCACGAGTGTGTAATCGGAGCGAACTCTGCGTCAGCGCTCGTCCTTCGCACTCGCGGCATCTCGCTCGAGCCAGATCGTGACGGGGCCGTCGTTCACCAATTCGACGTCCATCGTAGCGCCGAACTCCCCTGTTTCCACTACCAGGCCCTGCTGGCGCAAAAGCATCACGAATTGGTTATATAGGGGCACAGCGATTTCGGGTCGGGCGGCGTTGATAAAGCTAGGACGCTTCCCCTTGCTGGCATCGGCGTACAGCGTGAACTGCGATACGACCAGGAGCGCACCTGCGCACTCGGCGATATCGTGATTAAGTTTCCCGTCAGTGTCTGCAAATACACGAAGGCCGACGATCTTGTCGGTCATCCATTGGAGTTCCGCCTCGGTGTCCGTGTGCGTGAACCCAACCAAGATGAGATAACCAGACTGGATGTGCCCTGAGACTCTCGATTCCGCCCCGAAATCATCCGAGCGGATACGTACTTCGGCCCTGCTGACACGCTGAAGGAGAATTCGCATGGTGCGAAAGTTTGGTATTGCACTCCGATTCTCGGAAGTGCAGCGAGAACATTGTAAATCATGACGACCGTGCAACCACGACTTGCGCTACACTTTGATCTGACGCCGCGTTCTTCGGCGACAGAGGCTGACTCTGCGTTTTTGGCCGCGTGCGTTGCGTGGCTCGGACTCGATCAGGGTCAGCAGTTGAGCTGGGACAGCCCATCCAATCACACGCTTGATGGTGGGCGTATCCTTCGGTGGGCACCATATCGCGAGGGCGGAGCGGCACTGGCCGACATCGTCGTGCATGCTCCCGATCCTCTCGATCGTTCGTTGCAGTGGTCCACGCACGTCACGTACGTGGTGACCACCAACACGAGCGGGGCCGTGCACCGGCAGGTGAACGTTCGCGTGGGCACCGAGGGAGGTCTGAGTAACGGGGCACCGCCGCCGGTGCGACCGCCCCGCCTGCTCTCCGAACTCGACGCGCAGTTCACACTGGTATCGCACGACGGTCCGCTGCAGCGGGTCCCGACGCAGCTCGAAGCGGGGACGCTCGACGCCTTCGTGCGCTTCGTGCTCTGCGATCCGGCCCGCACGATGCCGGTGTTACTGCTCACCGAACTTCCCGATGGCGGTTACGTGCTGCCGCCTGAGCAGTTCGCGGCGGAGATGTTCGGACTGGGCCTCTGTTTCATGCTGCGCCACTCCGACACCTTCGCCCTCTCCGATGCCGTGGGCGGACACGCGCGCAGTGTATTCCTTGGCTCGGCGCGCGCCTACCTGCCCGGCTTCACGCTCGAGTCCGATCCGTTCCAGCACCCATTGGTTTTGGCCCGTGCCTTGGCCCTCCCCGGAGAACGTCGCCGGCTGGTCCAGCGCCTGGCCGAAGTGTCGGTGCAGCGTCCGTTCTCCGACCCCGCCATCGTGGACACGCTTCGTGACCAGCGGGCGTCGACCTACGGCAAGCGTCCGGATGCCGCCGAGGCACTCGCCGCCGCCGAGTCTGGCGTGGAGATGGACAAGGGTCAGCTCGTCTCGCTGGTTCGCCAGTACGAAGACGCGGTCCGTGCCGCCGAGGGTGAGCTCTCGCGCACCCGCGAGCGCTTGGTCGAGTCCCGTGAGCTGCTGGAGGCTGAGCGCGCGTCGGCCCGGGCCCTCCGCACCACGCTGGCCGCCCTCAAGGAGCGCCAGCCGATCTCCAAGCCAGCCAGTGACGCCCCGCAGTCGGTGCTCGAAGCGGTCGAGCGCGCACAAGCGCTGTACTCCGATGCGCTGCGGCTGCTCCCGTCGTCCTTCACCGCGGCCCGCGAGTCGTCGTTCCCCGACCCCGACACTGCGTGGTCGTACCTGAAGGCCCTCGGAGAAGTCGGCCGTCGTCGTCAGGACCGCGCACTGGGTCGACCGCTGGGCGACGTCTTCACCGACCTCGGTGTGGACTTCTCGCCGGGACCGTCCGACGGTAGCCGCAAGACGCCGTACATTTTCCGCGATAGCGAGCGCGAGATCGAATGCGCCGATCAGCTACGCAAGGGTGCCAATCCCCTCACGTGCCTGCGGATCTACTTCACGTCGTCGGAAGACGGCGGGTTCGTGATCGGCCACGTGGGACGCCAGATCGAAATCGCGGCGTCCACGGTGGCCACGGTGGCAACGGAGTCAATTCCGACCTGAAGTTGATCGGTGGGCAACGCGTGAACGACGAACGGGAGTACCGCTTCGGATCTCTCAGCGAAGGTGGCTACCATCGCTGCAGTCATCGAAGTAGTACTCCCGTTCGTCGTTCACACGTTGCCCACCAAACAGCTTCCGGTCGGGAATCAGACCGCGCGCAACAGCGGCCCGTGCTTCCGTTTGTCGTTCACACTTGCCCACCAAACAGCTTCCGGTGTGACATCACAACGCGCGCAGCCGTGGTCAGGGCGCAGTCTCGTGGAACACCACACTCGTCTCGTGCTGCAAGGCGCGGCGCAGTGCCCACGCGTCGGAGAAGAGCACGACCACGTTTCCCTTGTGGTCGAACAGCTTGAGGCGCCCCTGCCCTGTGGCCACGCGCTCCACGTCGGCCTTCGGTCCCGTGATCCAGCGCGGCCACCGATAGGTCATCTTCTCGAACTTGCACGGTGCGGCATACTCGTGCTCGAGACGGAACGCCATCACGTCGAACTGCAGTTGACCCACGGCACCCACGATGGGCTGCGAGCCTGCGGAGGTCTCGGCGAAGAACACCTGCGCTGCTCCCTCCTCCGTGAGCTGACGCAGGCCACTGTCGAACTGCTTGCGCTTGAGCGGATCGGCCGGAACGGCGCGGGCGAAGTGCTCGGGTGGGAAACGCGGAATGCCCTGGAACTCGAGCTTCCCGTCGCCGCCCAGCGTGTCGCCGATGCGCAGGTTTCCGCGGTCCATGATGCCGATCACATCACCGGGCCACGCTTCATCGATGCTGACGCGATCGCGCGCCATGAACTGCTGCGGGGCGGCCAGCCGGATCGGCTTTCCACTGCGCTGATGCAGTACCTGCATGTTCGCCTGGAAGTGTCCGGACACGATGCGCACGAACGCCACGCGGTCGCGGTGCTTCGGATCCATGTTCGCCTGAATCTTGAACACGAAGCCCGTGAAATCGGTGCTCTCCGGATCGACGTTGCCGATGTTCGTTTCGCGCGGTCCCGGCGATGGCGCCAGCTCGAGAAACTCGCGTAAAAAGGGTTCGATGCCGAAGTTCGTGAGCGCGGAGCCGAAAAAGACCGGCGTAAGCGACCCGTCGATCACGCGGTCGTGATCGTACGTGTGGCCGGCGGCATCGAGCAACTCGATATCGGTCATGAGCCGATCGAACGCGCTCTCGCCCATCGTCTCGATGAGCGCCACGTCGTCGATGCTCACGATCGTGTCGTCGGCCCGCGTGGCGCCGCGATCACCGCTGCGCTCGAACAGGTGCACTTCGCGCTTGAGTCGATCGTACACACCGACAAAAATGTCGTTGTCGAACACGGGCCACGTGGCGGCGAAGCAGTCGATACCGAGATCCGCCTCGACGTCCTGAATGAGCTTGAGCGGATCTTCACCGTGA
>Ga0209181_10005162_pt1 | contig 18927 bp, 24 predicted proteins | sample MAT05_FD_187208 | JGI IMG/M metagenome (GOLD analysis project Ga0209181, IMG submission 187208) | Freshwater microbial communities from Lake Fryxell liftoff mats and glacier meltwater in Antarctica - MAT-05 (SPAdes) (version 2) | ecosystem: Environmental > Aquatic > Freshwater > Ice > Liftoff...
AATTACCCCATGAATCGTTTTTGAATAATTGTATTCAGACCCTGGAATGGCAAGGCGTAACGCTGGGTGTAACGTCCATGCGACAAGATCGCCCTGAAGGTCGGGAAAGAAATATCAACTTTCATGGTCAAGAACCATTGCCTCGCCAAATCGATTAATGATGCTGGCTGGTATCAGTTCAGGACGTGGCTAGAATATTTCGGGAAAGTGTTTGGACGGCTCACCTTAGCGGTCGAACCTGCCTACACGAGTCAAGAGTGTTCTAACTGTGGCGTAATCGTTAAAAAGTCTCTATCTACCCGTACTCACGTTTGTCAGTGTGGATGCAGGTTAGACAGAGATGAGAACGCGGCTCTTAACATTTTGGCTAAAGGAATCGGTATGAAGGGGCACTTCAAAACCGTTGCACTTGATGCAAAAAACGCTTGGGGAGAGATGACCCCTACTTTGGCTGGAGCAATCCTGTCAGAGCAAGTCGCCTCGTAGAACCAAGAATCCCACTGGCTTTAGCCGTGGGAGTGTCAATCACACAACATCAGTTCGCATTCGCAGCATAAACACGAGGAGGATTGAATGCCAAACATCGCACCCACCGAAGACCTACTCTCAAAAATAAAAAAATACACGGGAAAACCAACCCTAACCTTTTCTGATCTACAGATTATTTTGAGCCTTGAACAGGTCAAAGATGCGAGTTCAAAGGAGTTAAGCGAACAAATAGAACTGAGCGAGAACGCCATCATCTCTGGCTGTCAACGGCTCAATCAGATCAACCTGTGCTGGTGGCTGTCAGAACTGGTTTCACCTCGCTATTACCTGACTGCCGAATGCAAATGCATGTTGAACGAAATTAGAAAAACACCACAAAGCCCTTAAGATGCAAACACCACTAGACCAACTCAAACAACAACTCGATCGCATTGAACAAACACTAGAAGCATCCCAACTCGGATTCATTCAGACAGACAAGATCAAAATAGTTTATTGCAATCGTGCCAATGGTGGTCTGTGGTACGGACTAGAGATTAGTTCATCAGCAACGCTAATTCCCAAAATTATTGAGGCAGAAAGCCTCAGATGCCGATTGCAAGGAATTGCCGTCCGCACTGCAACTAGAGAAGGAGAAGAGTGCGAGAAGTTTAGTCTCTATGTCCAAGGCGATCGCCGCTATGTTTTAGAGTCAGGCTGGTCAACTGTCAAGGGCAAGAACTCATTTGCCCAAGGGCTAGTGTGGGCGATCGCTTCAATGACCCCAGAGCAGTTGAAGCGCCCTGTGGTGCTAACCCCACGACCTGGGACAAAGAGTTCAGTTTTGTTTTGCCGAATCTATCAGGACGGCGAAAGTATTTACCCCGAAAGGACTGAAGACTTGGATTTGGAGGTGTTGCTAAGGCTGGCAATCTCCAATTTGGAGGCAGCTTCTGGACGCAGTTACCGAGAAAAGGATCAGGAGTCGGAACGGTAGGAATCAGGGGCGATCGCACAGAATTATTCACTGCTGGGAATCACATGGAGAAATGGATTAATGGATAGATTTTTTGAAGCGCCGCAGAAAGTTTACAACGATCGCTTAATCACAGCTCTAGCATCGGTAGAGAATGACATTGAACACTGGAGTCAAGGTCATTTTAGTACTAGGAATGCGTGCGGTACATGCTTCTGCATCGCTGGGAGAGCGGCAGCGCTGGCGTTCAATCTAACCGACAAAGATGAGCTAGACGAAGCGATATGGGCTAGTTATCCCTGTGATGCGTGGGACGGAGATTCATCGTATGGGGATTTCACAATAGACTATTTTGGACTATCAATCACGGATAGCAATGATCTTGTCCATTCCGACAACACATTGGGAGACTTACGCAGAATCGTAGCGAGAATAACCCGTCGCTAAAGGCTTAGGTTCGAGGGCGATCGCTTGTTTTGCTGGTCTATACGCCAGCAAACTGAGATTGACTTTTGACGATGCAAATCAATACTAGGAGAATGTCGTGAGTAACAGAATTTACGCGATCGCATGGAACGATATCAGGAATGACTTGGAAGATAAAATGAATCTGAACGAAAACACAGATGCCTACTGCGATGTTGTAAATGCCTCATTTCGCAGCGCAGGCTACGGCAACAGTGTGTATCCAACTGGAGTCACGGACTGCATTTGCTGGTTTAAGGAAAATAGAACGCTACCGCCACGCCTGTCATGGACAGACAAGAATAAACCCCTGAACGACATCAATGGTTCTATTTCGGCTCAGGAAATGAGAGCTAAAATACTTGCTAGTCGAAGCCTACAGGTGTAAACTGAGAATGCGTAGAGGAATCCCTTTCAGGGTGGTGGCGACCGATGAATACGCCCTCAGCGATCGCGTTTCTAATGAATCCCTATCAGGGACTTGCTTCATCCATTTACAGCAAGTAAGGACACTTTTATGACCACAAAGAATATGATTCAAGTCTGCAAAGATGATGACTTTCGGAATGAGGTCGCAAAGGCGATCGTAACCGAGGCAGATCCAGGCTACATCAGAAGCTTTCGGGGTTCCCAATACGCCGATCCCATTGAAGGGAAGGTTTACTTCAAGGAACCACAAGCAGCCTGGAATCCTTGGAGTGACAACATCAGCGTTGTTAGCGTTGACTATCTCGTGCGCCATGACGGCAATGATTTTGCCGATACGGTTGATTGGGACATTCCCGATATTCCCTATCGGGACATGGCGATCGCCTATCTTTCTTCCGAGGAGGAAGAGCTGGAAGATAATGGCGACATCCCTGAATGGGTAAAACGCAACGATGTAATCGCCTTTGCCCGTGAGAGCGAGCATTGGAAAAAGTTAATCGAGGCGATTGAAGAGACTAGCCATTCAGAAGCGGTTTCGTTCGCTAAGGGCGAAATTTTGGATGAGATTGAGTTAGACGATGAACTTTGAATACAAAAAGAAAAGCCGGGGATCTACGTCCATGTCGCAGATCCCTAATTACATCAAGCACATAGCCTATACAAAAACTGCGTTTTGCGATGCATCCATAAGGCTGGAGGGATACCAACCAGTTGAAGGAATACTGGCTGCATGGTCGGCGCAGGATTTCTCATTTGTCACAAAGCCAGTTGTATTTCCGTGCGAGTTCCCAAGTGACAAGAAGGCGGGAGTAGACGCACTGGAGTTGATGGCGATTCGCTTCTGCTCCGAGGCGTTCCCCGATCACTTCATCAGAAGTGATTCGAGGAACGCTTGTGGCGTGGCGAGATTGATGGGAATTGCAGAGCCAGAATGGATTCCCAGAGAATTAAATACACTTGCCGATTTCATCGCTAAATCGAAAATTGCATCGGGATATATTGTGTTCAACTCCCCACAGCCATCTAGAGGATGGATTTTTCTTGAGTCAACAAGCGGAGGTGACAATGCCAGCAGTTGAGATAAAAGTGGGCGATCGCTTTGGTCTTTGGGAAGTGATTGGGGAGCCGACGCTATCAACGAAAGGTAAGGTCGTGGGGCTGAGCAAATACCCATGCAGATGCCTCGGTTCTGAGTGCAAGATTGAGAAGTCTGTCGTCAGAAATAACCTCATTTATGGAAGGTCGGCGGGATGCCGATCTTGCCGGACGCAGGATGCTCAACTGGCAAGGAATGAAAGACAAGGAATCCCATGCCCTAGATGTGGCGAAGCAACCAGGAAAGGATCTGAAAACAAAGGTCATCCTCAACGATTTCATTGCACAAAATGTAAAAGGCGCTTCACGACGGGAAGCGATTGGTACATTGACGCATTGGCGAGAGCCGCCCTACCAGCGGTTAGCACAACTACATGCAAGATCTATAACTGCATCTGTTGTAGCCTCCAATTCGTTGCGCCAAGCGATCGCCTCATCAGTCCTGGCTGCATGGCTTGTGGTAGCTCTATCGTGGGTAGCGCCCCGATCGATCTGGACAGGCGTACCGCTGATCTAATTGGGCGATCGCCATCATCACGAGAGCGATCGCATCCGCTTTAATTTTGTAAACCAACTGAGAAACAAATGCAGACCTTAAATGTCGAAATCGTGGGAAATTCAGCCTCAGATCTGGAGCTTGCGTTAGAGGAAGTTCTAAAACTGGTCGCAGAGGGAAACTTAGCTGGGTTCGCTTCCAATGAGACTGGAAGATTTAACTTTACTATCTCTGGGGAGCCAGAGCCGGAACAGACAGAGGCTTAGGTTACGCCGCAAGTTTGCTGGTATTTGCGCCAGCAAACTTGCATTACACAACCAACGGAGAAAACAAATGGCGATCGAAACCCACCCATGGACAAGCGGAGTAGACAAGGGCATCGAAAAAAAGGCGTTCAAAGATTTCGCTTTTTACAAGGGGCTGGAAGTAAGAACTTCTTGTATCAATATCGCGCCTGACGGTTGGAGCGAGATTAGGGAGGGAATAATCGTCAGGGTTAAAGACCTTATCATGGTGGAGCAATATGACTCCGACTACATCGACTGCTCTTGGTCGGTAGAGATAAAACCCGAAGATGCGGAGATGCTTGATCCGCTCACACCATTTGATCAGCTAGACCCCTACATTCGAGGCATGACATACTGCATCGAGGAGGGCATTCTCGTAGGTCACTATAGAGGCTTTAACCCTCAAAACACGCCAGCGGTCAACCAATGCCCCTAATCTCTTACCAAGCCTGGAAAGCCGCCAAAGTCGAATCAGGGGAATGCACCCAGACCATTCGCCCCGATCGCGTCTACCCCGTGAAGGTAGGCGATCGCCTCCACCAATGGCAACAGCAACGCAGCAAGTACCGCCGCAAATTGGGACAGTCGAATTGCACCATAGTCACGCCCATTGTGATTAAACAGGGGCACATCTATCTGAATGGTGAGAATACCTGCCTACCTGACCCGCAGGCACAGGAGCTGGCGATCGCGGATGGCTTTGAGTCTTTGGAAGCCTTTCTGCTGTTCTTTCAAAAAGAATATAAGCACGATGTTTTCACAGGCACGGTAATTAAGTGGGATATTTTGATTCCACACACAGAAGATCTCAAACCAAATAACGAGAAATAACTATGTCACAAGATAATCCCGTCAAGACAGAAGAACAAATCAAAATTGAGCACCTGGAAAACTTGTTGTCGGATGCCTACTGGGCAATACTTCATCTCACGCAGGCAGACCAGGCTGACGAGCAGATTCCTCACCATGTTCCTACACCAAATTCGTTAATCTCCCACATCCATTACTACTTCAACAAATATCAAGGCAAGCAGCACTTTCAGATTCTATACAGATCAAAAGAACACAAGGTGGAAGAAGACAGAATAGGGGAGGAGGCAACGAAAAAAGCTTGGGCAAAAGACCGAGAACGCTATCCTGAAGCATACGAAGACGATCGCGCCTGATGTTCCTGATCGGACGGCGAGAAACAACCGTTCCAACCCACAACTTTAATTGTTACTCCCTGCGATCGCCCGATTTGCAGGGATTATTTTTGCAAACAAAAGGAAACCACAACCATGCAATTCACCGTAAACCGTAAGCAGCTAGTCGCTATCATTGAAACCGCCTCTAAGTTTGCTAAAAGCAAACTACACCCGTTTTCAGAAAACGTGATGATAACCGTTTCCAGCGGTTCGTTAAAGATCAACGCCACAAATTCAGCAACCTTCTACGAAGCCTCGACAGCGTGTGAGGCAACAGAGCCTATCAGTTTTTGCACACCCGTCAAGCCCATTAAGCGAGCATTAAAAGGTCGGACTTTGGATGTCACTTTTATCATTGAGGATAACGAGTTGACTCTGATCAATGGAGTTAACAAAACAAGGCTTCTTCTGTTTTCGACTGACGAGATGCCATCAATCAGCGAAACTTACACGGGACAGTTCACAATCACCAACCTTAAGGCGATCGCCCGCATCGCCAGTTGTGCGAGCAAGAACAAGAAGCCTGAAATGCTCAAAGGACTCAACCTTCAAGGCGATGGAGTCTCCTTCAAAGCAGCAGCCTCAGATGTAAGTAAGCTGGCATTTGTAGAGCAGGCACAAGCAGAAAAACCTGGAGATATTACAGTAGTTGCCGAACTATTTCTGATTCTAGAAAAAGAATTTGGACAGAGCGCTATTACTTGCTTGTACAGCGATGTACTTGCCGAATTCAGCGATGGCAAACGGCGGTTCACAACTCGATTGATACCTGGCAGGTATCTGGACTACAAAAAAATAATTCCTCTTCAATTCCAGAGAACCGCTGAGTTCAATCGCCAGCTTCTCCTAGATATTCTAGATGTGGCTCCTATCAGCTACCACGATCGCGCTACTACGATTGAGTTTGACACTGATGCGAGTTTTAAGATTTCGTCTCAAGGGTCTGACTTTGCAGCAGACGGGGACTTAATATCCTCAAGCAATGTCAGCGGGTTTAGGTTTTCTGTTCGTAAAGTAAAGCTCCAGGATATTCTAAGGCTGTTCCCAGATGAGAATGTCATTCTGAAGATGAACGACGACAAAAGTCCGATCGTCATTCAGCAGTCTGGTATTTTAGCCCTCGTCATGGCGTTTGAGACAAGAGCTTAAAACACCGCTGCGATCGCAATCTGAAACATGGGTAGCTGTCCATGCTCGTAGTCCGATGGACTCAGCGCAGTCAGCCTAGCAGTCGCCTGAACCACACCCTTAGTCTCGACCTTGACGGGGTTGCCGCTTGAATTCAAGACGACATTGCCGTTCGCATCTCGGAAGTCTTCAACGGGGAGAGTTCCATTCACAGGGCTGGGAACTTTCGTTGTCAGTTTAACCCGCTTGGGCGTATACCACATGTTTTGAGAGCGGTCTGCTTCACTGCTCTCATGCCATTCTTGTTTCTCGATAGCTGACTGATCAACTTCAACGAATTTACCTCTCCAGAGGTTTCCATCCTTAAACTTCAGCGCCTTGTTGGGCATGACATCCCGCGATCGCCAGTCTTCAGGGTAAGGCGCTGAGGAAGACTCGACGGTGCTGCCCCGAATGCGGAAGTAACGGATTCTTTCGTATAAGTCGCTAAGCTCTGAGCTGTTAGCACGACGGCAGATAGGAGAATCGTAAACCGAAACATACCAGTAGGACGCATCACCAGAGAGAAAGCTGAAAAAATCGTTCAGCCTCGTTCCGGGGACAACAGTCTCGCCCCCATCTACAGGCGAAAGTAGGCAAACATTGTCACGTTCATGCCCAATCAATCCCATTGAGGCGCTGAAGACTCCATCGATCGCCCCAAAGCCATCCTCGCCTTCAAATGTAGTTGTGGCAGTGAATGATAGCGATCGCGGTGGATCTTCACCCACACGAACCGTGACGCGCTTGATTGCAAAGTAAACAGTCTTGGAGGAATCAGCCCAGTGGTTGAAGCTAAAAGCCCCGACCCGTCCTACCGGAAGATTCATATTAACGCCGTTGTCCACAGCAAAATTGTAGGCATCCGGGTTGGGATATTCACATCTGGGATGAGTTTCCATATTGTTCTCATCAAAGAAGAAGTCATGTCCAGAGGGAGAGTCTACCAATTGCACTCCTGCCGGAATCGGCAGCAGAGGAAACGGGTATTCATTGAAGATGCTGACAGGCGGGTAGCCAATTGCCGGAGGGATTAAAATCAGCATAGACCCACAAGTGCCGTTGCTAGTATCTAGTCGCCCCAGCCCATTGCGGAAAGCGCTGCAATACCATCTAGGCTCATAGCTCCAATTGACTGATCCGGCTCCATCGCCGCCAACATAGTAGGCATCAAAAGATTTAGACTCTTCCGCACTACCGATCGGTCCTGTTTCTCTAGGACAGACAGGAAGTAATCGCGGTATATCACAAAGAAAAACAGCTTCTGAGCCGTGCCCAGTCAGGTACAGCTTCCGGTTATTAACGCTGGACTGAACCGAGATTACAGCAGCAATCCGTACCCCCTCAATAGGAGGGCTACTGCGACGATTCTGGGAAATGCTTTCCGGTCCCTGCGTCGTGGGAGATTGCGTAAAGGCATACCACTCATCATTATCAGCGCGAACTAAAGCCGTCCGGTTCGCCCCTGGCGGGCAATCAGTCAAACAGGTTGCCACCACAGAGTTACTGCCATTAATCGGCTGGCTCAACCGAAAAGAGACGCGACTCCCCGCAGCGCCGCCGCCCGAGCCGATCGCAAACTGTTGTTCCTGCTCAGAGATTTTCTGAAATAACGCCCGAACTTCCTCAAAATTTCTCATCGCTATACAGCCGCGATCGCAATCGTCAGCACTTTAGAATCGTCTGCGACAACGGTAAAAGCCGGAGAAATCTGACGAATGAATTCAAGCTCCTGACCCTCACCATAATTGTATAAACCGACATAGCCAGCCGTAAACGTAGGCTGTCCTACTCCTAAAGTAATCTCAAAATAGGTTGTGCCCCGTGCCACCCGATCGCCCACCAGGGTTGCATCCGCGATTTGAACCCCTTGCAGTCGAGCATATTGCGGATGAGTCATCTCTCGACTAAAGATTGCCGCGAGCGAATCACGAGCATCAAAAGGGGGTTCAGTCAGCCTAAGAGTACCGGAGCCAACTGTCGTAAAGTCGATGATGGGGTCATTAGTATTAATCTCCCCATCGTCAGCCAAACGGGGGTAAAGGTAGCAGGTCGTGCTCGTAAATTTCTTTAAGTAGTAGTCTTTCGTGGGGCTAACCTCTACGCCTGAAACACCAGGGGGTGCGCCAGTGGAGGTAACTCGCACCCGACAGCTATCCACCCAAGGCGTGTTAGGCACAGTGCCCGTCAACGTCAACAAATCAGAAGCCGTATTGATTGTAAAAGTCTGGGTTCGCGGGATATTGTCTATCAAGAAATAATCACGATCGCTATTTTGCGTCGTGATCTCGTCCAGTAGCCGAGCCAATAAATCGGGATGAAACTGCATGACGAATTCCTAATATGCAACGAGGTTCAAAGATAAAGCTTCAATCGAGTTAGGCAAAACTGTCAAAGCGATCGCCTTAACGAGCTGAATAGTGCCAGTGGTGTTGCGAATCGTGGAGCTGGCAGAACCCAACATCACCACCCAACCTGCAACCAACGATGGATCGCCCGTCTCAGCCCTCTGCTGCCAGAAGATTGGACCTCGTTTTGCCCGACCCTCAATAATGGTCGCTCCATCAAGTTGCTCCACCAGGTAGCGACTGTAGCGAGGGTGCAGCAACTCCCGACTAATGATCGCCTCTTTAGAGTCTTTTGCGGCGAAAGCCTGTTCTGTAATGGTCAGCGTGCCCGTACCCGCCGAGATGAAATCTAATATCAGGGAATTACTTTGAGCATTACCAAGGGTCAGGTGCAGAGTAAACGTAGTGGTGGTGATTGCCCTAACGTAATAGTCTCTCTGGGTATCGATCGGCAGTCCACCAAACAGATTAGGCAGCACGCCAGACGAAGACACCCGCACTCGGCAACCCGTCACCAAAGTATTAGCTGAAGAGGTTGTTAGAACGTTGGTTGTCGTGTTGATTGTTGGAGTGACGACACGAGGCGTATTGTCTAAAAGAATCAAGTAGCGATCGACTTGCTGAAAGGTTGCTGTAACCGGATCGATGCCATCAATTAACGCTTGCTCTGGGAAAACGGACATGAAGTAAACTCCTAAAGGTATTTAGAGAAGGAAACATTTTTAACGCGGAAGTCCGAGTCTGTAGCCGTCGCACTCCCAAGTACCAGCCGCATATCCACTGCGTCCGACACAAATATGGGAAAAGCCTTCCCATAGCTGGAACCAGGAACAACAACAGAGTTGAGAACAACTTTCGTACCACCGGAATCAATGGCAATAGACACCGTATGCCAGGTATTTAACGCCAGTCCTTCAAAATCAATGACTTCATCAAGCAACTCGATCAGTCCACTCGTTGGATTCTTTCTATATCGCTTAACCCTGAAGAAACCAAAGCCCCCGTCCGCCTGATACGTCATCTCCCACTCCTTTTGCGTGGGAACGGAGGCGGATACTCTTTGGGCGATTCGCAGTAGATCAATCGCATCCCCTAGATAAAAGTCCAGCGAGAAGACGAACCCCAGTGGAGCCACCAGTTCAGCCGAATTAGAAAAGAGCGTGCCAGCGCCGGAGGTATGGCTGAGCCGAGCGCTGGCGCTGACCAAATCCACGGTTCCTGTGGCTAGGAAATCATTGCTGCTGATGGAGTCAACCCAAGTAGCAGCATCTAAAGTCCAGAAGGAGATGCTGTTGAGAACAAAGTTCAGCACCTCTACAGCAAGATTCAGTACGACCTCAAATGAAGTCAACGGCAACTGCTCAACCTCGATGACGAGCGGCAACAGAACGTCAGCCTCGACCGGAGTGAAGATACTAACCTCCGCATCCATCACAAAACTTGCCTCGATCAACTTGGGATAGAACACCTCCACATCCAAAACCATCTCAGCGTTAATCGTCTGGCGCTTGAGCGTACTAGGATAAGCCTCCCATCTTCCTGGGTCGCCAACATCTATGAAACTGGGGCGAATCACCTCAAACCCATCATCATCCCAGCGACTCGTTGGGTTAAAGAAAAATAGGGACAGCCGTTCAATTACAAAAACAAAGTGATAGTCCTGCGCTGCCCGCTCTACCAACGCAGTTAATCCAGGAATCGTGGGGATATCACCTCCAGCCCCAGCCCCACCCGACAACGGTAGAATGCCACCATTGTTCGGCATCCGCTGCCGCAGGGTTCCGGTGCTATCAGCAAAAATGACGATTTCGCCTGCCTGGGTCGGGGGCGGCACAGTCAAAAACTTTAACCCCACATAATCTTGATACCAGTCTGCCTGCCAGCGTCCAGGCGCAGAGCTGCCCAGCCAGGTCGGCTTCCAGGTAAACCGATCGTCATGGGGGCGAGTAGAGCTGGGGTCAAATAAAATGGGCATCCCAGACAGCGTTCGCCGCGTCTGCATCGGCACGGTTTGCAGTCGCGGCAGACCTGTAATCTCCGAGTTCAGCACAGTTGCTGCCCAGGCTTGAGAGTTGCGCTCAATCTCTGCCAGCGTCATCGCGGCAACGTGAATACAGCCCTGATTCTGTGAGTGTGAGATAGCAGAAATGGCGCTGCCGTCGAACTCAAAAGCGTAGGCAACCTCAATCAATCCTTGAGGAAAGTCACCACCACCCAGCCCGACCGCAGTTGCGGATAAAGCCTCGAATAGACAGAAGTTATCGCTGGTCGCTGGGGGCACTGAAGACAGCACCTCGCCTTCACTCCAGCTCACTAGATCAAAGACTTGCTGAACGCCGTCGAGCACTGCAAAGCCAGTGAAGACTCGAATCTGAGCGCCAGAGCGGACATAGATGCCCACCAGGGGCGGATTGAATTCAGCCTTGACCGTCATCCCGGCGATCGGATCAGGGTAGTTTCCCCGAATAACACCGGACGTGCCGTTGCTGGGATACTGGCAGGTGACTCGTAATCCCTGCCCTGCCCCCAGGACAAACGGGGCGCTCCAGGGTGAGGGGGCGCTAATTCCTTCTGCCGTACTGACGATCGCCCGCAGCCGTTCATTCTCATCCAGCACCGTGGGGCGGCGATAGATTGCGCCGTTTCCGTTGACGGCGATAAGCTGACCTGCCGTGTTAGGCAAAAGCCCAAACACCTCGGTCGGTCCCACCATCAAGAATTCGTAGCTCTGCACCATGCCCGAACGCTTCAGCGCGATCGCCTGTAGTCCTGCCTGGGGCACAACCCAACCGCGATCGGCTTGGGGATAGATCCAATCGCCTAAAGCTCCACCGACCTGGGCGAAGCTGCCCTGCTGCGAGAACAGGAACGGGCTAACTCGGATCAATGCATTTTGAGGCAAGCCGCCATTGATCTGAGAACCTAGCAGCCGAGGGTAGACCTCAACGGCGTAGGCTTCTCCCGGTTGCAGATCATCGACTAAGAGCAGATCTGTTTTTCGGTTTTGATAGCTGCGTTCAATGCCAATAAACGGAAAGGCTTCACCGCTGGCGTACTCGGTGCGGAGCACCCCCGTTGCCGTGTTGGCATAGCCCAAAAAGCGAGTTTGCAAGAGTCCGCTAAAAGCATCGCCCTGAGCCACACCATCCAGCTCGACGGAGAATCCGACTCTTAATCCAGCCTGCACCGGAGCGTTGGCGGTATTGTTCAGCCAGAATATCCTTTTTACGCCGTTGGCACCGCTGGGTTGATAGCGAGGGGCGCGGATGTCGGTTGCTGCCACCAAAGAAATAGGGCGATTGCAACCACCCCCATCTAAAGTGCTGTCTACATGCACCGAGTAGTTGCCAGGTTTATACAGCCACCTGCCTACCCCTGCTGTCAAAATTGTCGTGCCGTTGGCAGGACGGGCAAAGTTTTCGTCGTACTCAAAAATGCGTCCCTCTAGACTAGAGATCGCCCGCAGCATTCCATGAACGGGGGAGATCGGGAGCTGTAGAGGTGTGGCGATCGCCCCAGACAAAATAAAATCGCTGTCCCGGCTCAGCAGCAACGTCAGGGGCAAAATATCTCTTTCGCCTGCATCTGTGTTGAGGTTGAGCTTGGCAAGTTGCACAAAAGATTCTGGATTTTCGGTGAGGGAAGCCGCTAAAACAAAACTATCCCAGAACTCTCCCTCTAATCGGGTTGTGCTATCAAAAGTGACCTGGAGCGATTGACCTGCGCCAATTAAAATAGCCCCAACCGAATCACTCAGGAGATTGACCCCAGCCGTATTGACCCCGGCGATCGCCAAATAAAGCGATCGACTGGCTAAGGTCAGACCGCCATTCAAAACCTCGACATTCGCAGCCGAGAAAGGGACTTGCAGCCGCCCTGCTGCGAATTGATATCTCAAGCTTCCACCTCTTGCTTCTCGGCTGATTCAAGGCAACGAACAGACCAAAATAAGACCGCATAGGCAGAGCATCGAACCGCTGCGATCGCCTCGTTTTTAGTTCTGAAAAAAGCAGTTGAATCTTGAGATTGGGAAACTTTCCCCCCAACAGCCAGATAGCCACGGGGATGGAACTGCACATAGAAAGAGGGAGGATTAGACATACTTACCGAAGGCGAATACTGCTGGGTCCTGGTGAAGCCGGAGCGCGATTGATGGTAAAGGGAATCTGGTTAGGATATTGCACCGTCACATTCTGCCCTGTCGCCCGGATAGTGGCACGTCTGGCGGCAAGATAAGCCTCAAACTGTTGTGCAATCTGCTGAACTGTGCGAGTCGTCATTAGAAATTTCCTCGTGATCTAAAGGACATGGGGTCTTCTTTTATCGTGCCGATAAACAAGCCGCGAGAACTAGGAGGTATCTCCTCCTTTGGTCTTTGCTTCTTGCTTCCAGATGCACCAAAACGACTGCCGCCGCCGCTGCCGCCGCCGCCAGGACCAATGCTGCTACCACTACTGCCGCCTCTTGAAACAGCCCTCCCGGCAAAGGCAAGACCACTGGAATCAGAATCGACATTCCAGGTTCGATTCAGCCCAGCCGTAATCTTGGTTGGTTCTGCCGAAAGCATTAGTTCACCTGCGGCATCTAGCCCAATAATGTTGATTTGATTGGCAACCCCAGCCACTCTCAGGCTGTATTGTTCCCCGTTGATGGCGATCGAGATCAAGTGTCCTGGGCGGATTTTCCGGTTAAATGGAATCTCAAAATCAAAGGATGCAGAGTTTTTCACATCCGTTATTTTGATGTCAGCCGCAAGTCCTCGTCTTTGATCATCAAAAGTTTTAGCTCCAGGGAATCCAATCGACCCACTAGCGGGGTAAACCCCATTGCTAAAGGCTTTAGAGGTAACGGTATTTTTGGTTTCAGTCGATGGATCTTGTTTGCCGCCGGGGTCACCATCCTCTTGCTCAGGTTGCGCTCGCTCTAGTGCAGGCGGGGTTCGACTTGCAGCCGAAGGTCGCCCCGCATATTCGGTGAAAGACGAGCGAATCACCTTCTCGCGGAACCCGCTATTTTGAGCGGTTTCTTCCTTGCTCCACTGCGTATAGACTCCGCCTGCCACATCAGGCTTCACAGGCAAGCCAAAGTCTTCTTTATCCGAGGAAGGAGCCAGCGTAATCTGCATGAGATTATCTGTTTCCTCCCCGGTCACGAGATAGCGGGGTGGGGCAGGATTGGTGTCGCTATATTCACCCTCTGGATCAAAGTCAGGGTTGAGAGCCGTGGCAAAAGTCCGAACAGCCGTAGTTTCTTGAGACATGAACATGGACGGTGCCCATGTTGGATCTCGGACGTATTTAATCGTCGAACTGCCGTCAGGATTACAGTGCTTGTAAGAGACGTAGGCAGCAGCTTCCTCGGCATCGGGATAGTACGTTTCAAAGGCTTCGTACTCAGTTCTATAGCGCTCGTCAATCCGAATTTGCCGAAATTCGTAGAGGGGGCGGTCTTTTACCTCTGCAAAAATTGACTCAGGGTTTTGGTCTGACTCCTGCTTAAACCGTCGCATTGAATAACCCTGAACGTTGTAGCCCAACGCAAATCCAAAACGCTCGTCGTAGAAGTACGTCTTCGTTTTCTTAGAAACAACCTGCCAGTAAGTGGCAGGAAGACCATGAAACTCACCCTCCTCATTAACGACCTGCCGACCTGTGTAGCAAAGCCCATAGATCAGCTCTTCCTCAGAGATCGTTTTAGGTCCTTGACTGGTGACACTTCGAGTTGTTTTAGTCGGTCCTGACGAATCCCAATTTAATCCCAGAGTTTTAATTGTCCTTGCGTCAGCCGGGGGACTGCCCGGATTCTCGTCTCCCGACACCAACGTAATCTCCTTCTGATGGACTGGAATCCATTGCGGTGACAGGGGGTTAGTCACCTTTGAGTCTTCGCTGTCGTCCGGCTCAACATCTTCCACTGGAATGTAGCGGAATCCTCCGGGCGGACTTTCGTCACCATCACCATCACGGCTTGCCTCTCCCGATTTATAGGCAATATCAAGCTGCTGAAGCGAGTATCGCCAGAGGCTCTGACCGTTGAGGAACCGAATGTAAACGCCGTCCGGCGAACTATAGTCCAGGAATCCACCCTGCACCCTGGCTACGCCTTGAGCAAAGCTGCTCCAAAGCATCGTGGCATCCGCAGGCGTATCGGCTGAAACAACCTGAGTCCAACCGCCATTATCTCGATCGCCCCGACCCTTGCCCGGAGCAACTGAAGGCTTAAAGGGCACCCCAACATCCCGCGCTAGAGACTCAACGGGGCGGCTATAGAGCTTTGCAGCGCCATTAAAGTCTTTGATGGTGGTGGTCTTAGGTAGCTCGCACTCTGGGTCAAGCTTGCTGGTGTCTGGACCAATACCGCCCAGACTGCTGCCACTCCCGCTGCCCGACGAGCCACGGTTGTCGAGAAGATTAGAAGGAATATTATTTTCAGGATTTGACCAAGCACCCGAGAGGGACACGCTGATTTCGTACTGTTGCCCTGAGATCTTTTCACTGCGCCCAGACACCGTGAAGCCTAGCCCAAATAGCCCGATGCGCTTCCACATGCGGAATCGTTTTCGCACCCGACTAATGTCACTCTTGCCGCAAAACAGCTTTAAGGAGCCACTAGGATTCTCCTCTAGTTGGAGGCTCCAACTGACCTCGCCTGTCACTGGAAACCCTTTCAAGACTGAGAGGATTTTGGCAGGAACCAAATCAGTGGGTAGCTCAATCTTGGGCTTACCTGCGATCATTACGCAGATATCTCCGGGCACCATCTTGATCGTCTCGTTGGTGTACACCACCACTTGCTGAATGATTCCGGCTTCCCCGCCAAAGTCAGACCCCGGCACCGTTGTCCAGGTGAACTCTCCGGGCTGTGGCTTATTAGGATCAACCGCAGACAGGAAGACTTGCCCCGCCGAAGTGATTGCATCTAGGTGCGTAATGTCCTGAGTCGGAATGATCACTACCTGTCCAAGAGCCGCCCCAACCAAGGCAGTCGCCGTGTCTAATACTGGAGTCCAAGTGGTAACAACTTCAGACGAAAACCATTCCGCCTGATAATCAACTTGCAGTAACACTGGGGCTACTTCGTTGTTTTCCGCGACGAACAAGTTAGCCCCACTGCTGCGGCGATCGCCCTCTTGCAAATTCTCGGTTTCTAATGTCCACATGCTGAACAGAGTGCCCAAAAGATGGCGCTTTGCTCAAAAGCGATCGCAGCTTGCAGACATTTTTTGCGGTATTGTGTTGAATAGAATTTTCATGTCTTGGAGAGGTGATGGCACACCAATCCAAGACTTTCCCCCCTATCCGCGTAACCGAATAAGGAGTTGCACAATGTTAATCGCTTTTATCAATCAAAAGGGAGGGTGCTCGAAAAGCACGACTTCTCTGCATTTTGCCTACTGGCTTCGAGCCAAGGGCAAGAAAGTATTGCTCATCGATGCCGATGGTCAAGGTTCAAGTTCTGCATGGGCGCAAGGTCTAGCAGACCCACTGCCCATGCAGATCATCAGCGATCCGCCAGAGCTACTAGAAAAACTGCCTGCCCTCAAATTGGGAGAGTACGAATACATCATTGTCGATGGTCCCGGAGCGCTGGCAGAGGTCAGTCGGGCGATTTTATGCCATGCCGATTTAGTGGTGGTGCCTTGCCAAGCGTCTGCCCTTGACGTTCACTCGGTCATCGATACGGTTAGAGCTATCAAGCAAGTGCAGGGTTTCCGCCCTCCTAATACGCTCAAGACTGCGGCATTCGCATCTAGAGTGGTCCAGGATACGAAGCTCCTGACGGATGTGAAGGAAGCTTTGCAGTCATCGGGCTTAGGCTTGCTCAATGCCACAATTACACAGCGCCAAGCCGTTGCCGACACGTTTGGGCAACTCACAACCGTTTGGGGTATGAATTCCTCCGGTGCCAAAGCAGCCGCAGCCGAGTACGAAAAGCTATTCTCAGAAATTCTAGCGACAGCCGGAGGTGCCGCATGAGCCGGAATTCGATGACCAACCTCTTTGCCGAGTTCACGGCTAACGGCTCCGTCTCTGAAGCCAACTCAGGCACACTGATAGAAATTGCTGTGAGCAGCATCTATCGTTCTGCGTTGCAATATCGCAAGTATTATGACGTAAAGGAAATCGAAGCGATCGGGCGATCGCTCCAAGAGAAACAACTTCAACCAATCCTGGTGCGCCCTCGTAACGGCGCATACGAGATCGTGTTTGGGCAGAAACGATGGCTAGGTTGCGTTGCAGTCGGAAAGCCCAGCATTCTCGCAGTGGTGGAAGAATTGACCGACGAAGAGGTGATGGCGATCGCGCTCACCGAAAACATGCAGCGCAGTAATCCCAACCCAGTAGAGGAAGCTCAGGGATTGCTGAACCTGATTAAGCTAAAAACAGGCTTAGATCAAGCGGCGATCGTCAAGCTGCTGAAGCAACAATCTAGAGTGGGAGAAAGTGGGCACAACGTTGTGCCCACCCCAGAATGGGAGACTATTGTTGCCATCCTCAAGAGCTACAATCTCACCCCAGCAACGTTTCGGGTTCATAGGCTACCACTTTTGTCCCTCCCCGAAGATGTGTTGCGCTCTCTGGAGCAAGGCAAGATCGAGTACACGAAAGCCCTAGCGATCGCCCGTATCAAGGATGATGCCGACCGCGCCCAGCTCTTGGCTGAAGCCGAAGCGGGGTTGACCCTACAGGAGATTAAAGAGCGGATCAAGCCTGTAGAAGTGGAGCCTGATGCGATCGCCTCTAGAGTTAAAACCTTGGCTCCAAAACTCAAAAAATTCCAAGCCAAAGACAACCCCAGCAAGGCTAAGGCGATCGATGAGCTACTGGCTCAAATCGAAGAGCTACTAGGCTGATCGACTTTCCAGCGGGGTGACTTCGCCAAAGAAGAGACTGCGAATGCGATCGCTTCTTTGCTCTAGGATCTGAAACTCATCTTTGGTCAGGAAAGAGAGGATTAGAGCAACAATCCGATTCACATCTGGAGCGGGCTGTTGCGCCAAGAGGTTCAGTTCTAAGGCTAAATCTTCTTCTGCTGCTGGATTAGTTGGGAGCGACTTGATCGCTAAGAGCATTTGGATAGCGCACAGTCCAATGGGAGTTGTCTGCATATAAAAGATCCCGCAAGGGAAGAATGGGACTGTGCAGCCCATCGCGGCTAATAGATTGGGGGTGCTTTACAGAGCACCCCTTTTTAATATTATTCAATGCAATACTGAGTGTCGATACTTACTTTCCCGTCTCGGTAAGCCTACCCCAAATAACGACGCTTTCTTAGCTCCTGAAACGCCATCTTGAACTTAGTGGAGTAGAGTTTGCCGCCCACGTTTATAGCTCCAGCTTCTTCTGAGATGTCAACAATTCGCCCCTGACGCACAGAAGCATAACGGGAATTGATGATCACACGATCCGGCAGCATGGGGCGAACAAAATCAATCACGGTCAACGGGATATGAGTAGTGAGGTCGGGTCCAATGCAGGACAAGGAAATTAATCTCATGAAGTCAACGAATCTGAGATCTGGCTCATTGACCAAAAGCTGAAACCCGTAGCGGGCAAAAACGACCTGAGCAAATTGACCTGATGCCACGTCCCGGTATTTCGCTCGGTCTTCATCCTTATCCCATGTGGGCACATATTTCTCTCGATCGACAAAGACGACAAAGCAAGTTAGTCCATTTACCTCCTCGATCCAATGCGGTGGCAATGTCGCAGCCTGAACCAATAGGCTGGGATGGCACTGGAACAAGATTCGACCAACACGGGCATTCTCGCAAGGCATGGCAACAGGAGTAAGTTCTTCGCTCAGTGTTCCCTTGGGGGGTTTTTGAGGTAGAATTTTGGGTGGCGATCGCTCTTGTAGAACTACAGGGCGGTCGCCTTATTGTTGGCTTAGGTGACATACTCCCGACTCTCATGCTTCGCATAGAGAGCGGGCTTCTCGCTTCGCAGTCCGGCTATTGCTTAGGACTCCACGAGCTTTAAGAACGGGATGACCCACCGCCCTTTGT
>Ga0209181_10005164_pt1 | contig 18922 bp, 14 predicted proteins | sample MAT05_FD_187208 | JGI IMG/M metagenome (GOLD analysis project Ga0209181, IMG submission 187208) | Freshwater microbial communities from Lake Fryxell liftoff mats and glacier meltwater in Antarctica - MAT-05 (SPAdes) (version 2) | ecosystem: Environmental > Aquatic > Freshwater > Ice > Liftoff...
TTTTTCTCGTTGATGCTAAACGGATAGCTATTCTTTGAGCCCTCCATTTTCTTCTCCAACCAAGTTGTTACTTCTTCATTTCGGATGTATTTATACTCGGCACCTACACTTTGACAATATGTTTGTTCGAGATGCTGAATAATATCCTTCAATTTCGCCGGACCTAAACCTATGAGTTGACCTGCTTGAAAAACTAATTCTAAATCAGTTGCACTCAATCCAAAATTTTCAATGGACAAATCAGGGGTATATTTCCTACGTTCCCGAACGGGATTCGTCTTTGTAAAAAGATGACCACGGGTACGATAGCCATTGTTGATCAGGTTAATCACCTTAAATTCTTTATCTACTTGCTCGGGAACAGCAGTTCCGGAAGCACCCGATTCGCCGTATTGCAAGCGTGCAAATTCAAATCCGGCAAAAAACTGCTGCCAGCTATTGTCCACACTCGACGGATTCTCAAGGAATTGCTTATAAAGTCCCTCCATCGCTGCTGGACTCATATTTCCGATATAACTAAGTTGATCCATTTCTAATATTTGCCTCTGAAAAGGCCATTAAAGAGTCACAAAGATACCATATTCGTATCCGAAGGCCTTCATTTTGCTTTATTAAATTTATTGTACGAAGCTAACAATCAAAACAGGAATTGGTTTTCTGGCTTCTTCAGATGGGCAGCACGTAAATATTAAACGCCAGTAATAGGGCAAATGAAAGCTCATGAATGAAACTGTTCCATCTCCACAAAACGAGAAAGAAATTACGGGAAAAGAATTCCGTTAGATGCATTCACATCTACGATTGGTAAATTACTTCCATATTTGGCATTGATTACTCGAATGAATTCATTAGCAATGATCGCATAGCCGCGACCGTTAGGATGAATTCCATCTAAAGAAAATGCGCTTTCTTTTAAATAAGCTGTCGAATAATTTGCTCCATTAAAAACGATGCCTTTTTTAAACGATTTATACAACGAATGCATATCGGCAAATGCAAGATCTTTTGACAATGCAGCCGTTCGCAATTTTGAATTGAAAGTTTGAATGGCGGTACGAATATTACTCACTTCTAAAGTATCTAAAACTTTAAAAGATTCGATTGGAAGTTGCGGAGTTCCTTTTTGAAAACACAGAAGTGAATCGCGTTTTATACTCGACAATAAATATTCACCTTCTTTCAATTGACGAATAGTACTCACTTCCAAAGTATCTAAAACTTTAAAAGATTCGATTGGAAGTTGCGGAGTTCCTTTTTGAAAACACAGAAGTGAATCGCGTTTTATACTCGACAATAAATATTCACCTTCTTTCAATTGACGAATAGTACTTCCTCCCTGATTACTTACTACATAAGGATTTGCTCCTGCTTGAAAAGTAATATTGGGAGGAGAAAGTAAATTCAAAGAATCGGCTTGCGCTTGCGTTAATATTAAACCGTTGTAAGGAATAGTGTTGAAAAAAGGTAAATCTGCGATATCAGGAATATTCGCCACAAGTCCTTTTGCTCCTCCTGATGTAAGTTCAGAGATAATGGTATCAATAGATGCATCAAATTGAGAAGTTGGTGTAATGTTATAAAATATTTCTCCACCCGGCTCACCTCCTGCAATGGCATACCACAACACATCATGCGCTCCAATCCACAATGTAAAAAATGTAGGATCTACCATGCTTGCATCTCCGAGAACAGTAGAACTTAAACCTGAACTAGCACCGGTATCAGAAGCCATACGATAGAAATAAGGATTGCCCGTAACACCACCTTTTCCAAAAAGTTGAGAGTATAAATTAAAACTTTTTGCTCCCGGAATTCCCATGTTGTTAAAAGGACCTTTATTCCCTATCCATCTTCTATCATCCGTATTTACACTTGAAACTTTCAGGTCTACATCATTCAATCCTTTACAATTTATACTATTGATCAGATTTAGTTTTCCTTCGGCCGTTAAGGCAACGAAATCATAACTATATCCATTTCCGGCATTCACCAGAGGTTGATTAAAAATACCACCGCCTGCTAAACTAAACTGATTTGCTAAAAGAGCAGGAAAAGATTGCAACTGTCCTTCAAGCGTCAATGCATTATTCATATAACCCGCAGTGGTATTGCTACCGATTGCGAGATACGAACTAAAGTCCGCTTCACCTGCAGTGTATTTCGGCTCATCCAATGTAGGTTTACACCCCAGCATCAGCAGAGATAATACGAATAAACAGCCAATGCTATTTTTAGAATTGATACTGAATTCCAAGCCCCAACACATAATTATATGATTTATAAGTTCCGTTCATATTATTCACCAAGTTTCTTTCTTCTTTACGTTCTTTCAAATCTTCGAACATAAAAGAAGCTTCAAGTGACCATCCCTTCTTCAATTTATAAGAACAACCGGTAGACAAAATAAGTTTATCTGCATCCGGTAATTCCGGACTTAAATATCCATCCTTAACGGGGCTTTGATCAAAGGCAATTCCTCCTCTGATTTGCAAACGCTCAGAATATTGGTATTGTCCGCCGACACGAATGGCAAAAGTATTTCTATAGTTTTTTACAACGCTTGAATTTAGTTGTGTTTCATTTTTAAATGAAAACACCAATGAATCACAAACACTCCAACCTGTATAATTTAAATCAAAATTTCCTTTAAACTTTTCATTGAAAACATGACCTACTGCTACTGTAATATTGGATGGTAAAATATAAGAAGTTTCAAAGAAAGCATTGCTCGGAAAAGTTCCATCATTAATTAATGAAGCAGGAATATTAGAAAAAGATGCTTCTCCATTATTCAAATTTATTTCAACCTCCGAGCGATATGCCAGTCCTATAGATGTTTTTGCAAACTGAGCGAAGAGTCCGACATTAAAACCAAATCCGTTTCCGGAACCTTCTAATTCTGATTCACCATCACTACCAGCTTGATTGCTTACGTTTAATGCCTTGTTCCATTTTGCACTGCTTGTTGCGAAAACAGGACCTGCACCCAAGGAAATGCGGTTGCTTAATTTATAAGAAGCTGTAGGTTGAACATAAATTGTATTCAATTTGGTTTCTTGAGATACATACCTCCCACTCCAATTCTCTTCCCATTTAGTTCCTTGAACAAAAGGTGTATTCACGCTTATTCCCAAAGACAACTTCGCATTATAGATGTAATTCCCGTAAAGATAAAAGGGAGTATATAATTGAGAAGACATACTCTCAGTGCCACCATAAGGTCCTAAAAATGCTGTTTTGGGCATCCTCAAAGCAACTCCGACATTAAAATAATTAGAATCCAGATAACTTAATCCGGCAGGATTAAAGAAAGCGATGGAAGCATCTAAGGCCAGCCCGGACACCGAACCACCCATACTCATTACTTTTTGACCCTGCGTATTCACCTGATAACCACCAGCTTTAAGAAGCAAGGGCAACATCAACAAACAACTAAACAACACTTTTTTCATACAACGGCGATTAAAACAAATGTAGCTGAGCAGCTAAATGCAGGTCAATAGAAGTGACTTATACTTATGAACAAAGTATTGCACTTATTTAAAGCGGCAAGGAAATTCAATTCCATCAAAAGACCGAATAAGCAATAATTCAAATCAATTTTCATAAATGTAATAAATATTTTCAGTATTCAGGCCATGTATTTTGTTGAATTTTGGTAGAAATGTATGGGTTAAAAAAATTTTAATCTTTTGTCGTTTTTGTTTTAGAATTTATAAGTTCTAGATCAAATTAATAATTAGGAAAGCGAGTACTTTTGCAAAATGAGTCAGACACAGTACGACATTGTTATTATTGGAGGAGGCATCGTAGGACTTTCTACAGCTTACAAGTTAAACATTCATCATCCACACTTAAAAATTTGCGTACTTGAAAAAGAGGAGCGCGTATCGGCCCATCAAACCGGAAGAAATTCGGGTGTATTGCATAGCGGTATTTATTACAAGCCCGGAAGTTATAAAGCGAAAAATTGTGTAGAAGGAAGAAGGGAGATGGTTGCCTTTGCAAAGGAGCATAACATCGGCCATGATATTTGCGGTAAATTAATTGTGGCTACCCATCAACGTGAGTTGGCGCATTTAGAAAAAGTTTTTAATCATGGTTTGCAAAATGGTGTGGAAGATATTCGCATGGTGGAGGCAGATGTGATTAAGGAAATTGAACCATACTGTGTAGGCATCAAAGCGATTCATGTGGGTTGTACCGGCATCATTGATTTTGTAAGAGTATGTGAAGTACTAGAAGAAATCATCCAATCAAAATTTTCGGGAAGTGATGTGAAAGTAAATCATGAAGTGTTGGATTTTGAAAAGTCGGAAGAGTATACAACGGTCATTACGAATCAAGGAAAAATTACCACACGTTATATTGTTAATTGTTCGGGCTTACAATCGGATCGTATTGCAAAAAAAGATCAAGTAGATCCCGACATGAAAATTGTAGGATTCAGAGGAGATTATTATGAACTTACGCCGAAGTCTACACATAAAGTAAAGCACTTAATTTACCCGGTGCCTGATCCGCAATTTCCGTTTTTAGGAGTGCATTTTACACGTATGATCAATCATCCTACCGAATGCGGACCCAATGCAGTTTTTGTTTTTAAGAGAGAGGGCTACGGAAAAACCGATTTCAGTTTAAGAGATACAGTGGATGCATTGTCGTACGGAGGCACATGGAAACTATTTTTCAAGCATTGGCAATTTGGTTTAGATGAATACAGACGCGCCTTCAGCAAAAAACTTTTCTTAGAGCGCTTGCAAAGAATGATTCCAAGTTTAACGATGGATGATATTGTTCCGGGAAGAGCAGGTGTTCGTGCGATGGCTTTGGACAGCAGTGGAAACATGATTGACGATTTTAAAATTGTACATAGTCATAATTCTTTGCATGTACTCAATGCGCCTTCGCCGGCAGCTACTGCGGGATTAGCGATTGGAAAAGCGGTGAATGATATGGCGGCAAAGCATTTTAATTTGTTCGTTAGTTATTAGTCGTTGGTTGTTGGTCGTTAGTCGTTAGTCGTTAGTCGTTGGTTGTTGGTCGTTGGTCGTTGGTTGTTGTCTTTTTTTCTCCCAACTCTGTATCCTACACACACCATACTCTGCACTCCAAACTCCAAACTAATTCCTATTTCATTTTATCGCCAAAAACTTTCTTAAACTTCTCCAGCTTTGGCTTTATCACTAGAGAGCAATAAGGTTGCGAACCGTTTTCATTGAAATAATTTTGATGGTAATTTTCTGCTTTGTAAAATGCTTTGAGTGGCGAAATTTCAGTAACAACAGGCTGTGGGAAGGCGCCGCTAACATTGAGTTTTGTTTTGTATTCTTCGGCGAGTTTCTTTTGATTGTCATTCGTATAAAAAATTACGGAACGGTATTGTGTTCCTACATCTGCACCTTGTCGGTTGAGCGTGGTGGGATCATGCACGCCCCAGAAAACTTCTAACAATTCTACAAAAGTTAGTTTTGCGGGATCATAAATTACCTGAATCACTTCGGCATGTCCGGTGGCGCCGGAACAAACTTGATCATAAGAAGGATTCTCTCGAGCTCCTCCTGAGTAACCACTTACTACTTCCTGCACTCCATTTAATTGTAGGAAGATGGCTTCTACACACCAAAAACATCCCGCACCAAAAACGGCGGTATCTAATTCTCCTGAGGGCTTCTTATTTTCTTCCATAGTTTTCATGTCTGCTTGTACTGATTTTGCTGTTTGAGCGTTAGGCGATTCGCAGGAAATCATGATGATTCCTGACAAAGCAATAAAAGTTTGAACGATTGATTTCATGATTTTCATTTTTTAAAGCCTAGAGCAATGCCCCCTTTAAACAATATTTAGGAGGAAATTGTTTTTGTTTTTGCAACAAACTCCTTCAGATAGTAAGGTTCAAAATAAACGATGTCTTCGAAGTTTTGCACTTTCCAGGCTGTGAGTCCGGGATACAACAATCCCAACGCAGAAATAGTATATACAGTATCCACTTTAACCAAATCTTGACTTTTAAACACATCAATACATTTTTCGGCAGCATCACCAAAAACTACATGATTCAATTTCTCGCTAGTAATAAAACTTCCTGGATGTAAAATCTCTGCACGAATCTCCTCTACATACTTCATCTCCGAAGTAATTGCGGCACCATACACTTCCATTCTTCGCGCATCAATCACAGGAACCAATATTGAATCCTTTGTTAATTCCTCTTTATGCAAATGGAAATATTCAGAAGCCATGGCCAAAGGAGTATCGATGGCGATGAGTGGCTTCTCTAAAGCAAAACACAATCCCTTCGCCGTGGCTACACCAATGCGTAAGCCGGTATAACTACCCGGACCTTTACTCACCACTACTGCATCTAAATCGGCTAACTCTTTTTCAGCTTCCAACATCACTTGCTCAATATAAACGGTAAGCATCGAGGCGTGTTCACGTTCTTCCTTGCTGTTGCGCATCGCTAAAACATTTTCACCTTGTGTTAATGCGACAGAACAAACGCTGGTGGCAGTTTCTAGCAAAAGGAGGAGAGGAGGATGGGACATATTGAGTACGAAATTAGAAAATTTATTAGGGAGGTTGCGGGAAATGATTAAAAGGCTTTGACTTAATGAAATTAATTATACATTTGATAAACTTTTAAACCCAAACATTATGAAAAAATTAATCTCTTCCCTTAGTGTACTATTCTTATTAAGCTTAACAAGCTATTCTTACTCGCAAAATCAATCACTGTCTTTCGATGGTGTTGACGATTGGTTCATTGTAAATCCTTATTTGGATTTAAATTTAGGAACTTCAGATTTTACTATCGAGGCCATGGTAAATGTAACTCAAAAAAGCACAGGTCTTCATACAATATTGACAAACAATAACTTAGCGGGCGTATTTATTAGGTATTGATAGTGTAGGCAGGGTATTTTTTTCGATGAATGGTGTGGGTTATTTTTCTAATGCAGCAGTAGGCACAGGGCTATCGGTGAATTCGATGTTTGATGGAAAGTGTCATCACGTAGCAGTAAAAAGAATATTGAGCACCCTCTTTTTTTATATTGATGGTATTTTTATTTCTAGTAGTGCAACCGGTGGGAACATAAATATAACAAGTAATTATTACTTAAGAGTTGGAATGGATAATAATTTAACTGCATCATCTGCTCTTCGAGGGATTGTTGACTATGTTCGCATTTGGAATTTCGCAAAAAGGGATCAAGATATTTTCGACGAAATCATATCTTGCAATTTTTACACAAGCGGATTACTGGCTAACTGGTCATTTGAACAGGTTCCGGCAAATGTAATTCTAGACGCAAGTGGTTTATTTCATAACGGATTAATTATTCCTAGTCACGGAACACCCGTAAACTACGGACCTCGTTTTACAAATTCGGTTTGTGATGTTGAAGAATGTGATTATATAACATTAGAACCGGCTAGTGACCCCGCATGCACTCAAAGCACAAACAATTTATATTGCAGCAATGTAAATTTAATATGTAATGGTGATTTTGAACAAAGCAATTTACCTCCACCTAATCCCAACCCAGTATGTTTTTTCGCACCGAATCAATTTGGTGGTTGCACATTAAATGGCTCATCAAATGAGGTTATGAATTGGTGTGTAATAGCAGGATCTCCACAGTATTTTGAAAGAAATACAACTTTGATTAGTTATGATATTCCTCAAAATCTGATTACAAATAGTTCAACTTGTCCTACAGTTGATACTTGGAGTGGTGCTGCAAATTCAAATAATCATTATGCTGTTTTATCTGATGGTTTCGGAAATACAGATGCAATAGGCACTGAATTAACATCTCCTTTATTGCCTAATACTTCTTATACATTACGATTCCGTAGTCTAAGAGCCGATGATCCACTTCAACCTCCTCCACTACCAACTGCATTAAAATTTGAAATTTGGCAAAGTAATAATAATCAGAGTGGAGGAATAGGAATAGGAAGCGTCTTTATAAATAATAATTGCAATTGGAATTTATTTTCAATTAGTTTTACTACACCAAATAATGCAATTGCTTTGCCTTATTTTGTTGTAAAGATTCAAGGTACTCAGGGAGGTGCAGCATACTTATATCACATTTTCGTCGACGATTTCGAAATCGTTCAAAACACTTCCGATTATCCTAAATGGATGACCGGTACCGGTTCACAGCGACCATCCGAAATTACAACTGATGCTAATGACAATGTTTATTTTGTTGGCTTTGCCAATCAAGAAATAACTTATCCGAATGGACTAGTACAAGGGATTCTTAATACGACTACCGGATTTGTCGCTTCCTATGATGCCTGTGGAAATGTACGTTGGGCCAATAACTCCAACACGAATACCATCAAATACAAAGCGACTGCATTTGATAATACGAACAACATATTGTATGTAGCTTCACAAACAAGCACTGGTTTACAAATAGAAAGCTATAATCCAGTAAATGGAAATTTATTGGCTTCTTTTCCTGTTCCCGGTTCATTTTTTAATGATGATATTGTTTCTGCGAAAGTTGATTGGACAGGTCAGAATTGGTATATTTTATTTCAAAGTTATGCAACCGGAGAGTATTATTTTGTCCGGTATAATTTTTTAGCAAGTGCATTTGTAGTCAGTATTGTTGTTAACAACCTCTTAACAAACATTGTTGATTTTAGTATTAATAGCATCAGCGGAAATCCTAATATGGTTTACTTGCTAGGAAATGATTTAAGCAATTCGTACTTTAGAGATTATAATATCTTTACTCAAATTCCTTCCTCGACTAATTTAATTAGTTCAACTGGTGTTAATATTGACTTTCGTTTAACTACCATCGATCAAAACAATTTGGGGATTTTGTGCATAGGAGGATATTATTATGATTGTGGACTTATGATTGGTGCAAATACAATTGTCCCCAATGTTTCTTTATTTTCAAGTGCCTTTACCTTTTTGTTTAACTCTATTACAAATACCTTTGTACTAAACAGTGGAAAATATATTGGCGCAGGGGGCGCTTCTCGAATAACAAAGATAATTGCCGATGCACAAGGTGATTTTATTGCTTCCGGAATTATAAATACAGTTAATTCTACAACTAATTATAGTTCGACATTTCAGGCCAATTCTAACTCAGGTGGTTTATTTTATACTAAGTTGAGCGGAATTACAGGTAACGATATTTGGTTAAAACAAGGAACTACCACTTCAATTGGCACTTGGCAAAAAGACATTGCCATAGGGAATAACGGAACTATTTATGGACTTGGGTATCTATTAGGTACAATTGATTTTTTACAAGGGGACACATGGGCAACCGGAGCACAATGTGACAACACTTATGTGTTAAAAATTTTGGACACAGGTACTAGTGCATCTATTGAACGTTTAGGTAACAATTCGGTGGCTCCTAGTTCACAAATGCAAAACAGCAAAAAAGGATTTTTGATACACGACGCATTTGAATTGGAAATACTGCTTGAAAATTATGAATTCACTAAGATTGAAATAATCGATTTGACAGGAAGAAATATAATACGTCAACAGGGAACAAGCAGTAAATGGAATATTTGGGATGCACTTTCAAATGGCTGTTATTATTTAAATGGCTACACTGAAAGTCAAAAAACAACTTTATTTATTTGCAAATAACTCAGAATGAAAAGCACAAAAATATTTCTTCGTTTATTATTGCCATTACTTTGTTTTGTTGCATCAGGTTTTTCGCAAAACATAAGTTATGCGAATAATACTTTTTATTTGGGGAATTCATGCGTGCTTGGCCCATTATTTATAGTCGTTTGTTCCGATGAACCCACTTTCCTGCAAATAAAAAATGAAAGTGGGTTCATTTATTTTTCTTTCAACAAAACAGGTAGTGGTTGCGATACCATATTTTTGGATCATTCAGTATATAATCATTGTGTAGGTCTTTTTACAATTAATTCTACCAATAGATTATTAATAGAGGCGGATAAAAATATTATACTTTACGAAGGTTATTTATATTCGCCGCGAGAGCCTTACCCAACCCACTATTATTTCCGCTTGGTTCCTCCTTTGAGTTTGGCAGGGAGTTCAAATATAATGACGAGTTATACGAAAGAATACTATGACTCCAATGCAAATATAAACAGAGGAGAATATAGCACGGAATTGTTTTTACTTGGAATTCAAGATACTTCGTATTTACGAATCTATCCAAAATGGTCACATCCCTTGTTGAGTGGGAATAATTATTATTCAGCAACAATGTACCCCAATGGATCTTATTTTGAACGCCTATACAACTTTAATAATTCACCAGTTTTTCCATTTTTTTATCCTCCGTGTATTGTAACACAAGATTCAAGTGTTTCAATAAAAGGTAAATTTATTACCAGAACAGGAATGTGGGGTTTTGGAAGTGGCGTTTCAACAATTCCTTGGGGTCTCTCTGTAGGTTATTATTTTTACCCGCTCGCCTATGAGTTTCTAGGCAATTCGTACCATACCGTTCCTCATTTAACGAGAGTCGGCGATTCATTGATGGCCATTGCTTTTCATGATAATACTTTGCTTTCATTGAATGGAAGTACCAACTTATTGCAACGCGGCGATGTGTTTCGTACATTGTTGGACAGTCCGGGAGTATGGCAAGCGAATCATCCTTTTAGCTTAGTGCAAATTTCACGGCATCAGCAAGAAGACAGTGTGCTTTACAGTAGTTTATTTGCTTATTCGGTGCATCCCGATAGTGCTCTTATTACAAGCACTTGGTACACCACAGAAATTGTACCTGATAGTACACCCGGAGAGCAAAGTTATTTAAACCTTATTTCGCCTACTAACGGTGTGGCACATGTGAAATTGGATGGGGTTTCTCAAAGCTCCTTCTTTAGTCCCTATCCAAATGATACTGCCTGGTCGTACGCACAAATACCCGTAACCAGCGTACAACACAAACTGGAGGCCGATAGTGGTGTACTCGCCTATGCCTATCAATATAGTTTAGGGTGTGGCATTGGATTTTATGTGGGCGGATTGGAAATGAAAAACACTGTTACAGCAATACAAGAAGTTGAAAATAATTATTTGAATGTTTATCCTAATCCTGCTTATCACCTACTTTTTATAGATATGGAGGAAAAGTTAAGGACAAGCGAAAAACTTCAAATACATATTTATTCTATTGACGGCAGAAAAGTGTACAGCCATCTCTTGCAAACTAAAGAAAGAATACAAGTAGATGTTTCTACTTTGGAATCGGGACTTTACTTAATAGAAATGCAAAGTAAATCGAAGAAGTATGTAGGTAAGTTTGTAAAGAATTAAAAGGGTGAATAGCATTGAAAAAGCAGCCATGTTCCCATAAAGATTAATTTAATCTCTACTTCTTCTCACTCTCAAAAAGTTTTTCCTTCTCCACAACCTCCACCTTCGTATCGTCTTTCAACATTTTAGAAACTGCGTTGTAAGGTCCACTGATAACCATTTCTCCGGCTTTTAATCCTTCGGTGATTTCGATAAAGCGACTGTCTTGAATTCCGGTTTTAACGGCACGCATCATTGCCTTTCCGTTCTTCACTATATAAACTACCTCTTGCACCTTTTCTTCTTTTGAAGATGTGCTTTCTGTGGCTTTTGAATCTTTAGCAACAGTGATCGATGATTTTTTTGAAGTGTCGCGCGTGGTCACTGATTGAATGGGAACTGTTAATACACCACTGGTTTTGCGGGTACGAATCTCCACTGTTGCCGACATGCCCGGACGGAAGGGACTGTAATTTGCAGCCTTTCCTAGCAATAAATTTTCATACGACTCTCTTAAAATTCGCACTTTCACGGTGTAATTCGTCACCTGATCGGTTGCACCCATTCCGCTTATGTTGGAAGAGTTGGCCACTTCAGTAACGACTCCACTAAATGTTTTTCCTAACCATGCATCCACCTCCACATCGGCAGTGTCACCTACGCTAACGCGTACAATATCGGTCTCACTTACATCCACACTTACTTCCATTTCATTTAAATTAGCGAGACGTAAAATTTCCGTTCCCTCCATCATGTTGGTACCTACTACTCGTTCGCCTTTTTCCTTACTCAATTTAGAAACTGTTCCATCTACAGCAGCATAAATACTCGTGCGATTTAAATTTTCTCGTGATTCCTTCAATCCTGCTTCGGAACTACTCACACCAAAATTTGCTGCGGACACACTCTGACGAGCTGCCTCCACTTCTGCTTTCGAAACTTCGTATGTTGATTTAAGACTTTCAAATTCGGAAGGCGAAATTACTTTGTCCTCGAATAATTTTTTATTGCGGTCAAAATTCTTTTCTGTTTGCTCGAATTGCGCCAAAGCTTGTGTCAATCGCGATTTGCTACTTTGAAAATTCGCTTTCGAGGTATTTACAGCGGCCGTGGCTCTATCGGTATTCGAAGCATACACTTCAGGATTGATACGACAAAGTAAAGTTCCCTTTTTCACTACATCTCCTTCGGCTACATACAACTCTGTTATTTCACCACTCACATCTGCAGAAATTTTCAATTCCACTTCAGGTTGAATTTTACCATTCGCCGAAACCGTTTCAATAATATCACGCGCCTCTACTTTTTCGGCGCTTACTTTTTGAAGATTGCTATCGCCTAACCAACCTGCCTTCTTTACGACTACTAATAAAATGATGAGCGCAACCGCTCCAATGCCGACCCAAAACCAAGGAGAACGTTTCTTTGCCATAACTAAATTTTATTCAATATTATTTTAGAATGTTAATGGATTTCCTGCATAGAAATCGAGCACTTTTAAACGAAAAATATAATCATACTTTGATTGAAGCAATTCCACCTTTGTGCGCGTCAAATTATTATTCGCCGTTAAAAACTCGAGTGAATTAATCAATCCAGCATTGAATCTTTTCTCAGAATATTGATAGGCCTCTTCAAATGCCGTTAAGCTTTTACTTGTTGCATCATAACGTTTCTTCGCAGCAGCAGCATCCGTATGCGCCTGTTGAATACTTTGATACACCTGATTGCGCGTTAGCTGCGCAGTATACTTCGTATTTTCCAAATTCAATTTCGCACGTTTCACATTACTGCGAGAACTAAAGCCATTAAACAAAGGCACCGATAAACTTATTCCGAAAGCCTTATTTAAATTATTATCTAGTTGATCACCGTAGGGGTTATCTTCAATGCGTGTATTGAAATAGGGTGACAATATTGTATCTCCACCCGAAGTGATACTTCCATCGGGTTGAAAGCCTGCGAAATCGATTCCTGAAATTTTCTTCGAACTGGAAGAGTAGAAAGAACTTAATTGTCCGAACAAGGTGAGCCGTGGATAATAAGTGGCCTTCGCAATACTCACTCCCTTCTCTGCACTTAGCACCCGCGTATCGGCCGCCTTAATTTCCGGAAGACTTTTTAATGATAGTGCGAAGATTTGTGTCGGTGGAAGAGTGAGTACCGTTGCTTCCGGAATTTGAGCGGCAGGATCTTCCACATCAAAACCATCCGGAGATTCCAATTGTAGTAACTGCGTTAACGTTAGTTTCGCATTGATCAACTGATTTTCTGCTGTGATGTTTGACAATTCTTCATTCGACAATTGCGAAGCGGCATCCAACAAATTTCCCTGCACCATCAAACCACCATCCACCATTCGCTTTACGCGATCGTATTGTTGCTGCGATTGGTTGACACGTGCTGTGGCTACGTTCAATTGTTCTTTAGCGTACAAAACTTGCAAATAAGCGGCGATCACATTTAGAGAAATATCATTCTTCACCTTTTGCAAATCAGATTTGCCAGCGAGGTAATTTAGCTGACTTTGCTTCAAAGTATTTTGCAATTGAAATCCGTTAAACAATGTCACATTACTACTCAATGACCAGTTATCCGATTCCACTTGTTGCGTTGTAAATTGATTCGTGAAAGGATCGATTGTTCGACCAAAATTATAATTCCTTCCCACCGTTGCATTCAAATTCGGAAGCAAAGCCATCTTATTTTGAAACGTCACAATCGAATTCAGCTCTGAAGTAATTTCGTTTTGCTTTACAGCAATATTATTATCCAGCGCATAATTCACGCACTCGTTGAGTGTCCAGGTTTTTTGACCATACACTTCCATGTTAAAGCCAGTTGACAAGATCAGACCAAGCAAAACGGGAATAATTCTAATTTTCAAGTTCATAATTAAAATTCAAGAATTCAAAAATAAGAAAGCTATGGACATAGCGCCGAAATTACTGATAAAGCGAAGAGAAAAGCCGATGAACCGTGGCAAAAACACAATAAATATGGGATTAGTTCATCACTTTAACCATGAACACAAAATCGCGAAGCTTTTTCACTTGTGCCGCACGATCTGAACTCAAGATGGATTTCTTACTTGGGAAATTAATTTTCTCAGCCGCATGTTCCTTAATATCATTAGAAATCCACTTCGATTTCACGGCGAAAGAAGCACCTTCAGCTGATGAATTACGTCCTGAAATGATACCAATTAAATTCCCTTGTGTATCGAAAAGAGGTCCACCAGAGTTCCCAGGATTTACTGGAATACTGATCTGATACGCTGAAGTATCGCCTTCAAAACCTGTGTATGAACTCACCGAACCTTCTCCAAAAACCATATCTTCACGAGGGAAACCTAAGGTGTACACTTTTTCACCCGGATCGGCCACCGACTTTTTCAAAGAATAAGGAATTTCATTAAAGCCTTTAAAATTTTCTTCATCCACCTTTAAAACGGCCATATCCAGTTTAGGATTGGTATAAATCACCTTCATCTTTAATTGAGCAAACTTATCATTAGAAATATAAATTGCCGATGCATCAGCAACCACGTGATAACTTGTTAAAACAAAACCTTCCTTATTTAATGCAACGCCGGTTCCGGTAAATGAATTTTCAGAATCAATGATAACATCATTCTTCTGATTAATATCCTTGATAAGTGCTTTCTGACTTCTTTTAATTCTTTCCACTTCACGACGCAACTCCTGATACGCGCTTTGTTGTTTATTTCCACCAACACTACTTAAGCTAAAAGTTATAATAGAAACAGAAATAGCGACTACACTTACAATTGCTGCAATAGATGCCACTTTATACCTCCTCCAAATCATTTTAACACGACTTTCGGGAGCTGGAATTACTTTCATTGGCGCTTGGAAACGATATTGCTCGCTTTCCATCTCATCATGAATTTTAGAAAGTTTCTTTTTTAATTCGCTACGGTCTGCATACACTAAAAAAGCATCAGTTATCAAACGATGATCGTTGATTGCCTGCGACAAATCAGTATCGCTTTCGCGCCATTCTTCAAAAATGCGTAATTCTTCCGGTGTCAATTGACCCATGCAATAACGCTCAATTAATTCTTCTGTTTCACGTCTGCTCATCATAATTTAATCCTCCTTCGTTGCCATAGCTTTCGAAAAACATTTTCTTCAATCGCTTCAGGCATTTATACTTTTGATTCTTGGCATTATCTGCATTCGTATAGCCAAATTTCTCAGTAATTTCTTCCATGCTTTGACTGTGCATATAGAAATCCTTTAAAATAGAGCGGCAAGGTTCACCCAAACTTTCCAATGCGGTATGCATTGCGTGGTACTGGTCTTCCTTTTGTCCCACCTCTTCCCAGGGAATCTCGAGATACTCTTCGGAATCACTGATGGTATTGGTAAAACGCTTTTTATGTTGCAGCTGTTTTAACCAAAGGTTTCTGCTAATCGAATACAAGAACGTTTTCAACTTACAATTCAATTCGAAGTTTTCATCACGAACTTTCTCATAAAAAATGATCAAGGTTTCCTGATAAATATCCTTCGCTTCTTGTAAGCTACCGTTATTATTCATCACCAAATTCACTATCGTTTGATAGTACTTGCGATAAATAACTTGAAGAACATCTTCATCACCACTTTGCAATAAACGGATCTGATCTTCTTCGGTAATAGCTTGAATTTGCTTCATGCACAATGGTTAATTCTTTAATGCCATGAAAGGTAACCCATGACCCAACAAAGGTCAGTTTTCTTTCGGCCTGTTTTTATTAAATTTCAATCTTTTTTAATTTGATAATCAACGCGTTAAAAGAAATATTTAATAATTATCATCTTTCGCAGGTTACCTTTTTATCAATCGCTGCATTAAGGGGTAAGTTTATAAACCTAAAAATCAAACAAACAAAATGAAAAAATTCACATCTATTCTTGCTGTTGCTACTGTTGTTGTAGCTTTAGCTTCTTGCGGTTCTAAAACTGCTGAAACTACTGAAACTAGTATTGATAGCACAACTACTACAACAACTGAAATGACTGAGACAGTTGTTGAGACTGTTGATACTGCTGCTGCAGCAGTTGATACTACAATGGGTTCTGCTGTTGAAGCTGCTCACTAAGCTTTTTAAAGTAAAAACTTAAAAAAAGTCGCCTCTCAAGGGCGACTTTTTTGTTGGCACATATTTCATTGTATTAATCTGCTTTTTCAGATGCTATTCCTGCAGGAATTTTAATCTCATCATTTTTATTTAAGCCTTCCAATACTTCAATGTTGATTCCATCCGAAATTCCGGTTTTAATAATCTGCTTTTTATATTCATTCTCCTTCACCTTCACCTCCACCCAAGTGGTGTCTTTTGAAAATTGCAAAACACTTTCCGGAATTCCTAAGATGCTATCTCGACGGTCGAGAATAATATCCGCATTGGCGCTATATCCGGCACGTAAAAAATTACTGGTATCTATTACCACTGCTGCGCGAATCTGAAATTGAATGGCTCCATTCTCAGCAACACCTTTTGGTGCGATGTATTCCAACTTTGCACTGAACTTATAATTATCGATGGCACCCACCGTTAAAACCAAGTCCATTCCTTGATGTATTTTTCCTACTTCCGATTCATCCACTTTTCCTTCAAAAATCATCTCTCCCATATCGGCAATGGATGCAACTGTAGTTCCTTCATTAAATGTATTGGCCTCAATAACAGAAAAGCCTTCCTTCACCGGAACATCCAAGACCATTCCACTGAGCGTAGAGCGAATCAAAGTATTTGTTGTCTTGCCGGAACTTTTCGCGACCCCATCCTTTATCAAATCTAAATTATCTTGCGAAGTAGTACTTTCTTCACGTGCCTGACGCAAGCGAATTTCATATTGCTGGAATTCGAAGGGGCTGATGATTTTATCCTTGAACAAACTTTGGTAACGTTCAAAATCTGCTTGCGCCTGATCTAAATTAATTTTAGAACGATTGACACGACTTTCCGCTTCGTTTAAATTAATCATGTTGGGGATGATTCTGATTCTCGCAATGACATCTCCCTTTTTAATCATTTTTCCTGCAACAATAAACACTTGCTCTACAATGCCCGAAACTTGCGGTTTAACGAAAACCTCACGGCGAGGGATGACCGAACCTGTTGCTACTGTTTTACGAATGATGCTTAATGTTGTCACTTTCTCTGTCTTAAATTCTACAGGAGGTTTTTGTGATTTCGCATACAAGAACCAAAGGGTCCATATAAAGGTTCCAATCAATCCAATGATCAATACTATTTTAAAAATTCGTTTCATATATTTTTATTTCTCTTTATTAAATTGAAAATACTAATTAATTATCATAACGTAATGCTTCCACTGGCGGAATTGAAATTGCTTTTTTTGCAGGGATAAAACCTGCTATTGCTCCTGCCACAATTAAAATTCCTAATGCAATCAATGCTACATTGAGATCAATGGTAGGATTGGTAAACATTCCGCCTTCGCCTTTCGGAATAGCAGACGCCACGCCTTCCATCAGTAAAATGGAAAGTACGAGTCCCAAATATCCCGCAACAGTTGTTAAGAAGACCGACTCAAGAATTAATTGTTTGACAATATGAATTGGAGGCGCACCTAAAGCTCGTCGAATTCCAATTTCCTTCGTTCTTTCTTTTACCACGATCAACATAATATTACTTACTCCTATAATTCCTGCCAATAAAGTTCCAATGCCAACGATCCATACTAAACCGCTGATACCGGCAAAAAGTCCGGACATTTTTTTGAATTCTGTTTCCATGTTCCAGTGACCAATACCAAGAGGATCATCGGGAGCTACTTTATGCCGTTCGCGCAAAAGTGTAAGTGCTTTTTCTTCTGCTTCACTTGCCGGAACACCTTCGGCAGCCATCACCGCATACCAACCAACAATATTTCCATAATTAAATGCTTGTTGAAATGTAGAGAATGGTATGTACACTTCATTTCTTTGTTCGTTTCCTTTGCCTCCGCCGGAAGTTGGAATGGTAGTTCCTATCACCTGAAAATAAACACCGTTGATTCTGATGTAATCACCAATCGGATTTTCATCCTTTTTAAATAAAATTTCCACAACTCCATCACCGATGATAGCTACCTTACGCTTATCATCAATATCTTTCTTGTTTAAAAATCTACCCTTTACAACATCAATATCTTCAATTTTTTTCAACTCCGGATACACTCCGGAAACTGCAAATCCACCGGTTTTTAATCCGCGCATAACGTTATTCGTACCTCTATAATCTCCTAATTGATTCATGGGAGCAACCACAGCCAATTCTGGCATTAGCTGCAATGCTTTTGTATCTTCATTATTAAAATTAAAATTCCGACCCGGCTTCATTCCTTTATAGGCCTTAGAAGTTTTTTGTGTCCAGCAGAAAAAACTGTTTGTAGCTGTGCCTGCAAAATCTTGCATGATTCCATTGCTCAAACCATTGCCCGAACCAATCATTACAACCAACATAAAAATACCCCAAAACACACCAAAGCAAGTTAAGAAGGTGCGCATTTTATTTTTTTTGATGGTGGCAAAGATTTCTTGCCAGGAGTCGGAATCGAACATAGTCGTTGGTGGTTGGTAGTTAGTCGTTGGTAGTTGGTCGTTGGTCGTTGGTCG
>Ga0209181_10005166_pt1 | contig 18913 bp, 19 predicted proteins | sample MAT05_FD_187208 | JGI IMG/M metagenome (GOLD analysis project Ga0209181, IMG submission 187208) | Freshwater microbial communities from Lake Fryxell liftoff mats and glacier meltwater in Antarctica - MAT-05 (SPAdes) (version 2) | ecosystem: Environmental > Aquatic > Freshwater > Ice > Liftoff...
CAGTGGCCATCTTGCCAAAGCCGTGCCAATTGACACCGCCCTTGTTGGTGCGCGATTCGCCCTTGATGATCCAGTCATCTGCGCGGCCAATGCCTTCTTCGGCCAGTTTGTCCGGTCCCCAAACCTTGAACCACCAATCGGTGCCGTATTCACCGTCAACCTTACGCATGGCGCGGCGGAAATCCAGTGCCTCGGCAATGCTTTCCTCCACCAGCGCGGTGCCACCGGGTGGCTCCATCATGGCCGCGGCCACGTCGCAGCTGGCAATGATGCTGTACTGCGGGCTGGTACTGGTGTGCATCATGTAAGCCTCGTTGAACAGGTGTTTGTCCAACTTGACGGTTTGCGAGTCCTGAACCAGCACATGGCTGGCCTGGCTGATACCAGCCAGCAGCTTGTGAATCGATTGGGTCGAATACACCACCGCTTCCTTCGGCCGCACGCGGTGTTTGCCCATCGCGTGGTAGGTGCCGTAAAACGGGTGAAATGCCGCGTGGGGCAGCCAGGCTTCGTCAAAGTGGAGATTTTCCACATAGCCGTCCAGCATGGTCTTGATGGTCTGGGTGTTGTACAGCACCCCGTCGTAGGTGGATTGGGTCAGCGTCAGCACCCTTGGCTTGATCTTTTGCACATTTGCATCCGGCAGGTGCTCATTGACCAGAGGGTTGCCCGCAATCTTGGCCCGAATGTTGGCCACCTCAAACTCGCTTTTGGGAATCGGACCGATGATGCCGAAATGGTTGCGCGTGGGTTTCAAAAACACCGGAATCGCACCGGTCATGATGATGGCGTGCAGGATCGACTTGTGACAGTTGCGGTCCACCACCACCACATCGTTGGGCGCCACCGTGTGGTGCCAGACCATTTTGTTGCTGGTGCTGGTGCCGTTGGTGACGAAAAAGCAGTGGTCAGCGTTGAAGATGCGCGCCGCATTGCGCTCGCTCTTGCCAATCGCGCCGTCATGGTCGAGCAACTGGCCGAGCTCTTCCACGGCGTTGCAGACATCGGAGCGCAACATGTTTTCACCATAAAACTGGTGGTACATCTGCCCGACCGGGCTTTTCAGAAAGGCGACGCCGCCCGAGTGGCCCGGACAGTGCCAGGAATAGGAGCCATCTTCTGCGTAATCCAGCAAAGCTTTGAAAAAAGGCGGCTGCACGCCTTCCAGATAACTTTTGGCCTCGCGGATGATGTGACGTGCCACAAACTCGGGCGTGTCCTCAAACATGTGGATGAAACCGTGCAGCTCACGCAGGATGTCGTTGGGGAGGTGCCGCGAGGTTTTGGTTTCGCCGTAGATGTAGATCGGCACATCCAGGTTCTTACGCCGCACTTCTGCGATGAAATGGCGCAGGTTCAGCACGGCCGGGTCCAGGTCGGGGCCGGGGGTGAACTCTTCGTCATCAATCGACAAAATAAACGCACTGGCGCGACTTTGCTGCTGGGCAAACTGGCTCAGGTCACCGTAACTGGTGACACCCAACACCTCCAGCCCCTCAGACTCAATGGCTTGCGCCAAGGCCCGGATCCCCAGCCCCGAGGTATTTTCAGAGCGGAAATCCTCGTCAATGATGACGATGGGAAAACGAAACTTCATGGCGGGCTCCAGCGACTCGGGAAAATTTAAGAAATCGGCGCGAAGTGTAAGGACTAACTGAGCCAGTTTGATGACCATGCCGAGCTTTCACCCGAAAATGGCGCAGTCGCAACACTACGGATACGCAGAATGGAAGACTCAACGCTTTGGTGGCTTGCAACGGGTGCACTGGTTGCAGCAGAGCTGGTCACCGGCACTTTCTACCTGCTGATGCTGGCAGCGGGCCTGGCCGCTGCTGCATTGGTGGCACACACCGGTGCCACCGCCCCCTGGCAGTGGGTTGCAGCGGCGTTGGTGGGCGGCGGGTCTACCCTGCTCTGGCGAGCTTTTAAACGCGCGCAACCTTCGGTAGCGCCTGCACGTGCTAACCGTGATGTGAATATGGATATTGGTGAGATGGTGCAGGTCGCGGCTTTCAAGGCCGACGGCACCTGCAGCGTGCACTATCGGGGTGCGCATTGGGAGGCCAGCCTGGCTGCCGGAGAAGTAGCCGGTGCGGGTGCCTACCGCATCGCTGAAGTGGTGGGTAGCCGCCTGATTTTGAAGAAAAACTAAACAACTGTTTAATTGGAGTCTGTCATGGAAATCGCTGTCATTCTGTTCGTTATCGCTGCCATTTTTATCTGGCAATCCGTCAAAGTGGTACCGCAGCAGCACGCCTGGGTCGTAGAGCGCCTGGGTAAATACAACGGAACGCTCACGCCGGGGCTGAATTTTTTGATGCCCTTCATCGACAAAGTAGCCTACAAACATGTGTTGAAGGAAATTCCGCTGGATATTCCCAGTCAGGTGTGCATCACCCGCGACAACACGCAGTTGCAAGTGGACGGCATCCTGTACTTCCAGGTGACCGATGCGATGCGCGCCAGTTACGGTTCAAGCAACTACATCGTGGCTATCTCGCAACTGGCGCAAACCACACTGCGTTCGGTGATTGGCAAACTGGAACTGGACAAAACCTTTGAAGAACGCGCCATCATCAACGCCCAGGTGGTGCAAGCCATTGACGAGGCGGCCCTGAACTGGGGCGTGAAAGTGCTGCGCTACGAAATCAAGGACCTGACGCCGCCCAAGGAAATTTTGCACGCCATGCAGCAGCAGATCACCGCCGAGCGTGAAAAGCGCGCGCTGATTGCCGCCTCGGAAGGCCGCAGGCAGGAGCAGATCAACATTGCCACCGGCGAGCGCGAAGCCTTTATTGCCCGCTCCGAAGGTGAGAAGCAAGCCGCCATCAACAACGCCCAAGGTGAGGCTGCGGCGATTCTTGCGGTGGCAGAAGCCAACGCGCAAGCCATTGAGCGGGTGGCCGCAGCCATTTGCCAACCCGGCGGCGAGCAGGCGGTGCAACTGAAGGTGGCAGAAAAGGCAGTCGATGCCTACGGCAAGGTGGCTTCAGACGCCACCACCACACTGATCGTTCCCAGCAACATGACGGAAGTGTCTGCGCTGGTGGCGTCTGCCATGAAGATGATTCAGACGAATAAATAAAGTTTCGGGGTTCATTTTTTATGCGGCCTCCACGTCGGCTCCGAATGCGCTGGGCTACAACACCAGTGGCCTGCTGGCGAGGGCCTTGGCGGGCCGACGCAATTTGTGTGCCGCGTGCCACAGTTCAAATGCCTTGCCGGGCATTGGACGCGCGGTCGGCATCAGCAGTTTGACCCAGGCCCTGCACAGCTTGCATGCGGGGGTCCGTGATCCCATCAACCAGTTGACCCTGGACAGCAGCAACCGCACTTCGTGCTACCTGTGCTATTTCAGCTCGCGTGCTGCAAAATAGAGAGGTACCCGCCACTTTTGACCGCGACTTTGTTCGCCCGCCGCTCCAAAAACGCCTGCATTTGCCACCCATCTCATGAGCCTACCCTTCAACTTCACCTTCGTCCCCTGGTTCAGGTCAGTTGCCCCCTACATCCACAAGTTCCGCAATCAGACTTTTGTTGTGGGCGTGTGCGGTGAAGCCATCGCTGCAGGCAAGCTGCCTAATCTGGCGCAGGATTTGGCGCTGATCCAGAGCATGGGCGTGAAGATCGTGCTGGTGCATGGTTTTCGTCCGCAGGTGAAAGAGCAGCTCAAGGCCAAGAACCACACCCCCAAATACTTCAAAGGCATCCGCATCACCGATGAGGTGGCGCTGGACTGTGCGCAAGAGGCAGCCGGCCAGTTGCGCTACGAGATTGAAGCGGCTTTCAGCCAGGGCCTGCCCAACACGCCAATGGCCGGGGCCACGGTGCGGGTGATTTCCGGCAACTTTTTGACCGCGCGTCCGGTGGGCATTGTGGATGGCGTGGATTTTCAGCACACGGGCTTGGTGCGCAAGATCGACACCGCTGGCGTCTTGCGCTCGCTGGACATGGGTGCGCTGGTGCTGATGTCACCGGTTGGCTTTTCGCCCACTGGTGAGGCCTTTAACCTGACCATGGAAGAAGTCGCCACCTCGGTGGCCACCACGTTGCAGGCTGACAAGCTGATTTTTGTCACCGAAGTGCCGGGCATTGCCACCGACATCACCCAGCCGATCAGTGAAGACAACCCCATCGATACCGAACTGCCGCTGGACTCGGCCGAAAAACTACTGCGCGAACTCCCCGGCGCCGACCAACCCACCGATACCGCGTTTTACCTGCAGTACTGCGTCAAAGCCTGCAAAGGTGGTGTGGAGCGTAGTCACATCATTCCTTTTGCGGTGGATGGCTCCATTTTGCTCGAAGTGTATGTACACGACGGCATCGGCACCATGATCGTCGACGAAAAGCTGGAGAGCCTGCGAGAGGCCAGTGTCGACGACGTGGGCGGCATCCTGCAACTGATTGAGCCATTTGAGAAAGATGGCACCCTGGTCAAACGCAGCCGCACCGAAATCGAGCGCGATGTGGGTCTGTACACGGTGATCGAGCACGACGGCGTGATCTTTGCCTGCGCAGCGCTGTACGCCTACCCGGAAGCGCGTACCGCTGAGCTGGCGGCACTCACCGTGTCGCCTGACGTGCAGAGCCAGGGCGATGGCGAACGCGTTTTGAAGCGCATTGAGCAGCGCGCCAAGCTGGCTGGGCTGGACAGCATTTTTGTGCTGACCACCCGCACCATGCACTGGTTCATCAAACGCGGCTTTGCGCAGGTCGACCCCGACTGGCTGCCCGAGGCGCGCAAACGCAAATACAACTGGGATCGCAAGAGTCAGGTGCTGGTCAAAAAGATCGGCTGATCAGGTCCAGTACAGACAGCCGCGCACGAGTCTTGCTTACTCCTCGGGCTACAACCGGGGTTTATTTCTTTCAACATAACAGGGATATTTATGAGTTCTCTTAATTTCATTGGCGGCGAAAAAGGTGGCGTGGGCAAGTCTGTGGTGGCACGGCTGCTGGCGCAGTATTTCATCGACAAAGAGCAACCCTTCGTCGGTTTTGACACCGACCGCTCACACACCTCATTCACCCGCTTTTATGCCGACTACGCCAGCCCGGTGGTGGTGGACAGCTACGAAGGCCTGGATTCGATCGCAGGCGCGTTTGAAGACGCCGATCCGTCGGGCGTAACGCCCCGCGTGATCGTCGACCTGGCAGCACAAACCGCCGCCCCGCTGGCGCGCTGGATCAAAGACTCTGACCTTTTTGCCGTTTTGGCTGACATGGGTATCACCGTGAATTTCTGGCATGTGGCCGATGCGGGTAAAGACTCGGTCGACCTGCTGGGCAGGCTGGTCAACACCTTTGAAAACGGCCCGACCTACTTTGTGGTCAAAAATTGCGGACGAGGCACTGATTTTTCGCAGCTCGACGCATCACCTGCGCTGGAAAAAGCCGTATCGCTGGGCGCGCGCGTCATCACCCTGCCCGCTTTGCATGAAGCCAGCATGCGCAAGATTGACCGCCAAAACGTCAGCTTTTGGGCCGCCATCCACACCCGGACTGAAGAGGATTCGCTCGGCCTGCTGGAGCGCCAGCGCGTCAAGTCGTGGTTGAAGAAAGCCTACGAAGGCTTTGACAGCTTGCCGCTGTAAGAACCATTGGCGGGTCACGCTACTTGGCCAGGATGAATTCACCCTATCAAAAAAAGTTCAACTATCAATCTGTAGTTGCAGGAATGGGTCCGAAGCAAACGCAACCCTATTTCACCTTAGAAGCCCCAAAGGTGGCGGTCACCTGTGGGCTGATTTCTTTGACGTTAGTGCGACCGGCTGCGCGAACCCATCAAGCCGCTGCGGACATTGCTAGTATTCAGATATTCCTGCGCTATCGGTTGCAAGCTTGAGGCGGTAATGCCCAATGACGCCAGACCAGGCTGCTGCCCGGTAGAGATGTTGTCCACCTTCATCGAATCCAGGTTGTCATCACTCATCACCGGCTCGCCGGGGGCCAGGCTCATCACTTTGGCCTGAATGCGCGCCGCCCAATTTGGCAGCGCAAACACCGGCCGCCCGAAGCTGCCGCCAATGCCTGCCAGTTGGGCAGACAGTTGCACCAGTTGCTTCAGGGTGAACACTTCCGGGCCCACCGCCTCGATGATGCGCGGTGAAGTCGCTTTACTGGCCCTGGCCAGGCAGCTGACCACCGCGTGGGCCACGTCTTGCACCCACACCGGTTGAAACCGCGCGGTGGCGCCGGCCAGCGGCATCACCGGGAAGATACGCTGCAGATTGGCAAACACGTTGATGAACTTGTCTTTTGCACCAAAGATCACGCTAGGGCGCAGGATAGTCAAATCAAAGCCCTTATGGCCAGAAGCCCCGGCACCCGAGGCGGCCTGCATCAGCACCGCTTCTCCTTCGCTCTTGGAACGCAGGTACATCGACGGCAACTTTTCTGGCTGCAGGGCATCCGCGCCGAGCGCGCTGATATGTACCACCTGCGGCACGCCAGCCGCCAGACAGGCTTTGGCGATTTTGCGGGGCAAAGCCACATGGGTATGCTCAAACGCTTCCTGCGTGCCATGCAAGATGGCCACCAGGTTGACCAGCGCATCGTGGCCCGACACCGCGCCAGTCAACGCCGCCTCGTCGTTGACGTCGAGTTCCAGCACCGTCAGGTTGGGGAGATGCATGATGTTGTTGGCCTTGATCCGGCGCCGGGTGGGCACGGTGACGGCCCAGCCGTCGCGCACCAGTTTTTCACACACATGGGCACCTACAAAGCCGGTACCGCCAAGCACAATGATTTTTTTCATGGGCCCAATGATGCTTCAAAAGTGCTGCCGAATCTGACGGCATGCCCAAAAAAGCCACTTAATCAGGTGGTCTTGCCAAGTTACACCACCACCGGCTCGGGCTCCAGCAAGATGCCAAAGCGCTCGTAAACACTGGTCTGGATGGCTTTGGCCAGGGTCATCACCTCGCCGCCGGTGGCGCCATCCGGCCCGTCCACCGAGCCGCGATTTACCAGCACCAGCGCCTGCTTTTCATAGACGCCCGCCATACCCACCGACTTGCCACGCCAGCCGCAGGCATCAATCAGCCAGCCAGCGGCCAGCTTGAAGCTGCCGTCGGGCAGCGGGTAATACACCACTTTGGGGTCGCGACCGATGATGTCGGTGCACTGCTCGGGCGACACCGTCGGGTTTTTGAAGAAGCTGCCGGCATTGCCGATCACCGCCGGATCAGGCAGCTTGGCATGGCGAACCTCACACACCCAGTCAAACAACTGTTGTGCGGTGGGCTGATCTGTGCAGTGCTCAGCCATCTTTTTGTCGATGTCGGCGTAGCCCAGCACCGGCTTCCAGGGCTTGGGCAGGGCAAAGCGCACGCGCAGGATCAGTGCCCGGTCTTTAAGCCCAATGGGGCTGTAGCCCCCGTCTTGCTTGCCTGAGCTGCTATGTTTAAAGACAGAGTCACGGTAACCAAAGGCGCATTGGCCGGCGTTCAGGGTGAAGGTTTCGCCAGTGGCCAGGTCGATGGCATCCAGCGACTCAAAGCGGTCTTGCAGCTCCACACCGTAGGCGCCAATGTTTTGCACCGGCGCAGCCCCCACGGTGCCCGGAATCAGCGCCATGTTTTCCAGGCCCGGCAAGCCCTGCGCCAGCGTCCAGGCGACAAACGCGTGCCAGTCTTCACCGGCGCCAGCTTCCACAATGACCGCTTTGGCGGTTTCACCAACCACCTGGCGGCCCAAAACTTCGACCTTGAGCACCAGCGGCTTCACGTCGCCGGTGAGCACAATGTTGCTGCCGCCGCCCAGCACAAACTTGGGCTCGCTGGCCCAGGCGGGGTCAGCCAGCAGCGATTTGACGTCAGCCTCGCTGGTGATGTGCGCCAAAGCTTGCGCCCGCGCCACGATGTGAAAGCTGTTGAGGCCCTGAAGAGGCACGTTTTTCTGAACTAACATGGCGGAATTGTCGAACATTTAGTGAGAACCCTTATGCCCTCTTTTGACACCGTTTGCGAAGCCAGCATGGTCGACGTGAAGCACGCCGTAGAAAACACCGCCAAGGAAATTGGCACGCGCTTTGACTTCAAAGGCACGCCCGCCAGCGTGGAACTCAAAGACAAGGAAATCACCCTGATTGGTGATGCCGACTTTCAGCTCACCCAGATCGAAGACATCCTGCGCAACAAGCTCACCAAGCGCAATGTAGATGTGCGTTTTCTGGACAAGGGCGATGTGCAGAAAATCGGCGGTGACAAGGTCAAACAGATCATCAAGGTGCGCGACGGCATTGAGACCGAGTTGGGCAAAAAAATCCAGCGCTTTATCAAAGACAGCAAGATCAAGGTGCAGGCCGCCATTCAGGACGGCAAACTGCGCGTCACCGGCAAAGACCGTGACGACCTGCAAGCCGCGCAGGCGCTGATCAAAAAAGAAGTGCCCGACATGCCGCTGGGCTTTGACAACTACCGCGACTGATGGCCTGCGCTGATGGCCTTTGATTTGCGCCTTCTGCCTGGCTTGACGCTGGCGACGCTGCTGGCCGCGCTGGCGGGCAGTGTCGGCGCGCAAAGCGTGGCCTTGGCCGGACTGTTGGGCAGCAAGGCCCTGCTGGTGATTGACGGCGGCCAGCCGCGCAGCCTGGCGGTGGGTGAGTCGCACCAGGGCGTCAAACTGATCAGCTTGCAAGGTGAGCTGGCCATGGTGGAGATGGGTGGCAAGCGCCAGTCACTGCGCCTGGGCGGTGCACCGGCCAGCGTGGGGGGTTCGGGCGAAGCAGCTGGTGGCAACCGAATAGTGCTTAGCGCCGACTCACGTGGCCACTTCATGACACAAGGGCAGATCAACGGGCGCAGCGCCGCCATGATGGTGGACACCGGTGCCTCCATGGTCAGCCTGTCGGCAGAGCAGGCGCAGCAGTTCGGGCTGGCCTACAGACAAGGTCGCATGCAGGGCATGAGTACCGCCAATGGCGTCATTCCCAGCTGGCGCGTCAAGCTCGGCCAACTGCGTGTGGGCGAGGTCACGCTGTACGACGTGGACGCGGTGGTGTCCGAGGGTGCCATGCCCTACGTGCTGCTGGGCAACAACTTTTTGAGCCGCTTCCAGATGAACCGTAACAACGACCAGATGGTGCTGGACAAGCGCTTTTAAGGGTCAGCAACGCATGCCCCTGATTGTCAAAACCGAAGACGAGTACGAAGACCTGCTGGGCCAGTGGTCTGACCTGGAGTCTGGCCTGGCGGTGGTGTTGACGCACCCCGACAGCGTGCAGGAATTCAGCCAGCGCATTCACCAGTACGACCGTTGGCTGCAGGATTTGCTCAGACAGGACGCCGATGTCAGCCTGTACCTGCTGTTTCAGCTGGCCACCCAATCGCCAGTGGGTTACAGCGCCTCACACGCTTTGGTATGTGCCGTGCTGTGTGATTTGCTGGCCAGCCACTTTGCGCTGCCACGCCAGCAGCGCGACAGCCTGGTGCGTGCCGCGCTGAGCATGAACGTGGCCATGACCGTGCTGCAGGACCAGATGGCCACCCAGCGCAGCCGCCCCACGCCTGAGCAGCAGTTGGCGATCAAGGCACACCCGGACAAAGGCGCCGAGATTCTGGAGAGCAAAGGCATCACCGACCCCCTTTGGCTGGAAGTGGTGCGCCGCCACCACCTGGAAGACGTGTCGCAGGAAGCCCTGAGCATGTTGCCTCCGACTCGCCGCCTGGCGCATATCCTGCTGGTGGTGGACCGCTATGCCGCGATGATCAGCCCGCGTGAATCGCGTGAGGGGCAAAGCGCTGCCGATTCGGCCCGCAACCTGTTGCAAAGCCAGACCGGGAACGGCGGCGCGGTGGGCCAGGCGCTGATCAACAGCGTGGGCTTTTGCCCGCCGGGCACGTTTGTGCAGTTGGAAGATGGCCGGGTCGCCATCGTCACCCGGCGCACCAAGCAGGCTAACCAGCCCGATGTGGTGGTGGTGCTGGACGTGCAAGGTAAACTGTCGCGCCCGCCTGTGTGGCATTGCACCTCGGGCGCCGGCGCGGGCATTGCCTCGGCGCTGCTGGCCTCAGCGGTGCGCGAGCGCATCAACCACCATCTGATTTTGCAGATGGGTGATACGGCACAGGCCGCAAGTGTTATTTAATTGATAGCTACTCACACTTTACAGATAAGGGCTAGAGGCTGTTTTTATCATGAACTCTGAACCCACCAGCCCGCGGCCGCATGAGCCCCACCTGAACCGCGCGCTGCGCAAGCTGATACACACCCAGCGTTTGGCGGCATTGGGCACACTCAACGCGCACGGCAAACCGTTTGTGTCGATGGTGCCGTTTGCCATTGAGCCGGACTCAGCCACGCTGGTCATCCATGTCAGCCTGCTGGCACCGCATACCCGCAACCTGCTGTCAGACCCGGCGGTTTCGCTCATGGTGATGCAGGCTGAAGCGCCGCTGGAGCCGGTGCACGCCCTGCCCCGCGTGTCACTGGATGGCACGGCCGCCCGATTGACGCCCGACAGCGCTACCTGGCAAGCCGCCCGCAGCGCCTACCTGACGCGTTTTCCTGAAGCAGAGATGATGACCCGGCTCGGCGATTTCAGCTTCTTTGTCATCCAGGTCACCGAGGCACGCCACGTGGCCGGATTCGGCTCAGCCCGCTCGCTGGCACCCGAAGACCTGGCCAGCGTGCTACGCTCTTTATAGCTACTTGCGCTTTATAGACGGTGGCTAGAGGCTGATTTAGCCCTCAATAAACGCGACGATCATGCGCGCCACGGCATCGCCGTCATGGCCTTTGGCCAGGCTGTCGGTGCAGGCCAGGTACTGTGCCTCACCCAGCGCAGCGCGACGCTTGTCCAGCAAAAAGGCGCTGTAGGCCTCGACAAACTCGGGGTGCGGCTGCACGCAAAACACCCGGTCTTCCACCGCAAACGCTGCCACCGGGCAAAACGCACTGGTGGCCAGCAGCGTGGCGCCTTCGGGCAGGTCAAACACCTGGTCCTGGTGGCTGGCCAGCAGGGCGATGTCAGTGCGCCCCTCGGCTTGCGGCAGCTCTGGCGCCAGCCACTGGTAAGCCATGCGCCCGGCACCCCAGCCCTGCGGCGCGCGGCCCACCCGCGCGCCCAAAATCAGGCCAATCAACTGGTGGCCAAAACACACGCCAACCAGCTTCTTTTTGGCTTGCAGAAGCTGCTCTACCTTCTCACGCAGCGCCAGCACCCAGGGCTCTTGCGAGAAGGCATCAGCCCGGCTGCCGGTCAGCAGCACGGCGTCATAGCTGTCAAACGTCGCGGGGTACTCACCCTTGTAGGTTTTGAAAATGTCAAAGCTGCCGGTGGCGCCCGCATCACGCAGCAGGCACTCAAACATGGCGCCATAGCCTGTGTAGGTGGCCTCAATGGCCGGGTCGAGGTAGTCGTTGTCGAGAATGCAAAGATTCATGAGCGGCGTTTGCCCGTTTTGGTGGGCTTATTGGGTGTCGTGGTGTCTGGCTTGGCAGCGCGGTGATGTGGGTGGCCCCGGTGCGCACCCGGGCTTGGCACGGCGACGGGTGGCGGTGCCTTTTTACCCAGCTTCGACTCGGTGCCCTTGATCAGACGGTTGATGTTTTCAGCATGGCGGTAAAGCAGGAAAAGTGCCATCACGGAAATACCCAGCGCGACCGGGCTGCTGCTCTGCCACTGCGCACCATCCGCCAGCACATAAACCACCGGCGCCATGACGGCAGCGGTAATCGACGCCAGCGACGAATACCGAAACCCGCCCGCCATCGCCAGCCAGATCAGCAGCGTGGCCAGGCCCAGCCAGCCGCTCACCCCCAGCAATACCCCCAGCGCCGTGGCCACACCCTTGCCACCGACAAACCTGAAAAATACCGGGTACAGGTGCCCCAGAAAAGCCGCCAGCCCGACCATGGCTAGCGTGCCTTCGCGCAAACCATAAGCGGGGCCAAACCAGGCGACCAAGGCCACCGGCAGCCAGCCCTTGGCCGCGTCCAGCAGCAAGGTGATGATGGCGGCGGCCTTGGAGCCAGAGCGCAACACGTTGGTGGCGCCGGGGTTTTTGCTGCCAAAGGTGCGCGGGTCGTTCAAGCCCATGACCCGGCTAACAATCACCGCAAACGACAGCGACCCCACCAGATAAGCGGCAACCGCCGCCAAAACAGGCCAAAGACTTTGCATGGATTCCAAAAAACACTCCTGCGTGCCCGGCACGGCGGGCTTGAAAACGCGTATTTTGCCAGCAGCATCACCCGACGTCAGGGCGACTGGGTCATGCGCGTGCGGTTTTGGGACGAAATCACGCGCGGGGGTAGATGTCGGGTCCGCCAAGGCCTTGACTACCAACCTCTTTGATTGCTGCGTTCATACACGTCTGTTTGCGGCTTGTATTCTGGCGTTTCTGTCAGCACATGGAGTCGTGAGGCAGGGTGATTGGGTTATGCGACCGAACTTTGGGGCGGAAGGTGTGCGGCCAAAAAACCAATCCAGCAGACTTGCCGTGCGTTGAGCCCGATGGCTCAACCCAGCACCTCGGCCAACGCACATTGCACCGACTTGGCTCCCAGCAGGTCAACGCATACTTGGGGTGCCAGGCCCACCAGATAACCCCGGTGCCCGCCATTGATCAAGATTTTGGGCAGCTCAAGAATGGTCGACTCAATGAACACCGGCATGGCTTTGCGCGTGCCAAACGGCGAGGTGCCGCCCACCAGATAACCACTGTGCCGGTTGGCCACCTCAGGGGTGCAGGGCGCCACCGTCTTGGCACCGATCTGGCGCGCCAGGTTTTTGGTGGACACCTTGCGGTTGCCATGCATCAGCACCACCAGCGGCTTGGCGTCCTGGTCTTGCATGATCAAGGTCTTGACCACCGCATAAGGGTCCCAGCCCAGCTCGGAGGCACTGTGCAGCGCACCGCCGTGCTCCAGGTAGTTGTACGGGTGCTCGGTGAAGTCGATACCGCTGGCTTTGAGCAGCTGGGTAGCCGGGGTCAGGCTAACGTGGACTTTTTTGGCCATCAAAGCTCGCTGGCGATCTCAGGGCCTTCGGTGATCTGGGTGGCAGTGCTACGGCGCACAGTGGTTCAACCCTTAGATGGCTGGATCACGCATCTCCCAGCGAATCTTATCAATCTGCTGACACACTTCTTCAGACAACTTTGTGCCCCAGGCAGCCAGGTCTTCATCGAGCTGCGCCACTGAAGTCACGCCGATGATGCTGCTGGTAACACGCCACTGGGTGTAGCAAAACGCCAGCGCCAATTGGGTGGGTGTGAGCCCATGCAGGCGTGCCAACGCGCTGTAGCGCTGCGCCGCAGCGAGTGCTTCGGGGCGACCCCAGCGCTGTTTGCGGGTGGATTCATAGCGCGTCAGGCGCGCCTGCTCAGAAGTGCCGGGGCCGGTCAGGCCGGTGTCATCGTATTTGCCGGTGAGCAACCCAAACGCCAGCGGCGAGTACGCCAATAGCGACACATTGAGGCGGTGCAGAGTTTCGTCCAGCGCGTTTTCCACACTGCGGTTAAGCAGGCTGTAGCTGTTTTGTACCGTAGCCACGCGCGGCAAGCCGTGCTGCTCGGCCAGGCGCACAAACTCATGCACACCGTAAGGCGTTTCGTTGGACAGCCCCACAGCGCGCACCTTGCCCGCGCGCACCAGCGTGCCCAGTGCCTCCAGCTGCGCGTGGATCGGGGTGCCTTCCGCCTCGCTGGGCCGGTAGTACATGCTGCCAAACATCGGCACACTGCGCACCGGCCAATGGATCTGGTAGAGGTCAATCACATCGGTCTGCAGGCGCTTCAGGCTGCCGTCGCAGGCGGCAATGATGTCGGCAGCGGTCAGGTCAGGGCTGCCGCCGCGAACCCAGGGCATGTTGCGGCTGGGGCCCGCCACCTTGGTGGCAATCACCAGTTTTTGCCGAGCTCCCGGGCGCGCGGCCAGCCAGTTGCCGATGATGATCTCGGTCGCGTTGAAGGTCTCGCGGCGCGGTGGCACGGCATACATTTCGGCCGTGTCTACAAAATTGATGCCACGCTCCAGCGCGCGGTCCAGAATATCAAAGGCCAGAGGCTCATCCACCTGCTCGCCAAAGGTCATGGTGCCCAGGCAGATGGGGGTCACATACAGGTCACTGGCGCCAAGTTGAACGGATTTCATAAATCTTTAGAACACAAAGTGAGGTTGGGCTACAACGCAGCACACACCTGGTTACGCCCGGCATCTTTGGCACGGTAAAGCGCCTGGTCAGCCGCACCGAGCAAATCCTCGGCGCTTAACACGTGACCGGGTTCGGACACCGCCACGCCCGCGCTCAGGCTCAGCACAGGGGCGATGGCGCTGCCCGCGTGGACGATGGCCAGCTCATGCACCTGCCGCAGTACTTCGCCTGCCAGTTGTAAAGCGCCGGCCAGATCGGTCTCGGGCAGGATGACGACCATTTCCTCGCCCCCAAAACGCGCTACCACGTCATGCGGGCGGCGGCAAATCTCGCGCAGCACCGCCGCTACCTGGCGCAGACAATCGTCGCCAAACAGGTGACCATAGAGGTCGTTGAACTGCTTGAAATAGTCAATGTCAAACATCACCGCCGCCACGCTGGTGCCCAGGCGGCTAGCGGCACGCAGCTCCAGCGCCAGCTTGTCGTCCAGCAGACGGCGGTTGCCCAGGCCAGTGAGCTTGTCCAAGTTGGCCATGTCTTGCAGTTTGCTGGCCTGCGCTTTGAGCAAGCGCTCGCGCACCACGGAGTTGGTGACATCGCTGATCTGGATCAGGGTGTAGCGCTGATCCGCCGCGCTGACAGCCTGGTAACCCATGGGAATGATGCGGATCGACTGGCGCAGCACTTTGTCCTGGCTACGTTGCGACGACGGCTGGTATAGTGGAAACGGTGCCGGGTGCAGCGTTTGCGACAGCAGTGCCGGGAAGCCGCTGACCAACGCATGGTCCAGAAACAGGGTGAAGTGGCTGCGCACCAGCTGGGGAAAAACCTCCCCCAAGCTCTTGTTCAGAATCCGCTCAGGTGACAGGTGGGCGTGGCGCAAAAACCATTGGTTGGCAAAAACCACCCGACTTTGGCCGTCAAGCACCAGCAAGCCCAGCTGCAGATGATCCAGCGCCCAGTCCGACCAAGGCGGGCAGACCCGGCTTTGCAAAGACTGGGTCATGTCACCGACTCCAAAAATGCGCGCACTGTCGATTTGAGCGATGCCACAGATTCCACATCCAGCAAAAACACCAGATAACCCTGGATTTCCAGTGCATCAATGGCAAAGTCAATTTGCAGGCTCAGCACCAGTTCGTCCAAATGGCCCTGCCCGCGTAACACATCGCGCACCGGGCCCATTTCGACCTGCGGCAATGAGCCTTCAAACTTGAGCCGCAGCACGTCGGCAATGCCCGACACCACCGAATTGAGCAGGATGTTGCCGATCTCGGCCATGGCTTCCTGCTCCATCTCACCCAACTGCTCCAACGGCACGTCACCGCCGACCATCAACTGCACCAGCTGCATGCTTTGCTGCACCGGGAACATCAGCACGGCTTCAGTGTTGAGCACGCCTGAAAACTCCTGGCGCACCGCACAGATGCGCTCGGTGCCCTGGGCCGTCAGTTCGTCACTGATGCCTTGTTTGGAGATCATCGCCACGCGCGGCACATTCAGTCGCACGGGTGAACCCGCCAATTGGCTCAAGGCATCAGCGGCCTGCCCGACGCCAACGTTGAAAACCTCGGTCAGGGCATCGAGTTCAATATCGGTCAAGTTCATGAGGCGGCCAGAAAGTGGTAAATGGCCTCGCGAATCGCTGGTTCGGTGGCCGGCTTTTTCACAAAGGTGACTTTGAGTTCGGCAGCGCGTTCACGGCTGGCTTCCTGGATGTTGGCCGTCAGCATGGCGATACGCGCTGTGGTGTTAAAGGCGCGAATCTGCTCCACTGCCTCAAAACCGTTGATGCCGGGCATGTTGACGTCCATGGTGATGAAATCTGGCGGGCTGGCACGCACCATGGCTACTGCGACCTCACCGTTGGCAGCTTCCTGGATGACCCAGTCGGGCTGCAATTGCGCTATTTTGGACCGGATCATCATCCGGGACACTTTGCTGTCATCGACAATCAACAGGGTGCGTGACATAGCCACTCGCTTTTCGGTTTTGGTAAGCCGTAAATTATGCCGCCGACCGCTGACGCACACTGACGCACAGGAATTCGCGCCAGATAGCCACCGGGGCGTCTGACCGCCTCCCTACCCGGGGAATGCGCCGGTTTCTTTATGATCAGATGAATGTACACCATCCAAAAAGTTTCCCGTAGCGTATTTATCCCTGTCCGCGGTCTGCAGTACCACGTCCGGGTCTGGGGCGAGCCCCAGCCCGGGCAGCCACCGCTGGTGCTGGTGCACGGCTGGATGGATGTGGCGGCGAGTTTTCAGTTTGTGGTGGATGCCCTGGCGCAAGACCAGTTTGTCATTGCCCCCGACTGGCGCGGCTTTGGGCTGACAGCCTCCGGCGGTGCAGACAGTTTCTGGTACCCCGACTACCTGGCCGATCTGGACGCGCTGCTCGACCACTTTTCACCCGATCGGCCGGTCAACTTGGTGGGCCACAGCATGGGCGGCAACATTGCCATGTTGTACGCTGGGGTGCGCCCCGAGCGCGTGCTGCACTTGATCAATCTGGAAGGCTTTGGCCTGCCCGCCACCCAGCCCGACCAAGCCCCCGAGCGTCTGACACGCTGGCTGAATGAGGTGAAACAGCACAACAGCGGCACGCTGAGCCTGAAAACCTACCCCTCGCTGCAGGCGGTGGCACGCCGCCTGATGAAAAACAACCCCTATGTATCTGAAGAGAAGGCACACTGGCTGGCCAACCACTGGTCTGCCGAGCTGTCACCGGGGCAATGGACGATTCTGGGTGAAGCCTCCCACAAGGTGATCAACCCACAGCTTTACCGGGTGGATGAGGTGCTGGCGATTTTTCGCTGCATCAAAGCGCCGGTGCTGATGATCGAGGCCAGCGACGAGAGCATGACCCAATGGTGGCGCGGCAGCTTTACCCTGGCCGAGCATCGCCAGCGTATGCAGCAGGTGGCGCAACTGGAAGTCGTCACCGTGCCCGACTGCGGCCACATGTTGCACCATGACCAGCCCGAGGCGCTGGCCGGGTTGATCGCGCGGTTTATCGCCCAGGTTGCGGGGACGTGAGAAAATCCCTCCTTTGCCGAATCAACCACTTAGAAGAACAGGACCCCTCCCATGGAAGCAGAACGCATCAACGCTATTGGCAACCTCCTCGCTGATCTGAGCGCGCGTACCCTCGATTTACGGGGGTATCTTTGACTTCGATGCCAAATTTGAACGTCTGAGAACCGTTAACGCCAGCCTGGAAGACCCCTCCGTCTGGAACGACCCCAAACGCGCCCAGGAACTGGGCCGGGAAAAAAAACTGCTCGACGGCGTGGTGGTCACCCTGACCGACCTGCAGCGCGACCTCTCTGACAACACCGAGTTGTTCGAGATGAGCCGCGACGAGGGCGACGAGGCCGGCCTGATCACCATCGAAGAAGACGCCGCTCGGCTGGAACAGATCGTGAAGGATCTGGAATTCCGCCGCATGTTCAACAACCCGGCCGACCCGCTGAACTGTTTTGTGGATATTCAGTCCGGCGCCGGTGGCACCGAAGCCTGCGACTGGGCCAGCATGCTGCTGCGCCAGTACCTGCGCTATTGCGAGCGCAAAGGCTTCAAGACCGAGATCGAAGACGAAACCGCCGGTGACACCGCGGGCATCAAGGGCGCGTCGTTCAAGGTTGAGGGCGAATACGCCTTTGGCCTGCTGAGGACTGAGACCGGCGTGCACCGCCTGGTGCGCAAGTCGCCATTTGACTCCTCAGGCGGGCGCCACACCAGTTTCGCCAGCGTGTTTGTCTACCCTGAGATTGACGACTCGATTGAGATCGACATCAACCCCAGCGACGTGCGGGTCGACACCTTTCGCGCCAGCGGTGCCGGTGGCCAGCACATCAACAAGACCGACTCGGCGGTGCGCCTGACCCACTTGCCCACCGGCATCGTGGTGCAGTGCCAAGACGGCCGCAGCCAGCACGGCAACCGCGACGTAGCCTGGAAGCGACTGCGTTCGCGCCTGTACGACTTTGAGTTGCGCAAGCAGCAGGAAGCGCAGCAAAAGCTCGAAGACACCAAGACCGATGTGGGCTGGGGCCACCAGATCCGCAGTTATGTGCTGGACAACAGCCGCATCAAGGACTTGCGCACCAATTACGAGACCTCGGCCACGCAAAAAGTGCTCGACGGTGATCTGGATGCCTTTATTGAAGCCTCCCTGAAGCAGGGCGTGTGATGCCGGTCACTATGATAAATGAAGCTACTCACGCTTTATCCATAAGGGCTGGAGCCGTTTCAGGCTTGATTTTTGACATGGACGGCACGATGATCGACTCGATGCCCAGCCACGCACAGAGCTGGATTGCTTTTGTGCAGCAGCATGGCATCGACATCGACGTAGCTGACCTGATGCGCCGCACCACCGGGCGCACCGGCGCCGAGTGCATGTGCGAGCTGTTCCAGCGTGACCTCTCTTTTGAGGAAGCCTGGGGCTTTATTGCCATCAAGGAGCAGATGTACCGCGACCTGTTTGCCCCGGTGTTTGCCGAGGTGGCAGGCTTCAAACAATTTGCCGCGCAGACGCTGCAGCGCGGCCTGAAATTTGGCGTCGGCACCGCCGGTGACTGCCACAACATTGCCTTTGCTCTTGCGCACCTGCAACTGGCCGTGCCACCCCACGCCATCGTCGGTGGTGACGAAGGCTTGCCCGGCAAACCTGAGCCAGCTATATTTTTAGAAGCAGCTAGCCGAATGGCTATAAGGGCTGAAGACTGTATTGTCTTTGAAGACGCACCGCTGGGCATTGAAGCCGCGCGCCGCGCCGGCATGCGGGCGGTGGCGATCTGCA
>Ga0209181_10005169_pt1 | contig 18908 bp, 21 predicted proteins | sample MAT05_FD_187208 | JGI IMG/M metagenome (GOLD analysis project Ga0209181, IMG submission 187208) | Freshwater microbial communities from Lake Fryxell liftoff mats and glacier meltwater in Antarctica - MAT-05 (SPAdes) (version 2) | ecosystem: Environmental > Aquatic > Freshwater > Ice > Liftoff...
TCCCGCGCATGTGGCTGGTGAACAAGAAGGGGATGGTCGTGGATACGAACGGGCGGCAGGATCTTGAGGGCAAGGTCGAGAAGCTGCTCGCGGAGTAGCCGGGTGGATGACGGATGACGAATGACGGATGACGAATGACGGATGACGAATGACGAATGACGGATGACGAATGACGAATGACGAATGACGAATGACGAATGACGGATGACGAATGACGGATGACGAATGACGGATGACGGATGACGGATGACGGATGACGGATGACGGATGACGGATGACGGATGACGAATGCTGAATGACGAACTCTGGAGCATTAACCGCGTGCGCGATTTTCGTCATTCGTCATTCGTCATTCCCCAGTCGTCATTCGTCATTCGTCATTCCCCAGTCGCCCTCCCCATGATTGTGAAATTCGCCTTCCTCACAGTCTTCGCGCTCTTGTCCGTCGCTGAGCCGCTCCGCTCCGCGCCGCCGGTGCCGGTACCGGTACCGGTACCGGTGCTTTCCGCGGAGGAAATCGTGCGGCAAATGGACACGCTTTTCGACGAGGACGAGAACGGCGAGGTCGTCGTCTCGCCCGGGCGTTTCGCTGCGATCCTGAAGCGCAAGATGGGGCGCTTCGACGCGCTCGCGACCGACTTTCGCCAACGCTTCCCGGAGCATCCGTTGCGGTGGAGGGTCTTGCTGCTCGACGCCCTGCACATGCCCATCCGTGCCGGGGCCGGTCTGCCGGTTCCTGCTGATAAGTCCGCCCGCGCGATGTTCGAGGCAGTCCTCGCAGCGCAGGATGCTCCAGTGGATTTGAAATCCGAGGCCGGTGCCCAGCGGCTCATGCTCGCTGCGGAGGAGGTCGGCGGCAAATCGCTGACGCTCGACCAATGGGAAAAGTGGCTCGCAGCGCAACTGCGGGATTTTCCCGAGGGCACGGACACCGCGGCGCTGGAGGAGCTTCACATGGGGCTGGTCGAAGAGTTTTCCCCGGCGCGCCTCGACCCGCTGCTGGCGCAACTCGCGATGCACAAGGAGCCGGCGATCGCCGACATGGCGAGGGAAAAGCAGGCGGCGCAGAAGGCGAGGGCGGAACTGAAGAGCAAGCCGCTCGATTTGAAATTCAAGGCGCTCAATGGCGCGGAGGTGGACATGGCGAAGCTGCGCGGGAAGGTCGTGCTCGTGGACTTCTGGGCGACCTGGTGCGGCCCGTGCATGGCCGCCTTGCCGAAGGTCACGGCAGCCTACGCAAAGTTGCACGCGCAGGGATTCGAGATCATCGGCATTTCGCTCGATGAGGACGATGCAGCACTCAAGCGCGTGCTTGGATCGAAGAAGATGACGTGGCCGCAATTCTTCGACGGTAGCGGATGGGAAAGCGAAATCGCCCGCCGCTTCGGCGTGACGGCCATTCCCAGCATGTGGCTGCTGGACCGCGAAGGCATGATCGTGGACACCGATGCCGGCACGGATCTCGAGGCGAAAGTCGAGCGCCTGCTCCGTCATCAAAGCGCCCCTCCTTGCGCCTGCCGCGATATGCACAACGTTGCTTTGGACTCGAATTAAATCACGCCCCTCCGGGCGGGAGTCGTGGAGTCTCCCGCGACAAAGAAACTCTAGTTCCCTGGCGGCTTCGTCCCCGCCAACGGCAATTGAAAACAGGCGGCCTCCTGCGAATTCCGGACGTAGAGCCGGTCACCGACGAGCACCGGGTGGTTCCACGTCTTGCCTTCGATCGCCTGGAACGACGCGACTTCGGTGTGCGCGCTGGGATCCGCCCGCACGAGCACGACGCGGCCGTCTTCAGCCGCGATGAGGAGCAGGCCGGAATTTTCCAGCAGCAACACCTGGCCTTTGCCGTAGCGACCGCCTTTCCACTTCCGGTCGCCGGTTTTGAGATCGATGCAGGTGAAGATCCCGCCGTCGATCCCGTAGGCGTGGCCTTGATAGGTGACGATATCCGTGAAGTCCGGCTTCAGATTGCGCGATGTCCACAATTCCTCCGCGGCGAGTTTCCCGTCGGTCTTGGTGATGCGAATGGCCCGCGTGCCGGCGCCCATGCCGGTCGGGAGCAGGATGGTGTCGCCGACCACGCCGGGTTGGAGGCAGCGGTAGTTGTCGAACTTCCACGCGTAGTTCAGCCGTTCCTTGCCGGTGGCGGGGTCGAGGAAAAGCAGGCCCTCATTCGTCAGCATGAGCACGAGTTCCTCGCCGGCGATGGTGTTCAGTTGCGGTGAGCCGTAGGAATCTTTCCCATCGGCGGCCGACCAGCGGAGTTCTCCCGAAGCGGCGTCAAAACCGAGCAGCCCCTTGTCTCCCGGACCACCTGCGTGAACGATGGCAGTTGCATGCGTGACCAAGGGCGACGCGGCGAATCCCCACATGGGAAGTTCGCGACCTGCGATCGTTTTCAGATTCTGCTTCCACACGACGGCGCCCGTCACGGGATTCAGTCGCAGAAATTCGCCCGTGGCAAACGTCACGAATAGTCCGCCATCTGCCAAAGTCGGCGTCGCTCTCGGGCCCGGACCGCCGAGCGGGTCTTCGAGCCGCGCTTCGATTTCCTGCTTCCAGATTTCGCGACCGTCGTCCGCATCGTAGCAGACCACCGTCTCATTCGGCCCACGCTGCTCCTGCGTGAAGAGCAGCCTGCCCGCGACCGCGAACGACGACCATCCCGGGCCGACGGGAATTTTCCAAAGCTGCTTCGGCGGCTGCGCGGCCCAGTCCGCCGAGATTTGCGGACCCATCGAGCGCGCCGCGCGATCCGCGCCACGGAACGCCGGCCATTCGGGATTCGCGAGCGCCGCGGTGAGATTGCCGGGGTCCATGCTCTTCGCGGGAGCGGCAGCGTCCGGCTTGCGGGCGGCGAGCATGAGGGCCTCGGAAGATTTTTTCCACCGCCAGCGCAGGTCGAACGTGTAGTCGCCCGTCATGCCCTCATTGCGGAGCAGGAGTGAAAAAGCGAAGGCGGCGAATGCGAGCAGCAACGCGACGCCGGTTCGCACCGCAGGGCGGTGGCTGCGAAGCCATGCGACGCCGAGTGCGAAAGCGATCATCCCCATTGGCACGGTGATGTTCACCATGCCCGGCCCGCGCATCGTCGGATCCGCCAGCGCGAAGATGATCGCCAGCGCTCCGGGCAATCCGAGGAAGCCCAAGAGCCGTTCCTTCCACGTCGCGCGACTGGTCGTCAGCCACCAGATCAACATCAGCAGGCAGCACAACATCGGGCCGAACACGGCGATCATCCAATACACCGAAAGCCCGCCTTCCAGATAGGCCGGGCCGTAGCGCGCGATGATCATGATCGCGGCCAGCAGCAATGCCGGCCAGATGCGCAGAATGTGAAATTTCGCTGTGCCAGCGAAGACTTCGCCCGGCGCGGTGTGAGGTGATGCGTCGTTCATCTGCGAATGGGATGTGGAGTGGGCGTCAAAGCGAGGCGCGAAGCGTTTTCAGAAGGTCACATCATCCGCGCCCTCTCATCTGGAGTTCCTGCGTTGTGAGGCGGCAGTGCCCGCGTTTCCTTTACGAACTCGCAGGCAGCGTGAGGGCGCTGGGATTCCAGAAGTCGATGATCTCGAGTGCCTGGAAGCGGAAGGCGATGAGCAGGGAATCGTTCAGCGGGATGCCGAGCTTTTGCGCGATCGACTGGAGTGACTCCGCGCCGTTGGTCGCCGAGGCGAAGCGGGCCTCGACGTCGTTCAGCTTCAGACGCTGCACGAGATCGTAGCCGCGACGCGTGTAGGCGGGCGAGCCGTTCGGGTCCGGCCGCTGCGAATGCGAGAGTTGCTCGTAGCGGACGTGCCGGAGCGCCCCGAGGGTCCAGTTGTCGGCGTCGTCGCCGCTGGCCGGGAAGTCGGTGACGAAGGGAGGAAAATTTGGAGTCTCCTCAAACTCAAAGCTGATTCGCCCTGCGACGTAGAGGTGGCTGAACAGCCGCTGGCCGTGCTCCCGGGTGATTTGCACGACATCGTCGTGCGGGAATCCGTTGCGCTCGCTAAGGAAAAGAAAAATCGGGCAGCCGGTGATCTGCTGATTGATCTCCGCCTCGATGATGAGGCCGAGATTTGTCGCGGAAAGGATGACCGGGCTGCCGCCGCAGTAGAGGTGGAAATTCCGCGTGGTGGCGAAGAGAAAACGGCCGCCACTCATCCACAGTTCGGCGGGCTGCCGGCCGAGTTGAAAGCGCAGGACTCCAGTGAGCCGGTCTCCCTGCGCCATCTGTAATGCCTGCCGCAGCGAGATGACGCCCGTGTGCCCGCTGAAGACGATCCCGCCACTGCGGCCCGGCAGCATGCGGCGGGTCTCGGCCTTGCCGCCAAGAATGCCACTGATGGCTTCCACGAGCGTCTCGACTGCGACGGGCTTGGAAAGAACGCGCGCGATGTTCGGGAATTTCCCGTTGTAATCACCGCTGTGCGCGGGGTCCGCGAGAAGGAGCACTGGCGTGCGCGCAGAGAATGGGTCGGCGCCGAGCCGCGCGAGAATCGCGACCGCGTCCACATCCGGCAGGCCGTCGTTCAGCAGCACGAGGTCCGGGCTGGCAGTATTCAGCCGCTCGAACACATCGCTCCCGCGGGGCGCGGCGAAGACGTCACAACCGGGGAAATGCCGTGCAAAAACATTTTCCGTGAGGTCGGCAGCCGTCTGCGATTCATCGATGACGAGGATTTTTTGAGCCATTCTATGTGCGGGACTTTGTAGTCGGGGTGCGGAAACTGCCGACCCGGTGCGATGAAGTCAACCTGCCAGTCCGACGGGGAAGGGGACTGCAAGACTGACGGGTGTTCCAATGGCGGATGGATCCGGACCCGGCGGAGACGGAACCAGCGGGATGCCTGGAGTAAAGGAGCGATGGAGCCGGACAACAGATCGGTTCACCTCGCTCGTGTGACATCCATCACTCCGCTGCTCGGGTCATTGTGTGTGACGATCATTGAGAACACACTCGTCCCGTGGCAGAGAGGCGCTAATCGGGATTCCCGAACGACCGCAGCGCCCGAAATTTGGCGTGGGCCGCGCCGGAGTCGAGCGCGTCTCGCGAAATGGCGAGGCCGGTTGCGAGGTCCGGCGCGAGGCCCGCGACAACCACTGCGGCGGCGGAATTCAAAAGGACCATATCGCGTTTCGGACCGCGCTCGCTGCCGTCGAGGATGCTGAGGAGGATGCGGGCATTCTCGGCGCGGTCGCCGCCGCGCAGGGCTTCATGCGGGCAGCGTGCGAGTCCCAGTTCCTCGGGCGCCACGGTGAAGGATGACACGCTCCCGGTTTCGACCGCGCAGACTTTGCTGGGGCCGGTGAGGGTCAGTTCATCCGTGCCGTCGCCGTGGACGGTCCACGCCCGCCGGCGGCCCAGGATGCGCAGCGCCTCCGCGTATTTCGGCAGCACCCCGGCGCTGAAGACGCCGACGAACTGGTGGTCCGGACGCGCGGGATTCAGCAGCGGACCGAGGAGATTAAAAATGGTCGGGATGCCCTGCTCGGCGAGGGCCTTTCGCACGGGCGCGATGGCTTTGAACGCGGGATGCCAGTTGGGCGCGAAGACGAATGCGATGCCATTTTCCTCGAGACACTGGCGGAGTTGCGCGGGCGGGAGATCGAGTTTCACGCCGAGTTCCTCGAGCACGTCGGCGGCGCCGGTCTTGGAGGTGATGGAGCGGTTCCCGTGCTTCACCACGCAAGCTCCAGCGGCTGCGGCGACGAACATCACCGCGGTCGAGACGTTGAAGAATCCCTGCTTGTCGCCACCGGTTCCGCAGACATCGAGCGTCGGTCCCGGCAGCCGGGCGGCGTCGAGCGCTGGCGGCACCGCGTGGGTGAGGAGCGCCTGTGCAAACGCCGCGATTTCCGCCGCGGTCTCACCCTTGTTCCGCAGCGCCTTGAGGAACTCCATCTTGGCGTTGGCGGATACATCCGGCGAAATCAACGCCGTGACGGCCTCGCGCACTTGCGCGGGTTCGACGTTATTGCCGGCTTGCAGGCTCGTGGTGAGCGATTCCATGCGACGCATCTACCTGCCGGGCGTTCGTGCCGCAAGACGCGCGCCTTGCACTGTAAAGCAACCCATTGCCCGCGAATCCGCCCTACGCCAGAGCGGCGATCGAAGAGGCGGTGAGAAGTGGGAGCAGCGCGTAGCGGGAATCGCGACGCGGCTTCGGCTCGCGCGGTTGCTGTTGCTGCTGCTGCCGTTGCTGCTGCGGACGCGGCTCGGCGGCAGTCTGCGGTTCGTCGAGCGCAGCCGTTTCCGCGGCGATGTCGTGCCGCGTGTCATCGGCGGGTTCCGAGTGACCGCCGTCCTTCCGGCCCGGCGGCAGCTCAAGGCAGCCGTTCTGGAATTCGACGACGTAGCCGATCTGGATCAAGTAGTGGAGATCGGAAGCGAGCGCGTTGATTTTCGCGGTCGCCTGCTGCTGTGCGTCCTCCGGTGCATCGGCGGGCAAGACGCCGAGCAGCCGCGCGGCGAGTTGCGGACGTTTGATTCCTGGATGCTCGCCCAGTGTCGTGAGGATCGCGGCGATGCCGTCGGAAAACGCCTGCTCTGCCGGATGACGCTGCGGACGAATCGCGGATGCGTAGAGGATCTTCCGCTTCCACTTGAAGAGGTGCAGTCCTGCTTCGTTGAAGTAGGGACGCAGCGCATTCACCATTTGCACAGGCACCTCGCGCTCGCGCTCGACGGCATCGCGAACCGTATAGCCGATGCTGCGATCGAGCAGCGATCCGGCGATGGCGGCACCGACTTCGAGGGAATTGCCGCTCTTCACCAGCGCCGGCAAATGGGTCGCACGGAAATGCTGCTCCGCCTCCGCCTCGCTCTTGAACACCAGCGGCTCTTCGCCCTCCGCGACCTTCGTCTTGTAAACCGTGGCGGTGCTGACCTGCTGTTTCCATTGCTCGACCGCCGCCGGGTCGCTGACGATATCGACATTCCGCTGGAACTCGGGAAACGACATCCGCCGGGCGTAGCGCTCTTCGTAGAGCTTCCGCATCGCGACCTGGTAGCCGTGATGATTTGGCGGACCGAGCAGTGCGCCGCTGAGACGTTCGCGCGCGACGCTGGTGTAGTTCCCTTTCGGTGCTTCGCCCTGGATGACTTCCGAAATGTAGAACCGTTCCAGATTCGACCGGAAGGAACCGCGCTCCACCGCGGAACGATCGAATGACAGCGGTCCGTCGCCGATCTGGCAGATCACCGCCGCGGGATCGAGCGCCGTCACCCGCACGCGGAAACGTTCGAACTTATCGAGGAACATATTCGCGACGCGGAAAACGCCGCACGCGCGCGCGCTGCTCTTGATCTGCTTTGCGATGCCTGTGGCTGCCGCAGGCTCGGGGAGGATCTCCACCCTGACCAGCGGCGTCCGCGGCGCCTCAGGTTGCGGAGCGCGCGGCGCACGGAAATCCCTCTCGTCCTGCTGGCCGCGAGGTCCGCCCGGTTTTCCGGATCGGCCGCCGGGTCCAGGACCGCGACCACCGCGCTGATCACGGTCATCGCGACGCGGGCCTCGCCCGCGATCGCCCTGCGGCGGACGTGGTCCGCGGCTCGGGGCGCCCCTGCCGGGTCCACGGCGGTCATCGCGTTCGCGGCGCGGTTCCTCGCCGGCGAAATCCGCATAGCGGTTCGTCGCGGGCGCTTCCTTCATCCACGCAGGAAGGAATTTCAAATCGAGTTCCACGGGCAAATCGCTCATCTTCACCGATGCTTACGCGGTCTTCCGGGAAATGGCAACCGTGCTGGTGCATCGTGGCGCGATCCTGCCCGCGAAAACTTTTTCCCACTTTCGTTGTTGCCAACGTTGGGAGCGAACCATAAAGCAACCCCCCGTTTCGAAAACCAACCACCTACGCCATGTCAGAAAAATCCATCTCCGAGAAGGTCAAAGATATCATCGTCGAACAACTCGGCGTGAATCCTGAGCAAGTCACGGAAGCCGCTTCATTCATTGAGGATCTCGGAGCCGACTCGCTCGATACCGTCGAACTCGTCATGGCCTTCGAGGAGGAGTTCAATGTGGAAGTCCCGGATGAAGATGCCGAGAAACTCCAGACCGTCGGAGACGTGGTGAAATACATCGAGGAGAAGACCTCGAAGTAGGCGCGTTCGCGCACCGCTTTCCAAATTCAACACCAGGAGACCCAGCTTTACGGCTGGGTTTCTTTTTTGTCCTTATGCCAGCGGCGTCCGCATTGGCGCTCGCAGTGCCGTGCGGTTCCACGCATTTCGCCGCAACTCTCCGCGACCGTCAGTGTTTCTCGGGCTGTATGAAAACATTCACACTCACTCTGGGCATCGCGACCGCGGCGCTCCTCACCATCCCCTCACTCAGCCTCGGCGAAGACAAGCCCGCCGGCGAACGCGGCAGACGCCCTGGCGGCGCGGGCGGTCCCGGCGGTCGCGTCGGCCCCGAGGAACGACTCAAACACATGACCGAGACGCTCGGCCTCTCGGCGGAGCAGCAGGAAAAGGTCAAGGCCATCCAGGAAAAGAACGCACCCAAGATGAAGGAAATCTTCGCCAAGGGTCGCGAGAACATCACTGATGAAGACAAGGCGAAGATGCGCGAGCTCTTCAAGTCACAGATGGAAGAAATCTCCGCTGTGCTCACGCCCGAGCAGAAGGAAAAAATGAAGGCCGAGATGGCCAAGCGTGGCGCTGAAGGCAGGCCCGGTGGCCCGCGCGGCGAACGCAAACCTGGCGGGCGCGGCGCGAAGCCGGAGGCCAAGCCGGAAGCCAAGTAGCCGGTTTCAACGATCGATCAAAGGGCGGGGGGCAGATGCCTTCCGCCCTTTTCCTTTGTCCGGCAAACTCGCGGAGCGAAACTCTTGCGGGAAACGCGTGCTCCATTTACAAGCCACTCTCCGCTTTCCACACGATGAACATCCACGAATACCAAGCCCGCGAACTCTTCGGAAAATTCGGCGTCGCGACCCAGCCGGGGCGCGTCGCCAGCACAGCCGAGGAGGCGGAGAAAATCACCACAGAACTCGGCACAAAACAGGTCATCGTGAAGGCTCAGATCCACGCCGGCGGACGCGGCAAAGGGACGTTCACCAATGGCTTCAAGGGCGGCGTTCACCTGGCGGGTTCTCCGGCTGAAGCACGCGGTTTCGCAGAGAAGATGCTCGGCCAGACACTCGTCACCCATCAGACAGGCCCGGATGGAAAACTCGTCGGCAAAGTCTTCGTCGGCGAAGCCGTGGACATTTCGAAGGAATTGTATTTCGCGATTCTCCAGGATCGCGCGACGAGCGGCTACACGATCATCGCCAGCACCGAAGGCGGAGTGAACATCGAGGAAGTCGCAGAGCACACGCCGGAGAAAATCACGCGCGAACACATTCATCCGACGCTTGGCTTTCAGTCGTATCAGGGCCGCAAGCTCGCCGTTGCGCTCGGCCTCCGAGGGCCGCTCATGAATCAGGCGGTGAAGCTTTTCACGAACCTCTTCAAACTTTTCCTCAGCGCCGACTGTTCGATGGTGGAGATCAACCCGCTCGTCATCACAAAGGACGGACGGCTCATGGCGCTCGATGCGAAGTTCAACTTCGACGACAACGCGCTCTTCCGGCACCCCGAGATCGTCGCGATGCGCGACAAGTCCGAGGAAGACCCGCGCGAGGTCGCCGCGAGCGAATTCAATCTCAACTACATCGGGCTCGACGGAAACATCGCCTGCCTCGTGAATGGCGCCGGCCTCGCGATGGCGACGATGGACATCATCCAGCACTACGGCGGCAAGCCCGCGAACTTCCTCGACGTCGGCGGCGGCGCTTCGAAAGAGCAGGTCACTGCGGCATTCAAGATCATCCTCAGCGACGCCGCGGTGAAGGGCATCCTCGTGAACATCTTCGGCGGCATCATGGACTGCGACGTGATCGCCAACGGCATCGTCGCCGCAGCGAAGGAAGTGAGCATCAAGATCCCGCTCGTCGTCCGCCTTGAAGGCAACAACGTCGCCGCCGGAAAGAAGACGCTCGCCACCAGCGGCCTCGCGCTGCTGGGCGCCGACACGCTCGATGACGCGGCGCAGAAGATTGTCGCGGCGGTGAAAGGTGTGTAAACTCCGGCCATGAGCACGATCATTCTTGAGGAATTTCAAAAGCTCAGCACCGCCGGGCAGGTGCAACCGTCGAAGATCTGTGGGATTTGATTTTTGCAAAGGACGACGGCCCGCATCTCACCGATGCGCACCGCACCATCCTCGACCGCGAGCACGCGGAGATCACGCACTCGTCGGGCGAAGGCATCACCTTCGCGGAACTGAAAACAAAAATCCTGAGCGTGAGCCGGTGAGTGGAACTCATCATCCGCAGGCGCGCAGCCTGCGCGATTCAGGAAATCTTCGCCCGCTACGAGGGCGAGCAACCGGGCCTTGGCTTCGAATTTCTGAGCTGCATCGAGGCGGCCACGTCCGCTATCGCCCGCAGCGCCGAGGCGTGTCCGATATTCTATCTCGAATTCCGCAGACGCCGGCTCAGGCGTTTCCCGTATCTGCTCTACTATCGCCTGTTCGATTCGTTCGTCGCGCTTGCTGTGGCGTTCCATGCGAATCGCGACCCGCGCGACCTTTACGCGCTGCCCGAAGACGGCGGAGCATGAGTGTGAGCTTGCAACCATGACCACACCGCAACACATCGCAGACCCCGCGCTTGCGTCGGACAGTTTCGGTGCGTGCGAACTGCGCACGGACGGCCCGGCTTGGAAAGCTGCAGAGGCGGAGGGCCACGACATGACCGTGATTGCATCACTCCTCCGCATGCCGCTGGAGGATCGATTCAGGACACATCGCGCTGCGCTCGCGACGGTGAACATGCTGCGCGGCGCAAAACTGGAGCATGCCTGAACTGGATGCGATTCTTTCACGACTCGTCAGTGCAGGCGTGGAATGCGTGCTCATCGGCGGCTACGCGGCGATCACGCACGGGGCTTCCTACGTCACGCAGGACGTGGATGTCTGCGCGCCGCTGGACTTCGAAAATCTCCAGCGCATCGCGAAAGCTTTGGAAGGAACGAACCCCAGGCATCGGGATCATGTCCGCGAGATTCCCTTCGAGTTGGAGCGGCATCGGGGCGGCCTCAAGAATCTCTACCTGATGACCGACCTCGGCCCCGTCGATTTTCTCGGAACCATTCCCGGAATCGGGGACTATGCGTATGCAAAATCCCACAGCCTCAATGCACGCCTCGAATCAGGAAGTATTCTGGTGCTCGATCGTCCCACGCTGATCCGCGCAAAAGAACACGCCGGGCGTCCGAGGGACCTTCTTGTTGTCGGCCAGTTACGCGCCATCGAGGAGGCGCTTTCAAAAGACAAGCCATTGCCATGAAGATCACCGAGATCGCCTTTTCCTGCTACCCCGTCACCGACATCGCAAGGGCCCGTGCCTTCTATGAAGGCGTGCTCGGGCTGAAGGTGACCATGGATCACGAGATCCCGGGCGGCGCCCATTGGATCGAATACGACATCGGCACCGGGACGCTCGGCCTTGGACGTGCGGAAGGCTGGAAGCCCGGCAGCGACGGATGCACCGTGGGACTCGAGGTGGAGGACTTTGATTCCGCAATCGCCGCGCTGAAGAGCACCGGCACGCCATTTGGCATGGAGCCTTTCGAGACGCCCGTCTGCCACATGGCGATGGTGAAGGACCCCGACGGCAATACGCTCATCAGCCACAAACGAAAACCGGGCCACCATTGATCGCCTTCACGTTCCGATTTTCACCGACGATCATTCTTTCCACGACCACATCAGGCCGGTATCCGGCCCGGCAAAATCCCAAATAAGAAATCTGAAATCCTAAATTCCAAATGGCCATCCTCGTCACTCCACAAACACGCATCCTCGTCCAAGGCATCACCGGCGACTTCGGCTCGCGACACGCGAAGCTCTCGCTCGACTACGGCACGCAGCTCGTCGCCGGCGTCACCCCCGGCAAAGGCGGGCAGGTCTTTGAACACGGCACCCACAAGATTCCGGTCTTCGACACCGTGGCCGAAGCCGCGAAGCAGACCGGCGCGACCGTCAGCGTCATCTTCGTCCCGCCACCATTCGCGGCCGACGCGATCCTCGAGAGCGTGGACGCAGGGCTCGATCTCGCAGTCGCGATCACGGAAGGCATTCCGGTGAACGACATGGTGCGCGCAAAGGCCGCGATGCAGGGCTGCAAGACGCGCCTCATCGGACCCAACTGCCCCGGACTCGTCACACCCGGCACGGGCAAGGATTCGCATGGCGGCTGCCGGATCGGCATCGCGCCCGGCTACATTCACAAACGCGGCAATGTCGGCGTCGTCTCGCGCAGCGGCACGCTCACTTATGAAGCCGTGTGGCAGCTCACCTCGCGCGGCTACGGCCAGAGCACCTGCGTCGGCATCGGCGGCGATCCGGTGAATGGCACCTCCCACCTCGATGTCCTGAAAATGTTCAACGACGACCCCGAGACCGAGGCGATCATCATGATCGGCGAGATCGGCGGCGAAGCCGAGGAGCAGGCCGCCGCCTGGGTGAGGGCGAATTGCAAGAAGCCCGTCGCGGCATTCATCGCCGGAGCGAGCGCGCCTCCCGGACGCCGCATGGGCCACGCAGGCGCGATCGTGAGCGGGGGCAAAGGCACCGCCGCGGCAAAGATCGCCGCAATGAAGGACGCGGGCATCGCCGTCGCCGTGACCCCGAGCGCGATGGCCGACACGCTTCTCAAGCATTGGGGCCGGGCATAAATTCACCTTGCCGCACTCTTCGACAGCCGTATTGATTCCGCACCGATTTCCATCATGAGCAAAATCACACCCGCCGCATACGACTCGAAGATCGAGGGAAACATCATCTTCACGAAGGCGGACGCGGCCATCAACTGGATGCGGAAAAACTCCCTCTGGCCGATGCCGATGGGCCTCGCCTGCTGCGCCATCGAGCTCATGGCCACCGGCGCATCGCGCTACGACATCTCGCGTTTCGGCGCGGAAGTCATGCGCTTCTCCCCGCGGCAGAGCGACGTGATGATCGTCGCCGGCACCGTGACCTACAAGATGGCGCTCGCCGTAAAACGCATCTGGGACCAGATGCCCGAGCCGAAGTGGTGCATCGCCATGGGCGCGTGCGCATCCAGCGGCGGCATGTATCGCAGCTACGCCGTGCTGCAGGGCATCGACCAGCTCATCCCCGTGGACGTTTACATCTCCGGCTGCCCGCCGCGCCCCGAGGCGCTCATCGAGGGCCTGCTGCGCCTCCAGCGGAAGATCGACGGCGAACATTCGCTCCTCGAACAAAAGCCCGAACTCACCGCGGCGCTCAGCTAGCCGACTGGGAAAGTGATTAGTAATTAGTGATTAGTCCGCAGCATTCGCTTTCGGTCTTCTGACTAAAAACTAATCGCTAATCACTTCGCTTCACCTTCACAACTGCTCCACCAACCACCGATGCCCGCCACACTCGAAGTCCCCGCATCCGCCAAAAAGGACGCCGCCGCGCTTGCCGCTAAGTTCACCATCCTCGCGCAAAAGGAATTCCGCGGTGAACTCACGCTTGTCGTCAACCGGGCGCAGTTCCACGACATCGCGGCATTCCTCCGCGACACGCTCGGCTACACGTATCTCATCGACATCAGCAGCGTGGATCACTTCGGCGGGGAACCGCGCTACGAGGTCGTCTATGAACTTCAGAACTTCGAGCGCGCCGACCACCTTCGGCTGAAATACACCGTGAGCGAGGACGACTGCACCGCGCCGACGGTCATCGACCTCTGGGCGACCGCCGACTGGCATGAACGCGAGGTGTTCGACATGATGGGCATCAAGTTCACCGGCCACCCGGATCTGCGCCGCATCCTCATGTGGGAGGGCTATCCATTCCATCCGCTGCGAAAGGACTTCCCGCTGGCCGGCAAGGACAGCGATGCCGCGGGCGTCGCGTTCTCCCGCGCCGCGCCGCTCGCAGGGGGGCCGTTCGTCACCTCGGCATCCGGCGGCGACACGCAGGATCGCGAGCCCCGCTCCCGCGAGATTGAGTGACCAGAGGGCTTTCCGCGATTTCGCTCTGGCGTTGCCTGCTACGTCCCCGCTGGTGGCTCTCCGCCCTGCTGCTCGCCATCTGCGCATGGTTCTGCTGGCGCGAACTCGCCTACCTCGCCGCCGTCAGTGAGGTCAAGCGAAGCGCCACGTGGACCGGCCCCAAGTCCTCCGACATCGTCTGGCGCGTCCGTTTGGGCCTATTCGCTCCCAAAGGGGCATCGGTTCCCGAATTCCGAGGACTCGTTCTCTTTAAGGGGCACGATCTCAAGAGCATCGGCCATTTGCTCCCTCGCCTGCGTCCGACGCACTTGGAAGCCGAGGAATGCATGGCGGGGCACTTGAATGCCCTCAAGGGACTCACCAGCCTGCAAACTATCACCTTCCGCAGTTGCCCCGCTTTGCAAAACGTGGATGGGCTAAAGGGACTCACTGGCCTCCGAATGCTCGACCTATTCAACTGTCGCTCTCTGCAAAGCGTGGACGCTCTCAGCGGTCTCACCGGCTTGGAAACGCTTCAAATCGAAGGCTGCGCCTCCCTGCGAAACGTGGACGTCCTCGCAGGACTCACCGGCCTGCAAAATTTGACCCTTATGAATTGCAGTGCCCTGCAAGACGTAAACGGCGTTCGCAGACTCTCCAGCTTGCGAAATCTCTTCATCGGCCCTTGTGCCACCCTACAACGCATGGATGACCTCGGCGATCTCCCTGCGCTTGAATGGCTCAAGCTGAGTGACTGTCCAAATCTGCAAGAGCTCGACGGCCTTAAGGGCCTCTCCCGCCTGCCAAGACTCGACCTCCGCAATTGCACGGCACTGCAAAATGTGGACGCCCTCAAGAGCCTCACCGGCCTGCGGACGATCGACCTCAGGGGTTGCACAGCCTTGGAAAACGTGGACGGTCTCAAGGGACTTCAAAGCTTGCAGTCGATCCGTCTCGACGGCCGCACCAAACTCTCCCAGTCCACCTTGCGTGAACTTCGTGCGGCCCTGCCGAGGACAGTAATCTTCGTTTCTAAACACCATACAGATCCCGAAAAGGACGACCGTGTTCCGGCTGGGAAGCCGTGAAAGGATGCAGCCTAACGGAAGCAAAAGACCGCGAATGACGAGCTGATTAATCACTTCATCTCGCCGCACCCCCGCGCTGGCGTTTCAGCTCAAGCAGGTCGCGCAGCCGCACCAAATCGGCGCGATCCTGCTCGCGGTAGGTGGCCGTGCTTTCGATAAGTTTTTCGAGACCGAGGAATGGCACCCGCATGTCTTCGATCGTGACCGTCTCCGCTGTGGCGATGGCGTCGTGATTGGAGTGAACGCCAGACGATTGCGTCAGGCCTTCGCCGACTTGGTTTCAATCTCGGCGACGAGCGCAGGGTTCAGCATCCTTGCCTTCGTGCCATCGTCGTAGATGACCCATCCTGAAAGGGTGACTGTCAGCACGTCCGGGTTCTTCACCCGCAGTCTTTCACCCGAATGCAAAACGACGACGAACGGCTGAAACAGAGCCGCGTGAAGCCGGTCGCGCATCATGTCGATGATGCTGAACTTCAGATCGAATTTCATTCCAGGATGCTGGCATGTTTCAGCAGTTGCGCAAGCTCCAGCCAAATTGGCCGGGCGGTGTGCGCCCGGCATTGAATCCCGCGCAAACGCTTGACCCTCCCGCGCGGATCGAAACGCTCGCGCCCGTGCTTACTCCCGCCAACGCAACCGAACTCTGCGACGCGATCCGCGCACATCCGCGCGTGCTCGCAGTCGGCGCGCGGACTAAGCCGCGGCTCTCGCAGTGCGATGAAAGTGTCGCGCTGATTTCCACGCGGCGGCTCAGCGGCATCGTCGAATACGATCCAGGCGAGTTCACCTTCACGGCGCTTGCAGGGACGCCGCTGCGCGAAATCCGCGACGCGCTCGCAGGGCGCGGACAGTATCTGCCATTTGATCCGCCGCTGGTGGAAAGCGACGCGACCATCGGCGGCACGGTCGCCGCGGGACTCAGCGGACCAGGGCGCTTCCGCTACGGCGGTGTCCGCGATTTCATCCTCGCCGTGCGCTTCGCGGATGGCACCGGACAAATGCTGCGCGGCGGCGCGAAGGTGGTGAAGAACGCCGCGGGCTTCGATATTCCAAAGTTCTTCGTCGGCAGCCTCGGGCGGTTCGGTGTTCTCGTGGAACTCACCTTCAAGGTCTTTCCCAATCCACCGGCATGGCTGACTCTGCGCGTGCCGGTCGCGAGCGCGACCGATGCCGCGAATCGGCTCGCCGTCGGCGCTTCGGCGCGATGGGAACTCGACGCCCTCGATTACATTCCCGCTGAAGGCTGTCTGCTCGCGAGACTCGGCGGGCCACGGGAGGCCAATGCGGCCCTTGCTGCGGAGATCGCGAAAACGTGGCCCGGGGCAGCGGTGCTCTCAGAGCAGGACGGCAATGTCGCGTGGTCGGCGGTGCGTGAGTTCACGTGGGCACACACAGGGGGGTTGCTCGCAAAAATTCCCATCACGCTCGCGAAGCTGAACGACTTGCTCTCCGCCGTCGAAAAATCGGCCGACGCACGCACGCATATCAGCGCGGCGGGCAATGTCGCGTTCGTTTCCCTCCCTTCTCCCATCCATGCAGAGGCGCTCGACTCGGAGCTGCGCAGCGTCGGTCTCAGCGGCCTCGTGCTCCGCGGTGACGGCGCTCCGCCACGACTTGGCGCTTTCCACGAAGCGATCATCGGTGGCAATGTCCGCGCCGTGTTCGATCCCGACAATCACTTCGCTCCGCTGTTGTGAGCCGTTTTCCGTATTCCACCCGCAGCCACGCAGGGAGAAGGGCCGTCGTGGCCCGGCTCCTTGGTCAAAGGCGGCACCGTAATCAATCCAGACATTGAAATGATATGAATCCCAAACCCTCGGCAGCAAAACGAACACGGCGAAAAGGCGAGCCCTCCGCGGCCGGCGTCCCGCAGGATCTCCCCGGCTTTTCCATTCCTGCGCCGGAAGCGGCAGTGCCGGTGCTGCGGCCTGTCGGGCACACATGCTTTGATTTTCGCCTCGGAGATTGCCTCGCGGGCATGGCCGCACTCCCGGCGGATTCGGTGGATGTCGTGGTCACCTCGCCGCCTTACAATCTCGACATCGCCTACAAGAGCTACCGCGACGACGCGCCGCGCGAGGCCTACCTCGACTGGTGCGAATGCTGGTGCTCGGAGGTCAGGCGCGTTTTGAAACCGGATGGTTCTTTTTTCCTGAATGTCGGCGCCGCGCCCGCGAATCCTTGGTTCCCGCACGAGATCGCGCTCCGGTTGCGCCGGCTCTTTTCGCTGCAAAACACGCTGCACTGGGTGAAATCGATCACGGTGCAGCCGAAGGGCGGCGAGGAGATTTCGGCCGGTCACTTCAAGCCGTTGCAAGGAGCGCGCTTCCTGAATGACTGCCACGAATACATTTTCCACTTCACGAAGGAAGGCACCGTGAAGCTCGACCGCACCGGCGTCGGCGTGGCCTACGTTTACAAAAGCAACATCGCGCGCTGGGGGCATACGGAAGGGAAGGACAAGCGTTGCCGGGGAAACAACTGGTTCATCCCTTACAAGACGATCATGAGCCGGGACAGCGAACGTCCGCATCCCGCGACATTTCCTGCGCAGCTTGCCGAATGGTGCATCCGCCTGCACGGCCAGCGGGACGGACTCACGGTGCTCGATCCATTCCTCGGCATCGGCCATGCCGCCGAGGGCGCGCGCGTGTGTGGCGTGAGCACGTTCATCGGATTCGAGATTGACGCAGGCTACCTCGGCGAGGCGTGTAAGCGCCTTGGCGTCCCCGTGCCGAAAGCGCGGCGTGCCGATTGAATGCCCAGTTTCATCCTTCGCCGAATCATCTCGCTGGTCTTCGTCCTGCTCTTTGCGGTGACGGTCACCTTCTGCCTGCTCCGCAATGCGCCCGGTGACCCGCTGAATCTCGGCGAGAAGCAGCGGACCAAGGAGGCGATCGCACTCGAGGAAAGGAAGCACAACCTCGACGGCCCCATCTGGTGGCAGTGCATGCGCTACATCGGTCTGGCGAAAAAGAACGCCGATGAAGCCCACGGGCGCCCTGCGCGATTCAGCGGTCTCTTGCAGGGTGATTTCGCGAAGAGCACGAAGATGAAGGACCGCGACGTGTGGGAACTCATCGGTGTGGCACTGCCGACCTCGCTGACCATCGGCGGAATTGCCTTGCTGCTCTCGACGAGCATCGGACTCTGGCTCGGCAGCATCGCGGCCATGCGCAAACACACGTGGCTCGACACCGCGACGATGCTCGGCGCGTTGATGGCGATCTCGGTGCCCACTTTCGTCGTCGGGCCCGCGCTTGCGCTCGTCTTTTCCCTCTGGCTCGGGTGGCTGCCGGTCGGCGGGTGGGGCGGAATCTCCAGTCTCGTCCTGCCATCGGTCACGCTGGCCGGGCCGTTCATCGCCTACATCGCGCGGCTTTCGCGGACGAGCATCCTCGAAGTGCTGAACCAGGACTTTGTCCGTACCGCACACGCCAAGGGTCTCGCCGAGCGGCGCGTTCTCTACAAGCACGTGTTGAAGGTCGCGATTCTGCCAGTCGTGAGTTTCCTCGGACCGCTTGCGGCGAACCTCCTCACCGGTTCCCTCGTGGTCGAGTCCGTCTTCAGCCTGCCGGGAATGGGCGGCTTCTTCGTGAACTCGGTGACCAATCGCGACGTGTTCCTCTGCTGCGGAAGCGTCACCATTTACTGCACCCTGCTCGTGGCCATGAATCTCCTCGTGGACATCGCCTACAAGTGGCTAGACCCCCGCATCCGGCTGGAATGATGAGCGACTGCGAAATGAGAGCCGGGCATTGCCATTTGCAATTTGCGGCACCGTCGCGGTGGAACAGCCGGCGGCAGTTTTCCGTGCGAGATTCGCAGTTCCCGAT
>Ga0209181_10005170_pt1 | contig 18908 bp, 18 predicted proteins | sample MAT05_FD_187208 | JGI IMG/M metagenome (GOLD analysis project Ga0209181, IMG submission 187208) | Freshwater microbial communities from Lake Fryxell liftoff mats and glacier meltwater in Antarctica - MAT-05 (SPAdes) (version 2) | ecosystem: Environmental > Aquatic > Freshwater > Ice > Liftoff...
CGCTGATCGTCCGCCCGCGGATGCTGGTTCTGGACGAACCGGTGTCAGCGCTGGACGTTTCTGTTCGCAGTCAGGTTCTCAATCTGCTGCTCGATCTGCAGGAAGAGCGCCGTTTGGCCTACCTCATGATTGCGCACGACCTTGCCATTCTGCGTCACGTGACGACACGTGTCGTGGTGATGTATCTGGGTCGCGTGGTTGAGTCGGGGCTCACCGAGGAAGTGCTGTTTTCGCCGCAGCATCCTTATACGCGCGCCTTGGTCGCAGCATCGCCCAAGCTCGCGGTGAATAAGCGGGAATCCCCGCCCCTTGTGGACCGGGAGTCGGTGGACGCCGAATCGTCCGGTTGCCAGTTTGCTCCCCGCTGCCCTCTGGCAGCGCGTCAGTGCCATGAGTCCGCGCCCGAACTCGCAGCTGTCGGTGAAGCTACGGATCGGATTCACTTTGCCGCGTGCCACTTCACAGGTCGGCAGGGGATCTGAGGGTTGTACCGGCGTTTTCGCAACCGCGCCGCACGGGTGCCGCAGCCTTCAGTGCATGCGCCCTGCCGCATAGGATGAGATATCAAATGCCCCGTCTGCGGCCTGTTCGTGCGTCAACGGCAGCTTGTGCGCCAACAGCTTGCGACCGGCCATGTGGTCGGCAGGCCGATTGACCGACTCAACGCCGAGCAGCGTTCCGCGGCGGAAGCAGAAAACCGAAAATCTGCCCGTCAATATATCGCCTCGCACAATCGACGTGTCATACCCGGCCGTGATGCCGGCAATCTGCAATCTGTGATCGCCCTGATCGCTCCAAAACCAAGGCGTCTTGTCGAATCGAGCGGCGAATCCGGCCAATCTTGCGGCCACGCAGCGCGCCTGATCCACCGCGTTTTGCACCGACTCCAGGCGCTGTCGGCGTCCATCCACAGACGACGGGAAGTTGGCGCAATCACCAATTGCAGAAATGGCCGGATCCTCGGTGAGCAGGTTTTCATCGACCACGACGCCATTCAGCACGGCCAGACCTGCTGCTGACGCGAGTTCCGTGTTCGGCGTCGCGCCCGCGCCGACAACGATCAGATCCGCCCGCAGCTGGCGACCGTCGCCGGTTTCGACACCGGCGACACGGCCAGCACCGGCAATAATGTTTGTCAAATGCGTCGCGAATGAAAATTGGGTGCCTTGGGCTTGATGCGCGGAGCAGAAGAAGTGCGCCGTCTCTGCAGATACGGCGCGCGCCATCGGCCGGTCGGCGATCTCGATAATATGAACACGCGCGCCGAACTGGCGCGCAATCGCCGCAAATTCCAACCCGATGAACCCGGCGCCCACGACGACGATGTCTTGCACTCCCCGAAGTTGCGCGCGCAGACGGTCGGCATCGGCGAGCGTCCGCAATGACAGTACGCCGTCTTGAGTCTCGCCAGGAACATCCAAAGTGCGCGGGCGCGCGCCGGTCGCCAGCACGAGGTGATCATAGGCAATCTCCAGGCCGGATGCGACGCCGATTTTCTGGTGCGCGCGGTCGATAAACGCTACACGCTCGCCGCAGCGGAGCTCGATGTCCTGAGCGGCAAAATAATCTCTGGGCCGCAGAAGGAGTGCGTCGGCACTAGTCTTGCCGATAAGATAAGTCTTGGAAAGCGGTGGGCGTTGATATGGGTGCGGGGGTTCTTCCCCCACCATCACAATGCGGCCGCCAAACCCCTCATCGCGCAGGGAGGCCGCGACCTGAAACCCGCCTTGGCCGGCGCCGACGATGACGACGGACGGCTGTCCCATCAGATCTGTTGGGCGGGCAGCGTTACCACCAGCCCATCGTGCTCGGAGCCGATCACTAGCTGGCAACTAAGGCGGCTTGTCGCTTTCCGCTCACACACGGTACTGTCCAGCATCGCATCTTCAGCGTCCGTGATCCGCGGAAAGCGGGCGGCAAATGGCTCATCCACGTATACGTGGCATGTCGCGCACATCGCCGCGCCGCCGCATTCGGCGAGGATGCCGCGCACGCGATGGGCAATCGCTCCCTGCATGACATTGTTTCCGGCCTCCACTTCGACCGTTTCCTGCGCCCCATTGGCATGAATGAAGGTGATTTTTGGCATATAAATGAAAACTCTCGTTTGGACAGAAATGCGAGACGGCTCGCATCAAGTTGCCTGCTAACTTTGCACAGTGCGCGGGATCACGGCGGTCGCCTCGATCTCGACTTTGGCATCGTCCTCGATCAATGCAGAAACCTCGATCGCCGACATCGCTGGATAGTGGTGTCCGATCACCTCGCGGTAGGCCACACCGATCGCCTTGTAGGAAGACACGTACTCCCGTTTGCTCGTGACGTACCAGGTCATGCGCACAATATGTTCGGGCCTCGCGCCTGCCTCTGCCAGAACGGCGACGACGTTTTGCAGTGCCTGCCGCACCTGACCGGCAAATTCTTTCGTCCCGAACTTGCATTCGTGGTTCCAGCCGATTTGGCCACCTACAAACACTAAGCGGCCCTCCGTGGCGATTCCGTTGGCGTAGCCTTTCGGCCGCAGCCAGCCTAGGGGTTGCAGTATTTCGGTTCCTGGGTCGTGTTTGCCGCTCATGGGTTCTCTGCCAGTTTTTGAGAGTCGATTTGAAGCCGAATGTCATCCGGAATGCGAATGGCACGTGAAGTTTTTAGCGACATGAAGACAAGCACGACGGCGGCGGTCAGGCGTTTCTCGCTGGCGCACGCGACAAGCACCTCAAGCGAGAGTGAACTTCCGCCCACGCCCGTCACCGCAAGTCGAAAATCGACCACGTCGCCAAACCGACTCGGCCGCGCGAAGTCGCATTCAAAATGAACTGTGGGAACCGCGATGTGGCGCCTTTGGTGTAGCTCGACAAAGCCCGACTTGAGCGTTTCCGCAAACCAGTCTTCAATTACTTCGTTAATCATAATCAGGTATTGCGGATAGAACACGATCCCCGCCGGGTCGCAATGTCCGAAGCGGATCAACTTGGAGCGGACGAATTCGGGCCATCGGGCAGGCGCTGAATGCGCGAGGCTGTGCGCCTCCTGTTCAGCACGGCGACTCATGCGTTCTCACGTAACTTAAAGCGCTGCAGTTTGCCGTTTTCCGTGCGCGGCAGAGATTTCCTGAATTCAATCGCGCGCGGGTATTTGTAGGGCGCGATGGTTTTCTTCACAAAAGCCTGCAGTTCGCTTGCAAGCGCGGTGGATTCGAAGGCACCCGACCGAAGCACCACGAATGCCTTGACTATCTGTCCGCGCTCCACGTCCGGAACTCCCACCACAGCGCACTCGGCAACGTCGGTGTGCATCAGCAACGCGCCCTCAACTTCCGGCCCCGCGATGTTGTATCCGGCGGAAATGATGAGATCGTCGGTGCGTGACTGGTAGACGTAATAGCCATCGTCGTCCACCAGATAGGCGTCCCCGGTCAGATTCCAGCCGTTCTTCACGTAGTTCTGCTGTCGGCTGTCGGCAAGGTAGCGGCAACCTGTAGGGCCCTTGATCGCGAGCTTGCCCACGCTGCCGCCCGGCAATTCCCTACCGGCGTCGTCGACGATGCAGGCGCGGTAGCCAGGGATCGGTTTGCCGGTGGCACCCGGCCGCGCGTGCTCCTCGTCTGCCGAAATAAATATATGGAACATCTCAGTGGCGCCTATGCCGTCGATAATCTCGATCCCGGTGGTTTCTTTCCAAAGCTTGCGAGTGGCAGCGGGCAGAGCTTCGCCGGCCGATACGCATTTGCGTAAGCAGCTAATGTCGGAATCTTCTGCGAGGCTCGCCATCGCCCTGTAAGATGTAGGCGCGGTGAAGCAGATGCTGGCACGGAACTCCGCAATCGCCGCGATCAAGGACTCTGGTGAGGCCTTTGCCAGTAGGACGGTCGATGCGCCGATACACATCGGGAAAAGGAGCAGGCCACCGAGACCGAAGGTGAATGCAAGCGGTGGGCTGCCAATAAAAATATCGTCACTATTCGCACGCAGGATGGAAATTGGCCAGCATTTGCATGCCGCCATAACGTCGCGGTGAAAATGCATGGTGCCCTTGGGTTTGCCTGTGGTGCCCGAGGTAAAAGCGATCATGCAGGTGTCGTCGGCGGCAGTCTCCACGTTGTTGAACGTCGTTGGCATGCCTGCCATTCGCGTTTCGAGCACACTTGCCTGGCCGTCTCCAAAGTGCAGCGTCTGTCGCAAAGTGGGACATTCGGGAAGTGCAAGAGTGAGCTCTTCCGCAAGCGCGGCCTCGCATAGTGCGAGCCCAACATGCGCCAAATTTACGGTCTCGGTCAGTTCCTTGGCACGCAACAGCGGCATCGTTGCGACCGCAATTCCCCCCGCCTTGATCACCGCGAACCAGCAAGCGGCCATCATCGGGCTGTTGGCACCGCGAAGCAGCACGCGGTTGCCCGGAACAAAGCCCAATTCGCCAACCAGCAAGTTGGCGATCTGATTCGCCCGCGCCAGAAGGTCGGCATAAGTCCAGCGTATCCCCGGCGCGAGTATGCAGGGGCGCTCGCCGAATCCAGCATTGACCGCATTGTCGAGGAGCTCGGTGGCGCAATTCAGGCGCTCGGGGAAATGCAAATCCGGCAATTCGAATATGAATTCCGGCCACTGGTCCTGTGGCGGCAGATTGTCGAAGGCAAAGGTATCCACATGCGCGGTGTACTTGGGTATTGACGGCATCTATATTCCTTTCTCTGAATGTTCCCGCACGGCCTTCAGTAAGTCGCGCGCGATAATCAACTGCTGGACCTCGGTAGCACCCTCGTAAATTCTGAGCGCGCGGATTTCGCGATACAGGCATTCGACGGTATTTCCCGATACCACGCCCAGTCCGCCCCACATTTGCACCGCCGCGTCGATGACTTTCTGTGCGGTCTCGGTTGCTGTCATCTTCGCCATTGCGGCCTCTCGCGTGACGCCGCGCCCGCCGTCGCGCTGCCACGCCGCGCGGTATGTGAGCAGTGCGGCCGCGTCTATACCGGTCGCCATGTCCGCGAGCTTGGACTGAGTGATCTGGAACTCGCCCAAGGTTTGATTGAACATCTTGCGCGTCGTCGCGCGCAGAAGCGCCGCATCCAGCGCGCGGCGGGCGAATCCCAGAGCTGCAGCGGCGACGGAAGTGCGAAACACGTCGAGGGTTTGCATGGCGATCTTAAAGCCATGCCCCGCCGCGCCGACCAGCGCGGATCGCGGCAGACGGCAGTTTTCAAAGCGCAAGGTCGCGAGTGGGTGCGGCGCAATGACGTGGATGCGCTCGGCAATGCTGAATCCCGGAGTCTCCGCGTCAACAATGAAGGCCGAGATCCCGCGCGAGCCGGGCGCTTCGCCAGTACGAGCGAACACAACGTAAAAGTCGGCGATGCCGCCGTTCGAGATCCAAGTCTTGCTGCCGTTCAATACAAACCCGTCACCATCGCGGGCGGCGCCGCAAGAGAGCGCCGCGACGTCAGAACCAGCGTCGGGCTCGGACAGTGCGAACGCGGCGATGGCATTTCCGCTTGCGACCCTTGGTAAGTACGCGCGCTTTTGCTCGCTGCTTCCGTGCAGGCAGATTGCGCCCGAGCCCAAGCCTTGCATTGCAAATGCAAAATCTGCGAGGCCTGAGTGGCGCGCCAGTGTTTCGCGGATCAGGCAAATAGCGCGCGTATCGATTGCGTCGGCGAGTCCGCCGTACGCCGTGCCGCCGATGGCATGCCGCAGCCAGCCCGCGTTGCCCAGCCGGCGCACCCATTCCCTGCACAAGCTGTCCACGTCGTGTGTCTGGTGGGCGATATCCTGTGACGCTGCCCACCCCTCGAGTTCCCTCGCTAGGATTCGGTGCCGCTCTTCAAAAAACGGCCACAGCAAATGCTCTTGGTGATTCATGCCTTGCACTCAGTTACCTTCAAATTGGGGCTTCTGCTTGGCGGCGAACGCGTTAAATGCGCGCGCGAAATCCTGGGTTGCCATGCAAACTGCCTGCGCTTGGGCTTCAGCTTCGATTGCCTGATCGATGCCCATGGCCCATTCCTGATGCAGCATTGTCTTGGTCATGGCATGCGCAAAAGTGGGTCCGCTGGCAAGCTCGGCGGCGAGTTTCGTGGACTCGTCCAACACGGCGTCCGGCGTGCAGATGCGGTTGAAAAATCCGCATTGCAAAGCTTCATCGCCGCCCATCGAGCGTCCGGTAAACAGCAACTCGGAAGCTCGACCATGCCCGATGATGCGTGGCAGGATGGCGCAGGCACCCATGTCGCATCCCGCGAGTCCGACCCGGGAGAATAGGAAGGCGATCTTGCTGCGCTGGGTCCCCAGTCGCATATCAGATGCCATGGCGATGATTGCGCCGGCCCCGGCGCAGACGCCGTCCACAGCGGCGACCAGCGGCTGGGGACAGGCCCGCATGGCCTTGACCAGATCGCCGGTCATGCGCGTAAACGCGAGCAGTTCCGGCATCGCCATTCTGGTCAGCGGGCCGATGATTTCGTGCACGTCACCGCCGGAGCAAAAGTTTCCGCCAGCACCCTGAATGATCACGCATTTGACATCAATGGAGTAATGCAGCATACGAAACAGGTCGCGCAGTTCCGCATAGGCTGCAAAGGTAAGCGGGTTTTTGCGTTCCGGACGGTTGAGGGTGATGGTCGCCACCGCGCCCGACACGTCCCATTGGAAATGCCGCGCGGAATAGTCCGCCGCCTTGTAACGCGCTCCTTCGCCAAGTCCCGTCGCAGCGTTATCGCTCATTTTGAGCCCCCCTTGTCTTCGCTCACGGTGAGTTCCATCTGCAGCATGTGCGCCTTTAGCTGAGCGAGCAGCAGGTAGCACTGTTCCTGCTCGGTCGGTGCGAGGCCCGCAAACAATTCAATGACCCACTGTTCGTGGGCACGGGCCATCTTGGCGAAAAGCTTCTTTCCGCTTGGCGTGAGCTTGACGGTATTGTTACGGCGGTCGTTGAGATCGCTTTCCCTAGTGACCAGACCCTCGTTTCGAAGCTGCTCAGTGATTCCGGTAACGTTGCCGCCGGTTACCATCAACCGATTCGAAAGTTCACGCATGTTGAGCCCGGCCGGGTTGCGCTCGAGCTGGGCCATAAGGTCGAAACGGGGCAGAGTGGTATCGAATTCGACGCGAAGCCGACTGCGGATCTGCGCTTCCACCGTGTTGGTGCACGTGAGCAATCGCAGCCACAGGCGCAGCGCTTGGTGATCTTTCTGGTTGACGCGGGTTTCCTGGTCAATGCTGTCCGGTGCAGCGTTCGACTGGAGATTGTCAATCATCATCACGTTACCTCCCCTCCGGAAATTGATAGTGCCTGGCCATTCATCGCCGCGCTCCCAGGTAGACAAAGCCAAAGAACGGCGTTGGCAACTTCTTCCGGACGCACCAACCGCCTCTGCGGGTTGCTGCTGGCAAGCCCCGCGCGGACCTCGTTTTCCCCGCGTCCGGTTTTTGCGACAATATTGGCGACCGTGTCGTTCACCATGTCCGTATCCGTATACCCCGGACATACTGCGTTCACCGTGATGTTTTCGGTAGCGACCTCCAGCGCCACGGCTCGCGTCAAGCCGATCACCCCGTGTTTCGCCGCGCAGTACGCGGCCACGTAGCGGTAACCGACGAGTCCAGCGGTGCTCGCGATATTGATGATGCGTCCTGATTTGCGCTGGCGCATGCCCGGGAGCACGGACTGCATGCAAAGAAAGGTGCCGGTGAGATTGACTTCCAGCATTTGTCGCCACAGATCGAGATTGGTCTTCGCAATCGGCGCGCTCGCCGCCTGCCCAGCGTTGTTAACCAGAATGTCCACGCCACCGAAGCCACGTTTGGCCGCCGCAAAGGCACCCTCAATCGAGTCCGCATCACCGAGATCGGCCAAAATGTCTTGCACTTTCGCACTTGGAACTTCTTCGCGCAGGTGTCTGACCTGGTCGCGCAACGTGGCGGCGGTGCGTCCCAGCAGCGTCACGTTTGCGCCTTTGCGCACCAAGGCGAGCGCTATCGATGCGCCGATTCCGCGGCCTCCGCCTGTCACGACGGCGTGCTGTCCAGAAAGGGGCTCGCTCATGATGGCACCTTGGCATTGTCGGCGGCTCGGGCGAGATTTCGTTCTAGCTGATCCTTGCCGGAGAGATATTGCTTAGGCCATGCAATGTCGTGGACACCGATGCGCGCGGCTTCATGGAGGGTCCAGGCGGGGTCTGCGAGGTGCGGCCTGCCAATAGCACACAAGTCGGCACGACCTGCGGCAATAATGCTGTTGACATGGTCCGCCTCGAAAATTGCACCCACAGCCATGGTCGCGATGCCGACTTCATTACGTATGCGGTCGGAAAAAGGCGTTTGATACATCCGGCCATAGGTGGGCTTTGCGTTGCGCGTTGTCTGACCCGAAGATACATCGATCAGATCAACGCCCACCTGCTTGAACAGGCGCGCAATGCCGACAGCGTCATCGGGCGTATTGCCGTCGGGTGCCCAGTCGTGGGCGGAGATGCGCACCGACAACGGCTTTGACGCGGGCCACACGGCGCGGACGGCGCGAAATACTTCCAACGGATAGCGCGCGCGATTTTCGACGGTGCCGCCGTACTCGTCGAGGCGGGCGTTGGTCAGCGGGCACAGGAAACTCGAGAGCAGGTAGCCGTGGGCGCAGTGCAGCTCAAGAAGATCGAAACCGGCTTCATCCGCCCATTGCGCGGCGCGCACAAAGTCGGCGGTGACGCGTTCCATGTCGTCGCGGGTCATCGCGCGCGGCAACTGGTTTTGCGTGCCGTAAGCAATTTTCGACGCGGCGACGAGCGGCCAGTTGCCCTCCGTGAGCGGCTCGTCGGCTGCGTTCCAACCCAGTTGCGTCGAACCTTTGGGGCCGGCATGCCCGAGTTGCAGCGCAACTTTGGCATTACTGTTGCGTTGGATGAAATCAACGATCCGCGCCCAAGCAAGACAATGTTCCTCCTTGTACATGCCCGCGCAGCCCGGGGTAATCCGGGCATCGGCCGAGGGACAGGTCATCTCGGTATATACGAGACCTGCGCCTCCAAGGGCGCGTGCTCCCATGTGTACTAGGTGGAAGTCCCCCGGAGTGCCGTCGTCGGCCGAGTACATCGCCATCGGTGACACGACAACGCGGTTGGGAATGACGAGTTCGCGCAGTTTGAAGGGCGTGAGCATGGGCGGGACGGCGGCCTGCGTGAGACCGCTGCGGGCGGCGATCCACGCCTCAACGCGGGCGACATACGCTTTATCCCGCAAGCGCAGATTTTCGTGCGATATGCGCTGCGAACGCGTGAGCAGGGAATAGACAAATTGCTCGGGTTCCAACGTATCTGCGTAACGGCTGTCGACGGCCTCAAACCACTCCATGGCGTTCCAGGCCGCATTCTGCAGGCGCAGCACATCGAGGTTGCGCGCCTGCTGGTAGCGCACTAGCAGTTCGTCGAGGCGGGCGTGGGTGCGGTCGGCCGCGCCGCCCTGGTCGCGAAACAATCGTGTCAACTCGATCGCGTCCTCGATGGCTAGCTTGGTGCCCGCGCCAATTGCAAAATGCGCGGTATGCACCGCGTCCCCCATCAAGACGACATGACTTCTGCCGTTGTACAGTGACCATTGCTGGCAGGTGATGCGCTGGAAGTTGAGCCACGCCGAGCCTCGCAAGTGACGCGAGTTCGTCATCAGTTTGCTGCCACCGAGGTGCCGGGCAAACAACCGCTCGCAAAAGGCGATGGATTGGTCCTGGTCGAAGCGGTCGATGCCGTGCGCCTTCCATACATGTTCCGGCGTCTCGACGATGAAGGTCGAGGTATTGCCATCGAATTGATAGATGTGGGCTTGGAACCAGCCGTGCTCGGTTTTTTCGAAAAGGAAAGTGAAGGCGTCGTACGTCTTCTCGATCCCGAGCCAGATAAAGCGATTCGGCCGAACCACGATGTCCGGCTTGAAAACGGTTTCGTATTTCTTGCGGATTTTGGACGACACGCCATCGGCAACGACGATCAAGTCTGCATCCGGGAATTCCTCGTCCGACTCAACTTCCCTCTCGAATATCTGCTCGACGCCGAGCTCGGCTACCCGATCCTGCAATATATTGAGCAGCTTCCTGCGTCCGATGCCGACGAAACCGTGGCCGCTGGTGCGGATCACCGTGTCCTTGAAAGACACCTCGATGTCATCCCAGTGATTGAACGCGCCGTTGACCGCGGCCGCAGTTTCCGGGTCCCAGATGCGCATGTTGTCCATGGTTTGGTCGGAAAACACCACGCCCCATCCGAAAGTGTCGTGTGGACGATTACGTTCAATCACGGTGATCTGATGTCCCGGATCCAGTTTTTTCATCAGGATCGCGAAGTACAACCCTGCAGGTCCACCGCCTATACAGACAATCCGCACTTTTCCCTCTCGCATTTACCGCCAACGAATTGGCACGGAAGTAAGTTTAAGCCTAAAATATTGACATATCAATTAAAAATTGCTACTGTTCATGCTTCGGTGGCCGAAACCGGCAGACCGGGAGATCGCGCGGCACCGCATCGGCTGGCGTCGCGATTCCACAGTTTCCTGCCAACTGCCACAACAAAGTGCCGGCGCGGGTTTGGTGGTCATGTGGTGCCACCTAATCGAGAGGAGGGGTACAGAATGGCGAATTTCTTGAATACGGATACGTGGGATGGAAAGCTGTTTGGCGGTCAATGGATACCCGCCACGGCCGGCAAGCTGGAAGTATTGGAGCCGGCTACGGGACATGTACTCACCACGGTAGGCAATGCCGCGGCAGCCGACGTCGTCAAGGCGGCGGCTGATGCGCGCAAGGCGCAGCTTGCTTGGGTCGCCAAACCATACGAGGAACGCGCAGGCATTTTCCGCACGGCCGCGCGGCTTATCGGCGAAAACATGGCGGAGTTGACGGACTGGATAGTTCGCGAAACCGGATCGATCCCGCCGAAAGCACAGGTGGAGCTCAACGCAGCGATCGGGATTCTGCATGAGGCCGCCGCGATGCTTACGCAGCCGCATGGCCTGTTGCTTCCCAGTAATCCCGGAAGGATGAGCATCGGCCGCCGCCTGCCGCACGGCGTGGTTGGCGTGATTTCGCCATTCAACTTTCCTCTCATTCTTTCCATTCGTGCGGTCGCGCCGGCGCTGGCGACCGGCAATACCGTGGTGCTCAAGCCCGACCCGCAGACGCCGATAACCGGGGGCTTCCTGATTGCGAGAATTTTTCAGGAAGCCGGCTTGCCGGAAGGCTGCCTGCATGTGCTCCCCGGCGGCGGGGCGGTTGGCGAGGCCTTGGTCTCGGACCCGAACGTCGCGATGATTTCGTTTACCGGTTCCACTGCGGCCGGTCGCAAGGTCGGTGAACTCGCCGGCAGACACCTGAAAAAAGTCACTCTGGAACTCGGCGGCAAGAATTCGCTGATTGTCCTCGACGATGCGGACATTGATATCGCGGCATCGAATGCCGCCTGGGGCGCATACCTGCATCAGGGGCAGATTTGCATGTCATCTGGCCGCATCCTCGTGCACAAGAATATTGCGGAATCGCTGACGGCGAAACTCGCCGAAAAGGCAAATCATCTCCCGGTTGGCAATCCGGCAACCGGACAGGTTGCGCTGGGTCCGATCATCAGCAAGCGACAGCTTGATCACATCGACGGCATCGTCAAGGACACGGTTGCCGCAGGCGCAAAATTGCGCGCAGGCGGCAGCTACGAAGAGTTATTTTACCGCCCTACTGTGCTCGAGGGAGTCAAACCGGGCATGCGCTCATTTGAAGAAGAAGTATTCGGACCGGTTGCCTCGGTTGTCGTGTTCGACAGCGATGACGAGGCGCTGGCGCTGGCCAACAATACCGCGTATGGGTTGTCCGCCGGCATCATTTCCAAGTCATACGGACGCGCCATGTCGCTTGCCAACAAACTCAATTGCGGCTTGATTCATATTAATGACCAGACGGTTGCCGACGAACCGCATATCCCCTTTGGTGGCCGCGGTGCGTCCGGCAACGGCGGCCGGCACGGCGGGCCGGCGAATTGGGAGGAATTTACCCAGTGGCAGTGGATCACTATCCGCGAAAATGCGCACGCTTATCCGTTCTGATATTTATGCGCATTGAACGCCAATGACGGACAAGCTTGGGGAGGCAACGACGTTGCCGAAAGCACATTTTAAGTGGGACGATCCGCTGTTCCTCGACGACCAACTCACTGACGACGAGCGCCAGGTGCGCGACGTCGCGCATGCCTACTGTCAGGAAAAGCTGATGCCGCGCGTGCTGATGGCGAACCGCCACGAGAAGTTCGACCGCGAGATCATGAACGAAATGGGCGCGCTGGGTTTTCTGGGCTCCACCATCGAGGGCTATGGCTGCGCCGGGGTCAATCACGTGTGCTACGGCCTGATCGCGCGCGAAGTCGAACGCGTCGATTCGGGCTACCGCTCGGCAATGAGCGTGCAATCCTCGCTGGTGATGCATCCGATCCACGCTTATGGCTCCGAGGTGCAGCGCCAGAAGTACCTGCCCAAGCTCGCCTCGGGTGAATGGCTGGGCTGCTTCGGCCTCACCGAACCCAACCACGGCTCGGATCCCGGCAGCTTGGTGACCAGGGCGAAAAAGGTCGCCGAGGGTTACCTTCTGAGCGGCACCAAGACCTGGATCACCAACGCGCCGATCGCGGACCTGTTCGTGGTATGGGCCAAGGACGATGGCGGCGTGATTCGGGGCTTCATCTTGGAAAAAGGTATGAAGGGGCTCAGCGCCCCCAAGATCGAGGGCAAGTTTTCGCTGCGCGCCTCGATTACCGGCGAAATCGTGATGGACAATGTGCTGGTGCCCGAAGCCAATCTGCTGCCCTCGGCCGAGGCCCGAGGCCTTGCCGGCCCGTTTGGCTGCCTTAACAAGGCACGCTACGGCATCGCCTGGGGTGCGCTGGGCGCGGCGGAATTCTGCTGGCACGCGGCGCGCCAGTACGCACTGGACCGCCCGCAATTCGGCCGCCCGCTGGCGGCCACCCAACTGGTTCAGCTAAAGCTCGCCAATATGTTGACTGAGATCACCATCGGCCTGCAGTCGGTGCTGCGGGTCGGACGCCTGATCGACCAAGGCAACTGGGCACCGGAAATGATTTCCATCGTCAAGCGCAATTCCTGCGGCAAGGCGCTGAAGATTGCGCGCGTGGCTCGCGACATCCACGGCGGCAACGGCGTATCCGACGAGTTCCACGTCATCCGCCACATGATGAACCTGGAAGCGGTCAACACCTACGAAGGCACGCACGATATCCACGCGCTGATCCTGGGGCGGGCGCAGACCGGCATCCAGGCTTTTGCATGACTGAATTCACATGTCACCCGAACTCCCCGTGATTTTTCAGTGTGGCTACCGGAGCGTGACCGTCGATGCTGATTAATTCTTCACTGGTTCATGCTTTTCTTTGAGGGGAGACTTGGATGGCAAAGGGCTACTGGATTGCACGGGTTGATGTTTCGGACTCGGAACAGTATATGAAGTACGTGGCGGCAAATTCGGGCCCGCTCAAGAAATTTTCTGCCCATTTCTTGGTACGCGCGGGGCAGTTTGAAGCGCCGGAAGGTGCGAGTCGTTCCCGAAACATCGTTATCGAATTTCCATCCTATCAGGCAGCACTTGATTGTTGGAACTCGCCCGAATATCAGGCGGCGATCAAGTTAAGGCAGCCGGCATCCACTGCGGACCTGGTTATTATCGAAGGCTACGATGGCCCACAACTGCCGTGACGGCAAATCACCGTAATGAGCGTGACAACGTGACGCGCGCTTTGGAACACGCCTTACGTAGGTATTTGCCACGATAGGCTTGAGCCCACTTCCGTAGTTGGTAATGAGGGCCATGGGGCAAAACGGCAATGTGACCGGTGGCATCTCGAATATTTTATTGCCCGTTCCGCTTGACTCGCCTGGAGCATCTGATGACCGTTACTGTCGCCCCTGAATTGGCCTCCGTTCCACGTAGCGAATCCCATGTACCTAGGCCGCTCGGCTTCGGGCGCAAGTTTGGGTATGGCGTTGGAGACCTAGGTTTCGGCCTACTGTTTCTGACGCTAAGTCAGTTCCTGCTGTATTACTACACCGACGTACTCGGGCTGCCGCCAGCAACGGCGGGTTGGGTATTCGGCGCAGCGGTGGTTTGGGATGCTTTAACCGATCCTGTAATGGGCGCGATCGCCAACCGGACGCAGAGCAGGTGGGGTCGTTACCGACCCTATTTGCTTTGGGGTGCAGCACCGCTCGCCATCGTCTGGGCGCTAATGTTTCTGCCCACAGGGCTCAGCGGCGCCACTCTTATTATTTACGCGGTCATTGTTCACTTTCTTTTCCGAACTGTTTACACGGTCGCGTCGATGCCATACATGGCGTTGTCCGCAGCCATGACCGAGGACAGTGGTGAAAGGAGTTCGTTGGCCGCTTTCCGCTTAGTTCTGCAGGCGGCGGCTGGTGTCTTGGTGGCATTCGCCACCTTCCCTCTTGTTAAGGCGCTTGGCGGCGGCCAGACCGGGTTCTTCAACGTGGCCCTGATCTATGGAGCCGGTGCGGCGATATGTATTTTGGTCGCCTTCTTCGCCGCGCGCGAAGTAGTGGGTATTGTGGCGTTAAAAGTACGACCGTCGTTCAAGCAAATGATAGCGATGCTCCGGGGCAATACCTTTTTCTGGCTGGCATGCGGGGTTTTCCTGCTGTTTTCGATCGCCACCGTGTTCTTCAATAAGTCATTGCCCTATTTTATGAAGTATGGCCTGGGCCGCGAGGAGTTGATGGGCCCGGCGCTCGGCATCTATGCAATGTGCATCACCTTCACCATTCCGGTTTGGGCACAAATAACGAAGCGCAGTTCAAAACAGCGTGTCTTCCTTGTTGGAGCCGGAATCGCGCTCATGGCCTATGCCGCGCTATGGCTTGCGCCGCTGGATCATCGGGTATGGTTACCATTGATCGGGCTCCTTGGCGTCGGGAGCGGTGCCATCTTCCTTTCCACTTGGGCAATGATTCCCGACACAGTAGAGTTTGGTGAATGGAAAACCGGAATACGGGCGGAAGGTGCGACATTCGGATTCATCAGTTTCGTGCAAAAGGCTTCGCTTGGAATCTCGGCCGGGCTTTTAGGTGAGGTCCTGTCCGTGATCGGCTATACAGCCAACATGGCGCAGACGCCCGAGACCCTAGCCAGCCTGAAAATTGTAATGCTCGCGGTGCCGGCTTTGTTTGCAAGTCTCGCGGTCGTGACGGTTCTCTTCTATTCACTCGACGCCGACCTGCACGGGCGATTGGTGCGGGCACTCCGGTGGCGGCGAGCGCGAAGAAATGCGTCCGATTCGCAGCCTACCTGCTGAGGCCGGCGAAATCTGGAGAAGCACTCCGGCCGCTATCCAGACCGCCATCTTAAGAAATTCTTCTCTGCCGTAGCGGGCGGATACATCTGCCGTGCGCAAACTTTTACCTTGGCGCGCTCAAAATCCATGCAACATTATCGGGAGAGAATGGTGCATGGATTTTGAGCGCGCCATGTGTAAAAAGGTCTTGTAGTGATCGCAAAATCGAAATCGTTCTTCTTGTTACAGAAGGACGAAACGATTGATACCCATCCTCGCACGAACGCTCATTCTGTCATGCTGTGCGCGCGGCTCACATGTTGCCCAGCCGCTGCGGGCATCTGAGTCATGCACTCCTGTATTCGCCGAGCCTGCATCGAGCAGCAGCGTCGCTTCCACGTTCCTCAACCAATCATCCGCGAGAAAGGTGGCAAAACACTCGATTCGCTAAAGCGCCAGGCCGACTAGTAATATTGAACTATGTGTGGGCTCAATATGGGCTACGGTTGGGCTACGGATGGGCTATAGCCCAAATACAAAGGGCTTACATCACGTAAGCCCTTGATTCTATTGGTGCCCGAAATAGGAGTCGAACCTACGACCTTCGCATTACGAATGCGCTGCTCTACCAACTGAGCTATTCGGGCACAGCTGCACGAGCGATATTTTAGCAGCCAACAGGCGGCGTTTCCATCCCTAGGCATCAGCTCGATACCCGCAAAGAAAGGAAACTGTGCGAAAACGCACAATGTCGCGCCAAATTGCGCCGCTCGGAATCTTCTGGCAACCTCTTATCGGAAGCTGCCGCCCGTGGCCGCACTCGTGAATAACATTCATCTCCTAGGAGGCAACATGCATCAGAAATCCGGCTTTACGCTTATTGAGATCATGATTGTGATTGCCATTGTGGGCATCCTTTCTGCCATCGCCATTCCGGCCTACGGCGACTACGTCAAGCGCGGCAAGATTGTCGAGGCAGTCGCTGGCCTGTCCGAAATGCGCGTCAAGATGGAGCAATATTTTCAGGATAACCGCACCTATGTTGATGCATGCGTGGCCGGAACGGTGGCACCGCTACCGCCAGCCACGACCAACTTTGTATTCAGCTGCCCCACGCTTACCGGGATCGCATATTTGATCTCAGCAGACGGTGTGGCCGCTTCCAACATGACTGGATTTCAGTTCACCGTCGATCATGCCAACGTGCGCACCAGTACTGGCGGCCCGGGTTGGACAGCCGCCGCAAATTGTTGGCTGGCACGAAGGGACGGCAGTTGTTAGCCAGTACTCCATCACGAGGGTTTACCCTGATCGAGTTACTGATTGGCTTAGCCGTGTTCGGCACGCTCATGGCGGTCGCGTTGCCGGCGTTCAATACGTTCATCCAAAACCGCCGAGTGTTAGCGCTTGCCAATAGCTTCAATGTCGCGCTGACGATGGCGCGTACCGAAGCCATCAGACAAAATATCCCCGCGCAATTTGTGCAGCTGGCCATTACCAAGCCGGCGACGGAAGTCTCAATCAATGAGGCGACCGGCGACGCGGACGGCCAAAGCTGGATTGTTCGCACGGCATTTGGAGGAGCGTTCCAATTCGTCGAAGGTCGCGGCGCACGACAAGGCTCGACCCAGCTGGTCAGCGTGACCGGCGGAGCGCCGTTGATCACGTTCAGCCCGCTCGGCGCCACAAATTTAGGGGCGAACGCCACGTTCCAGTTTGCTCCCCTCGGCGCGACTTGCACCGCCGCGGACCCCGTCAGGTGCCTGAACGTGCGCGTCAGCGCCAACGGCCAGTCCCGCTTGTGCGATCCACTGATCCTCGCTGCCCCAGCGGACACTAGATCATGCTAATCAAACCGCTTGATTTAAAACTCTCCGGCGTTAAGGTTGGAACGGTTGGTCAGCGTGGGCCACAAGTCTTTCCGGGCCGCCCAAGTATGCAAGCGAGCAAAGGCGTGTTCCTGCTCGAGGCGCTGATCGCGATTTTAATTTTCTCGCTGGGCTTACTCGGATTAGTGGCCATGTCGGCGGTTGCGATTTCAGCGCAATCGGACGCCCAGTACCGGGCGGAAGCGGCGAAGTTTGCCAACGAAATCTTAAGCGAGATCTGGGTGAACGTCGATCGCACCACCGCGCCAACGGTCGCGACTTCACTCGCCACGTTCGTGCACCAACCCGGAGGCGCCGCCTGTCCATTCGCCGGCGCAGTTTCCGCGAGTCCGCTGGTCACCAGTTGGGAGGCCCGGGTTCTGGCAACGTCGGGGCTTCCAGGTGCGTCGGCGGCAGGACAGCAAATCCTCGTGGATACCACCGCAGGGACAGGCTTTAACAGAGTTACCGTCACCGTTTGTTGGCAGGCGCCGCAAGACCGGGCACCTCGCCGCCACATTGCCATTGGCTACGTGAACTGATCGGGCCATGAACATGCCTATGAACCTGAATATCGCCAAGGCAAACCAGCGTCTAGCACGCAAACAGCGAGGCTTTAGCTTGGTAGAAATGCTAGTCGGTGTGGCAATCGGACTGATTGCCACGGTTGCTATCGTACAGATGATGGTGTCGTCCGAGTCGCGAAAACGCACCACCACGTCCGGCAGTGACGCGCAGATTTCTGGCGTACTCGGTTTATTCAATTTGGAGCGAGACATTCGCAAAGCAGGGCACGGTTTTGGCACGGCGCCGGGCAACATTATGGGATGCAATGTGTCAGCAACGGTGTCAGGTGTGGCGGTCGCGCCCGCGGTGCGATTCTTCCCGGTCGAAATTATCCAGGGTGCCGCCGGGGCGCCGGACCAAATTATTTCGTTCTACGGCAATTCCACATTTCTTACCGCGTCACAGCCCTTTACCAGCTCCACCGCCACCACCAAGACCCTGCAAACGCGAAACGGGTTCCAGCAGGGAGATCTAGTTGTCGTGGCGGGCAATGCGACGGCCGTAATGGCCTCTGCTAACTGCAATCTGGTTCAGATAACCGGAAACGCGGCCGCGGACGGACGTTCGGTCGAGCATTTGACGGGCGCCTATGCCAACTTTTATCCTGGTCCCCCTGCACCGCCGCCGGCATCGCTGTACAACACGGCTGCGGGTACCGGCGCGGCCTATACCTCCGGCACGATGTTTAACTTGGGCAATCAGCCGCTCCGTACCTTGTGGTACATCGATAACAGTCGGACATTGTTCTCACGCGAAACCTTGAGCGGGGCCGCTGGCGTCGAAGTTGCAGAAGGCATCATTGACCTACAAGCCGAGTATGGCGTCGACTCAAACGGCGATGGATTGATCACCGATGGCTCAGGTATGCCTGCGACCCCCAACGAGTGGGTAACGGCGACGCCTGCCGACTGGACCCAGGTACGCGCAATTCGCGTTGCTGTGTTGTCGCGCAGCCGTCAGTTCGAGCGAGATTCGGTGACAACCGTCGCGCCGGGTTGGCAAGGCGGCGCTTTCACCATGGCCAATCTCGATGGCAGCGCGGGCGCCACGGTGCCGCTGACTGCTGCCGATAACTGGCGGAATTATCGTTACCGCGTCTACGAGAAGGTCATTCCGATCCGTAACTTAATTTGGGGCACCGCACCATGATGACCAGCCGC
>Ga0209181_10005171_pt1 | contig 18906 bp, 17 predicted proteins | sample MAT05_FD_187208 | JGI IMG/M metagenome (GOLD analysis project Ga0209181, IMG submission 187208) | Freshwater microbial communities from Lake Fryxell liftoff mats and glacier meltwater in Antarctica - MAT-05 (SPAdes) (version 2) | ecosystem: Environmental > Aquatic > Freshwater > Ice > Liftoff...
CGCGGGCTGACGGCTGACGGCTGACGGCTCACTGCCACGGCTGAGCGCCCCGCCGTTCGGCTGAAAACTCAGCCGCCCAGCACGGCGGGGAGCACGCGCTCCATGTTGTTCTGCACCAGGTCGCGCAGCACTTCCACTTTCTCGACCGGGCCCAGCGCGTTCCAGATGTTCTCGGCTTCGATGTCCTTGCGACCTGCATAGATGCGGCCGACGCGGATGGTCTCGCTGCCGACGATGTCGCCCGTGCTCACGTTCATCAGCTGCACCCGCACCATCATGAAGGCGCCGAGGAAGCCCGTGGACGGCAGCCCGGTGTCGGTGTTTTTGATCTCGGTGGTGTTGTCGAGGTAGTAGCCGATGCCTTCCACCGTGCCGCGGCCGACACTGAAGCCGTCTGACACTGGGAAACGCGCGTCGCCGCGGTTGCGCGTGACGAGCAGGATGTGCGTGAGCCCGTTGCGGTTGATGGCCTCGATGACCCAGCCCGGCAGTTCGGCGCGCGCGGCGCCGTCGGCCACCGTGCGCTGGTCTTCCAGTGGCACCGGCGTGGTGGCGCGGAACATCTGCAACTGCGCATTCGGGTGGCGGGCGTTCATCACCTTCGTGACGGCGCGCAACGCGGACTGGTCGAAGCCGATTTCGCGCGTGGGCAGCGACTCGCGCAGGTTGCGGTCGAGCCGCGTGTCGGTCACAGGCGCCGCAAAAACGAGTTGCAGGCCATCACCGAGCAGGGAAAACACGCCCAGCTTGCGGATGTTCTGAGGCGCGGCGTGCGCTGGCAGGCCGGCCATCGCCAGCAGCGGCAGCAGCGGCAGGGTCAGCAGGGCACGCCGGTTCGGGCCGGCGCCGGAGGGTGTTGAGGCCATGGATTTCGTGCTCCTTGTGCGATGCCGCGCATTCTGCATGCCCGCGCGGCTGCATGCGTGTGCCTGCGACGAACGGCCGCTTGCTGCAGCCAGCCTGCAAGCCGGCGGGGCGGGCTGTCCGATGTCGGTCTCAAAAGTGAATGCCGCGCATCAGTTGCTGCACCGCCACCGCCTCGGCGCTGAGCGGCTGCTTGGCGCTCTTGTCGCCCTTGGATGCCGACGAATCCGGGAACATGCGGAAAGTGGTGTTCATGCCGATCTGCGCCACCCGCGGCATCAGCGCGTGCAGCACCTCGCCGAAAACGCCCAGTCGCGTGGCGATGCGCACCGGCTTGCTGATGCAGGCCTGCGCCACCATGTCGGCGGCCTCTTCCGGGCTCAGCGTGGGCACGTTGTTGTAGATGTTGGTGGGCGCGATCATCGGCGTGCGCACCAGCGGCATGTTGATGGTGGTGAAGCTCACGCCCTGGTCGGCAAACTCGCTGCTCGCGCAGCGCGTCCACGCGTCGAGCGCAGCTTTGCTGGCCACGTAGGCACTGAAGCGCGGTGCGTTCGTCAGCACGCCGATGCTGCTGATGTTGACGACGTGGCCCTTTTTCTTCGCCACCATGCCGGGCAGCAGGCCCATGGTCACGCGCAGGCAGCCGAAGTAGTTCAGCTGCATCGTGCGTTCGAAATCGTGGAAACGGTCGTAGCTGCTCTCGATGGCGCGGCGGATGCTGCGGCCGGCGTTGTTGATGAGGAAGTCGACGCCGCCGTGGTCGGTGATGAGTTGCTGAACAAACCTGTCGCAGTCGGCCATGTCGGCGATGTCCACCGAATACGCCACGAAGCTGTGGCCCCTGGTCTTTGCTTCGGCGCAGGCTTCGTCCAGCTTGTCCTGGTCACGCCCGCAGATGAGGGTGGTGGCGCCGGCTTCGGCGAACTTGTGCGCTGCGGCCAGGCCGATGCCGCTGCTGCCGCCCGTCACCAGCACCACTTTGCCGGAGACATTGCCCTTCAAGCTGCGGTCGATGAAGAGGTCGGGGTCGAGGTGGCGTTCCCAATAGTCCCACAGCACCCAGGCGTAGTCGTGCAGGTTCGGGCACTCGATGCCGCTGCCCTTGAGCACCGCGTCCAGCTCGCGCCGGTCGTAGCGCGTGGGGAAGTTGATGAAGGTGAACATGTCGTCTGGCAGCCCCAGATCCTTCAGCACCGCAGCGCGGATGCGGCGCACCGGGGCCAGCGCCATCATTCCCTTCTTCACGCTCTTGGGCACGAAGCCCAGCAAGGCGGCGTTGACGAAGAGGTTCATCTTGGGCGCATGCGCGGCCTTGCTGAAGATGTCGAGCACGTCCCCCACGCGGTAGCCCTTGGGGTCGACGAGGTGGTAGCACTTGCCGGTGTGGTCGGTCTTGGTGTGGCTGATGTGGTCGATGCAGGCCACCACGAAATCGACCGGCACGATGTTGATGCGTCCACCCTCGATGCCCACGCTGGGCAGCCACGGCGGCAAGATCTGCCGCATGCGCTGGATCAGCTTGAAGAAGTAGTAGGGCCCGTCGATCTTGTCCATCTCGCAGGTCTTGCTGTCGCCCACCACCAGCGCCGGGCGGTACACCGTCCACGGCACCTTGCATTCCTTGCGCACGATCTTCTCGCTCTCGTGCTTGGTCATGAAGTACGGGTGGTCCAGGCCTTCCGCTTCTTCGAACATGTCTTCGCGGAACACACCTTCATACAGGCCCGCGGCCGCAATGCTGCTGACGTGGTGCAGATGCCCCGCATCCACCGCCTTCGCAAATTCCACCAGGTTTCGCGTGCCCTCGATGTTCACCTGCGTCTGGCTTTCGGCGTCGGCGCCCAAGTCATAGACGGCAGCCAGGTGATAGACGGCGTCGATGTGGCCCTTGAGCGCCTTCATCGTGTCAGCCGCCACACCCAGCTTCTTCGCCGTGAGGTCGCCCGTCACCGGCTGCGCACGGGCCTTGCCGGCACCGCTCAAGCCCCAGAACTCGTACAGCGCGGCGAGCTTGCCCTCGCTGCCCGGCCGCACCAGGAAATGCACCTTGGCGCCTTTGCGCGCCAGCAGCGCCCTGACCAGACGTTTGCCGATGAAGCCGGTGGCGCCGGTCACGAAATAATGCATGCAGCTCTCCTGTCGTTGTGGGCCTGGGGCCTTGGGGGCTGGGTCCCCGGGGGTGGCCCGATGGGCGCAAAGCATAGAGCCGTCTCACTAGAACTTTAGGCTGCGCGCCCCAGGGGGGAACCCTATATTCCCGGCACGGCATCACGCCCCAAACGAGAAGGAGCCTCCCATGGTCAAGAAGACGAAATCCGCTGCCAGCAGCACCCCTGACAACGCCAGGCACAGCCAACTGGCCGGTGCCGTGAAAGACTCGGCCCAGCAGATCTGGCTGGCCGGCATGGGTGCCTTCAGCAAGGCCCAGGAAGAGGGCGGCAAGGTCTTCGATGCGCTAGTCAAGGAAGGCATGAGCCTGCAGAAGAAGACGCAGGGCATGGCCGAAGACAAGATCAGCGAAGTCACAGGCAAGATGAGCGCGATGGCCGACACCGTCAGCACCAAGGCCGGCCAGAACTGGGACAAGCTCGAGACCATCTTCGAGGCCCGCACCGCCAAGGCGCTGAACAAGCTGGGCGTGCCGACGGCCAAGGATGTGGACGCGCTGGTGCAGCGCGTGGACGCGCTGGCCGCCGCCGTGGCCAGGCTCGGCCGGGGCAGCGCCAGCAAGGCGACGGCGAAGGCCACGAATGCCACCAACGCCACCAAGTCGGTGAGGACGGCCAAGGCTGCTGCGCCTGCCAAAGCGGCCAGGGCAGCCAAGCCAGCCGCCAAGGCCCCCGTGAAGCGCGCTCGCAAGACGGCGGCGAAGACCGCTTACTGATCGCGCTAGCACCCGACCGTGCCCTTGTCTCCCCCGCGCATAGGCCTGGCCCTGGCCGGGGGCGGGCCGCTGGGCGCCATCTACGAGATTGGGGCGCTGTGCGCGCTGTCTGAGGCGCTGCCCGGCGTCGACTTCACAGGGCTGGATGGTTATGTCGGTGTCTCGGCCGGCAGCTTCATCGCGGCGGGCCTGGCCAACGGCATGTCGCCGCGCCAGCTGTGCACCTCTTTCGTCGAAAACGCCGGCCCGGCCAGCGACCTCATCCGCCCGAGTCTGTTTTTCCGTCCTGCGTTGGGTGAATATGCCCGGCGTCTGGCGGCGGTGCCGGGCCTGCTGCTGCAGGCAGGCTACGGCGTGGCGGTGCAGCGCCGCAGCCTCTTGTCTGCGGCCGAATGTCTGGGCCGCGCTCTGCCCGCGGGCCTCTTCAGCAGTGCGGCCTTGCAACGGCAGCTGGCGCTGGTGTTTTCCGCGCCTGGCCGCACGAACGACTTCAGGCGCTTGAAGCGCAGGCTGGTGCTGGTGGCCACCGACCTCGACAGCGGCGAAGCCGCGCCCTTCGGCCTGCCCGGCTGGGACCACGTGCCCATTTCGCAGGCCGTGGCCGCCAGCGCCGCGCTGCCGGGCCTGTTTCCGCCAGAACCCATCAACGGCCGCTGGTATGCGGACGGCGCGTTGAAGAAGACCTTGCACGCCCGCGTGCTGCTGGACGCTGGCCTCGACCTGATGCTGTGCCTGAACCCGCTGGTGCCCTTCGATGCCAGCGCGGCATCCAATGGCGCACGCCCGCACCGCGTGCTGGGCGGGCAGCAACGTATACCCGCATTGGTCGATGGCGGCCTGCCGGTGGTGCTGAGCCAGACCTTTCGCTCGCTGATTCATTCCCGACTCGAACTGGGCCTGAAGGGCTACGAGGCCAGCCACCCCGGCACGTCGATCCTGCTCTTCGAGCCCGACCATCGCGACCCCGAGATGTTCCTGGCCAACACCTTCGGTTATTCACAGCGCCGCCTCCTGGCCGAGCACGCCTATCAGCACACCCGTGCCGACTTGCGTTCACGCCGCAGCACGCTGCGCACCACGCTGGCCCGGCATGGCCTGGTGCTGGACGAAGCGGTGCTGGACGACGCGCATCGGAAGTTGTTGCACCCGCGCCGGCGCCAGCGGCCCAGGCCGACCACCCGCGCCGGCCTGGCCTTGCAGCGCCTGGACGAGGTGCTGAACGACCTGGAACAGGCGCTGGCGCGGCCAGTGTGAGGAAGTTTCACGACCTGGCCACCTGCGCTGGCAGGCGCGGCGGCCCGGCTTGCGGCACCATCAACGCCCAAGCGCCCGGTAACGGGCAACACCACGCTGCAGCCAGAGCCCCGCCGCCATGAACGCAAGCACGCACCCGCCCACCCGCGCCGCAGAGCTTCCGGCCGACCGCCTGCGCAGCCGCCTGATGGCGGCGTCGCTGACCCGCCTGCTGGACCGCGTGCGAGGTTCGCGCGAGGTGCTGCCCCACCTGACGGCGCTGGAGAAGGGTTTGTTGTCCGACGGCATGGCGGCGTTCGACAAGGTGCAGCCGCACTGGTTGCGCCGCATCGCCTCGCAGTTGGGCAGCCTGCCGCTGCCCGAGGACGACGCGCCGCTGCAAGACCTGCTGCAGCGCGTGATGGACCTGCTGGAGGCACAGCATTCGACGCTGGACAACGTGCCCTTCGACATGGAGCGCACGGTCGTCATCGAAGAAATGAGTCACACCGACTTCATGACCTTGACACGCGCCGAGGCGCCCACGGAGCGCGATGACGGACGCTCGCTCGACGGCTTGCCGTTGCCTCGGTAATTGCCACGCAGACCCGTGCGGCGATGTGCTCGGGGGACCCTTGCGGTGACCCCCCTGCAGCTGATTCAGCCCAGGTAGCGCGCTTCCAGGTGCGCCTTGAAGTGCGCCGCGTTCAGCGGCTCGCCGCTGGCACGCTGCGCCAGCTCGTCGGTGGGCCAGCGGCTGGCCTGGCTCCAGATGTTGTCGTTCAGCCAGCCGAACACCGGGGCCAGGTCGCCCGAGCAGATGCGCGCATCCATGTCAGGCATGGCGCGGCGCATGGTGGCGAACCACTGCGCGGCATACATGGCGCCGAGTGAATAGCAGGGGAAATAGCCGAACATGCCTGCGGGCCAGTGCACGTCCTGCATCGGTCCGTCCTTGAAATTGCCGCGTGTGTCCACGCCCAGCAGTTCCATCATCTTGGCGTCCCACAGGGCCGGCACGTCTTCGGGCTCGATCTCGCCTTCGATGAGCGGGCGCTCGATCTCGTAGCGCAGGATGACGTGTGCCGGGTAGGTGACCTCGTCGGCGTCGACACGGATGAAGCCGGGCTTCACGCGCGTGATCAGGCGGTGCAGGTTCTGCGCCGTGAAGGCCGGTTGTTCACCGAAGGCCTGCGTGACCAGCGGTGCCAGCCGGGCCACGAAACCCGGGTGGCTGCCGAGTTGCATCTCGAAGCTGAGGCTCTGGCTTTCGTGCAGCGCCATGCTGCGCGCCTGCGCCACCGGCTGCCCCAGCAGCGCGCGCGGCAGGTTCTGCTCGTAGCGGCCGTGGCCGGTTTCGTGGATGGTGCCCATCAGGCCGGTGAGGAACTCGTCGTCGCGAAAACGCGTGGTCAGGCGCACGTCTTCAGGCACGCCGCCGCAGAAAGGGTGGGTGCTGACGTCCAGCCGGCCGGCCTCGAAATCAAAGCCCAGCAGGCGCACCACTTGCTCGCACAGCGCGCGCTGGCTGGCCTGCGCGAAGGGGCCCACCGGCAGGTGCACGGGTTCCTGCGCCTGCCGGGCCAGCACCTGCTGGATGAGGCCGGGCAACCACTGCCGCACTTCGCCGAAAACACGGTCGACCTTGGCGCAGGTCATGCCGGGCTCGAAGCGGTCCATCAGCGCGTCGTACTTGCGTGCGCCGGTCTTTTCGGCCAACAGCGCGGCTTCCTGGCGCGCCAGCGCCAGCACGGGTTTCAGGTTGCTGACGAAGCCGGCCCAGTCATTGGCCGGGCGCTGTTCGCGCCAGGCATGTTCGCAGCGCGAGGCGGCCATCTGCTGCTGTTGCACCAAGGCCTCGGGCAGGGCCGTGGCGGCTTGCCACTGGCGTTGCATTTCGCGCAGGTTGGCGCGCTGCAGTTCGTCCAGCGGTTCCTGCTCGGCGCGCTGCAACTCTGTACCCACGGCGGCGTCGGTGCGCATGCGGTGCAGCAGTGCGGCCATCTCGGCCATGGCCGATGCGCGCGCTTCGTTGCCCTTGGGCGGCATGTTCGCCGCATGGTCCCAGCCGGCGATGGACTGCAGATGTTCCAGATGGTGCAGGCGCGTCCAGGTCGAGGCCAGCTGTTCGTAGGCGGGGGTGGCGGTGTTCATGGGTGCGTTGAAGGCGGCATGCGGGAAGGCGCGCATTGTCGCGGCAAGGGCACCTGGCCTGCAGTGCCTACGCCGACAGCGGCCCGGGGAAGACCCACAGCAGCAGCACCGTCATCACGAGATAGCGCGCGAACTTGCCGATGGCCATGTAGCCCACGCAAGGCCAGAACGGCAGCTTCAGCCAGCCGGCCAAGGCGCACAGCGGGTCGCCCACGGCAGGCAGCCAGCTGAACAGACAGGCCTTGGGGCCGAGACGCTCCAGCCAGTTCAGCGCCCTCAGCTGCAGGCGCTTGTGCTTCACTTTTTCATACAGCGTCTCGGCACCGTAGCCCATCCACCAGCTCACGGCCCCGCCCAGCGTGTTGCCGGCCGTGGCCACCAGCACCGCGGGCCAGAAGAGATCGGGGTTGAGCTTGATCAGACCGATGACCGCGAACTCGCTGCCCATGGGCAGCAGCGTGGCCGACAGCGCCGCCACCAAGAACACCGCAAGCAGGCCGTATTCGGGCACCGACAGGGTCTGCAGCAGAGACAACAGCCAAGCTTCCATGAGTGGGCGCATTATCTGCACCGTCTGGGCGCTGGCTATACTCGCGCCTCATTTTTCAGCACCCCCTCTGGCACCATCTCCATGCGCATCGGCTCCATCGAACTGCCGAACACCTTGTTCGTCGCACCGATGGCCGGTGTCACAGACCGCCCCTTCCGCATGCTGTGCCGCAGCCTGGGGGCGGGTTACGCGGTCAGCGAAATGGTCACCAGCAAACGCGAGCTCTGGGGCAGTCTGAAAACTTCTCGCCGCGCCGACCACGAAGGCGAACCAGCGCCGATTGCGGTGCAGATCGCGGGTGTCGATCCCGCCGAGATGGCCGACGCCGCGCGCTACAACATCGACCGTGGTGCGCAGATCATCGACATCAACATGGGCTGCCCGGCCAAGAAGGTGTGCAACAAGTGGGCGGGCTCGGCGCTGATGCAGGACGAGCCGCTGGCCGTGGCCATCGTCGCCGCGGTGGTGGCGGCCTGCGCGCCGCTGAACGTGCCCGTCACTTTGAAGATGCGCACCGGCTGGTGCGAAGCCGAGCGCAACGCCGTGCGGCTGGCGCGCATGGCCGAAAGTGCCGGCGTGGCCATGGTCACCGTACATGGCCGCACGCGCGAGCAAGGCTACAAGGGTGCGGCGGAATACGACACCGTGGCCGCAGTGAAGGCCGCTTTGCGCATTCCGGTGGTGGCCAATGGCGACATCCACAGCCCCGAAAAAGCGCGCGAGGTGCTGCGCGCGACTGGCGCCGATGCGTTGATGGTCGGCCGTGCGGCGCAAGGCCGGCCGTGGATATTCCGCGAGATCGCTCACTTCCTGGCCACGGGCCTGCACCTGCCGCCGCCCGCCACGCACGAGGTACAAGGCTGGCTGACCGAACATCTGCACCAGCACTACGGCCTGTATGGCGAACACATCGGCGTACGCAGCGCGCGCAAGCACATCGGCTGGGCCGTGCGAGCGCTGCCCGGCGGCGAGGCCTTCCGCGCGGAAATGAACCTCATCGATGAAACCACCGCGCAGCTGCGCGCCGTGCAGACTTACTTCGAGGCGCTGGCAGAGGCCCACCCCTTGCTGCCGCAGGTGGACCTTGGGGCAGCCGTTGCGGCCAACGACGAAGGCAGCAGCGAAGTGCATCAAGCACAGAGAAACCCCCTCACGGCGCTCGCCGCATGACGAAAAAAGACATCGACGCCTGCATACGCACGAGCGTGGAGCAGTACCTGAAAGACCTGCGCGGCGCCGAGCCGGATGCACTGCACGAACTGTTCCTGAGCGCGGCTGAAAAGCCGCTGCTCGAAGTGGTGCTGCGCCACGCCGAGGGCAACCAGAGCAAGGCCGCCGAATGGCTGGGCATCAACCGCAACACGCTGCGGCGCAAGCTGCTCGACCACAAACTGCTGAAATGAACGTGGATCGTGCCCACCGGGCTACAGAGGACCGCCACTTGGCTGCAACACCACTGACCGCGCTGATCTCCGTATCCGACAAGACCGGGGTCGTCGATCTGGCCCAGAGCCTGGCTGCACAGGGCGTGCGTCTGCTCTCCACGGGCGGCACCGCGCGCCTGCTGGCCGATGCCGGCCTGGCCGTCACCGAAGTGGCCGAGGTAACCGGCTTCCCAGAGATGCTGGACGGGCGCGTGAAGACGCTGCACCCGCGCATCCACGGCGGCCTGCTGGCGCGGCGCGACCTGCCCGAACACATGGCCGCGCTGGCCGCTCACGGCATCACCACCATCGACCTGCTGGTGGTCAATCTCTACCCCTTCGCGATGGCCACCGCGCGGCCCGACTGCACGCTGGAAGACGCCATCGAGAACATCGACATCGGCGGCCCGGCCATGCTGCGCGCGGCGGCCAAGAACTGGGCCGATGTGGCGGTGCTGATCGACCCCGTGGACTACGCCCGCGTCATCAGCGAACTGGCGGCGGGCGGTGTGCAACGCAGCACCAAGTTCATGCTGGCCAAGAAGGTGTACGCCCACACGGCCGCCTACGACGGCATGATCAGCAACTACCTCAGCGCGCTGCAGGCAGGTGCTGAAGACGACGTGGCCGGCATTCCCGCGCGTGAGCCCTTTCCGGCCACCTACACGCTGCAATTGGCCAAGACGCAGGCCATGCGCTACGGCGAGAACCCGCATCAGGCGGCAGCCTTCTACCGCGATGCGAAGGTGGTGCCCGGCCAGCTGGCAGGCTGGACGCAACTGCAGGGCAAGGAACTCAGCTACAACAACATCGCCGACGCCGACGCCGCGTGGGAATGCGTGAAGACCTTCGACGCGCCCGCGTGCGTCATCGTCAAGCACGCCAATCCTTGCGGTGTGGCGGTAGACAGCACGCTGCTGCAGGCCTATGTCAAGGCCTGGACCACCGACCCCACGTCGGCTTTCGGCGGCATCCTGGCCTTCAACCGCCCGCTCGACGCTGCGACCGCACGGCAGATCGGTGAGCACAAGCAATTCGTCGAGGTGCTCATCGCGCCGGCGATCACGGTCGAGGCGCGCGCACTCTTCGCCGCCAAGCAGAACGTGCGCCTGCTGGAGGTGCCGCTGGGCAGCGAAGGCAATGCGCTGGACTTCAAGCGTGTGGGCGGCGGCATGCTGCTGCAGACGCCCGACACCAAGAACGTGGCGCCAGGGGAGCTGCGTGTCGTCACCAAGAGCGCGCCCACGGCCGCGCAGATGAGCGACCTGCTGTTTGCCTGGAAGGTGGCCAAGTTCGTGAAGAGCAACGCCATCGTCTTCTGCGCCGGCGGTGCCACTCTGGGCGTGGGTGCAGGCCAGATGAGCCGGCTGGACAGCGCGCGCATCGCTCGCGTGAAAGCCAATGCCGCCGGCCTGAGCCTGGCTGGATCAGCCGTGGCCAGCGACGCCTTCTTTCCTTTCCGTGACGGCCTGGACGTGGTGATCGACGAAGGCGCCACCTGCGTCATACAGCCCGGCGGCAGCATGCGCGACGACGAGGTCATTGCCGCGGCTGACGAACGCGGCATCGCGATGGTCTTCACCGGCACGCGGCATTTTCGCCATTGACATGGTGCCCCCAAGCTCGCTGGCGCTCGCTACCCCCGAATGGGCCCGAAGAGGGCCGTGTCCGCCAACGGCCCGGCAGAGCCGGTTCCGTGCCGGGAAGCTTCGGGTTGAGCCAGGCTTCGGCGCATGACACGAGCTGATCTTGCGGGCGGGCTGCTGGCCTTCATTGCCCGCCTGATCACAGGGGCGCAGGGGCACTGGAAGGGCTGCCCGCCGAAGGCCGAGCAGCGCATCTACTTTGCCAACCACCAGAGCCATCTCGACTGGGTGCTGATCTGGGCCGCGCTGCCGCACGAACTGCGCGCCGTCACGCGGCCCATCGCGGCCAAGGACTACTGGACTTCGACGCCGCTGAAGCAGTGGATCACCACCGAGGTCTTCCACGCCGTCTATGTGAACCGCGCGCGCACCGACGATCAAGACCCGCTCGACCCGCTGTTGCAGGCCCTGGGCAATGGCGATTCGCTGGTGATCTTTCCTGAGGGCACCCGTAGCAACAAGAGCGAGCCGCAGGCGTTCAAGAGCGGGCTCTACCACCTGGCGCAGCAGTTCCCGGGCGTGCAATTGATCCCGGCCTGGATAGACAACGTGCAGCGCGTCATGCCCAAGGGCGAAGTGGTGCCGGTGCCCATTCTGTGCACGGTGACCTTCGGCGCGCCGCTGTTGCTGGCCGAGGGCGAAGACAAGCGCGAATTCCTGGCGCGGGCGCGTGCGGCAGTGGTGGCTTTGCGGCCCGTGGGTTCATGAACGCGCACGGGATGCACGCGCGCAGCATGCAAGCGCACAGGATGAGTTCGCGCAGGATGAGTTCGCACAGGTGCACGGCATGACGGCGCTGCGCGACCTGCCTGTCGACCAGCAGGTGGGCCTGCTGTTCGTGGTGCTGTTCGGCCTGCTGGCGCTGGGCTCGGTGGCGGTGATGCTGATGCTGCGCCGCGAAGACGAGGCCAGCGACCGCCGCCTGCGCGTGCTGCGCGACCTGCGTGCGCTGTGGGTGGGTGCGCTGGTGTTCTGGCTGGCGTGGGTGTCCGCGCCGGTGGGCGCGACACTGTTGTTTGCGCTGTTCAGTTTCTTCGCGCTGCGCGAATTCATCACCTTGATGCACACGCGCCGGGCCGACCACCGCAGCCTGCTGCTGGCATTCTTTGCGGTGCTGCCGTTGCAGTACGTGATGGCCGGCGGCCGCTTCTTCGACCTCTTCACGGTGTTCATTCCGGTGTATGTATTTCTGGCCATTCCGGTGGCCAGTGCACTGGCGGGCGACCCGCAGCGCTTTCTGGAGCGCAACGCGAAGATCCAGTGGGGCATCATGGTCTGCGTCTATGGCCTGAGCCATGCGCCGGCGCTGCTGCTGCTGAACTTTCCGGGTTACGAAGGTCGTGGCGCATTCCTGCTGTTTTTCCTGGTGGTGGTGGCGGTGGTGGCGCAGTTGGCGCAAGAGGCCTTCAGCCGCTGGCTGCGGCGCCGGCCGGTGGCGCGGCACATCGACCGTTCCTTCAGCTACCGGGCATGGTTCGCGGGCGCGCTGGCGGCGGGCGCGATGGGGGCGCTGTTGTTTTGGACGACGCCATTCCAGGCCGGGCAGGCGCTGGCGATGGGCTTCATTGCCGGTGGCGCCGGAACCTTGGGCGATCTCGTGATGAAGGCTTTGAAGAAGGACGCGGGGGTGCGGTACTGGGGCAACACGGCCAGCGTGACTGGGGCAGTGGGGCTGCTCGATCGCGTGGCGCCGTTGTGTTTTGCGGCGCCGGTGTTTTTTCATTCGGTGCGGTGGTACTTTGAGCTTTAGGCTTGGATCTGGGGCTTTGGGCGCATTGGGCGCATTGGGCGCATTGGTCGCTTTGGGCTGTGTGGGCTTTGTAGGCTGTTTGGGCGCTGTCGGCGGGCTCTTGGGTTGCGGGCACCGTTGGCCGGGGGTTCGGCCCGGCGGCCGACCTACTTTCTTTGCTGGTGCAAAGAAAGTAGGCAAAGAAAGCACCTGGGGGAAATGCAGCGTGCAGTGGCAGCCGTTGTCATCGATCGCTGCGCTCCGATGGTCATCATGCGGCTTCTCGCGCAGCAGGCGCTCGACATTGTGCTGAATGAGAGCAGGGCGCCGCCAGGTACATCCATCACACGTTACGGAAGGGGCGCTGCGCGCCCGCTTCTAGGACAAAAAGAAGACAGCAACCGGCACCGGCCCACGCCGCGCGAGGGCGGGAAGGTGTGCCGAGCGGCCATGGTGTCTCAGGGGCGGATGTCGAGCGCCTGCTGCGCGAGAAGCCGCATGATGAAACCCGGAGCGCAGCGATCGATGACAGCGGCTGCCACTGCACGCTGCATTTCCCCGGGTGCTTTCTTTGCTTCCTTTCTTTGCACCAGCAAAGAAAGGGAGTCGGCCGCCGGGCCGAAACCCCGGCCAACGTCAATCACCCCACCAACGTCAGTCCACCCAACCAACGTCAGATACCCGGCCAACGTCAATCACCCCATCAACGTTACCCACTTCCGCCCAAAGCAATGAGCACCTTCCTGGAAGCTCAAGCCATCCACGCCTGGTACGCCAGCAGCCACATCCTGCACGGCGTGGACATCACCATCAGACGAGGCGAAACCGTCGGCCTGCTGGGCCGCAACGGCATGGGCAAGAGCACCCTCATCCGCACCCTGCTGGGCCACGTCACCCAACGTGAAGGCCGCATCGTCGTCAACGGCAAGGACTTGAGCCAAGCCCGCCCGCACGAGGTGGCCCGCGCCGGCGTCGCCTACGTGCCCGAAGGCCGCGGCATCTTCCCCAACCTGACCGTGCGAGAAAACCTCGTGATGGCCGCCAAACCGGCAAAGGCGACCCAGCACGCAGCAGCTAACGGCAATAACGAGTGGCCCCTGCAACGCGTGCTCGACACCTTCCCGCGCCTGGCCGAACGCTTCACCCACCTGGGCTCGCAACTCTCCGGCGGCGAACAGCAAATGCTCTCCATCGGCCGCGCACTCATGACCCACCCCGAACTCATCATCCTGGACGAAGCCACCGAGGGCCTGGCGCCCTTGATCGTGGCCGACATCTGGCGTGTCATCAAAGACATCCGCGCCAGCGGCATCGCCACCCTCATCGTCGACCGCGACTACCGCAAGGTGCTGGCCCAGGCCGACCGTGCGCTGGTGCTGCAGAAGGGCCAGGTGGTGCTGCAAGGCAGCGCCGCAGCCCTGCGCGACGACCCCCAACTCGCCGCCTTCCTGGGCGTGTGAATCATCTAAAGGACAAGCCCCCATGACCACCTCCGCATCTGAGCCCAACTACCCCGCACTCAGCCTCTACATCGACGGCCAGTTCATCGCCGCCGAAGGCCGCCAGGAACAGGACGTGCTGAACCCGGCCAACAACCAGGTGATCGGCAAACTGCCCCACGCCACGACGGCAGACCTGCAGCGCGCACTGAACGCCGCGCAGCGCGCTTTTGAAAGCTGGAAGAAGACCAGCCCGCTCGAGCGCAGCAAGATCCTGCGCAAGGTGGCGGAACTGGCGCGTGAACGTGCCCAGGACATCGGCCGCAACATCACGCTCGACCAGGGCAAGCCGCTGGCCGAGGCCGTGGGCGAGGTGATGTTCTGCGCCGAACACGCCGAGTGGCATGCCGAGGAATGCCGGCGCATCTATGGCCGCGTGATTCCGGCGCGGCAAGAGGGCGTGCGCCAGACCGTGCTGCGTGAACCCATCGGCGTGTGTGCGGCGTTCAGCCCCTGGAATTTCCCCTTCAACCAGGCCATTCGCAAGATCACCGCCGCCCTGGGCGCCGGCTGCACCATCGTCATCAAGGGCCCGGAAGATGCGCCGAGCGCGGTGGTGGCCATCGCCCAGCTCTTCCACGACGCCGGCCTGCCGCCGGGCTGCCTGAACGTGGTGTGGGGCGTGCCGCACGAGGTGAGCGATTTCCTCATCAAGAGCCCGATCGTGCGCAAGGTCAGCTTCACCGGTTCAGTGCAGGTCGGCAAGCTCTTGGGCGGGCTGGCCGGCAGCCTGATGAAGCGCTGCACGATGGAACTCGGCGGCCACGCGCCGGTGATCGTCTGTGACGACGCCGATGTCGAAGCCGCCGCCGACAAGCTGGTGCCCTTCAAGTTCCGCAATGCCGGGCAGGTGTGCATCAGCCCCACGCGCTTCTACGTGCAAGAGGGCGCCTACGACAAGTTCGTCGCGCGTTTCCTGGCCAAGGTCGACAAGGTGAAGGTCGGCGACGGCTTGCTGAAAGACACGCGCATGGGTCCGCTGGCGCAGAAGCGGCGTGTGGCAGCCATTGCCGGCTTCATCGACGACGCGCAACAGCGCGGCGCTACCCTTCTGGCCGGTGGACAGGCGTTGGCCGGCGAGGGCAACTTCTTCGCGCCCACGGTGGTGGCCGACCTGCCCGAAGACAGCCGCCTGATGACCGAGGAGCCCTTCGGCCCCATCGCCGGCATCGTGCGTTTCAAGACTGTCGAAGAAGCGCTGCTGCGCGCCAACAGCCTGCCTTTCGGTCTGGCGAGTTATGCCTTCACCGGCGGCACGAAAAACGCGCGCCTCATCAGCGAAGGGCTGGAAGCGGGGATGGTCAGCATCAACCACTTCGGCATGGCGCTGGCGGAAACGCCATTCGGCGGCATCAAGGACAGCGGCTACGGCAGCGAAGGCGGGCTGGAGACTTTCGACGGCTACCTGAACACCAAGTTCGTGACGCAGTTGAACTGAATCCCGAACTCGCGGTGAGCCCGTCGCCGGCAGTCGCGGCGACGGGATTTCGAACGCGAAGCTCGATCGATGGCTCAGCCGCGTCGGCGGCTGACGACCAGCAGCATCGAAGCCAAGCCCGCCAGCATCAGCATGGAAGTGCCGGGTTCGGGCACGACGCTGACGATGAGGCTCGGCAGCCCCTGTGTGCCCGTGCTGTTGCGGCTGATGAAGCGTTTGGCGTTTTGCAGTCCGGTGTCGTCGCCGATGAGCCCAGCGCGGCGGCGACTTCGTGGCCGACCCGAGCGCGAGCCTGTCCGTGGGCCTGGGGCCGGGCACCTTCACCTGGGGCTCGACGCCGCAGCTGATGGCCGACGTGCAGGGCTGGCTGTCGCAACCAGCCAGCAATCACGGCTGGATTGCGCCGCCCACCTCGGTGCCGGCGCCCTGGGCGCCGAAGATCGAGGTGTCCGCGACGGGCGTGAGCTACACGACGGGGCTCTGGGCCTGCACCGCCGCCGCGCTGCCCAGCAGCACGGCGGCCGCTGCCAGCGGCGCCGCGCGTCGGGCCAGCCAGCCCGCGCTGGGGCTGCTGGCGCTGCCGTTCACGGCTGGCGACCCCACTGCTCGCTGTCCTTGCGGCTGCGACGGGCGACGAAGCCCACTGCAGCCAAGCCGGCTAGCAGCAGCGCGTAGGTGCCGGGCTCGGGCACTGCGGTCGTGAAGCTCAGGTTGTCAACCACCACGCCGTTGCCCTTGAACGAGATCGAACGGATGTCGGCCTGCGGGCGCACGATGCCGAGGAACAGGCCTGCATTGAGGCTGCTTGCGGCCGTGTCGACCATCACCGTGTAAGTCTCGATGATCTGGTTGTTCTGGCCGTAGGCCGAGATCACCACCGAAAACGGCAATGGCGACAACGCGAAGTGGTTCACCAGCGCGCCGACGCCGGCCGAGACCAGGCCGTCGTTGAAGGTGAAGCGCAGTTCGCCAACGAAGGCAGTGGCGGCAAACTTGTTGCCAGCGCCCCACAGACCGTTGTCGCCCAGGTCGGCGATGAAGGCGCCGAGCTCCGAGCCCTGGTCGCCAGTGAAGGTGAGGCTGGGCGCAACCAGCACAGGGCCGGTGGTCAGCAGGCCGTCGAAGGCTTCGAAGTCGACGATTTCCGTCGGGCCGGCGATGGCGCCGGGGTCATTGGTCAGCGCGGCGTGGGCCGGCAACAGGGCGGCCAGCGTGATCGCTGCGGTAAAGGCATGGAGTTTCATGATGGTTCCTTGAATGGGTAGGAAGCTGAAGAGGGCTGCCGGGCTCAGGTGCCGATGACGCCGCCGTCGTCCTTGGTGATCACGACCACCGCCGAGCGCGGCTTGACGACCACGCCGCCCTGGGTCGTCGGGCCGTTCACGCCGCTGTCGGGCCAGGTGCTCTTGCTGGTGAAGGCGCCCGGCGCCCAGTCTTCACCGGGGTGCTGGATGCCGACGAACATGGTCTTGCCGTCGGGCGTCGTGTCGACTCCGGTGACCTCGCAGTTGCGCGGGCTGGTCATGAAGCGGCGCACCTGGCGCGTGGCCGGGTCGGCCACCGACATCATGTTGCCGCCGATGTTCACCCAGTCGCCGGTGCCGTCGCCTTGCTGGTCGGTCTGGATCCAGAGGCGGCCGTCCTTGTCGAACCACAGGCCGTCCGGCGCGCCGAGGTCGTCACCGAGGATGTTGCCCTGGTAGCGCGAGGGCGGGGTCAGAGATGTGGCCTTGTCGCCGCACTCCATGAAGATGTCCCAGGCGAAGGTGGTGGCGGTGGGGTCACTGCCGGTCTCGTTCCAGCGCAGGATGTGGCCGTAGCGGTTGTCCACGCGGGGGTTGGTGGCGTCCACGGGCGGGCGCGCGCTGGCGGCCGTGGTGGTGCCGTTGGGGTTGTTCGACGATGCCGGCGTGGTGCCGCGGCGGTTGTTGTTGGTCAGCGTGAGGTAGACCTCGCGCGTGGTGGGGTGCACGGCCACCCACTCCGGGCGGTCCATCATCGTCGCGCCCAGCCGGTCGGCGGCCTGGCGCGCCTTGATCAGCACTTCGGCCTGGTCGGCAAAGCCGTTGGCGGCCGTCAGCCCGCCCTGGCCCCACACCAGCGGCAACCACTGGCCCGTGCCGTCGGCGGCGAACTTCGCCACGTACAGCGTGCCGCTGTCCAGCAGGTTGCGGTTGGCGCCGCGGTTGCTCGGGTTGAACGTCCCGGCGCAAACGAACTTGTACATGTAGTCGTTGCGCTCATCGTCGCCCAGATACACGGCGACGGAGCCGTCGGCGCCGACCACGCTCCACGCGCCTTCGTGCTTGAAGCGGCCGAGCGCGGTGCGCTTGATCGGCTGCGAGTTCGGGTTCCACGGGTCGATCTCGACCACCCAGCCGAAGCGGTTCGGCTCGTTCGGGTTGGTGCGGATGTTGAAGCGCGGGTCCTGCTCATGCCAGCGGTAGCCGAAGCCGTTGGCGCTGATGCCGTAGCGGGTTTCCAGGGTCGTCAGCGGCGCCCCGGCCAGCTGGGCTGCGGGGGCACCGAAGTAGCCGTTGAAGTTTTCTTCGCAGGTCAGGTAGGTGCCCCAGGGCGTGTAGCCGTGGGCGCAGTTGTTCAGCGTGCCCAGCACCTGGGTGCCGCTGGGGTCGGCTGCGGTGCGCAGCAGCGCGTTGCCGGCGGCCGGGCCGCCGATGCGGCAAGGCGTGTTGCCGGTGATGCGGCGGGCCAGCGGGCTGGGGCGCTGCACCTGCATCGCACCGCTGATCTTGCGCAGTTCAACGACGCTGATGCCGTGCGCGGCCTGCTGTGCAGCCACTTCTGCAGCTGTGAGCGGGTGGGTGCCGTAGGCGGCGCTGTTGACGTGCAGGCCCGGGTCGACGTACTCGTGGTTCACGCACAGCAAGCCGCGATCGCTGGACGGCGCGCGCGCGCCCGCCACGGGGAACGGGAAGAAGTGCATGCCGTCGTTGTGCTGGCCGAAGGTGGTCAGCTGCAAGGCTTCGGTCATCGGTTCGGCCGGGTTGTAGTTCGTGGTGGCGCCGGCGATGCCGATGGCATCGCCCCAGGCCGCCAACACCCTGCAGGTGTAGCCCACCGGCACCGTGATGGCATCGACGAAGCCGCCCGGGTTCGACGGCCGGTTCGGGCCGACGCCGGTGAAGGTGATACCACCCCCCCCAGGTGAGGGGCTGGGCGTGTAGGCCAGGGCGTTGGTGCCGAAGCCGCCGAGGCCCGTCAGGACGCCGGCCGCCAGTGTGCCCTTGAGGAAGGTGCGGCGACCGCTGAACTGCTCGATGACATCGCGAATGGATGCATTGCCAGACGGATTGATCGTCTCGTCATTGCTGGGATGGAACACGCTGGACATGGGCTCGACTCCTGTTTGTGGCTGTCGCCTGGGCGGAATTGCACGGGTCGCAAGCCAATCTGCACATGACGCAAGGTTAGGAACAGTTCGTGACGCTTCGGTGAACGTCGGCTCATGGCATCGCTTGTTT
>Ga0209181_10005173_pt1 | contig 18901 bp, 13 predicted proteins | sample MAT05_FD_187208 | JGI IMG/M metagenome (GOLD analysis project Ga0209181, IMG submission 187208) | Freshwater microbial communities from Lake Fryxell liftoff mats and glacier meltwater in Antarctica - MAT-05 (SPAdes) (version 2) | ecosystem: Environmental > Aquatic > Freshwater > Ice > Liftoff...
ACGCCGACGCGGCTGCGCCCTTCGCTCATTCGCGCTCGTGCATACGCGTCGACGGATTCACGGGAGTTGCTCATGCCGCGGACGTACGCGCGTGCGCTGCAAAACTATTCCGGCTCCGTGAGCGACGTGGTGCGCACAGAGCGGTGAGGGCCGCGCGTGGACGCTCACGGTGCGGCCAGAGAATCCAGGCGCGCTCGCGTTCTGGCGGCGCGTGATGTGCGGCGCCGAGGAACGCGTGGAAGTGGGCGCAGATGGTGTGCGGCGGGTGCGGCTGACGGTGGGCGGGTGAGAGACGCCTCCTAGCCCAGCGAGGAGGGCGAACCCGGAGCGCGGACCACGTACTTCACCAGCTCCTCGATCGGCGCCGTGACGGGCCGCTGGTCGAACAGCGCAGAAACTCCTCCGATCCGGCGACGCTCCCGTAAGCTGCGAATGCAACGGGTTGACCCGGTCAGAAACGCCGGCACTCGAGGACCCAGACATGGCTCTCGCACGACTCACGGTTCAACGGTTCACGGCGTTCGAAAACGCGCAGTTCGATTTCGCCGGAGGCGTCAATGCCTTCGTCGGCGTCAACGGCACGGGGAAGTCGCACGTTCTGAAGCTCCTCTACGTGCTGCACGAGACCGCGAGGCAGCACCGGAACCCTCGCGACGCCGGCGGAGCCGAAGCGGTGGAGGTCATCCTCGAGCGCTTGCTCGCGGAGACGTTTCGACCCGATGCGATCGGCCGGCTCGTCCGGCGCACGGGCAAGGGCCAGAAGACCGCGCACGTCGAGGCCTCGTGGCGCGACGAGGGCGGGGAGTCGACCCTTCGCTTCAGTCTCACGCACCGGGGTGGACTCAAGGCTCGTTGGTCTAATCAATCGCCCGCAGAACAACCGGCCGCTTTTCGAATGCCGGTCGATCAGCCGGCCGTCTTCCTTCCGACCCGCGAGGTGCTGTCCTTCTTCCGGGGCTTCGTCGCGCTCTACGATACCTACAAGGTGGACTTCGACCGCACCTATCGCGATATCTGCCAGTTGCTGGCGCTTCCGCCGCTGCGCGGAGCTCGTTTGGCCGACCGGCGCGCGTTGTTGGAGCCGCTCGAGGCGGCACTCGGGGGCACCGTCTCTATTGCGAACGGAGGCTTCTACGTGCGCCTCGCGGACGGAGACATGGAGGCTTCCCTCGTCGCCGAAGGGCTACGAAAGATCGCGATGCTCGTGTATCTCGTGGTCAATGGCTCGCTCGCCGATCGATCGATGTTGCTCTGGGACGAGCCCGAGGCGAGCATCAACCCCGCCCTGGCGTCACTCCTCGCCGAGACGGCGCTCACCCTCGCGAGCCAAGGCATCCAGGTCATCCTCGCCACCCACGACTACGCGTTCGCGTCGGAGCTTTCGCTGCGAGTCGAGCGCGCGTCCGAAGGCGGTGCGGATGACGACGCGCACGCGTTCTTTGGGCTGCAGCGCGCTGGCGACGGGCGCCGCGAGGTCGAGCGCGCGAGGTTCTTCACCAGTCTGCAGACCAATCCGATCCTGGATGCGCTCGCCGCGCTGCACGACCGGGAGCTTGCCCCCGCCGCCGCCGAGGACTGACCGTGGCCACGAATCTCGACGAGCAACACGTTCGCTTGACGTTCTCGAACGCCTGGAGCGCGGTCAAGTGGGATGCTCCGGCTAGCGACCCTCCTCCGCATCCGTACCGTGACGGGATCGAACACCTGAAGGGTGAGCTGGACGGCGCGAGCGAGTCGACGAAGGCGGTCGACGTAGTCGCCGTCTCCCCAGCCGGATGTCTGTACCTGATCGAACTCAAGGACTTCCGGACGGACTACGCCGCTGGGGGAGTGCCGCGCGCGCTTGCCTTTGGCACGCGCTGGAAAGACCTGCCGCTCGAAGTCGCATTGAAGGTGCGGGATACCCTGGCGGGAGTCTGCGGAGTTCTCCAGCGCGATAGCCCGGCGACAATCGCGGAGTGGATCAAACCCGCGCTTGGCAAGCCGGTGCGCGTGGTGGCGCTGATCGCACAGACGAAGCGAGCGTCGGAGACAGCGGCAAAACGCACGATACGGAACGACGAGTTGCTCAAGAACCTGAGGCGAAAGCTCGCGTGGCTGACCGAGAACCGCCGACACGTGCTGATGCTCGATCCGGGCGCGTCGCAGAGCTTCCCGACGGATCTTGATGGGCTCAGCGCGGCCAGCCTCCCGTAGGCGAAGAGTTGAACGAACCCACTCGCCGGCCGCGCCCTCTCGCCCGCGCCGCAAATCCCGCTTGACGCACTCGCGCGCGCTCGACGACGCTCGTCGACGTTGCGGGGAAACAGAATCCTCGCCGGGGAGGCGCGATGGGAGAGACGATTCGCAAGGGCGCGGCGGCTGATGACATCATCGCTGACGGCAAGACGACATTGACGAAGGCGCAGGCGCGCGGTGGCGCGGAACAGTCGACGGCGGAGGCGCGGCTCGGGTCCACGCTGACGCTCGCCGACACGCTCGAAGGACGCATCACGGCGGCGCGCGGCGTGGCAGCCCCCGCGCAGGCTGCGCTCGAGAGCGGCAACCAGGTCGCGGATGACCTGCTCGGTCGCGTCGCGGATGACGTGTGGAACGCCATCGGGCGCCCTGCCGCGGATGGCGGCTACGAGCTGCTCTTCCCCGGTGGCTACGCCGCGTACGCGGAAGGCGATGTGCACGAGCAGCCGGACCGCATGGATCTCCTCGCCGAGCTCTTGCTCGCCAACCTCCACCCGAAGCTCCCCGCCGATCGCGCCGCCGCGTTCGCCGCGGAGATCGCCGCGTCGAGCACCGCGCTGCGTGCGCTGTCCGACACCGCGCGTCCGCTCACCACGCGTCTTGCGCTCGTGAGCAAGATGAAGACGGCAGTCGCGCGCTCGCTCGTCGCCTCGATCGCCGGTCTCAAGCGCCAGTGGAAGGCCGACGGCATGTCCGAGGCCGACATCCACGCGATCATCCCCGACCGTCCGCGCCCGAAGAAGGCCGACCCGGTGACACCGCCCGTAAGTACCTGAAGTCAGGTCCGCCGACCGCGAGAACGCCGATCTACGCATGCGCAGATCGGCGTTTTCGCGTTGGGGAGGCGGTTCCTCGCATGTGGAGACGCGCGTGAGCTGCGCGGGGAGCCGCGTGCTCGCGCGTGTGGGTCGGCTAAGCCGCGCCGGGATCGCGTGGCTCGACGCGCGCGGATGGGCGGAGGTGTGCGGCGAGGAAGGGTCTACGCGCGCGGAGGGGGCCGACGGTGCGCGGGGAGGTGCGCTTCGACGCGCGCTGAGAGGCGAGGGGCGCGCGGCTTAGAGTGCATCGACGTGCGGTGGTGGGCAGCGCCCCGGCGGGGTCCGGGCCGCCGTACCATTCGACGAGTCGCTCCAGGGCCTCACGGCACCTCCCCCTTCAAGATTCGTCACTTCTTTTTGAGCCTCAATCGTGCGCTCCCGCGCAGGGAACCTCCCCCAGCCCCTCGTTCGAGGGGGGCTTTTCCGATGGCGTCGGTGGGAGTCGCGTGCACTCGAATACTGGCGCTGCGAGGCACCCCCAACCCCCTTGGAAAGGGGGCTTTCTGAGGGGATTGCGGGGAGTTCGGGTCACGCGCGGTATACCCACGCCACCGGCCGCGTCCGAAAAACCCCAACCTCTTAAACGACCCAGACAGCCCGCAGTCCTTCGCTCACCGCCTTTGCGATGTGCACCCAGCTACACAATGCCGCTCGACCATCCTCCCCCGAGAGGACTTACTTACAAGAAAACTCCTCCCCCAGCGGGGGAGGCAGGGAGGGGGTGAAAGCCCGCCCCTGCCAAGGGGCAAGTTCGCACAGCGACGGCGTCTCCTCGCGAGATGTGATGAATCTTGAGCCCCCCAACCCTTTGAAAAGGGGGCTTTCGGAACACTACGCGCGCGCCGCAGATGCACCCGGCAGGTGTTCGCGGATCACCGCGACGAAGTAGTCGACGCCGTGGAACTGACGCATCAGACCGAGCTTCTTGCCATCTCGATAGAGCGCAAAGGCAGGCACGCCATAGAGGCCGTGGGCCAGGCCGACGTCGCCGTGGGTGTACACATCGACCGCGACGAAGCGGACCGGAAGGCCGACGAGCTGGGCGCGGATCTGTGGGAGCGCGTGCTTGAAGACGACGCAATTCGGGCAGTTCGGGCCCCACATATAGACGAGTACGAGCGCGTCGCGCACGTCGCGCACCTCGCGGTCGAACGTGGTGGCGTCGACTTCGACGAAGCCGAGCTCGGCGGGCGAGGGCGACGGTGTGGCGTCCATCGCCGTCACTCTCGGGTCGCTGCGCGGCGTTGTCGAGCGGCGCTCGACCGTCGCGCCGAGCTCGAGTGCGGGACGTGCCTAGTCGTCGCTGACGTCTCAGGCTGAGCGCACGCGCTCAGCTCCGTACCGCTCAGCGCAAAGGTGAGCACGTCGCGATCCATGGCACGACGATAGCGGATCGCCGCGCTGCCAGCCGCCCACGCCGTGGAATGTCGACCCGTCTCGCCCGGTTGCACTGCGCGACCAACGTCGTCGCTGCCCTTGCTACGAGGGCCGCGTTCGACTAGGACCGCGCCCGTGATCCAGGTAGAACGGCTGACCAAGCGCTACGGCGACCGAGTGGCGGTTCGCGCGCTCTCGTTCGAGGTGAAGAAGGGCGAGGTCGTCGGCTTCCTCGGGCCGAACGGCGCGGGCAAGAGCACGACGCTGCGCATGCTCACCGGCTTCCTCGAGCCGACCGAGGGCTCGATCCGCATCGCTGGGATCGACGCTCTCGCCGAGCCGCTCGAGGCGCGCCGCAAGATTGGCTACATGCCGGAGGCGGTGCCGCTCTATCCGGAGATGCGCGTCGAGGAGTACCTCGCATATCGCGCACGGCTGAAGGGCGTTCTGCGGCGCGACGTGAAGAAGCGCGTCAATGCGGCGCTCGAGAAGGCGAAGGTCACCGACGTTCGCTCGCGCATCATCGGGCAGCTCTCGAAGGGCTACAAACAGCGCGTCGGGCTCGCCGATGCGCTGGTCGCCGATCCGCCGCTGTTGGTGCTCGACGAGCCGACCGCGGGGCTCGATCCGAACCAGATCCGTCAGGTGCGCGATCTCGTCCGCAGCCTCGCTGGCGAGCACACGGTGCTGCTCTCGACGCACATCCTGCCGGAGGTCGAGGCGGCGTGTGGGCGCGTGCTGATCCTGCACAAAGGTGAGCTCAAGCTCGAGGGCGCGACCTCGTCGATTCGTCTGACGATGGGCGGCCAATCGGCGCTGCTGCTGTCGCTCGTGGGCCGTGGTGATCGCGCCGCGTTCGAGGCCGCCGTGAGTCAGACCGCGGGTGTGCGCCGCGTCGTCGATGCGCACGATCTCGACGGCGGGCTGGTGCGGCTGCGCATCGAAGCGGAAGGTCGGCCGGAGGTCGCCGAGGACGTGTTTCGCGCGGTCGCGGAGGCGGGGCTGGTGTTGCGCGAGCTCAAGTCCGAGGCGATCTCGCTCGAGGATGTGTTCGCGCAGCTGACCACGCAGGACGCAGCCGAAGGCGACGATCCGGCGGCGGTTCCAGCGGACGCTGCGAGCTCGGACGCCGCGAGCGACTCCGCTGACGCAGCGACCGACGCTCCCGAGACCAGCGCCGACGACAGCGACGCAGAGAAAAAGAAGCCCGCGTCTTCCAGCAGCGAGGACGCCTCGTGAGCGCCGCGCTGATCATCGCGAAGCGCGAGATCTTCTCGTTCTTCGTCTCGCCGATCGCCTACGTCGTGATCACCGCGTGGCTGCTGTGGTCGGGCGTCGTGTTCTGGGTGCTGATGAGCTTCGTCGCGGGGCAGGGCGTCGCGCAGGCGGCCTCGCAGAACCCGATCAGCCTGGTCTTCGGCGGCACGACGCTGTTCTACATCCCGCTGCTCGTCTTCGTGCCGATCATGACGATGCGCTTGGTCGCCGAAGAGCGGCGCACCGGCACCATCGAGCTGCTGCTGACGGCGCCGGTGCGTGACGTCGAGGTCGTGCTCGGCAAATACCTCGCGGCGCTCGTCTTCTGGCTCGCCATGTGGGTGCCCACGTTGATGTACGTCTGGCTGATCAGCCGCTACGGCGACGTCGATCTCGGCGCGGTCGGCGCGAGCTATCTCGGCATCTTCGGAATCGGCATCTACTACATGGCCGTCGGCGTGCTGATGAGCGCGCTCTCGCGCAACCAGATCGTCTCCGCGATCCTCACGTTCATCACGCTCGGCGCGTTTTTCATGTTTGGTGTGCTCGAGTTCGTCTTCCAAGACTCCGAGTACAAAGACATCTTCTCCTACGCGTCGATCTGGGGGCACATGGAGGCGTTTTCGAAGGGGCTCGTCGACACGCGCTTCTTGGTGTTCGACGTCACCATCGCGATCGTCGCGCTCTACTTCGCGGTGCGCGCCGTCTCTTCGCGCCGAGGTGCGCAGTGACCGAGACGGACAAGTCGCCGGACAAGCCGACGGAGAAGTCGGCGCCAGCGAAGCACGCTGGGCCATCGCGCACTGGCGCGACGGTGAACACCGTCGTGGTCTCCGCGCTCGTCCTGGTGCTCGCTGGTCTCGCGAATTACCTGGCATTCCGCCACTACAAGCGCTTCGACTGGACGCAGCAGAGCGTCTACTCGCTCTCCGATCGCTCGAAGGTCGTGCTGCGTTCCCTGCGCAGCGACATCGACATCTACCTCTTCATGTCGCGGGGCGAGCCGGCGCGGGCGGATCTCGACGAGCTGCTCGAGCGCTACAAGGCGGAGACGACGCACCTGACGATCCACTCGGTGGATCCGGAGACGCAGCGCACTGAGTTTCAAGTGCTCGCGCAGCGCTTCGGCGTCGGTGGCCTGCAGAACGTCGAGACGGGTGAGCTCTCGTCGGACGTCGACATCGTCGTCGCCGCGGGGCCGAAGCACTGGAAGATCACCCGCGAAGATCTCGTCGAGCTCGATCTGTCGTCGCTCGGCGAGGACGAGGACGGCTCGAACGTCGCCACCAAGGTGAAGAGCGAGCAGGCGCTGACCGGCGCGATCTTGCAGGTGACCTCCGGGCGCGACACGAAGGTCTGCGTCACCAAAGGCCACGGCGAGTGGACGACCGAGGGCCAGAGCGAGCGCTCGCTCGGCGCGCTCAAGCACGAGCTCGAGCGCTCCAACATCGTGCTCGAGGAGTATTCGACGCTCGGTCAGGCGACGATCCCGCGCAGCTGTGATGCGGTGTTCGTCATCGGTCCACAGACGGGCTTTCAAGAGGCTGAGGCCGCGGCGCTCGGCGCGTATCTGCGCGCTGGCGGAAACCTGCTGGTGACGCTCGATCCGCTCGTCGAGCGCGATGCGTTCCGCGCGACTGGCCTCGAGGCGATGCTGCGCGGCTTCGGCGTCGCGGTCGACGAAGACATCGTCATCGAGCGCGACAGCAGCCTGCTCAACGCGGGCGGCAGCGACATCTTCTTCGTCACGACGTACGGCGAACACCCGACGACCAGCGTGCTCAAGCGCCTGCGCGCCACGACCGCGCTGCGTCTCGCGCGCAGCATTCGGCCGCTCGACGCGGGCAGTCGCGCGGTGCCGCTGCTCGAGACGAGCGGCGAGGCGTACGGCGAGACCAGCATCGCGGAGCTCGGCGGCGAGGTAGCGCCAGCGAAGAACGGCGCCGATCGCGGCGGGCCACTTTCGCTGGCGGTCGCCGTCGACACGCGCGCACGTCGCGCGGAGCCAGAGGGCGAGGACGCACCGGCGCCGCAAGAAGCGCGCACCGGCGGGCGGATGATCGTCGTCGGCACGAGCTCGTGGCTCGAGCCCGCGTTCATCGATCGCCCGGAGGTCGCGAACTTCGATCTGTCGAGCGCGTGGACCGGCTGGCTCACGCAGCGCGAGGCACTGATCGCGATAGCGCCAAAGCGCGTGCAGGCGCGCGCGGTGGTGATGGCCGAAGGCGACCTCAGCTCGCTCGCGTTCCGCGTGCTTTTCCTCATGCCGATGGCGGTCCTGCTGCTCGGCATCGCCGTGTGGTGGACGCGTCGGCAGTAGTCGGAGCTGCACGTGGACTTCAAAGCGATCTTCAAGCGCTACCGCACGACCATCACGCTCGGCGCGATCTGCGCCGTCGTGTTCGGCTTCATCTGGCTCTACGAGCGACAGACGCTGAGCACAGGCGAGGTCGCCGAGCGACAGGGACGGCTGCTCGAGCGCTTCGTGCGCGCGCGCTGCGAGAAGATCGAGGTGCAGCGCCACGGCCAGACGCTGACGCTGGTGCGGCAGCGCGCCGACGACGAAGAGAGCGAGCTCGGCGTCTGGAAGATCACCACGCCGGTGACCGCGGAGGCCGACGACGACGCGGTGAGCGCGTTGCTCGGCGCGCTCGAGTGGATGGACGATCGACGCGAGTTTCGCGACGTGAACGCCGCTGATCGCACGCGCATGGGGCTCGATCGACCGCGCTTGCGCGCGTGGCTGACGGTCGCGAACGAGCGCACCATCGTCACGTTCGGCGGCGAAGATGCGCGCAGCGAGGGCGTCTACGCGCAGCTCGCCGATCGCGGCGTCGTGTTCGTCGTTGGCAAGGATGTCTTCGAGGCGCTCGATCACGACGCCTCGCACTTCCGCGACAAGGCGCTGTTCCACGGCGAGACCTCACCGCGCCTCGCCGATCGCGTGACGCTGCGTGTCGCCGGTGGCCCGCTCGCGGATGCGGGCGAGGTGCAGCTGAGCCGCGACGGCGCGCGCTGGTCGCTGAACGCGCCGCTCGTCGGCTTCGCCTCGCGCGATGGCGTCGATGACGTGCTCACCGCGCTCGATGATCTGCGCGCAACGCGCTTCATCGCCGAGCGCGCCGGGGATCTCGCGCGCTATGGGCTCGACGCGCCGGCGATCGAGCTCGTCGCCGAGGCGCCACCGCCCATGGGCCAAGACGGCGGAACGCGGCCAGGCTTTCGGCTGCGCATCGGTCGTGCGTGCGCGGATCACGCGGATGAGGTCTACGCGCTCGCCGACGCGCTCGGCCCGGTCGTCTGCGTGACGGAGATGTCGACGCGCGGCCTCGCGCGCGCTGCGGAGGATCTGCGCGAGAAGCGCGTTTTGATTGCCGAAGACGGCGTGATCGAGAGCCTCACGCTGACGACGCGCGCGACCGCTGGCGTAGGCGAAGCGCGGCTCGCGCTCGAGCACGACGGCGACGATTGGCGTCGCGTCGATGGCGGCGACGGCGGCGGCGCTGTGCTTGCGGATGCTGCGCGTGCGGACGGCGGACGCACAGATGGTGGACGCGCAGACGCTGGGCGGCCGCGCGGGACGAGCGCAGATGCGGACGCCGTCGCGCAGTGGCTCTCGGCGCTGCGCGCGCTCACGCCGAGCGCGTTCGAGCGCATCACCGACGCGAATGGCGGCGACGATGCTGCGCTGCTCGCCCGACACGGACTCGCGCAGCCGCGTGCCACGCTCACCGTCGACCGCGGTGAGGAGCTCGGCACCGAGGTGGTCGCGCTCGGCAACGTCGACATGGACGGCGTCTGGCTGCGTCGCGGGGAAGAGCCCGTCGCGCTGCGCGTCGCAGTGTCGGCGCAGGAGCTGTTCGTCGCTTCCGCGTTCCGCGTGCGACCGCTGCGCGTCATCGAGGAGGACGACGCGACGGCGACCTCGCTGCGCATCGACGAGCCCGCGCGCGAGTTTCCGGTCGAAGAGGTCGCACGCGACGGCCAAGTCTGGCGCGTGAAGCTGCCGGTCGAGCTGCCTGCGGAGCGCGCGCGCGTCGTCGGTCTGCTGCGTGCGTTCGCGACGCTGCGCGCCGATCGCTGGGTGGCGGACCGTGCCGTAGCGTCGCACGGCCTGGCGCAGCCAAAGCACGTCGTGACCGTGCAGTTTGGCGACGCCAACGCCGCAGCAATCGGTGTCCGCACGCTACGTATCGGGAGTGACACGATCGGCGGCGCCTACGCGCAGGTCGACGCCGGCGCGGTGTTCGTCGTGCCAGAGGCGTTCCTGGCGGATCTGCGCGCGCCGCTCGCCGCGCAAGATCTGCTGCTGACGCCGGTCGACGACATCGTCGCGCTGACCGTCGTCCGCGGCACGACACGCCGCTCGCTGCGGCGCGAAGGCACGGCGTGGCGTGATGGCGCGCGAACGCTCGAGGCGGCGGAGGTCGATAGCTTCGTGCGTCCGCTACTCGATGGGCTCGCTAGTTTGCGCGTCGAGCCGACCGCTTACACTGCGACGCTGATCGCCACGCCGCGCGCGCGCATCACCATCGAGCGCAGCGCTGGTGAGCCGCGCAGCATGACGATTCTGGTCGGCGCCGAGAGCACTGGCGACGGTCCGCGCACCGCCGCGATCGCCCGCGACGGGCTCAACCTCGTGTTCCGCGGCGATACCGCGCTGATCGCGCCGCTGCTCGGCGAAGCGCCGCCGCCCGCGCCAGCCGCCGTCGACGAGATCGGCCCAGCGCTGTAGACGAAAGCAACGGTTGTAGTGCGTTTCGCGTGCGTGCTAACGTCGCGCCGCTTCGCCCAAAAGGGGCTGGCATCACGTACGGGGAGAGACATGGATCGAGGCTCTCGGCATCTCTGGATTCGCGCGCTCACTGCGCCGCTGCTCGTTCTCGGCTGTGTTTTCCTCGGCGGAGGGCTGCTCGGCTGCGACGAGGCGAAGCCCGCAGCAGACATCACGGTAGAGCGGCTGCCCGACGTGAACCCCAACCTCCCGGCGGTGCCCACGCTGCCGCCGCCTCCGCACCCGATCCAGTACCCCGATCAGAGCTATTCGGTGTACGGCGTTCGCAAGCGGATGCACCAGACGATGGACACCGAGGTGACCATCACCGCGTACATCGTCGGCATGTACATGCCGCCGGTCTGCCCCGAAGATCGCGTGTGCCCGCCCGCGCGCATTCCGCACATCTTCCTCGCCGACGTGAAGGACGAGGCGGACCCATACAAGCGCCTCACCGTCGTCGGCTATGCCGAGAATCAGATTCAGCTCGATGAGGCCATCGAGGCGTTCGGCCGCGGCCGTCCGCTCGCGCGCGAAGAGGGCGACGATCGTCCGCCGGTTCCGGGGGACTTCGGCATTGGCGCCAAGATCAAGGTGCGCGGCCGGTTCACGCGCGTCACCGGCACCGGCTTCTCGCAGTCGGACGGCGTGCTCGAGTACAACGGCCACGAGACCGTCGAGCCGGCACCGCCTGCCGAGCCCGCGGCACCGACCGCTCGGCGCTAGTCAGCTCCGCAGCGGAGCGAGACAGCCACACCGGTCGCGGCGATGCTGCGCCTCATCCTTCGCAGGCTACTGGTCGTCGCGCCGACGCTCGTCGGTGTGACGCTCGTGAGCTTCGCGCTGCTGGTGCTCGCGCCGCCGCCAGAAGGTGGTCTCGCGTCCGAGGCCTCGCGTGCGCTGTTCCTCGATCTGCCGCTGTTCGTCAGCGCCCATCCGCGCGACCTCGGCAGCGACATCGACGACGCGCTTGCGTCCGCTGCGGCCGGCCACGCGACCCCGGATCTCTCCGCACGCGGCGCAGTGCTCGTGCCGCTGCTCGTGCCGCGACTCGGCGCGCTGCCGGCGCGGGCGCAGCGCTGGGCCCTCGATCAGCTGACCCCTAACGCGGGCAGCCTCGCGAGCGCCGTGGAGCTCGCCGACGCGCCCGATGATCTCACGCTCTGGTCGGACATCTACGAGGAGCGGAAGCTCGACTTTCGGCCGAACCACGTGCGCCGCCTGGTGCGCCGGTTGCGCTCCGGGACCAGCCGCCACGCCGCCGATCAGCTGCGCTCGCTCGGCACCTTCGCGCTCCCCGATCTGGTTAGCGCGCTCGACGAGGAGGCCACCGCCGACGAACAGCAGCGCGTCGTCGCGGTGCTCGCGGATCTACTGCCGGATGTGCCGCCCGCGCGGCTGCGCCCGGCGGACGCGCGCGCCCCGGAGGCCTGGCGTGAGTGGTGGTTCGTACATCGGCCGGACTACATCGTGTTCGACCGCTTCGAGCGCTCGGTCGGCGGCGTCACCGAGACGCGCTACGGCAAGTGGCTCGCGCGCCTCGCGACGCTGCGGCTCGGCACCTCGGCCGTCGATGGCGAGGCCGTCGCTGGCAAGCTCGCGTCGCGCGGCGCCGTCACCATCACGCTGGCGACGCTCGCCGCGATCGTCGCGTTCTTGTTCGCGGTGCCGCTCGGCACGTTCACCGCCGTACGACGCGGCGGCGTGCTCGATCGCTTCGTCGCGATCCTCGGCTTCGTCCTCTATTCGCTGCCCGTCGTGTGGGTCGGCACGCTCGTGCTCCGCGCGGTATGCGGCGCGCCTGGGCTCGCGCTCTTCCCGAGCGGCGGCCTCTCCGATCCGTCCCTCGCGGCCGCGCCGCTCGTGCCGCGTCTGCTCGATCTCGCCTGGCACTTGGCGATGCCCGTCGTCTGCCTCGCGTACCCGTCGCTCATCGTGCTGAGCCGCCATCAGCGCAGCGCCGTGCTCAACGTCGTCGGCACCGACTACGTGCGCACGGCGCGCGCGAAGGGCGTGCCCGAGCACTTGGTCATTCGCCATCACGTGCTGCGCAACGCGCTGCTGCCGGTGGTGACGCTCGCTGGGCTCGAGGTGCCGCTGCTCGTCGGGACGTCCGTGCTGGTCGAAGAGCTGTTCGCGATCCCGGGCCTCGGGCGCGAGACTGTGGCGGCGGTCGCCGCGCGCGATGTCTCGTGGCTGGTCGCGGTCACCGCGGCCGCGGCGATCGTCAGCGTCGTAGGGCTGCTGCTCGGCGATCTGTTCGTGGCGCTCGTCGATCCGCGCACACGTCGCTCGGGCGGAGCGCCGCGATGAAGCTCTCCGAGCGGCCGGGGCAGTTTGCCGTCATCGTGCGCGAGCGCGTGCGACAGCGCGCAGGGACGCTGCGCGTGTTGTGGCGAACTCGCCGTGCCCGCGTCGGCCTCGTCGGCATGCTCTCGCTGTTCGCGCTCGCGGCGCTCGCCGATGTGCTCGCCTCGCCCGCGCCGAGCGGCGCGCTGGTCGCCGCGCCCTCCGGCGCACACTGGCTCGGCACCGACGTGCTTGGTCGCGACGTGCTCGCTTGCCTCATCCACGGGACGCGCGCCGCGCTCGCGGTCGGGCTGGTCTCGGCGACCATCGTCGTGTCCGTCGGCGTCGCTCTCGGCGCGGTCTCCGGCTTCTACGGTGGCAGGCTCGATACGTTTTTGACGCGCACGGTCGAGGTGCTGCTCAGCGTCCCGACCATCTTGGCGGTGCTCGCGCTGCGCGGTATCACGGGAGACACGCGGCTGCTCGATGTTGCGATCGTGTTCGGCGTGCTTCGCTGGACGGATGTAGCACGTATGATACGCGCGGAGGTGATGCGTGCGCGACATAGCGACTGGGCGGTCGCCGCACACGCCCTCGGCCTGTCGCCGCTGCAGGTGCTGTCGCGCCATGTGCTCCCTGACGCGCTCTCACCCGCGTTCGTCGCAGCGCCGATCGCGATGGGCGCGGCGATCGTCGTCGACGCGTCGCTCGCGATGCTCGGCGCCTCGGAGCCGGCCGGCGTCGTGACTTGGGGCGCGCTGCTCGCCGGCGCCCGGCTGCACCGGGACGCGTGGTGGCTCGCGGTGTTCCCGGGTCTCGCGCTGTTCGTCGCGGTCGCGAGCTTCAACCTGGTCGGCGAGTCGCTGCGCGATGCGCTCGATCCGCAGCTGCGCTCGCTCGCGCTGCCCGGTGCGGACAAGCAGAACCTAGAGAAACCGGCGCCACGCACCTCCCGTCCGCCGCGCGGCGAGCGCGAGCCGACCGGCGAACATCTGTTGTAACCCGAGCGGCTAGCGCGCTGCGGTGCACGCCGCTGCTGAGCGCTCGCGCAGACGTCGCGCAGCGCCACGCAGCGACTCCGGCGCCGACGAGCGCTCGGCGACTTGGCGCGCGTCGTCGGCGAGCGCGCCGCCGATCATCACCGCGGTCTCGAGCGCGAGGACGGCCATCTCGGCGTCGGGCGCCCACGCGTCATCGCGTAGCCCGCGCTGCAGCACCGCCATCACTGCGTCGTGCGCATCTTGGCTGCACAGCGCGCGCGCGAGCTCGAGCCCCGCGCTGATGACGATCGGCCACTCGTCATCGTCGGCGAGGCGCGCGGCGACCAGCGGCCACGCGGCGCGATCACCGGCGCGGGTGATCGCGACGACGGCCGCCGCGCGAACGCTCTCCTTCGCATCGTCGAGCGCCGCGCGGATCACGTCGCGCGCGCGTCGTTGCGGCGCGAGCTGCAGCACGGCCTCACTGCGCACCATCGGCCATGGATCGCGGCGCGCCATCACGGACACGCGCTCGAGGTCGGCGCTGCTCGTGCGCAGGGCGTGCATGCCAGCGATACGTACGCGCGGATAGGCGTCGTCGAGCGCGACGCGGGCGGTCTCGGTCAACTTTGGTGATCGCCGCGCGTCGAGCGCCTCGAGCGCGGCCGCGCGGAGCATCCACTCGGGCGCGTCGTGCGCGATCAATGCGAGCCAGTCGTCGGTGCTGGCGGCTGGGGCAGCGTCGGGTGCGGCGACGGGTGCGGGGACGGCGGCAGCGACGGGTGCGGTGATGGCATCGGCAGGCGCAGCGTCGGCGACGTGTGCGGCGTGGATCAGGCGATAGCGCGGGATGAAGTCGGTCGCGTCTGCGGCGCTGTCGGCGACGATGCGACGAACGAGCGCCGCCGCCTCGGGCACCGTCGAGAGCGCGAGCGCGACCGAAGCGCGTGACTCGACCGCGGGCGTCGCCTCGAGCCATGAGGTCACGGCCGAGCGCGCGGGCGCACCACCTGCGCGCGAGGCCGCAGCGAGCGCATCGCGCAGCACCGGGCGCTCGGTGCCGCCGTCGCTGCTGATCGCCGCGAGGATTGGCGCGACGGCGTCGGCGCCTGCAGCGGCGAGCGCGAGCGCCGCGGCGTCGCCCGCGTCGCCGCCTGCGCTGAGCACGCCACCGAGCGCCGCGACCGCAGGCGCGCCCGCCTGGGCCAGCGCGGTGATCGCGGCAGCGCGCACCTCGGCGTCGTCGTCGCTGCCGGCGACGACCAGCGCTGCCCGCGCGTCATCGCCCGCGGCGTCGCTCATGCGCGCGCTCGCCGCGAAGACCCGCACGGCCCGACGACGACCGGATGCGCTCATCCGTGGCCACGCGGCGCGCGTCGGCGTGGTCGCAGCGGCGCCGAGCCGCGCGAGCAGATCCGCAGCGGCGCCTGCATCCGCGCCATCGCCGATCAGCGCGCGCACGAGCTGCTCGACGCCGCCGCCGAAGTCGAGCTCGGTGTACAGCTCGACGCCGGCGAGCGCAGTGCGCGTCGCGGCGGCCGGTGTGCCCGCCGGTAGGTACGCTTCGTCGAGCAGCACCGACACGCAGCTCCACGCGAGCGGCTCACGCGGCACCACCCAGTAGCGCTGACCCGGATGGAGCGCCGCGTCTTCCGGCAGCGTGACGCGCACGCGCGCACCGCCATCGCCGACCAGCCACAGCACCTTCGGTCGACCGAGGCGCGCAGCGACGGCGTCGGCGGGCGAGGGCGTGATCGCTAGCGCGCGGATCGCGAAGCCCGACGTCTCACGACGCGCCGTGACGAACTCGCCGCGACCGGAGCCGCCGCGACCCTCGGCCCAATAGCCGCCATCCGGCGTCTCGAGCGTGCGCGGCGCGCTCACCGCCGAGAGCTCCTCGCCGGCGCCCTCTTGGCTCGATGCGCCGACGAAGCGCAGCCCCGCGACGAGCGGTGCGCCTGCAGGACCCGGCGTCGTGCGCGTCGCGACGACCTCCTGCTGCGCGCCGCTGGTCGGCAGCTGAAACAGGACCACCGGACGCAGCGTCTGCGACTGCGGATCGATCGCCCGCGGGAACAACAGTGTCCGCTCCACGCCGCAGATCCGCGCGCCCTCGGCGACGCCGGCGACGATCACATCGGGTGCGCCATCGCCGGTGCGATCGGCGATCTCGACGACGTCGGCGCGGCGCTCACCTGGATCGCCATGGAGGTCGGTGCGACCGCTCCACAGCAGCCGTGCGCGCCCTCCGGGGTGCGCGATCAGCGCCGCGATCTCCCGCCCAGCGTCGCGCGCGCGGACGACGATGACCGCGGCTCCACCGGCCAGCGCGACCTCTTCGACGCTCGCCTCGGTGGCGCTCTCGAGCGGCAGCGTGAGCTCGGTCGCGTCGATCCGCACACGCAGGGCGGCGGCGCGCACTTCGACGCGCAGCGCTCGAGCGCGCGCTGGGCGGCCGAGCTGCACGTCGCGTGCGATCGGCAGCGCGTCAGCGCGTGCGAGTGAAGGAAAAGAGATCGCGCAGACGAGCGCGGCGAGTGACAGAGACGTTCGCATGCGGCTGCGAGACTGCCACGACGCGCGGCCGCTGACGCGGGTGAAGCGCATCGCCCCGATCGGGACGACCGAGCGCCGATGTGCGGCACGTCTTCGCTGGGCGAAGCGCGAGACGCCGGCCACCGAAGTCGCCACGCGAACACATACGTGAGGTGCGGCGCCGCAGAACTGAAATGAAACCCTTCGCCGCCGCCACTTACGCAAACGCGCAACGCCTAAGGGGTTGACAATCGGCTGTGCGCAGTCGATACCGCTGCCCCTGTCGAGACCGGACTAGGAGCCCCATAGTTACCGCCATGCACGTGCCCAAGGCCAGTCGGGCGTCCTCCGGGAAGTCGAACAAGTCAGACCCTCGCGCGAAGCGCGCGGAGCCCGGCACGCGTCGTCCCACGAGTGGCACGCCCCGTGCTCCCAACAAGGTCGTGAAGACTTCAGTAGCGCGTGCGCCCGTCGGACGTACCTCTGCTGCGGCCAGCAAGACCACCAAGGGCAAAGCTCCATCGGGAGCCAAGGGCAAGGCTACGCCCCCGCAGCCCACTGCCAAAGCGGCGCCCACGGGCGCAAAGACCCAAGGTCCGGCCAGCACGAAATCCGAGGCGCGCACTCCAATCGCGTCTTCCGGGAAGAACACTGGCCCGGCGCGTGTCTCGTCTCAGCGACCCATCGTGGGCACGAAGAGCGCGCGACCCGCAATGGGTGCCAAGGCGGCGCTGGCAAGCGAGTCCGAGTCGAAGAACGGGAGACAGCCCATGGCCAAGCAGTCCGCATCGTCGGCAAAGCCGCTGCCGGTCGCAGCAAAGCCGCTGCAGTCCGCATCGTCGGCAAAGCCGCTGCCGGTCGCAGCAAAGCCGCTGCAGTCCGCATCGTCGGCAAAGCCGCTGCCGGTCGCAGCGTCGGCAAAGCCATCCGCAGCGTCGGCAAAGCCGTCACCAGCCTCCGCTGGCAGCGTCAAGGCGCCCGCCGCGTCGGAGCCCGTGCGCACGAAGGTGCAGACGCTAGGCGTCGCCGCAGTGCGGCCTGGCGCGTCGAAGTCCGGTGGGAAGTCGACGCGCCCGCTCATGTCCAAGCGCGCGCCGGCGAAGGCTGAGTCCGAAGAGAAGGAAGAGCGCGAAGAGGAGTCCGAGGAAGGCTCGAACGAGAACGAGCCGTCCAAGGAAGACCTGGCCGAGGCCCAGGCCGAGGCTGAGAAAGCGCTGAAGGAGATGGAGCGCCAGGGCGGCGGAGACTCCACGCTCAGCCGCTATTTCCGTGAGATGGCGAACCACCGCGTGCTGCAGCCGCACGAGGAGGTCGAAGCCGCCAAGTTGGTCGAGCGGCTCGAGATCGGCTACTGGGAGGCGCTCCTCTCGTATCCACCTGCGCTCGAGACCGTCGCTCAGGTGCTCGACAAGCACCTCGAAGTGCCGATCCCGGATGTGGCGACGCTGCGCAAGCTGTCGAAGCCGCTCAAGACCGCGACCGCCAAGCCGTCGAAGGCGATGCAGACGAAGTGGGACGATGCCGTCAAGATCGTCTCGACGCAGCTGCGCGTCGTCGACTCCGACCGCATCTTCGTGAATCAGAGCGACAAGGCAGTGCACCGCCTCGCCGGCCAGCTCTCCGAAGAGCGCGACATCCTCGGCGACGAGGTCCGGATGGTGCCGGCGTTCCGTAAATTCCTCGCGATGGTCGAGGAGGCGCGGCGTGCTCAGCAGCGCGCGAAGAACCGCTTCGTATCGGCGAATCTACGCCTCGTCGTCAGCATTGCGCGCCGCTACAACCGCGGTCGTCTGCCGCTCATCGACCTCATCCAAGAGGGCAACATCGGCCTGATGAAGGCCGTCGAGCGCTTCGACCACAACCGCGGCTACCGTTTCTCGACGTACGCGTCGTGGTGGATCCGCCACGCCATCAGCCGCGCCCTCGCCGACAAGGGCCGCGCGGTCCGCATCCCGGTCCACATGCTCGACACGTACAACCGTGTCGCGCGCGCCACGCAAGCCATCGCGACCCGTACCGGCGCCGAGCCCTCGCCCGAGGAGCTCGAGAAGGAGACCGGCATCGCGGCCGAGAAGCTCGAGAAGATCAAGGGCTACTGGGCCGAAACCCCATTCTCGCTCGACCGCCCCGTCAACGACGAAGACGGCCGCAAGTTCATCGACTTCCTTGAGCAAGAGGGCGTCCCCACGCCGTACGAGAACCTCGTCTCGCAGACCTGGAACGACGAAGTGCGTCGTCTCCTCGAGACGCTGTCGCCGATGGAGGCCCGCATCCTGCGCTGGCGCTTTGGGCTCGACGACGAGGACGAGCTCACGCTCAAGGAGATCGGCGACAAGTACAACCTCTCTCGCGAGCGCATCCGGCAGCTCCAAGAGCAGGCGCTCGCGAAGATCCGTCGTCAGATCAAAGAGTAGAGGGCGCTGCGCGCGGCGACTTCCCCCTCAAGATTTATTACTTCTTTTTGAGCCTAATCGTTGCGCTCCCGCGCTGGGAACCTCCCCCCTTAAGATTGATTACTTCTTTTTGAGCCTGATTCGTTGCGCTCCCGCGCTGGGAACCTCCCCCAGCCCCTCGTTCGAGGGGGGCTTTTCCGATGGCGGTGGTGGGAGTCGCGTGCACTCGAATACCGGCGC
>Ga0209181_10005174_pt1 | contig 18899 bp, 15 predicted proteins | sample MAT05_FD_187208 | JGI IMG/M metagenome (GOLD analysis project Ga0209181, IMG submission 187208) | Freshwater microbial communities from Lake Fryxell liftoff mats and glacier meltwater in Antarctica - MAT-05 (SPAdes) (version 2) | ecosystem: Environmental > Aquatic > Freshwater > Ice > Liftoff...
GGTTCGATCTCGGGCCGACGGTCGCCGTCACCTGGGACCGCTGGAAGGTCCGCGCCAGCGCCGACTACCGCCTCAAGGTCGCCGGCAACGCGCGGCCGGGGAGTGGCCCTGCGGTAACGGTATCGAGTGCGTTTTAATCCTCATATCGCACCAACAATGTTTGGTCCGGCGGCTACTGGACCGGCGCTGCTGTAGATGTAGGCGGCGACGGTTGCAGTACGGACGGAGCCGGCGGCGGTGGCGGCGCCGGCGGAGGAGGAGGATAGACCGGCCAGGGTGTGCCGTATGCCGTCAATCTAAACGTAAATGGGAACGTCTCACCGTTCCAATTCACGCTGAGCGTAAGCTCCTGCGGCAGTTTGAGAGTCTTAATTTTCTCAAGAACCACTCGACCGCCATAGCTTTCGTAAGGATCGACCGTCGTGGTTTGGACAATCTGTTCACCGAGAGCAGCGCGTGTTTCGTCTAATCGATTTTGAACCGCCGCTATTGCCACTCCAGTGCCGGCAATGGCAGCCGCAGTTTGAAGATCGGCTGCCGAGCTCCTATAGCTTATATGTGTGCTGTAGATTCCGTGTGGCGTGTATGTAGTTGCATTTATGTGATCCAGCTGATTGGCCGCAGACACAGCGGCTAGACTGCCCAAGGCAGCCAGCCCAATCTGTGTCCATGTTGAACGGCTCTCCGCCTTGGATACCAGCTGGTCCTTTGTAAACGCGGCCATCGTCTGGCTGCCAGTCACGGCACCAATGTTCTCTGCTCCGAAATTTGCAGCCTGCGCGGCACCATTCCAGACGACGACACTGAATGAGAGGCTACCATGATCCATCGGAAGTGGCATGACCTGCACGGCCCCGGCGGCGCGTCGATAGTCCACGGTGGGCACGCCGCGGTCAAACCTCACCATCTCTGGACCTTGGAGAATCGGCTGCACGAGCATTTTCGGTGCTGCGCTGGCGGCATCAACCGAGACCGCGGCTAAACAAGCTGCAAGAAATGCCTTGTTCAAAATAAACCCCCTGTTGGAAGACCCCCTCTTCCTTCACCACAATCTCTCACTCGGTCGCCGCGGCGTCAATGTGCCTAGCGGCGATCGGGGCGAACAGCATCGTCCAATGCTTACGACCTGGTCACGAGTCATCGCCCCCTAGTTCGCGTCGCCCATCCGCAGCGCGGCGATGAAGGCTTCCTGCGGGATGTCGACGTTGCCGTACTGGCGCATCCGCTTCTTGCCCTCCTTCTGCTTGTCGAGGAGCTTCTTCTTGCGGCTGATGTCGCCGCCATAGCATTTGGCGGTGACGTCCTTGCGCATCGCGGCGATGGTTTCCCGCGCGATGACCTTGCCGCCGATCGCGGCCTGCACCGGGATCTTGAACAGGTGGCGGGGGATCAGGTCCTTCATGCGTTCGCACATGTGGCGGCCGCGTGCCTCGGCGGCGTCGCGGTGGACGATCATGCTGAGCGCGTCGACGACCTCCGCATTGACCATGATCGTCATCTTGACGAGGTCGCCCTCGCGGTGGCCGATCTGGTGATAGTCGAAGCTGGCATAGCCGCGGCTGATGCTCTTGAGCCGGTCGTAGAAATCGAACACCACCTCGTTCAGCGGCAGCTCGTAGACGATCTGGGCGCGGCCGCCGACGTAGGTGAGGTTCTTCTGGATGCCGCGCCGGTCCTGGCACAGCTTCAGCAGGCTGCCGAGATACTCGTCGGGGACGAAGATCGTCGCCTCGATCCACGGCTCCTCGATCAGCTCGATGGTCGACGGGTCGGGCATGTCGGCGGGGTTGTGCAGCTCCTTCGACGTGCCGTCGCGCAGCAGCAGCTTGTAGACCACCGACGGCGCGGTCGTGATCAGGTCGAGGTCGTACTCGCGGGTCAGCCGCTCCTGGATGATCTCGAGGTGGAGCAGCCCGAGGAAGCCGCAGCGGAAGCCGAAGCCGAGCGCGGCGCTGCTCTCGGTTTCGAAGCTGAAGCTGGCATCGTTGAGGCGCAGCTTGCCGAGGCTGTCGCGCAGCTTCTCAAAGTCCGCGGCGTCGGTCGGGAACAGGCCGCAGAACACCACCGGCTGCACGGTCTTGAACCCCGGCAGCGCCTGCGCGGTCGGCTTCTTCGTGTCGGTGATGGTGTCGCCGACGTTGGTCTGGGCGACCTCCTTGATCTGGGCGGTGATGAAGCCGATCTCGCCGGGCCCGAGCGCGTCGAGTTGCTCGATCTTGGGGCGGAAGCAGCCGACGCGGTCGACGAAGTGCCTGGTCCCCTGCGCCATGAAGGTGATCTCCTGGCCCTTGCGCAGCGACCCGTCGATGACCCGCACCAGGATGACGACGCCGAGGTACGGGTCGTACCAGCTGTCGACCAGCATCGCCTTCAGCGGCGCGTCCGGGTCGCCCTTGGGCGGCGGGATCAGCGCGATGATCGCGTCGAGCACCGCCTCGATGCCGAGGCCGGACTTGGCGCTCGCCAGCACCGCGTGCTCGGTCGAGATGCCGATGACGTCCTCGATCTGCTGCTTGACCCGCTCCGGCTCGGCGGCGGGCAGGTCGACCTTGTTGATGACCGGGATGATCTCGTGGTCGTGCTCGATCGACTGGTAGACGTTGGCGAGCGTCTGCGCCTCCACGCCCTGCGCGGCATCGACGACGAGCAGCGCGCCCTCGCAGGCGGCCAGCGACCGCGATACCTCGTAGGCGAAGTCGACGTGGCCGGGCGTGTCCATCAGGTTGAGGACATAACCCTTGTAGTCGAGCCGCACGGTCTGCGCCTTAATGGTAATCCCGCGCTCGCGCTCGATATCCATGTTGTCGAGCACCTGCTCGCTCATCTCGCGCGCGCTCAGGCCCCCGGTCACCTGGATCAGCCGGTCGGCGAGCGTCGACTTGCCATGGTCGATATGGGCGATGATCGAGAAGTTGCGGATGCGGTCGAGCGGTGCGGTCATCGTGCGGGCTGTAGCAGGCGGCGCACGACGCCGCTAGGAAGGGCGGCGGGGAGACACGGATGCTCAATGTCGCAATCGTCGGTTCGGGTCCGGCGGGTTTCTATACCGCCGAGGCGCTGGCCAAGGCCGTGCCCGGGATCGGCATCGACATCATCGACCGGCTGCCGACGCCCTATGGCCTGATCCGTGCCGGGGTGGCGCCCGACCACCAGTCGATCAAGGCGGTCGACCGGCGCTACGCGACCACCGCGCAGCTGCCCGGCGTGCGCTTCGTCGGTCATGTCGAGATCGGTCGTGACGTGTCGATGGACGAGTTGCGCGGCCTGTACGATGCGGTCGTGCTGGCCACCGGTGCGCCGCTCGACCGGCCGCTCGGCGTGCCGGGGGAGGACCTGCCCGGCGTCATCGGCTCGGCGGCGTTCGTCGGCTGGTACAACGGGCATCCGGACTTCGCCGACCTCGCGGTGCCGCTCGGCCACGCCGGGGCCTGCGTCGTCGGCAACGGCAATGTCGCCATCGACGTGGCGCGCATCCTCGCCAAGACGCCGGACGAGCTGGCGGCCAGCGACATCACCCGCCACACCCGCGACGCGCTGGAGTTGAGCCGGATCGCGCGCATCCACCTGATCGGCCGGCGCGGGCCGTACCAGGCGAGCTTCACGCCCAAGGAGATGGGCGAACTCGGCCATCTGGAGCGGGCGCAACCGTACGTCGATCCCGGCCACCTGCCCGACCTCGACGGCGATGCCGCGCTCGAACCAGGGCTGCGCAAGACCGTCACCCACCTGCGGACGTTCGCGGCGACCGCGCCGCAGGACAAGCCGCTCGCCATCCGCTTCGACTTCCTGACCCGGCCGGTGTCGGTCGATGCCGTCGACGGGCATCTCCGCCTGACCGTCGAGGGAACCCGCCTCGACGGCGACATGGCGGTCGGCACCGGCCAGTTCCGGACGATCGACTGCGGGCTGATCGTCACCTGCATCGGCTACCGCACCAGCCCCATCCCCGGCGTGCCGTTCGATGACCGCGCCGGGCGTTTCCCCAATCAGGACGGGCGCATCGCCGAGGGGCTGTACGCCACCGGCTGGGCCAAGCGCGGGCCGTCGGGCACCATCGGCACCAATCGTCCCGACGGTTTCGGCATCGCCGAGCGCATCGCCGCGGAGGTTGCGGTCGGCGGCAAAATGGGCGGCGCCGGCCTCGACGCGCTGCTCGCCGAACGCGGGGTGCGGGTCACCGACTTCGGCCACTGGCAGCGCATCGACGCCGCCGAGGTCACCGCAGCCCGCCCCGGCTCGCCGCGCGAGAAGCTGGTGCGCCGCGAGCACCTGCTGGCGGCGTCGCATGACTAGTGGTTGCGCCGCCCTCCCCCCGCCGCTATAGCCGCCGCTCTTCATCGTCGGGGCGTAGCTCAGCCTGGTAGAGCACTGTCTTCGGGAGGCAGGGGCCGGAGGTTCGAATCCTCTCGCCCCGACCATGAAGTGCCCGTCCCGGGGGCGCACTCGTCAAAGTGTCACACACAACATATAGTAGCCCCCAGTGAAAGACTGGCGGGTGACCTGCGCATGGCTTCACAACCTCTGGTGGCGCTCGAAACGCTTCTCCGCGACCCGGCCGCGCCGCCCCCGGCGAAGATGCCTGCATGGGTCGACGAGGACGATGTCCACGACGGCAAGCGCAAGCTGAAGCCCCGCACGATCTGGATCTCCGACACGCACCTCGGCACCGCCGGGTGCAACGCCGAGCTGCTGCTTGATTTTCTGAAGTCGGTGCAGCCCGAGACCTTGTATCTGGTCGGCGACATCATCGACGGCTGGCGGCTGAAGCGCGGCTGGTACTGGCCGCCGGCGCACAACGACATCGTTCGCCGCGTGCTCAAGCTGGCGCACAAGGGCACGCGCGTCGTCTATGTGCCGGGCAATCACGACGAGGCGCTACGCGACTTCACCGGCCTCAGCTTCGGCGGCGTCGAGGTGGTGCCTGAGGCGATCCACACGACCGCCGACGGCCGCCGCCTGCTGGTGCTGCACGGCGACGAGTTCGACGGCGTCGTGCTCTACGCGCGCTGGCTCGCCTTCCTCGGCGACCGCGCCTATGCGCTGCTGCTGCGGCTCAACGTGGCCTTCAATGCCGTGCGGCGACGCGTCGGACTGCCTTATTGGTCGCTGTCGGCGTACGTCAAGCATCGGGTCAAGAACGCGGTCTCGTTCATCTCCCGGTTCGAGGAAGCAGTTGCCCATGCCGCCCGCGACCGTGGCGTCGACGGCGTCGTTTGCGGCCATATCCATTCGGCGGAAATCCGCGAGTTCGGCGGCGTCACCTATTACAACGACGGCGACTGGGTGGAGAGCTGCACCGCGCTGATCGAGCACCCGAGCGGCCGCATGGAAATCATCGACTGGGCCGCCCGCACCGCCGCCCGGCACCGCGCCCCGGAGGCTGCGCCGGCGCTGGTGCCGATCCCCGCCTGATGCGGCGCTGCTGATGCGTATCGTGCTGGTCAGTGACGCCTGGAGCCCCCAGGTCAACGGCGTCGTGCGGACACTGACGACGACGGTGGCGATATTGCGGGCCCGCGGCCACGAGGTGCTGACGATTACCCCGGACCGGTTCCGGTCGGTGCCCTGCCCGACCTATCCCGAGATCCGGCTAGCGCTGACGCTGCCGCGGACGGTGGCGCGGCTGATCGAGGATTTCGCCCCCGATGCCGTGCACATCGCCACGGAAGGGCCGCTCGGCTGGCTGGCGCGAAACTGGTGCCTGACACACGCCATGCCGTTCACGACCTCATTTCACACGCGGTTCCCGGACTATGTTTCGGCCCGGTTGGGGTTCGGGGCGGAGGCGCTGTGGCGGGTGGTGCGGCGCTTCCACGGCCCGGCGACGCACGTCCTGACCGCGACGCCGCGGCTGGCGGCCGAGCTGGGCGAACGCGGGCTGAAGCACACGCTGCCGTGGTCGCGCGGCGTCGACCTGACACAGTTCTCGCGGGCGGTCGCACCGCATCCGGCGCTCGCCGCGCTGCCCAAGCCGGTGCAGCTGAGCGTCGGGCGGGTCTCGGTCGAGAAGAACCTGGCGGCCTTCCTCGACAGCGGCGTGGGCGGCAGCAAGGTGGTGGTCGGCGACGGCCCGGCGCTGGAGGCGCTGAGGGCGCGCTATCCCTACGTGACCTTCACGGGCGAGCTGCACGGAGCCGAGCTGGCGGCGGCCTATGCGGCGGCGGACGTGTTCGTCTTTCCCAGCCTGACCGACACCTTCGGGCTCGTGATGATCGAGGCGCTGGCCTGCGGGCTGCCGGTGGCGGGGTTCCCGGTGGCGGGGCCGCTCGACATCGTCGGGGCGGACGGACGCGGCGTGCTGCCGGACTGCGATGCGCCGATCGGGGCAGTCGACGCCGATCTGGGGACCGCGATCCGGACGGCGCTGACCGCCGACCGCGATGCCTGCGCCGCCTATGCGCACCACTTCAGCTGGGACCATTGCGTCGACCAGTTCCTGACCGCGCTGGCGACGCGCGGGCCGGTCAGGCGAGTTCGCGCAGCCGTGCGTCCATCGCCAGCTGGGTCCGGCTCTCCAGGCCCATTTTCGCGTAGACGTTATGGAGGTGCATCTTGACGGTGCCCTCCGAAATGCCGAGCTCGCCGGCGATGACGCGGTTGCGCTGACCGGCAGCGACCAGGAGGGCGACGTCGCGCTCACGCGGGGTCAGCAACGCCGGCACCACGCCCTGACGCCGCGCCATCCGGTCATAGGCGGCGCGCATCGCGCGCGGGTCGAGCCACTGGGTGTGGCCGGCGACGCTGGTCAGGCACTGGCGCACGGTGTCGACGCTGGCGGTGCGGAGCAGAAGGCCGTCCGCACCGAGCTCGACCGCATCGATCGGGGTGTCGCCGTCGCCTTCGTTGCAGAACAGGATGAAGCGCGTCGGCAACCCGCTAGCGCGGGCATCGCGCAACATGTCGAGGCCGGACGGGCTGGTGTCGGTGAAGTCGAGGACCGCAAGCTGCGGACAGCCGTCGAACACGGCCGCGCGCGCCGTCGCGCAGTCGGCGATCGGCGGCACGACGTCGAACTGTTGCTGTTTCAGCAAGGCTTCCATCGCCGCCGCAAACAGCGGCAGTCCACAGCCAATGATGGCGCGAGGCGCGCCGCTACCGTTTCCAACCATGCGACTCTCGAAATGCAGACTTGCCTTCAGATACGGGCCACCAGACCTGACAGTTGCGGTACCGGGTCCACTTTGGCGTGAATTGTCAGCCATGGCTATCTGCTTCGCCTGGTTTTGGGATCGGGGGTCGCCGCGTCTACGATGCGTGCCGGTCGGGCCGCCTCGACGGCCGCGCAATTGGCGTTCTTGGCGTCGCCGAGGTCGACGAAGGCGAATAGCGCGCCGATGCCGCCGGCGGCCACGCCGAGCCCGACACCCACCGCAGCGCGGGCGATCAGTTGCTTCGAGATCGGTTGCAGCGAGGGTGCTGCGAAATGGCCGCCGATGCCGACCGGCGACTGGCCGGAGAACAGGCTGAACTCCTTGGAATCGCCGCGCAGCGACAGATCAAGTGATTCGTCCTTGAAGCTGAATTCGCCGCGGCCGCGGAAGTTGGCCTTACGGGTATCGAACAGGATGGGATCGGCCCGGGCGATGCCATCGGCGACGGTAAAGGCGACGACGCCGCAACGGATTTGCTGCGGCTTCTTGAGCGTCTTGCCGAGACTGGCGGTCAGATAGTTCTGCAGGTCGAGCTTGCCGAGTTCGATGTTGCGGATCCACAGCGTACCGGCCGGAAAGACGATCGCGATGCGGCCTGTCGACGTCGCCAGCGACTGGCGCATGGTGTCGCCGTAGCCCCTCAGCTTGATGCGGCCGAGCACGCTGGCCGTGGTGCCGCTCTTCTCGACGTCGAAGGAGGTCAGCAGCTGGCCGATCGGCACCCGGCTCAGGCGGATGTCGTAGTCCGTGACGACCGGCCGGACACTGGCGTCGAGGTCGATGTCGGCGGTCATCCGGCCGCCGAAGATGTTGAGGGCGAAAGGCTTCAGATGGAGATTGCTGTCCTTGAGGGCCAGGTCCAGCTCGAGCCCGGTCAGCTTGGCGGTGCCGGTGCGGATCGTCGCGGCGCGGTAGGTGATATTGGCATCGAACGCCCTCAGCTGCTCGATCGCCAGCGGCGCGTCGGGGATCACCCGCGGCGTGCCGGCGACGGTGCGGATCATCGCCGCGCCACCCTTGGCATCGAGCGCTTCCGGCGAGTAACCGATCATCGGCCCGATATCGATGATGTGGAGAACCTTGCTGCTGAGCGCGCCGGTGAGCAGCGGCTTGGCCCCGGAGGTATCGGCGGCGAACTGTCCCGCCAGGTCGCTTTCGCCGAAATGCCCGCCGATGTTGGTGAAGGCAAAGACCTTTCCGGTCTTCACGACGTTGGCCGACAATTTGTAAGGGCGCGTCGCGGGGGCAACCAGGTTGAACACCTTGGCGGTGGTCTGCAGGTTACGGCCCGACACGGTGAGCCGCATGTCGGCGCCTTCGAGGTCGTTGTTGCGCGGCAGGATGCCCGACCCGTCGACATGGGTGTCGGCACCGTCGGCGTGCAGCACCAGCCGTGACTGGCCGCCGGCGACCGGCGTCAGCGTACCGTGGATTTTGAGCGCGATCTGCGGCCCGGTCACCCCGAACAGGCGCAGCGGCACGCCGATGTTGCTGCTGCTGGCGCTGAACTTGCCCTCGGCACCGGCGATGGTCGACGGGCCCTGCAGCGTGCCCGTGGCGTCGACGACGCTGCCCGCCGCTTCGGTGTGGAGGGTTACGCCGACGCGCCCGCCGGCGATCGCAGCATTCGGGGTGGTCAGCGCGCCGCGCAACTCGAACGGCGACCCCAGCGCGGTGCCGTTGCCGGTGAAGGTCAGCGGGCCGGTAACGTGGACCCGGCCATTGTCGGCTGGGTTGTTCGCGGCAACATCGCCGATGCGGATGTTGACGTCGGCATCGTTGCGCGCATCGATATAGTGCGCGGTGGTGCCGGTGATGCGGGCGCGGTCGATCGCCGGCAGCTTGAACGGCTTGTCGCTGGCGAAGGTCCACGTGTTGCGCCCCGCCTCGTCGATCTCGGCCCCGATCGCGCCGCCGTCGAGATCGAGATACCGCACCCGCCGCTCGCCGCGGATCAGGGACCAGACGCCGATCTCGGTGTCGATGCGGCGGGCCGTGAACAGCTGCCGGTCCTCAGCCCAGGCCGGGTTCGCGATGCTGAGCCCCTCGGCATGAAATTTGATGTGCGGGTTGAGATAAAGCTGGAAATCCCCCGCCACTCGTACCGGCCGGCCGGCGTAGCGGCTGGCAACGCTTTCGAACGCGCCTCTCAGAAACCGCCCTTTGGTGACGAACAGAACGGCATAGGCGAGCACGAACAGGCCCAGCAGCGTCGCCAGCACCGTGGCGAGCTTGCCCATCGCGCCGTGGACGGACGCGCGCGACGGGCGCGGCAGGGCGGTGGGGGGGCTGGCCATCGGCGGTCAACGAGGGGTGAACGCCGATCGTTCCGCGTGCAGTTCGATGATGCAGGCCTTGGCACGCCGCTTGCAGGGCACGTGCCGAAGGGAGCTCGGCAGTTGGCGATTGCAGCGATCGACACGGCATCGGTGATCGGCGGCATCCGCCTTGCCGCAGCGCGCTCAGGGGTCGATTTCGATTATCTGCTGGCGCAGGCGAGGGTCGAGAGTGGCCTGAATCCGGCAGCCGCCGCGCCGACCAGCAGCGCCCGCGGCCTGTACCAGTTCACCGCCGGCACGTGGCTCGATACCGTCCGCAAGCATGGCGCCGAGCATGGCCTCGGCTGGGCGGCGGACGCGCTGAAGGCCGGTGCCGACCCGACGACGCGAGCAACGATCCTCGACCTGCGGCGCGATGCCGGGACTTCCGCTTCGATGGCGGCCGCGCTGGCGGCGGACAATGCGAAGTTGCTGGAGCGGCGGCTGGGCCATACGGCGAATGCCACCGAGCTGTACCTCGCGCATTTCCTCGGTGCGGGCGGCGCGGCGCGTTTCCTGCAGGCGCGGGCCGCCAACCCGGACGGCGCGGCGAGCGCCGCGGTGCTGCCTGCCGCCGCCCGCGCCAACGCGTCGGTGTTCACCGCCAGGGGCGGCCGGGCGCGGACGCTGGCCGAGGTCTATGAGCGGTTCAGCGCGAAGCTGGCGGTGGCACCCGCGACGGTCGCCGCCACCGGCAATACGGCAGCGCGGACCGGCAGCGCCTTGCCGGTCAACGCGCCCGCCGCGGCGCGCACCGCCTATCTGCTGCTCGCCGAGTTCGGCGCTTGATGGCGGCGGTGTTCGGCCGGTTCTCGCCGCGCAGCATCGTGCTGCCGCTGGGCATCCTGACGCTGGTGCTGCTGATGGTGGTGCCGATCCCGCCGGTGCTGCTCGACATCTTCTTCGTCGCCAACCTGGGCGTCGCGCTGATCGTGCTGATGGTGGCGATCAACACGCGCAAGCCGCTCGACTTCTCGGCCTTCCCGACGGTGTTGCTGTTCGCGACGCTGCTGCGACTCAGCCTCAACGTCGCCTCGACCCGCGTCGTGCTGGTCGGCGGCCACAAGGGCACCGCGGCGGCCGGCCACGTCATCGAGGCGTTCGGCAACTTCCTGATCGGCGGCGATTACGTCATCGGCATATTCGTCTTCGCAATCCTGATGATCATCAACCTGGTCGTCATCACCAAGGGTGCGGGACGGGTGTCGGAGGTGGCTGCGCGCTTCACGCTGGACGCCATGCCGGGCAAGCAGATGGCGATCGACGCCGACCTAAACGCCGGGCTCCTGACCGCCGACGAGGCCCGCGTCCGGCGCACCGAAGTGTCGACCGAGGCCGACTTCCACGGGAGCATGGACGGCGCCTCCAAGTTCGTGAAGGGCGACGCCGTCGCGGGCGTGCTGATCCTGTTCATCAACATCGTCGGCGGGCTGATCCTGGGCACCGTCCAGCACGGCCTCAGCCTCGGCGAGGCGGCGAAGACCTATCTGCTGCTCGCCATCGGCGACGGGCTGGTGGCGCAAGTGCCGGCGCTGCTGCTGTCGATCGCCGCCGCGATGATCGTCACGCGCGTCGCGTCGGAGCACGATCTTGCAGGGCAGATCAGCAGCCAGTTCGCCTCGCCTGCGGCCTGGGTGCCGGTGGCCGGCATCCTGGCGCTGCTGGGGGTTCTGCCGGGCATGCCGCACCTGGTGCTGCTGCCAGCCGCCGCGGGCGCGGCGGGGGCGGCATGGGCGCTGTCGCGGACCCGGCCGCCGGTGCCCCCGCCGCCCGCCGCGCCCGCCGACCCGGCAACCATCGACTGGGCCGACGTCACCGCCGATGCACGCGTCGTGCTCGACCTTGGCTACGGCCTGATCGCGCTGGTCGACGAGGGCCGCGGCGCGCCGCTGATGGCCCGGATCAGCGCGATCCGTCGGTCGCTGTCGAAGTCGCTGGGCTTCGTCGTGCCGCTGGTCCGCGTCCGCGACGACATCGCGCTGGGCCCGCAGACCTACCGCATCCTGATCGACGGGGTGACCGTCGGCGAGGACCAGGCTTGGCCGGACGATGTGCTGGCGCTGGAGGCGGGGCCGGTCGATGTGCCGGTGCCCGGCCGCGAAGTCCGCGACCCGAGCTTCGGCCTGACGGCGCGCTGGATCGACCCGGCCGAGACCGAGCTGGCGACCGCGGCGGGCTATACCGTCGTCGATGCGGCGACGGTCATCGGCACGCACCTGAACACGCTGCTCGCCGGTCGGGCGCAGCTGCTGCTCGGGCAGGACGAAGTGCAGCAACTGCTCGACCAGCTGGCCGCGGACGCACCGCAGCTGGTGGCGGGGCTGGTGCCGAAGCTGCTGTCGCTGCCAACCGTGACGCAGGTACTGCAGCGGCTGGTCGAGGAGGGGGTGCCAATCCGCGACCTGCGCTCGGTCATCGGTGCGCTCGCCGCGGTCGCGGGGCGCAGCCAGGACGCGGTCGAGCTGACCGAGCTGGTCCGCCCGGCAATGGGCGGCGCGATCGTCCAGACGCTGGCGGGCCTGCGCGAACCGCTTGCCGCGATCACGCTGGCACCCGAGCTGGAGGAATTGCTGTCGGCGTCGGTGCGCGCCGCGCCGGGGTCGGCCTGGCCGTTCGATCCGGCGCTGGGCAGCCGCGTCCTCGACAGCCTCGCCGAGGCACAAGAAGGGCAGGAGCGGCCCGCCGCGATCGTCACCGCGCCGCCGGTCCGCCGCGCGCTGTTCCAGCTGATCCGCCACCGCCTGCCCGGCACGCGCGTGCTCAGCATCTTCGAAATCCCCGACGACCGCGCCATCGAGGTGGTCGCAACCGTCGGGGGCGTTGTTTCTGGGTCTGCCGGCTCCGCCGGCGGGCCCGCCCTTCCAGCCCCAGGAGCCTGACCCGATGGATGCCCGCCTCGGCCTTGAGATGACCGCCTATGCCCCCGCGGCGCTGGCGACAACCGACCCCGAACGCCTGATCGGCTCGCATCTCGGGCTGGTTCGGCGCATCGCCTGGCACGTCCACGGCCGCGTCTCGACTGCGATCCCCGTGGAGGACCTCGTCCAGATCGGCATGGTGGCGTTGATCGAGGCGGCGCGCGCCTTCGAGGACCGGGGCCACGCGGCGTTCGCGACCTACGCCAGCGTCCGCATCCGCGGCGCGATGATCGACAATCTTCGCAAGTCGGCGACGCTGGTGCGCAGCGCCATCCGCCGCCGCCGCGAGTTCGGCATCGTGTCGTCGCGCCTGTCGGGCCAGCTCGGCCGGCCGGCGACCGACGAGGAGATGGCGGCGGCGCTGGAACTGACCGTCGAGGCCTATCGCACCGCCGCCGACACCACCCACGCGGTGCGCTACGAGTCGATCGACGACGTCTATTCGGACCATAGCGAGTGGTTTGCCGACGAGGCACCCGACGCCTTCGACAACCTCGCTCGCAGTGACCTGCGCCGCGCCGTCTCAGCGGCGATCGGCGAGCTGCCCGAACGCGAGGCGCTGGTGCTGCAACTCTACTATGTCGAGGAAATGAACCTGGAGGAGATCGGCCTGACGATGAACGTCGGCGCGGCGCGCATCTGCCAGATCAAGAAGGCTGCGCTGGACAAGGTACGAGCCCGGCTGGCGGGCTGGAGCGACTAGCGCAGAAGCGTTGTCATGGAGGCAACGATGCTAGCAGCGGTCATTGCCGACAAGGCAATAAGCCAAATCTTATAGCGCCGACCTGCAATCGCTAGCGATCGATTGGCTGTGGCAAGATCCTCGATTAGGAGGCTTGCTTCCGCCATCTGCGCGTTCAAGGTAGTCAGCGCTGCTTCTAGTGCCCGAACCGTCGTGGTTAGCTTTTCGGCATCTAATTCGTGGCTCGCGGAAGCGAGATTGATGGTTGCCGGGATTCTTATTCGCGACTTGCCGACCGAATGATAAAGTCTGACTGCTCCGTCGATTAATTGCGGTGCCTTCTCGATAAGTGTCGCCCAAGGAATCAGTGCGATTATTTGGGTCACCATAAATCTGCCCCGTCATCATTGATGTTGCGATTACCGATTCAAGCCCGCCCCGCGCTCGCAGACAACTGCCCGACGTTGATCCCCGCCATCGCGAACGCACGCGGCCAGGATTTCTCCGGCGGGGTGTCGAAGATCAGACCGTCGTCGCCGGGGATCGCATGCCAGCCGTGGCGCGTCAGCTCCTCGTCGAGCTGGCCGGCCGCCCAGCCGGTGTAGCCGAGCATCGACAGCCAGCGGCTCGGCCCCTTGCCGTCGGCGATCGCCTTGAGCACATCGATGGTCGAGGTCATCGCGAACTTGCCGGCGACGTCGATGCTGCTTTGCCCGGTCCAGTCGCTTGAATGGAGGACGAAGCCGCGGCCCGGCTCGACCGGACCGCCGCTACGCACCGCAACCTCGGGCGTTACGCCTGGCTCGACCTCGAGCTGGGTCATCAGCTCACGCACGCCCAGCCCCGGCAGCGGATTGTTGATCACCAGGCCGAACGCGCCGTCATCGTCGTGGACGCAGATCGCGATGACGACACGCTCGAAGCGCGGATCGCCGATGCCCGGCATCGACAGCAGCAACTGGCCGACCAGATAACGCGGCGTCTCCATCGGCTTAATATATGGGCGGGGGTGGCGGGACACCAGCCGGGGCGATGCGGCTTTACCGCCACAGGACGCGGGGCTATGCGCGCCGGGTCAATCAACCCGGAGACGAGCCCATGACGATCAAGGTCAGCGACACTGTGCCCAGCGCCACGCTGATGAAGATGACCGAAGCTGGCCCCGCGCCGGTGTCTACCGACACACTGTTCGCGGGCCGCACCGTCGCGCTGTTCTCGGTGCCGGGCGCGTTCACCCCGACCTGCTCGGCCAAGCACCTCCCCGGCTTCGTCGAACATGCCGCCGACTTCGCCGCCAAGGGCGTCGACGAGATCGTCTGCATATCGGTCAACGACGTATTCGTGATGGGAGCATGGGCCGAGGCCGCCAATGTCGGGGGTAAGGTGACGCTGCTCGCCGACGGCAACGGCGATTTCGTCGAGTCGCTCGGGCTGGCGATGGACGGCAGCCGCTTCGGCATGGGCAAGCGCGGCCAGCGCTTCTCGATGCTGGTCAAGGACGGCAAGGTCGCCGAGCTCAACGTCGAGGATCAGGGCGCGTTCAACGTCTCGTCGGCGGAACACCTGATGGCGCAGCTGCGCTAGGCCGCTGCCGCCCCCGCTTCACGCGGGGGCGGCGACGACCTTACAAGGCTGCGATGCTGGCCTTGGGGCCGGTCCAGCCGCAAGCCTGGCCCTTGTTCTGCGTCTTCAGCCACGTCTGCAGCGGCGCGAAATAGGCCAGCATGGCGCGGCCATCGAGCTCGCGGGTCCCCGTGAACTTCTGCAGCGTCTCGGGCCACGGCCGCGACGCGCCCGCCTCCAGCATGGCGTTCAAGCGCGCCCCGACCGCCTTGTTGCCGTAGAAGGAGCAGCGGTGCAGCGGCCCCGTCCAACCGGCCTGCTTGCACGCTGCCTGGTAGAACTGGAACTGCAGGATGCGCGCCAGGAAATAGCGCGCGTAGGGCGTGTTGCCGGGGATGTGGAACTTGGCGCCGGGGTCGAAGTCGGTTTCCGTCCGCGCCGCCGGCGGGATGATGCCTTGGTATTGCAGGCGCAGATCGGTCCAGCCCTGGTTATAGGCGGTGGCGGGAATCGCGCCGGAAAACACGCCCCACCGCCACTTGTCGACCAGCAGCGTCCACGGCACGCCAGGCACTTTCTCGAGTGCCTGGCGCAGCAGCAGCCCGATGTCCTTCGACGCATCCGGTACCTTGGCGGCGTCGAGCAGCCCAATTTTGACCAGATAATCAGGCGTGATCGACAACGCGACGAAGTCGCCGATCGCCTCGTGGAAGCCGTCGTTTGCGCCGTTCAGGTAGAGATACGGCTGCTTGTTATAGGCACGCTGGTAGTAGTTGTGGCCGAGCTCGTGATGAATCGTCACGAAGTCGCTGGCGTTGACCTTGGTGCACATCTTGATGCGCAGGTCGTCCTTGTTGTCGAGGTCCCAGGCAGACGCGTGGCAGACCACTTCACGGTCGGCCGGCTTGGTGATCTGCGACCGCTCGTAGAAGGTTGCTGGCAGCGGCGCGAAGCCCAGCGACGAATAGAAGCCCTCGCCGGCCTTCACCATCTTCAGCGGATCATAGCCCTTGGCGACCAGCAGCTCCCCCGTGTCGAAGCCGATGTCGCCGGCACCGGCGGGCGCAACGATGTCGTAGATGTCGGCCCAATCCTGCGCCCACATGTTGCCCAGCAGGTCGGCGCGGATCGGCCCCGTCTTCGGCTGGACCGCGTCGCCGTACTTCGCGTTGAGCTTGGTGCGGGTGTAGCAGTGCAGGTCCTCGTAGAGCGGCTTCACCTGCACCGCGAGCTTGTCCATCATCGCCGCGAAGGCTTCCGGCGGCATGTCGTAGCCGGCCCGCCACATCGCGCCGGTATCGCTGAAACCCAGTTCCTTGGCCCCGGCGTTGGCGATGTCGACCATGCGGACGTAGTCGGCGCGCATCGGCTGGCCGACCTTGTGCCAAGACACCCACATTTCCTTCAGCACCTCGGGATCGCGGACGGTGCCCATCAGCGCTTCCAGGTCGTTGCCGCTGGTCGGCTTGCCCTGGTAGGTGCCCTTGCCCTTGCCGTAACTCGACTGCAGCCGGGTGGCGATGGTGTTGAGTTCCTCCGCCGCGCCCGGCGTGCTCGGTGCCGGCAGGATGACGCCCAGCTTCAGCATGTCGAGCTTGCGGCGGGTGTCGTACGACAGGTTGGCCACGTCGTTGAAGCGCGCCGCACCCTTCGCATACTTGACCGCCAGCAGCGTGCCCTCGGTGCCGACCTTGGCCGACAGCCAGTCGGTGTCGTCGGTAATGTAGGTCGCGTTGATCCAGCCCACGCGCGCGCCGTATTGGCTGAACGCAGCGCCCTCCTGCTCGGCCTGCGCGACGAATGCTTCCGCCTCCGCGGCAGTCGGCGCGGCGGTTTGGGCGGCGAGCGGCGTGGCGACGATGAGCGCGGCGGCGAGCGCCAGCGCCGAAACGGCGGATTTCATGAACAGTCCTTCCCAAGATCGAATGGGACGGGACTATCGGCAGCCGTGGCCGGGGGTCAAGCGCTGAGGAAGCCGGCGATCGCCGCGCCCATCGCCGGGCCGACCACCGCGCTCATGTGGTTGCCGGGAATTTCCGCGTAGCGCGCATGCGGCAGCGTCGCGGCGAGGTCGGGGGCCGAGCCGTTGTCGTGGTCGTCGGCGCCGCACAGGACTAGCGTCGGCGTGGCAATCGCGGCGATCTGCGCTGCGCTGGTGACCGCCTGCGAGCGCAGGACATGCGCGACTGCGGACCCGTCGACGTGGTTGGCCCGCATGAACTGCACCGCCATCCAGCCGTTCGAACCGCGCTCGAAGCTGTCCGGGCTGGCGATGACTTGGAGGAACCAGTCGGCGCGCTTGCCGATCTCGGTCAGGCCGGTCAGCCCCATGCCGGCGACGACGGCCCGTCGCGGCTTCATGCCCAGGGCCAGGCAGCGCACGGTGGTGCGACCGCCAAGCGAATAGCCGCCGAGATCATAGTCGGTGAGGCCAAAATGGTCGACGAGCGCGGCCACGTCCTTCGCCAGGACGTCGGACGGATAGGCCGCCGCGTCGTGCGGCTTGGCGCTCTCACCGTGCGCGCGCAGATCGGGGACGATGACCCGGCAGCCGGCGGCAGCAATCTGCGCGGCCGCGCCGTAGTTGATCCAGTTGGTGTCACCGCTGCTGAACAGGCCATGGAGCAGGATGACCGGGTGCCCGGTGCCGGTTTCCTGCCAGCTAAGCTGGACACCGTCGAAGGACGCAAACTGGCGACGCTGACTCGTCATTGGGCCTTATTGGCCGCGGTCCAGCGTGCCAGCAAGGGTGGATAGTCGTCGGCGCGGGTCTCGGGCGGCCCGTCGTGCGGGATCCAGCCCGGCACCCGGCTTTCCACCCCGAAGTGGCTGGTCAGGCGGACGAACGACGGGTCGTCGAGCGAGCCAACCGTCAGGTCCATGGTTTCGCTCCCTTCGATGTATTCGAACGTCAACGGCGTGCCGCACGCGGCGCAATAGCCGCACCTAGCGATCGGCGAGGAGGCGAAGCGATCTGGTGCCCGGGTTGTCCAAGTCATCGCGTCGCGCCGCACATTGAACAAAGCCGATGCCAACCCGCCGGTGGCACGCTGGCACATCCGGCAATGACACCTGTAAGCATCACCGTTGGCCAGCGTTGCGACGTAGCGAATCGCGCCACACTGGCAGACTCCTTCGACAGGATTCATTGCATCTAGCTCCGCCACTCTCGCCAGCAGGCATTGCCCGCACACCGCCAAAAACAAAAGGGCCGCCCGTTGCCGGGCGGCCCTTCCGTTCGTCGCGTCGCGTGAGCTTACTGCGGGGTGCAGGGCCCGGTCGGAGCCTGCGGAGCACCACCGAAGGTGATCTCCACGCGGCGGTTCTGCGGCTCACGGACACCGTCGGCGGTGTCGACCAGCGGACGGCTCTCGCCGAACGCTTCGGTCATGATCGAGCCATCGGGCACGCCCTTCGTCGCCATGTACGCCTTGACGGCGTCGGCACGGCGCTGGGACAGGCCGACGTTGTAGGCGTCGGTACCCGACTTGTCGGCGTGACCGGCAAGCACAACGCTGGTCTGGCCGGTCGCCGAATACTGCTCGGCGGCACGGTCGAGGATCTGCGCGGCTTCCGCGGTGATGATCGACTTATCCCAGTCGAAGAACACCAGGAACGGCCCCGGGGTCACAGCAGCCGGCGGGCACGGCGGCAACGGCGGCGGGGGCGGCGGCGGCGGCGGCGGGGGAGGCGGCGGCGGTGCGGCCTCCGTGTAGAAGTTGTACGTCAGGCCGACCAGCAGCGAGTGGCTGCGGAAACGCGACTGGGTTTCCGTGTTGTCGAACGCAAAGGTCTTCACGTCTTGGACATTGAAGAACCGGTACTTCAGCGACAGATCGATGTGGTCGGAAAGCGGCTTGCGCACACCGGCGAGCACCTGCCACGCAAAGCGCGTGTCGCTGTCGTTCAGGTAGGTGTCACCATCATAGCGGAGGTTGCTGTACTTCACCCTGGCGACACCGACGCCGCCGCCGACGAAGCCCGACAGGCTCCGATCGTCCTTGCCGCCGAAGTCGATCAACCCGTTCGCCATGAACGACAACACACGGGTGTGGCCGCTTGCGTCATATTGGAAATTTCGCCCGAGCGGCGGATAGGCTCCACCGACTTCGGCCTCTTCAAGCTTGGCGTCCTTGTAGCCAATCTCGAACTCACCGCGAACCGGACCGAAATCATAGCCGACATTGCCGTCGACGTCGAAGCCGTACTTGTGGTTGCCGGTGACAGCATTGGGGAAAGTAACACCACCATCGCGGATGTCGAACTT
>Ga0209181_10005177_pt1 | contig 18896 bp, 15 predicted proteins | sample MAT05_FD_187208 | JGI IMG/M metagenome (GOLD analysis project Ga0209181, IMG submission 187208) | Freshwater microbial communities from Lake Fryxell liftoff mats and glacier meltwater in Antarctica - MAT-05 (SPAdes) (version 2) | ecosystem: Environmental > Aquatic > Freshwater > Ice > Liftoff...
ACCTGTGTACGGAAGTGGTCATTGGCCAGTCGCTCAGGTGATATGAGTAAAATGTCATCTCATTACGACTAATAGCAGCTTCTACGGTGGTCCAGTCGTCTCGGTTGTCAGAATTAATGGTTGCAGCCCGCACACCCATGCGCTTGGCCGCAGCAATTTGATTACGCATCAACGCAAGCAATGGTGAGACTAGTAAAGCTGGGCCAGACCCGGCTTCGCGTAAAAGCTTTGCCGCTATGAAGTAAACGAAACTCTTTCCCCAGCCTGTCTTCTGAACAACTAAAAGACGGGCTGGGCTTGTTACAATTTGTGAAATAGCTTCTTCCTGTCCATCTCGGAAAGAAGCCATTGAATTGTTGGTACCAATCCTGAGTAGTTCTAAGGCGCGGGTAGAAGAATAGGCCATTCTTAAAAAGGCGAGTTAAGGAGTATATAATCCGTAAAACTACGTTTTTACTGTGGTAGCAGACAATTGTTAAGGGGTGATTTAGTTCAAGCGACAAATTTCCTCAGACTATATATGAATAATTGATCGTTTGGCTCTGCATAGGTGGGCTTCCGGCGACAGGCAGCAACCCGCAAGGTCAACGCGGACAGCCCAACCGGGCAGGGGTGTAAAGGCTCCTTTGTCGCCATCAACCCCTGCGGTCGTTGGGTGCGGGTCCGTAAACTGTTCGTGTGCCAGCGTCTCGGCGATAGGTTGCACGTCCCAGAAGTTGGGTTTTTAGGCTTCCATTTCCAGGTTTCGGTCGACAGGACGAACGCCCCGAAAGGTAAGGTTAGGCTCGTTAAGCGGGTTCTCTGAGACATGGGAAGCACCCGATTGGGCAAGCGACATAAAGGAAAATCAGTAGTGGTATATGACACGTTGATTGGGTAATCTATTAACCATTATTTCTTGGCTCATTAACGCGCTTGAGCCATTACCCCAAAATCTATGATCGTTGAACAGTGCCACTGCCCTGCAAAAAAAGAATATACGCTCAATCTTCACGTTAAACTTTGGGCTTACTAACCTAATACAGGGTATCAACTAAAAATACCAATACCCATGTTTGCCTAATCATAAGCAATTTTCAGATGAAAGAAATATTTCTTCTTAGCTTTCTTACTATTGCAATGACTACGCAAGCCCAAGTGTACAGAGAGCGTATTGGGTTTGACCTGGAAAGCATCGCCGAAATAAATATTGGCTGGATAAAAATTCATGATCACCCAATTCCACCAACACAAAAAACCTTGGGCACTAGAGTTTACAGTGCCAAACAAATTGGGTATAGTCAGCAATTTGTAGAATGGATGCAACAATCTTACGTACCCAAAGGTTGTTTGGGCAGTGCAGCATATTACCAGAATGCTATTCCAAAATTCAGCGGTACAAATAGCCGTCTCGGCAATGCCATTGATGAGCATTTAGGGGCTTTGCCTCATATGTATGGTGCATTTTCAAAAATGTATATGTTTTTGAAAAAAGATGAGAATGGGAAATTTGTACCACAAAATAATTTCGCAGCGAATTGGCATATAGAAGTAAACCAACTACAGTGGATAAGCAAGCCCGTATCGTTCATTTCAAGTGCTGACGAATATTATTTTGTAATTCCTGATTTCAGTGGTAATTCAAAAGGATACAGTTATGATGACAAAGCCGCAAGCAATTTAGTGGGCTTTGATAAATACTTCAAAGCATACAAACATTTTTATATTCCACCAAAAATTGTTCGAGACGATCAGCAGTACGTTGTAATAATGTCAAAAGACAACGAACTACCGTTTGAAAAAGTAACTGTTGGCGAGTTTTTTACACAAGTCGAAAAGCAACTTTCAGTTTGGCAAAAAATAGACCCTGTTTCAGCAGAAAATTATCTTCTGGCTCAAAAAAGTCTTGCTCGGTTAAAAGAAAAATATAAACTCAAATGGAATGATATTGCTGAAATCAAGCTTTCCAATAGTCAAATCTCGCTACAAGATTTTGTGAATGCAAAAGAAGGTGATACGGATATATTTGATAACAGGAATATTTACGGCAAGGAAGAAACGATCCCAACTTTTTCTATTTTGAAAGTAAAAAAGAAAGCATTAGCCCTCTGTAAAACAGACCAACCACAGTGGCTTGTAATCAGATGGACGATGGGAATGCCTAACGCGTCATTCAATAAATATCTACACGAATCAATCATGAATAATTTTAACTTTGATTACGTGTATAACTATTTCTTCGGAAAGAATAAGGTTGCGGAAGTTTACAAGCCGCTTGGATCACCTACTGGTAACTGATACCAAGTGTTAATTCTGCCTAGGTACTTAACTCTCCGGCGACAGGAAGCAGGCCGCCACGTCAATGCGGGCAGCCCAACCTGCCATGTGACTATGTCGGCTTGACACCCTCACCAATTGTGCTAACGTACGCTCGAGGCTACACGGAATGGACGTTTGGAGTGTACACCTCTGTCTGTGCGTCAAGTGCCTGAAGGATCTAAAAGCGGAAGCAAGCCTAGTTGACGAATAATGTTCTCCGTAACCTGTAATAGGTTATGTTTACGGTATGAAATGCGCCCTCCTTTCACTTTATTGCCTTGCTCTTATCTGCGGCCTCGTAAGCACGACCCAAGCTGTAATTGGCCAGTCTGTTGATCTTTTCAAAAAACTTGGCACTCAGCAACTGGTTGTGGTGAAGACAACCAACTTCGAGACCAACCAGGGCCAGCTTTTCTACTATGAACTGGACCGGGCAACGAATCGATGGCAGCAAAAACTACCCACTTTCGCCGTCACCATTGGTCGGAAGGGGTTGGCCTGGGGTGCGGGTTTGCACCAGCCCACCAGCACAGGTGGCCCTCAGAAACGGGAGGGTGATGGCAAATCGCCAGCCGGTATTTTTCGGATTGGCACGGCCTTCGGAAGCCGACCTGCTAATGCTGTGGGTGGGTTAAAGATGCCTTACATTCATGCCGATAAGCATACATTCTGTGTTGATGACCCAGCTTCTGCCCAGTACAATCAGCTTGTTAATACCGACACGCTCAAGGCAACCTGGAATTCGGCAGAACAGATGCTGATTCCTGATTACGACTACGGATTTGTTGTGGAATACAACTACCCAAAAGCTAATCCGAACGACGGAAGCTGCATTTTTATTCACCTCTGGCGCAACAGCCAAACGGGCACTGCTGGCTGCACCGCTATGAGCAAGACCAATTTGCTTTACCTATTTCGTCGGCTCGACTCCGGTAGAAAGCCCCTGCTGGTGCAAATGCCAGCGAGTGAATACGAACAACAGAAAAAGAAATACGGCTTGCCGTGAAAATTTACGCGCTTATTCACTTATTCAGCTATACTTATCTTATCTGTTGCCCATTCTTTCTGGTCATTACTTATCGTAACCTTGTTTTGAGGGCGGTAGCAGGTTTTGCCCGTTAGGCATCTTCTAAATAAACGCCTGCTTTTCTCAAATGCGTTGGCAAAGTTGCCAGGCTACAAAGCCAGACATTGGGACGGAGCAAATCATCGTTCGCGCCAGGCGTTACCACTAAAAAAGGCGGGCTATTCAAATCTTGTAAGGCCACCGTGTTCCCTTTGCTTAATGTTGGATTGTTCGACAGTTTAATCTCCACTGCCAATTTAATCTGCCCCCCCTGCTCCAGCACCAAATCTAATTCTGAGCCTTGTTGAGTCCGATAAAAGTAGGGTGTTGTATCCGGGCTAAGAACAGCTATAATTTGCTGAATGATATAGCCTTCCCAGGAACCACCCACTACCGGATGGCCCATTAATGCGTCGTCGTCGTAAAGTCTGAGTAAGTGATGAACCATACCCGAATCCCGTACATACACTTTGGGCGACTTAGTGAGTCGTTTTCCAACATTGATAAAGTAGGGTTGTAAACGACGCACCAGGAATGCTTGCTCTAAAAAGTCAATGTAACGTTGTACTGTCGATACGGCAATATCCAGTCCGTTGGCAATAGTGGAATAGTTTACTAATCCCCCCTGTTGATTAGCCAGCATGGTTAGCAACCGGCGAACCAAGTCGGGAGAGGCAGGCAATCCTAAACGGGGCAAATCTCGTTGCAGGTAAGTACCAACGAACGACTCAAACCACTCGCGAAGCCGCTTGGCAGACGGGGCCAAATAGGCATCGGGATACCCACCCCGTAGCCAATGAACGCGATAATTGGCCGGTTGGGGTAGCTCCTCCCATAGTAAAGGGTGCATCTCCAAATAAACGACGCGTCCGGCAAGTGATTCCGACGTATTACGCAATAAGTCGGGGGAGGCAGAGCCAAGCAAAATAAATCGACCCGCTACCCTGTGCTGATCAATCAATCCACGAAGCAGGGGAAACAAGTCAGGAAGTTGCTGTACCTCGTCCAGAACAACGGTTTGTTCCTGCCGGGTGGTTAAATAGATTTCCCGATCAAGTTCGAGACGGGCCAGTTGAGAAGGGATTTCCAGATCCAGATAGACGGATACTTTCGGCAATTCGGCTAACAACTTTTTAACCAGTGTCGTTTTGCCAACCTGCCGGGGGCCAACCAGCACAATAGCTGGAAAGTAACTGATTAAGTCAATCAGGCGATCCTCTAGTAGTCGTTTAATCATCGGAATAATTCATGTATATTTAGTACAGTCCGCTAAATATACATGAATTATGAATCACTATTTTACGCCCGCTCCTCCCAAACCTTCGCCACATTTACAATTACTTCGGCGGCTTTTTCCATGTCCTGCACCGATACCCACTCCAGCCGGGAGTGAAAGGCGTGTTCGCCTGCAAAAATGTTAGGGCAGGGTAAGCCCATAAACGAAAGTCGAGAGCCATCGGTGCCACCTCTGATGCTACGGCGTTCGGGTGAAATGCCAGCCCGGCTAATGGCTTCCAAAGCGTTCTCAACCACGGCAGGGTAATTATCGAGTACTTCTTTCATGTTGCGATACTGCTCTGTCACAACCAACGACCCCGTTGAGTTTGGATATTGTTTTAGCACCTCGTCCAGCAACGTTTGCAGGTACTGCTCTTTTTTGTGCAGGCCAACTACGGCAAAGTCGCGGATAATAAAACTGAGCGTCGCTTGGTCTTGGTTTCCGTCTAAGTGGCCAGGATGAATAAAGCCCTCTTTCCCCTCGGTTGTTTCAGGCGAAAGGGTATCTTTAGGAAGGGCCGCCAGCAGATCAGCGGCAATTTTTAACGCGTTTTCCAGCTTGCCTTTTGCAAAGCCAGGGTGCGTGCTAACCCCCCGAATGGTAATTTTGACAGCGTCCGCCGAAAATGTTTCATCTTCCAGCGTCCCCCGCGATTCTCCATCAATGGTGTAGCCAAAATCGGCTCCCAGCTTCTGAATATCCACTTTTTCGGTACCTCGTCCAATTTCTTCATCGGGCGTAAATAACAACCGGATGTTACCGTGGGGAATCTCCGGGTGGTTTACGAGATAATCAGCAGCCGTCATAATAGCGGCAAGACCTGCTTTGTTGTCGGCTCCCAATAACGTGGTTCCGCTGGCTGTGATGATGTCGTTGCCCAGTTGCCCGGCCAGGTCGGGGTGATCGTTGAATCGGATAATTTGGGTAGCATCGTCCGGCAAAATGAGGTCGCGACCATCATAGTTGGCGTGAATTATTGGCTTCACGTTGGCCCCCGTTACGTCGGGAGACGTGTCTACGTGGGAGCAAAAGCAGATAACCGGAATGTCGGGCTTGGCCGAGGTCGCCGGAATGGTAGCATACACGTAGCCCCATTGGTCGAGTTCGGCATTAGCAATACCCATGTCGAGGAGTTCCTGAACCAGCACCTGGCTGAGATCTTTCTGCTTTTCGGTGCTGGGGTTGGTAGGCGATTGTGGGTCCGATTGGGTATCAATCTGGACGTAGCGGATGAAGCGGTCGAGAATTGTCATGGGCGGTTAACCGTTAAGTATCTCAGCCAGACTGGCTGGCGAGTAATTGATGCTTTTGAGGGTTTTGCGGTCTGCATCGCGAAAGACCAGGTATTTTCCGTCGGACTCGATGTAGTGGCAGGGCGTGCCTTTGGCCTGGTAATGGGCTACGGTTGCTTCGGCTTCGGCAATAGTCAGGCAGGCTTTACTCATGTTGGAGCGTTGCACCTCATCAAATAACGCTTTGAACTGATTGCCCAAACCGAATTCCAACACCGCCCCTGACAGTACATATTGGAGATCACAAAGCGCATCGGCTACGGCCACAAGGTCACCCTCGGCAATGGCTTCGCGAAATTCGTCTAATTCTTCGGCCAGCAGCGAAACGCGCAACTGACAACGGTTTTCAGCCGGTATTTGGGGAGTATCCAGCACGGGGGCATGAAAAGTATGGTGGAACTCAGCCACCGCATTCAGGGAGTCGGGGGATTGCATAAGTAAAGTAGTCATGAGTAGCAAGTTAGGAAAACAAATTAACTATATTTGTCGTTATTCTCCTGCAAACCTCGTTGATCTATGAAATCCTACCTGTTTTTGATACTAAGTATCACCGTCTTTTGGGAAAGTGCGTATGCTCAGACTAAGGTTATCGACATAGCAGATACGAGTCAATTTGATTTGAAAATCAGGACTTTAAATAAGCAATATCCAGTTATTGAGCAGCTATTTTCGAGCCGTCCCCGAGAATTGCAGGACATAAAAGGCCGGTTACAGAGGCAATTTCAGACATTCTATAAACAGAATGATTTTGGGAAGTACAAAGTGGGTTTTCAACTCCAGGAATATATTGAACCAACCGGCCAGGCTGCTTATGTACTGGTAGAATGGTCCGGTGAAGCACCTGACTCAACAAAGCAGACTATACTTCGGTTATTAGACAGTTTTTACCACACCAAACAGGAAGCGGTAACGGCTAACGTCCGGTTTCGGGACGCGTTTTTTTATACGGGTAATGTTACAGAAAAGCGGTCTGTGCGCTCAAAACCCGGTTCTATCAGCACGCTCGAAGCAGCCCAGAAAACAACCCGCCCGGATACCGTCAAAATTTTGTATTTCAATCAGTTGGCCTTGAAATCAGTGCCGGACGTGGTTTATCGCTTCCCCAATCTGGCCGAGCTGGACTTATCTAAAAACAGTATCAAAACATTACCTGCCCGGCTGACTGCCGACCTGCCAAAGCTCGAACGGCTAAGTTTGCTCTATAACCTGCTGAGCAATGACAGCGTGTCTTTTGCGTCGAACAAACACCTGAAGGCCTTGAATATCCAGGGTAACGAGCTGACGTTGTTACCGGCCACTGTCCGGCTAAACCGACGACTCGAAAGTTTGTGGCTGGGAAATAATCGCCTAAAGACCGCCGATTTTCGAGGTCTGCGCCGGTTAACCGACCTGAACATATACAATGCCGAACTGGCAGCCTGTCCGCCTACGGTAGCTAAGTTACGCCGGCTAAAGGTGCTGGATTTGTATTATAACAACATTACGGAGTTGCCTGCCCGCCTGAGTCGACTGCGAAAATTGGAGCAGTTAGCCGTGTCGCACAACAAACTGAAACAGTTGCCCGAAGGGCTTTCACGGCTTCGTCGATTACAGGTACTCTATGCACACCACAACGAAATTGGCGCCCTGCCCGACCGCTTCGATCGGTTCCGTAGCTTACGTTTGCTCGATCTTGGCTATAACTTTTTCAGCACGACACCCTTGGTTCTGGATCGGCTTGTAACTCTCGAAGAACTCGACCTCAACAGCAACAACCTACAGGAGTTATCGCCGGGTTTGCTCAACCTGCTTAACCTCAAAAAACTCTACCTCCGCAACAATCCGATCACGGCCGGGCAGGGCCGAGTTGGGTCGTTTACCCAAACAATTCAGCAACTGGAGGCCCGAAAAACGGAGGTGTTTCACTAACCATACATCTTTACCAACTCCTCTGCGCAACGTTCGCCATCCATTGCCGCCGAAACAATGCCGCCTGCGTAGCCCGCGCCTTCGCCACAGGGAAACAGTCGCCGGGTTTGTACGTGTTCGCAGGTTTGGCGGTCGCGGGGAATGCGCACGGGTGATGATGTTCGGCTTTCGATGCCAATTAGCTGTCCCTCGTTGGAGAGGTATCCGTTCATTTTGCGGCCAAAATCGCGAAGACCGGTCCGAAGAGGTTGGGCTATGTGAGCGGGTAGCACATCGTCCATGTCGGCAGAAAGCAAACCGGGCTGATACGATGTTGGTAGTAGGGTGGGAGAGAGCTTTCCATTCACGAAGTCGGCCACGCGCTGAGCGGGGGCCGTTTGCGACAGAGATGGATCGCCCGAACTCGCCATTCGACAAGCCCGTTGCTCCACGGCCTGTTGCAGTGCCAAACCGGCCAGTGGACCATGTACGGCGTAAGGAGCCAAATCGGCATCAGTGATGGCCACCACCACGCCCGAATTGGCATATTTGGAATCGCGACGCGAGGGCGACATGCCATTCACAACCAACTCACCAGGAGCCGTTGCCGAGGGTACAATAAACCCGCCGGGACACATACAAAACGAAAACACGCCCCGCTCAACTCCTCCGAACTTGGTTTGTGTAACTAAACTGTAGGAAGCTGCGGGAAGATAATCGCCACGGCCGGCTGTTTTGGCCGCGGTCCGACGTATCGGTAAGTTATATTGCAGGTTGTCGATCAGGGCTTGCTGGTGCTCGATCCGAACACCCATTGCAAAAGGTTTGGCCTCAATCAGTACATCACGCTGGTGTAGCAGGTGAAATATATCGCGGGCTGAGTGGCCAGTCGCCAAAATAACTCCCAAACCTGTGAGTTCGCGGCCATCGTGCGTGATAACCCCCCGCATCTCGTCACCTTTAAGAACTAGATCGACCACTTTGGTATCGAAATGTACCTCACCACCCGCTTCTAAAATGCTTTGGCGGAGAGCCGCCACCACAGCGGGCAATTTGTTGGTGCCAATGTGCGGGTGAGCATCCACCAATATCTGGTCTGTGGCTCCGTGAGCAACCAGAATTTCCAGAATCCGGCGTACGTCGCCCCGTTTGGTTGAGCGGGTGTACAACTTCCCATCTGAATACGTACCGGCACCGCCCTCACCGAAGCAATAGTTTGACTCGGGATTCACGACGTGGTCTTTGTTGATAGCGGCCAAGTCGCGACGGCGAGCGCGAACATCGCCCCCCCGTTCCAGCACGATGGGTTTGATCCCTAACTCGATCAATCGGAGGGCGGCAAACAGACCCGCTGGGCCAGCGCCAACCACAATGGCCTGGGGTGCTTGGCTTACATCAGGGTATTGTAAACCGTTGTTGATGAGTGGAGTCGGCTCCTCTTTTACGAAAACATCTGCGTCAACATGAACCCGTACCTGTCGGCCGCGAGCGTCGATAGACTGGCGTTTTTTGCGAACAATAACGTCGGGCCTATCGAATAGGCGAAGGGAATGGAGGGCTTCGGCGCGAAAAGACGCGTCGTCGAATGCTTGCTCAGGCGTGAGCGAAAGCGATATGGAATGAATCATGTGAATCGTGGCCGGTGTTTATCCGGCAATTAATAACTGGCAATGCGCAGTAGCAATAGGCAGTATTGAGGGACTGCCTACTGCTACTGCTCCTTTCAACCTCCAAACGCGGAGTAGTGCTTCTCTAACAGGGCTTCGTATTTCTTGGCCAATTCATTTTGCTTGGCTTCCTTACACGCTTCTACAATAGAATTTAGACTGTAAAGGTCGGAGTTGACATCGCCAAATGAACGCCCCGATGTCTTGGAATAGTTCAGATTCTGGTCAATACGCGTTACCATCGTATCGGCAATTTTCAGGGCAGTTTTAGAATCGCCCACATTGAAATAGAACCGCACAAAATTCCCGCAAATCTGGTCATACGGAATTGTATTGTCAGGGATTACACTCAATGAATAATCCAGCACCTTTTTGGCTTCGGCTTTTTTGTCTTCCCGGATGAGTTGATCCGCTAATCGGAAGAACGCGATACGGGCTGTGAGTACAGGAGAGCCTTTGTAGGTCTCATCATAGTAGGAGTTCGGGTTGTTCATCTCGCGCCAAAACGACCGTGTCATCAGGTTGCGTTTGGCAATTTCGGTATTCACGTAACCGTCCGAAGCGCCATCGACCCGCACCGGCATCAATCGGTATGCATAACCTTCTACCTGCATGTGGTCCTTAAGATTCAGGTAGTTATCTGATGCAAGGGTCGATGAGAAATAGATGGGCCGCTGCCAGTTGTTGGTCGCAATCATGTCGAGCATAATCAGGTCCGGCTTGTACAGGTCGCGCTTGCCGATGGTCCATTGCAGGGTATCGCCTACCAACGGACGCAGCAGCGAGGGAACGAAATTGGCCTTGTCAATGGCCGCTTTATCGAGTGGCAGGAACAAAACCGACGACGGCAACACGCTCGTCATTTCGCCCGTGGTAAGCGGCACCCGAACGGCGGGGCTACCCTGTTTCACCAGGCTAATGTACTGTTTGAGGTCGATACCGTTTTTGACCGCACTCATTTCGTAAAACGGAATAATGTCGTTTTCACCCTTGTTGAACTGGTCAAAATCGAGCGAAATTGGCAGCGGGTCCGACTCATACGTTTTGCGTTTCATCTGCTGAATGTACCATTCTGTACCCAGCAAGCTCAGGTTACAGACCCGCACATCGCGCCGGAATCCTTCTACCTCCTGCACATACCAGAGCGGGAAGGTGTCATTATCGCCACCCGCGAACAAAATGGCGTTCGGGGCGCAGGAGTTGAGCAGGTTTTTGGCAAAATCAACGGAGTGATAGCGGTTCGAGCGGTCGTGGTTATCCCAGCTTTTGGCCCCCATCATAATCGGAATCAGCAGGGTCAGACCCACAATCAGACCGTTGCGGGTCATGTCGTTTTTCAGGTATTGGCGGGTCCCCTCGGCTAAGGCCATGATGCCCAGGCCAATCCAGATTGCGAAGAAATAGAATGAGGCCACGTAGATATAATCGCGTTCGCGGGGCTCAGAAGGGGGCGAGTTTAGGAACACCTGCAAGGCAATGCCGGTGAACAGGAACAGGAAGCCGACGACCAGAAAATCGCGCTGTCGGCGGAAATACATAAATATAATGCCGAACAGACCGAGCAAAAACGGCAGCATATAAAAGTTGTCGCGGGCCTTGTTGGCTTTTAGCAAATCGGGCGCACCCGCATTCGTTGACCAAGGGAGCAGATAACCCGCACCCTCCTCGTCGGACTCGCGGCCGGAGAAATTCCACATCAGGTAACGCCAGTACATGTGGCCTAACTGATGGCTGAAGAAGTACGAAATGTTGTCGCCAAAAGTGGGTTTCTGCCCCTCGGCCAGCCCCAGCATTTGCCGGTAGAGCTGCGGGTGATTTTGCTGACTGCTATACACCCGCGGGAACAGCATTTCGTCGCCCTGTTCGTATACGTATTTGGGTGCATTGCCGTATTCGACGTATTTTTTACCTTCTTTTTTAAAAAGCGGATCACCGGGCTTCTGATCTACCGGGCGGGCCGTAAACACGGGGCCAAACAGTAATGAGCGGCTTCCGTATTGTTCGCGCTTGAGATACGAAATGAAGTTCAGCGCGTCGCTAGGGTCGTTTTCATTAATGGGCGGGTTATAATCCGACCGCACCAGCACCTGAATGTAGGAGATATAGCCCACCAGCACGAACGACAGAGCCAGCAAGCCCGTGTTGATATAGACCCGTTGATTTTTGTTCGACCAGAACAGCGCGTAAATCAGAATGGCGAAGAAAATGGCCGCAAACACCGCCATACCGCTGCTAAACGGCATTCCGAGGGTGTTCACAAAGAATTTTTCGAGTACGAAAGCCGCACTGGGCAAGCCCGGAATGATGCCCGCGTTGATGATGCCGAGGATAACTAAGCCAATGAAAAACGCAATGGCTCCTCCCCGAAAGGTTGGGCGGGCGGTTTTCTTGAAGTAATAAATCAGGGCCAAAGCGGGCAGGGTTGTCAGGTTCAGCAAGTGAACGCCGATAGACAAGCCAATCAGGTAAGCGATGAAAATGAGCCAGCGGTTGGCGGCTGCTTCGTCCTCAATGCGTTCCCAGCGGAAGGCGGCCCACACCACAATAGCGGTGAAAAACGACGACATGCCATACACCTCGGCCTCCACCGCCGAGAACCAGTAGGTGTCGGAAAAGGTGTAAATCAGCGCACCTACCACTGATGACCCCACCACGATCAGCGAGTCGGCAGGGGCATAATCAGCTATTTTTTTGCCCAATAGTTTTTGGGCCAGCATCGAGATCGTCCAGCATAAAAACAGGATACCAAAGGCCGACGACAGCACCGACACCATGTTGACCCAGAACGCCACCATTGTCACATCGCCCCCGGCGAGCAGGGAAAATACGCGGCCAATAAGCAAAAAGAAGGGGGCACCCGGTGGGTGCGGCACCTGGAGTTTGTAGGCACAGGCAATAAATTCACCGCAATCCCAGAAACTGGCGGTGCGTTCCACGGTAAGGCTGTAAGTCAGTAGCGCGATGGCGAAGGTGACCCAGCCTGCAATGGTATTCAAGCGTCGAAATGACTGCATAAAAATCGAGTAGTACGGTGGATTTGTAATCCGCCGTGAGATGGATGTTTCACGGCGGATTACAAATCTACCGTACTATTTTCGGCCAAAATTACTAAAATTAAACCCGGCAGTCGGGTGTAGGCCTGTTAAAAATCGTTAAGCTTGTGTGCGATGTAATAAGTAACTGAGATCAAAAAGAGTCGTCATTTGACTTGTTTCGTCAAGACGGACCTTGTCAGTACGGTTGAAATAAGCGATATTTGAGCAAAGAAGAAACCATGAATCTCCAGATCATCCACGACAGTAAAGGCAATCCGACGGGGGTTTTCATTCCAATGCAGGACTGGAAGCAGTTAAAAAAACAGTACAGCGATTTGGCTACTTATGAAGTGGAAGAGCCAGGGAGAGAGCAACTTATTGCTGAACTTAAAGAAGCTATTCTAGAGCTGAAAGCTATCGAGCAAGGCACCAAACAAGCCAGACCTTTAGCCGATCTGCTCAATGAGCTATAAAATTCTGACACTGTCTGTTTTTGACAGACAGTTGAAACGAATTGCCAAAAAATACCCATCTATAAAAGCTGATTTATATCGTTTGGGTGAGGAATTATTGGAAAACCCCACACATGGGCAATCATTAGGAGGGAATTTCTATAAGGTAAGGCTCAAAATTACATCTAAGCGCACTGGTAAAGCAGGAGGTGCGCGTGTGGTTACTTATGTCAAAGTCATTAATGAAACAGTCACACTGTCGTACATTTATGACAAAGCAGAGCAGGATACCATCTCTGACGATAGCTTAGACGATCTGCTGAATTTACTAGAGGGTTGACCATAATTCGATGTCTCCCAATGCGATCATTACCCATATTGCAACGCTCCAGACCACGCACAGCGGGCCTTTTAGTGATGGTTTGTTTCCTTCTTATCGTGTTCAACCACACTGGCTAGGCTACCGACGAGCCGATAACAACGTGTTTCTGACGGCCTGCACGGTGTTCACGTTACAGGGAATTCGCGACCAGGTATCGCCGGAGAGTCAGCAACAGATTGACCAGATTACGGAGCAGGCTACGGCGGATTATCCACTCTTCCGAAACAAAGATGGGCTAAATACCTACAACTTCTGGCCCACACGCCCTTCGCACCATTTCCCGAACGGGCGCGTTCTGGGCCGGTTCGATCATTTTCGTATTCCCGACGACATTGACGATACGGCAATGGTTTTTCTGACCAGCCCACCCAGCCGCGAAACGCTTTTGTGGCTCAAAGACAAGCTGGTGCAACACGCCAACCGCTCCCAACTAACCATCCGCAACACCTTTCCTGAGTACCGACAGCTACGGGCTTACTCAACCTGGTTCGGCAAGAATATGCCCATCGACTTCGATGCCTGTGCGTTGAGCAATATGCTGTTCCTGATTTTCCAGCATAATTTGCCCCGAAATCAGCACGACACCGATAGCCTGACTTTGTTAGCCGACATGGTGCGCTCCGGGCGATACGTTAGTGATCCATTTCGGTGCGCCCCACACTACGCCCGAACGCCCCTGATTCTGTACCACATAGTACGCTTGCTGGCCGCATTTGAACCTCCTGAACTTGTGACCCTACATACGCAGTTGCTGGCCGATACCAAAGCTCAATTGGCCCTTGCCACGCACCCGATGGACCGGGTAATTCTGTCTACGACCTTGCGCCGGCTTGGTGACAATCCGCCAAGGCTTGATCTTGTTGGCATCGAACAAGCCTTCCCGACTTTCCATTTTTTTATTGCCGGTATGCTTACGGCGTATGAATATCCTCTTCTTAACAAATTAGCTGCCAGTTCATTCGTGCAGATGCGCTGGACCTGCGAAGCCCACTGCCGGGCGTTGGTAGCGGAGTATTTGGTATCTTTACCCACATGAACGTTTACTTAGGCATAAGCAACCTGCTCTTTTTGTTCTGTATTGCTCAGGGCATTACAGCGGTTGCCGTGCTGTTCTGGCGGTCTGAGCAGCCCGCCAACCGATGGCTGGCGTGGCTGATGGTTGGGCTTACGCTACAGGTAATCGACTATTTCTTGAGCCTGTCGGGCATTTACGCGCAACACCGATGGCTGTATTTTCTGCCGTTGTTCTACTCCTGGAGCTTTGGGCCGTTGCTCTATAGCTACCTACAGGCGCGGGCCGGGAAACCAATCGAGATGTCGCGCTGGTATGCTGGCCCGGTGATGATACAGGCCTTGTTTTATATGCTTCTGATGGCGCAACCGCTCGCGACCAAAGCGTGGTTCTGGATGGCTGTTCATAAGCCCTACACCCGCTATCTGGAATATTACGTGGCCTGTGGAATGGTGCTTTACGCCATCTACCGGAGCCGCCCATTTACCACCGACCCGTGGCAAAAGCGGTTGCTCAACGGGCTGGCCATCTTCTACCTCATTGCCGCTATTGACCCATTACTCAACCATCTGTACACGCCCCCCTTTTGGCCCAAATTTTACCTGACCACGCAGGTCCTGCCCTTTTTCGTCTATATTTTGGCGTTGATTGGGCTGTTTTATAACCGCACTCCCAAAGCCGACCGCTTAGTTGTTCAGCCCGTCATTTCGCCGGATCAGCGCGAACGGGTACTGACCGCACTCCGCGAGCAGCAACTCTACAAAGACCCTGAACTAACGCTGGCATCGCTCGCCCGGCACCTCGGCGAAACGCCCAATGCGGTCTCACGGATTATCAACGGGGGGTTCAATCAGTCGTTCAACGAGTTTATCAACACCTACCGGATCGAAGAGGTGAAACGGCGCATGGCCGCCGGCGATACCGAAAACCTGACTATCCTGGCTGTGGCCCTCGATGCGGGCTTTGCCTCGAAGACGACCTTTAACCGGGTTTTTAAAGAACAGACCGGTTTTACGCCAAAAGAGTACGTGAAGATGTCCCAAATCACACTTCGGGACGACGCGGACGTGTAAACAGCCGACATTTGGACTAAAAATCACCTCCGTCATGACCACGTTCTTCACCCGATTCAACCCCGCAAGACTTTTTACTTTTCTTCTCCTTTTTTCCTTCTCCTTTTTCCCCTCCCTTGCCCAGCTCCCCAAAAAACTGGCCGACCGCGTAACCGCCGTCGAAAACAACCTGATCCCCTACGTGCCGGTGTCTGGCCTGAAAGGCTGGAATCTGGAAGACCGAATGCGCTATTATAAAGTACCCGGCGTGAGTGTGGCTGTAATTCATAACCACCAGGTCGATTGGGCAAAATCGTATGGGCTGGCCGATACCACCGCCTGCAAACCCGTAACCACCGAGACCATCTTTTCGGCGGGTTCGATCTCCAAACTCGTGACAGCAATGGCCGCCCTGAAACTCGTGGAGCAGGGTAAACTGAGCCTCGACGCACCCATCAACACCTACCTGACTTCCTGGAAACTGGCCGAGAATGAGACCACCCGCAAAACACCCGTCACCCTCCGCATGCTGTTGAGTCACCGGGGCGGCACAAGTCAATCGTCGTACTTTGGGTTTACGCCCGACAAAAATCCACTGCCCTCCGTGCCTGATATTCTGGCCGGAAAACCCGGCACCGATAGCCGCTCGGTCGTGGTCAACAGCGAACCCAACAAGGAATTTCGGTATTCGGGCGGGGGGTATCTGGTGGTGCAAATGGCCATGATGGACGTAACGGGCAAGGATTTCGCCACCCTCACTGATGACCTCCTGTTCCAGCCGCTCGGCCTAACGCGCACCACCTTCGCCCAGCCACTTCCCCCCCGACTGGCTCCGTATGCGGCCTGGGCGTATTCGTCGAACGGCTGGTTTAAAGGAATGCCTTATGTGTATCCGCAACAGTCGGCGGCTGGCCTCCATACTACGGCTACTGAACTGGCCAAACTCCTGGTTGACATTCAAAACAGCTACCGGGGTAGTGGTGGTAGACTGAGTCAGGCTTCGGCCAAAGACATGATGAACCCATTGGCCATCGTGTCGGAGGGGTTCACGAAGGAACAGATTGGGCTGGGGGTCTTTCTGCTTCAAAGCGTACTGAGCACCAACGAACGCGGGCGGTATTTTGAACATACCGGGACCAATGCCGGTTTTGTGGCCTATGCCATTGGCAGCGTGGCAGGCGGTAATGGCATGGTGGTGATGATGAACAATAACAACGGAGCCAGTGAACTGGGTAAGGAGATTCGGCGGGCGGTGGCACAAGTTTATGGCTGGGCGGACTTCCTACCCAAACCGTTGGTGCGCCGTACCCTGCCCGACTCATTGTTGAACGCTTACGTGGGTCGCTACCAACGCAGTGCCGACGAGGTGATAAGCATCCGGCGTGAGGGGAATCTGTTGCTTGAGAAAATTAACAACGGCAACGACATCATTTGCGTCCCCATTGCCAAAGACACTGTTGCGTTCACCGACTACACGGCCAAAGCGTATTTCAGACGGGGTAAGGCGGGGAAAGTCGATTCGTTACGGATCGAGTGGGATAAGAACCCCTGGCCCCGTATCCCCGACGGGGTTTATTTGCCGAATGAACTCATCGGGATGGGGCGCATTGCCGATGCGATGGAAGGCTACCGGGCTATGAAACTCAACGTCTATCAACTCACTTATATGGCGTATGATTTCGCCACGACCCGCCCCAGCAACTTACCAGCCGCCGAAGCCGTGCTGGAACTGGCCCGGCAGCAATACCCCAAAGAGGGCATCGTCTATGCGCGTCTGGGCGACCTTTACCAGCTTCGGGGCGAGAAAGACCGGGCCGTTGCCGCGTTTCGGGAAGCCATCAGCCTTGACCCTTCGGATACGGATTCTAAGGAGAAGCTGAAGGCATTGGAGTAAAAGGCAAGGGGCGAAGGGTGGCTTTGCGCTTACAATTCACGGCTCACTATTCGCCCTTCGTCCCTTACCTTTGCCCTATGACAAACCAACCTTCTTCCCTCCGCGTCCTCGTTGTAGGCTGCGGCAATATGGGTGCCTCCCACGCTCAGTCTTATCAGACACTCGACGGTTTTGCCATTTGCGGCATCGTGTCGACGGGCAAAAGCAAGTATGTTCTCAGCGAAAAATTGGGTGGCGGCTATCCACTTTTCGACGATTATGCCATGGCCCTTCAGGAAACTAAACCCGATGCGGTGTGTATATCGACCTATCCCGACACCCATGAGTCGTTTGCTGTAATGGCTCTCGAAGCCGGATGTCATGTATTCATCGAGAAACCCCTTGCGGATACCGTTAAAGGCGCTGAGCGGGTGGTGACTGCTGCCGAAAAGGCAGGTAAAAAAGTGGTAGTGGGGTATATTTTGCGGGTACATCCGTCGTGGGAGCGGTTTGTAGCCGAGGCTCAGCAATTGGGGAAACCGTTGGTGATGCGGATGAACCTGAACCAACAAAGCCACGGCTACATGTGGACCGTGCATCGTAACCTGATGAAATCGCTGAGTCCGATTGTCGATTGTGGGGTGCATTATATTGATGTGATGTGCCAGATGACCCGCTCAAAACCCATTTGGGTTAGCGCCATTGGTGCCCGAATGACAGACGAGATTCCCGCTGATAATTACAATTACGGACAGCTACAAATTCGGTTTGAAGATGGTTCTGTCGGCTGGTACGAAGCCGGTTGGGGGCCGATGATGAGCGAAACGGCCTTCTTTGTGAAAGATGTAATCGGGCCAAAGGGGTGCGTATCCATTGTGGCCAAAAACGCTGGCAATACCGGGCAATCAGACAATGTAGATGCCCACACCAAAACGGAATCTCTCCGGGTTCACCGCGCTGACCTCAATGCCAACGATGAGTTTACTTACCCCGACACCTGGATCGACATGCACGACGAACCTGACCATCAGGAACTCTGCAACCGCGAACAACGCTACTTTCTGAACGCCATTCAAACCAATCTCGACCTCACCGACCACCTTGCCGATGCGGTCAACTCGCTTCGCATTGCCTTTGCCTGTGATGAAAGCGTGAGGACAGGGGAGGTGGTACGGTTGTGAACCGTATAATCGAAAGAGAATTTCGTATATTCGTCTCAAACCAACAGACTAATGACTTATTCTGACCGGATTGTGGCCGACCACCAAGTGATGTTGGGAAAACCCGTTATTAAGGGTACGCGCATTACAGTGGAGTTAATCTTACGAAAACTGGCTGAGGGGGCAACGCCCTCCGATTTGGTAACCATGTACCCGCATCTTACGGAAGCTGCTATTCGGGCGGCTTTAGGCTTCAAATCTGGTCTGTAACCTTATACACCATTACTCAATTCGGCTCCATGAACCAACTGTCTCTCAACGATGAATTTGTCGCTCTTTATAAAGCGAAAGAGTTATAGTCAAACCAAATTGGATTGCGAAAACGGCTGAAAAGCCTACTTTTGGCGTATGATATTGCACTTAACCGAGACCGAACTAACT
>Ga0209181_10005178_pt1 | contig 18895 bp, 21 predicted proteins | sample MAT05_FD_187208 | JGI IMG/M metagenome (GOLD analysis project Ga0209181, IMG submission 187208) | Freshwater microbial communities from Lake Fryxell liftoff mats and glacier meltwater in Antarctica - MAT-05 (SPAdes) (version 2) | ecosystem: Environmental > Aquatic > Freshwater > Ice > Liftoff...
CGCATGCCGCCCAGGAACGAGCACACCAGGATGCCGCCCAGGCCCACGAACACGCCCACGGCAAAGTCCAGCCCGGTCAGGCGGGCGGTGATCAGGCCCACGCCGTAGATCTGCGCCACCACGTAGACAAAGCTCACCAGAATGGCCGCCAGGATACCGATCAGCCGCGGCATGTTGCCGCCGTAGCGTGCGCCCAGGAAGTCGGGGATCGTGAACTGGCCGAACTTGCGCAGGTAAGGCGCCAGCAGAAACGCCACCAGGCAGTAGCCGCCGGTCCAGCCCAGGATGAAGGCCAGGCCGCCATAGCCCGTGAGGTAGAGCGTGCCGGCCATGCCGATGAAGGACGCCGCGCTCATCCAGTCGGCGCCGGTGGCCATGCCGTTGTACATGGCCGGCACGCGCCGGCCGGCGACGTAGTACTCCGACGCGTCGGAGGTGCGGCTCATGATGCCGATGCCGGCATACAGGCCCACCGTGGCCAGCAGGAAGATCAAACCGATCCAGCTGCGGGTCAGGCCCATCTGCTCCAGGATCGTCAGCACGATGACAAAAGCGATGAAGCCGCCGGTGTACCAGACGTAGACCTTGTTGAGTTGTTTCTTGAAGTCGGCGTGCGAGCCGGCGTCCAGGAGGCCGCCGCCGCCGCTGTTGGGTGTCATGCCTGCCATGTCAGATCTCCTCGGCCACGTTGTGTTCCTGGTCCAGGCGGTTCATCGTGCGGGCGTAGAACCAGATCATGGCCATGTAGACCAGCAGCGCGCCCTGCGAAGCCACCCAGAAGCTGAACGGCCAGCCGAAGAAGTTGAAGTTCAGTTCTCGGGCGAAAAACGCCACGCCGAAGGTGATCACGAACCAGACCATCAGCAAGGTGCCGGTGAGGTTGAGGTTCTTGCGCCAATAGCGCCGATGACTCTCAGTCAATTGCATGGAAGCTCTCCAAGGGACAACAAGACCGGGTCGCCCCGGGGCTGGACAGCCGCCGACGGCGGCATTCAGTCAGGCCGGGAGGCCGGTCTCACGCGCCAGTTGCGCGGCCACCTGGGGCTCGAAGCCCCGCAGGTGGCGGATGATCTTCAGCGCCTCGTCGCTGCGTTGGCAGCTGGCGTACAGGCGCGCCAGCTGGTACCAGCCATGCGGGCTCATCGGCTGCAACTCGGTGTTGCGCCGCAGTACCGGCACCGCCTCGTCAGGCCGGCCCAGGCGGATCAACGTGAGGCCCAGGCCGTACCAGGCGCGGTCGAGCTTGTCATTGAGCGCCAGGGCGCGGCGGAACGCGGCCTCGGCCGCTGTCAGCTGGTCATCGGCCTCCAGCAGGAAGCCCAGATTGAACCAGTCGGCGGCCCGGCGATCGGGCCAGGCCTGCACCAGCGCCTGGGCGTCGGTGATGGCCAGGGTGCGCCGGCCGGCCTCGGCGTGCAGGTGGGCGCGGCTGGCCAGGGCCCAGGCGTCGGTGGGCGCGTGGGCCAGCATGCGCGCCATCACTTGCATGGCGCGAGCCTGCTGCCCGATGGCCAACCAGGCCATGGCCTGCAGCTTGCGCCGGCGCTGGCCGGGCGTGGTCTGTGGTGGACGGGTCACCGGCATGTCTGCACCCCGGCTTCCAGGCACAGGCTGATCTTCATCACGGTGGCGGACAGCCACACCATGCCCATCAGCAGAAAGGCCACCAGCGGCACGTGGCGGTCCAGCACCGGGCGCGGCGACAGGCGGCGCGCGATGCGCACCACCGGCCCGGTGATGATGGCCAGCACCCGGTAGAACGGGTTGCGGTCTCGTCCGGCGCCTGCCAGCAGCGCCAGCAGGCCCTGGCCCAACAGGCACATCAAGGCGATCTCGGCCAGCAGTTTTACAGCGGTGGTCAGCAGCAACATGGGCACTCCGATCGAATCTGATCAAAAACTGAACCGGACATGAACATCCTGGCCGCGAGGTTGGTTTTATTGACTTACTGTTTTCTGACAAAGCGGTGGCCGCTCAGGGCATCCCAGGGTTGTCCGGGGCCCCGATAAACACTGAGGAACCTTTCGCAGCCAAGTGCTGTTAGCGCACAACCGACAATCAGCAGATGGCTCTCCTCTCCCTCTCCAACGCCCACCTGGCTTACGGCCACGTGGCCCTGCTCGACGCCACTGGCTTTTCAATCGACCCTGGTGAACGCCTCGGCCTGATCGGCCGCAACGGCGCCGGCAAGTCGTCGATGCTCAAGGTCATCGCCGGCCAGGAAAATCTCGACGACGGCCTGCTGCAGATGACCCAGGGTCTGCGCATCTGCTACGTGCCGCAGGAGCCGACCTTCGAGCCCGGCCACACCGTGTTCGAGGCGGTGGCCGAGGGCGTGGCCGAGGCCAGAGCCGTGCGCCAGGCCTACGAGGAGCATGCCGAAGGCGTGGACCTGGACGCGCTGCAGACCCGCATCGAGGCGCTGGACGCCTGGAACTGGGAGCAGCGCGTGGACACCACGCTGGCCCAGCTGCACCTGGACGGCAGCCGCGACATCGGCCAACTCTCCGGCGGCATGAAAAAGCGTGTCGCGCTGGCGCAAGCCCTGGTGGCGGTGCCCGACGTGCTGCTGCTCGACGAGCCCACCAACCACCTCGACCTCGACTCGATCGAATGGCTGCAGCAACTGCTGTGCAACTTCAAGGGCAGCGTGATGCTGATCACCCACGACCGCGCTTTTCTGGACGGCGTGGCCACCCGCATCCTGGAGCTCGACCGCGGCCTGCTGCGCAGCTATCCCGGCAACTTCACCGCCTACGAGCGTTTGAAGGAGGAGCAGCTGGCGTCCGACGCGCTGGCCGGCGCGCGTGCCGACAAGCTGCTGGCGCAAGAAGAGGTGTGGATCCGCAAGGGCGTGGAGGCCCGCCGCACCCGCAGCGTGGCCCGCATCCAGCGCCTGGACGTGCTGCGCGCCCAGCGCCAGGCCCGGCGCGACTCACTCGGCCAGGTGCGGCTGGAGATTGATGCGGGCGCGCCCAGCGGCAAGATCGTCGCCGAGCTGACCGATGTGACGATGCGCTTCCCCAGCCCGTCGGGCGACAAACTGATCTGCCAGGATTTCACCGCCACCATCCTGCGTGGCGACAAGATCGGCCTGGTCGGCCCCAACGGCGCCGGCAAGACCACCCTGCTCAAGCTGATCCTGGGCCAGCTGCAGCCGACCAGCGGCAAGATCCGCCAGGGCACCAAGCTGGAGGTGGCCTATTTCGATCAGATGCGCGCCGGGCTGGACCTGGACGCCACGCTGGCCGACAGCATCAGCCCGGGCAGTGAATGGATCGAGTTCAACGGCCAGCGCAAGCATGTGATGAGCTATCTGAACGACTTTTTGTTCTCGCCCGAGCGTGCCAATTCGCCGGTGCGAACACTCTCAGGCGGCGAGCGCAACCGGGTGCTGCTGGCGCGCTTGTTTGCGCTGCCGGCCAACGTGCTGGTGCTCGACGAACCCACCAACGACCTGGACATCGACACCCTGGAGTTGCTGGAAGAGCTGCTGCAGAACTACCCCGGCACGGTGTTTTTGGTCAGCCACGACCGGCGCTTTCTGGACAACGTGGTCACGAGCTTGATCTGCTGGGAGGGGGATCTCGGGACGAGCGCCGGGCAGCTCCCAAGCCGGCCCGGCGCCCCCTCGGGGGGCTCGGCGGCTCTGGCCGCCGTGGGGGCCACATCCACGGGTAAGTGGCGCGAGTACGAGGGCGGCATCGACGACTGGCGGGTGCAGCGGGCGCGCATGTTGGCGGCGCAGGCGGCGGCGGCCAAGCCCGCCCCGGTGGCTGTGTCCGCCGCCGCAGCGGTTGCGGCGCCGGCCCCTGCTGCCAAGGCACGCAAGCTGAGCTACAAGGAAAAGCGCGAGTTCGAAGAGTTGCCGGCCCGCATCGCGGCACTGGAGGCCGAGCAAAAAATCCTCAGCGTCCAGCTGGCCAGCCCCGCGCTCTACACCGGCCCCGCCGACGAGGCGGCAGCCTTGCAAGCCCGCTTTGCCCAGATCGACGACGACTTGCTGGCCGCGCTGGAGCGCTGGGAGCTGTTGGGCGGGGCCTGATCAGTCGGCCGGGCGTTGAAACGCCGGCCCGGCCATTGGCAGGCGGCGCCCGGTGGCTCAGCTGCCGTAGCCGGTCCAACCCTCGATGGTCGCTGCCGGGTGGCTGCGGCTGACGATCAGCCCGGACTGCAGGTACAGCGCGTTGAGCAGGCGTGTGGCGCGTTCGAGGCCGACACCCGGCCAGCCGGCGATGTCGGCCAGGTTGCGGGTCTGGCGCCGCAACCGCGTGATGCAGGCGGCCATCGTACCGGGCACGTCCAGTCCGGTCAGACTGATCCCGGGCGCTACCCGGTAGGCGGCCTGGCCGGCCAGTTCGGGCAGCAGGGCGGCACGGGCGCCGCGCAGCGCAATCGTCCACAGCAGCGGCCCCAACGGGGCGTAACGCGCGGCGTCGGCGGTGCCCGCCCGCTGCGCGTCGGCGAGCGGGCGCATCAAAGCCGGCCGTACCTGGCGCACCTGCAGTGCGCTCAGGTCATGGGCCAGAAAGTCGGCCAGTGGCAGCGGGCAGTGCAGCATCCGGTCCAGCGGAAACACACTCAAGGTCAGGGCCGACGCACCCCAGGCCAGGTCGATGGCCAGTGGCTGGGTGTGGCGGATGCCGGCGGCCAGCACCTCCAGCAGTTCACGCTGGGGGCTGGCGGGATCAAAGCGTTGCAGGTCCTGCAGCAGCGACGGGCTGAGCGAGCTCAGCGCCGTGTGACCGGGCTCCGGCGCTGCGGTGTCGGTGGGGTCGGCGGGCGCCGACACGGCGGGCTGCCGATGGGCCGCGGGCCGCGGGCCGGGCGGCCAGCTGTCGGACACGTCCATGGGCTGGGTGGAGGGAAACATGGTCGGGGTCGGGTCGGCCGGCAGATCGTAAGCGCGGCCCATGTTTCAACCGTATCGCCAGGTTTCAGCGCGCTGGGCTCATCCGCGGGTAGCGGCCAACAGCGTGTTACGCGCCGATACAAACGATTGCCAAAACCGCACATCCAGCGCGCTGGCAAAGTTCACCCGCATCAGGGTGGTGGCGCGTGGGGTGGCATGGAACAGGCTGCCGGGCGCCACCAGCCAGCCGGCCGTGGCCAGCAGACCGGCCAGGCGCTCGGTGTCCACGCCGGTATCGACCCAGCCAAACAACCCTTGCGGCGGCGCGGCAAAACGGCAACCCGCCTCTTGGGCCAGCCGTACCACCCGCACCCGGGCGCTGTCCAGCCGCTGCACCACGCGGTCGGCATGGCGGCGCAGCAGGCCCTGGTCCAGGCACCAGGCGACCGCGCGCTCCTGCAGGCCCGGGGTGGTCAGCGTGCCCAGCAACTTGGTGTCGATCAGGCGCTCGGCCAGCGCGGGTGCCGCAGCGACGTAGCCGACCCGCCAGTTCGGCGCCAGGATCTTGGAGAACCCCGAGACATACACCGTGCGTGCCAACCCGTCCAGCGCCGCCAGCCGCGGTGCGTGCGGGGGCGCCAGCCAGGCGTAGGTGTCGTCCTCGACGATGGTCAGGTCAAACTGCTCGGCCAGTTTGAGGATCTGGTGCGCCGCGGCCAGCGACAGCGTATGGCCGGTCGGGTTGTGCAGCACCGACACGGTGACGTAGAGCTTGGGCCGGTGCTCGGCCAGCAGTTGCGCCATCACCGCCAGGTCCGGGCCGTCGGGGCCACGTGGTACCGGCAGCAAGCGCATGCCCTGGCGCGTGAGGCGGGCAAACTCCACCGCCCAGCCGGGCTCGTCGACCAGCACCGCGTCACCCGGTTGCAGCAGGGTGCGCGAGACCACGTCCAGCGCATGGGTGGCACCCAGCGTGGTGACGATCTGTCGCGCCGACGCGGCGATACCCAGGTCGCCGCCCAGGCGCCGCGCCAGCGCCTGGCGCAGCGACTCGTCGCCGGCCGGGTCGCCGTAGCGCAGCGCCTCGGACGATTGCGCCAGCGTGCGGCGCAGCGCGCGGTCCAGCAGCGCGCGGTCCAGCCAGCTCTCGGGCAGCGTGCCCATGCCGGGGGCGGCGGGCGCGGCACCCGGATGGAACATGCTGCGGATCAGCGCGGTGGCGTCCACCGGGGCGGCCACGGCGGCGGGTGCGGGGCTGCCGACGCCGGCGCGGGACGTGCCAGTGGTGCCGCTGCCGATGCGGCCGGCGCCTGATTCGCGCACAAAAAAGCCGCGCTGGCGCCGGGCCTCCACCAGGCCCTGGGCCTGCAGCCGGTCGTAGGCAGCCACTACCGTGCTGGTGCTGACGCCGTGCTGGCGGGCGCCCTCGCGCACCGACGGCAGGCGTGCACCGGGCGCCAGCGCGCCGCGCTGGATGCGATCGGCCACGCGCAGCGCCAGCTGCTCACCCAGCGTGGTGCTGCTGCGGGGTGGTCGGGCGGCGGGCGGCACGGGCAGTGACGAGGCCGGCACCCCGCTGGGCGCCGGCATGGGGAGGACGAGGGTGTCGGGCATAGGCATCTGAAGGGGTCGCATCACTGTACCGTTGCAACCAGCAGTACAGAAGATGAAACTGTACTGAAAAGTGTACCGCTACTGTGTTGATATGGCCTCTAGACTGTGGCCATGTCCAGCCCTGCCTCCAGCCGATCCTTGCCCACCGTTGCGCCGGCCCGGCCGCCACCGCGCCTGAGTGCCGCAACCCAGGGCTGGCTGCTCGGCGGCCTGGGGGTGTTGATCTTTGCGTTGACGATCCCGATGACGCGGCTCGCTTCGGGCAGCCTGGCAGCGCCTCAGTTGCCGGCCGAGTTTGTGGCCATCGGCCGCGCCGCGCTGGCCGGCTTGCTGGCCGTGCTGTGGCTGGCCGCCACCCGGGCACCCTGGCCGTGCCCGGCGCAGTGGCGGCAGTTGGCGTTGACCGCACTGGGTGTGGTGTTCGGCTTTCCGCTGTTTCTGGGCTGGGCGGTGCAGCGGGTGGACGCGGCACACGCCGCCGTGGTATCGGGCCTGCTGCCGATTGCCACGGCCTTGATGGCTGCGTTGCTGATGCGCCAGCGCCCGAGCCGGGGCTTCTGGGCCTGTGCGCTGCTGGGTACGCTGCTGGTGCTGGGTTTTGCGTTCTGGAAGGGCGACGCCCGCCTGCAGGCCGCCGACGCGCTGTTGGTCGTCGCGGTGCTGTGGGGCGGCTTCGGCTATGTGCTGGGCGCCCGGCTGTCCGCGCCGCAGGGCGACGGCCGGCCACCGATGGCGCCGCAGCAAGTCATCAGCTGGGTGCTGGTGGTCAGCCTGCCGGCGACACTGCCGCTGGCTTGGGCCATCTGGGCCCACCACGCGCACTCGGCGCCGGTGCGGCTGGCGGCCTGGGGCGGATTCCTCTATGTTTCGGTGTTTTCGGTGTGGTTGGGCTTCTTCGCCTGGTACCGCGGGCTGCAACTGGGTGGCATGCTGCGGGTCAGCCAGGTGCAGCTGCTGCAGCCGTTTTTGTCGATGTGGCTGGCCGTGCCGCTGCTGGGCGAGCCGCTGGACGCGGCCACCATCGGCTTCTCGTTGGCAGTGATGGCCACCGTGTTTTTGTCCCGGCGCATGGCGGTCGCCACCGCGCCCACCCCTTGCACCCCGAAGGAGACCCCATGAGTACCTGGACCCAGGCCCGGCGCAGCGCGCGGCTGAACCCGTCGATCATCCGCGAGATCCTGAAACTGACCGAGCAGCCGGGTGTGCTGTCGATGGCCGGCGGCCTGCCGTCGGCCGACACCTTCCCGGTCGAGGCCATCCGCGACGCCTGCAACCGGGTGCTGACCGATGCACCGCGCGAGGCGCTGCAGTACGCCGCCAGCGAGGGCTTCGGCCCGCTGCGCGACTGGGTGGTGCAGCAGCTCACGGCCCAGGGCCAGCAGTTGCAGGCCAGCCAGGTGCTGATCACCACCGGCTCGCAGCAGGGGCTGGACCTGGTGGGCAAGGTGATGGTGGACGCCGGTGCGCCGATCGCCGTCGAAACACCCACCTACCTGGGCGCGCTGCAGGCCTTCAACCCCTACGAGCCGATCTACACCAGCCTGGCCGGTGACGCCGACGGCCCCTTGCCCGAGGCGCTGCGTGCGCTGCCGCACGACGCACCGGGCACGCGGTTCGCCTACCTGATCCCCAACTTCCAGAACCCGACCGGCCGGGTCATCCCGGCGGCACGCCGTACTGCGCTGGTGGCCGCCGCCCAGGCGGCCCGGGTGCCCCTGGTCGAGGACAACCCCTACGGCGATCTTTGGTTCGACCAGGCGCCACCCGCGCCACTGGCTGCGCTGTGGCCCGAGGGCGTGCTCTACCTGGGCAGCTTCAGCAAGGTGCTGACACCCGGCTTCCGCCTGGGCTACCTGGTGGCGCCGCCCGAGCTCTACCCCAAGCTGCTGCAGGCCAAGCAGGCCGCCGACCTGCACACGCCGGGCTTCAACCAGCGTGTCGTCTACGAGGTGATCAAAAACGGCTTTCTGGACCAGCACGTGCCCACCATCCGTGCCCGCTACCAGCGCCAGTGCGACGCGATGGCCGAGGCTTTGCTGCGCCACCTGCCCGAGGGCTGTGAATGGCAGCGGCCGCAAGGCGGCATGTTTTTCTGGATCCGGCTGCCGGCCGGCTGCGACGCGCTGGCGCTGCTGCCCAAGGCGGTGGCGGCCGGCATCGCCTACGTGCCCGGCTCGGCGTTTTACGCCCACACCGCCAGCCACCCGGCCGACCACCGCACGCTGCGCCTGAGTTTTGTCACGCTGGCGCCCGACGACATCACCGAGGGTGTCGCCATCCTGGGCCGGGTGCTGCGTGAGCACCTGGACGGCCAGCGTGAACCGGCGCCGTGAAACGCTGCTTGCAGCGCAACAGCCATTGCGCCGGCGTCCCGGTCCGCGCAAAGCGCGGGCGCGCACCTGCCCTGAAAGCCTGTGATGCCTGAAACCCTGGCCGGCCTGCGCGCCGCCGCCCGCTGCGTGCATGCGGTGATGCCAGCCACGCCGCAATACCGCTGGCCTTTGCTGGAGGCCAGCTTTGCCGCCGCACCCGGCGACGGCACCGCGCTTTGGCTCAAGCACGAAAACCACAGCCCCGTCGGCGCCTTCAAGCTCCGCGGCGGGCTGGTCTATCTCGACCGGCTGCTGGCGGGTGGCACCCGGCCGGCCGGGCTGGTCAGCGCCACCCGCGGCAACCACGGCCAGTCGATCGCCTTTGCCGCCGGGCGGCACGGCCTGCCGGTCTTGATCGTCGTGCCGCACGGCAACAGCCGCGAGAAAAACGCCGCGATGCGTGCGCTGGGTGCCGAGCTTGTCGAGCACGGTGATGACTTTCAAGAAGCCCGCGAGCATGCACAAGCCCTGGCCACGCGCCGCGGCTGGGCCATGGTGCCGGCCTTCCATCCCGATCTGGTGGCCGGTGTGGCCAGCTACGCGCTGGAGCTGTTCGACGCGGTGCCCGATTTGGCCACCGTCTATGTGCCGATCGGCATGGGCTCGGGCGCGGCAGGCTTGATCGCCGCCCGCGACGCGCTGGGCCTGGCGACGCAGATCGTCGGCGTGGTGTCGGACGGTGCACCGGCCTACGCGCTGTCGATCAAGCGTGGTGAGCCGGTGTCGCACGCCGTGAGCACCGTGCTGCCCGACGGCATGGCCTGCCGCACCCCGGACGCCGCCGCGCTGACTATTTTGCAGCGTGGGCTGGCGCGGGTGGTCAGCGTCAGCGACGCCGAGGTGGCGGCGGCGATGCGGCGCTTGTTCGAAGCCACCCATCAGGTGGCCGAAGGCGCCGGCGCTGCCGCGCTGGCCGCCGCCTGGCAGGAGCGTGGCCGACTTGCCGGTGGCCGCAGCGCGCTGATCCTGAGCGGTGGCAACGTCGACCGCGAGGTGTTTGCCGGCGTGCTGGCGGGCACTTTGTTCACCGCCGCCTGAGCATGCCCCCGGCTGCAGCTGTCCCGGTGCTGCTTGATGCTTGAACCCACCTGGCCCTGACCATGACCGCCCAACGCCGCTTCTCGCAACTCGATGTGTTCACCGCCGTGCCTCTGCGCGGCAACCCGCTGGCCGTGGTGCACGACGCCCAGGGCCTGAGCGACGCGCAGATGGCCGACTTTGCGCGCTGGACGAACCTGTCCGAGACCACCTTCTTGCTGCCGCCCGACGACCCGGCGGCCGACTACCGGGTGCGCATCTTCACGCCCGGGGCCGAGTTGCCGTTTGCCGGCCATCCCACGCTGGGCAGTTGCCATGCCTGGCTGGCCGCAGGCGGCTTGCCGCGGGATCCTGCGGTGGTGGTGCAGCAGTGCGGCGTGGGCCGGGTGCGCGTGCGGCGCGAGGGCGCGGGCCTGGCCGCCCAGCCGTCGGCACGGCTGGCCTTTGCGGCGCCGGCGCTGCGCCGCACCGGCACGGTGGACCCGGCGTTGCGGGCACAGGCTGTGGCGTCGCTGGGCTTGGCGGATGACGCCGTGCTGCAACTCGAATGGATCGACAACGGCCCCGGCTGGATGGCCGCGCTGCTGCCCGACGCCCGTGCGGTGCTGGCGCTGCAGCCCGACTTTGCGCGCATGGCCGGCCTCAAGCTGGGCGTGGTGGGCCCGTACCCGGCGGGCGGCGAATGCCAGTTCGAGGTGCGCGCCTTTGTGCCCGGCCTGGGTGTGCCCGAAGACCCGGTGACCGGCAGCCTCAACGCCGGCTTGGCGCAATGGCTGATCGGCGCCGGCCTGGCGCCCGCACACTATGTCGCGGCACAGGGCGGGGCGTTGGGCCGTGCCGGTCGGGTGTTTGTGGACCAGGACGGCATTGATATCTGGATCGGTGGCGCGGTGTGCCCGGTCATCAGCGGCTGGGTGACCCTGTGAGCGCCAGCAGGGCCGACAGTGTGCCGGCCGCTGGCTGCGAGATCGATCACCTGGTGGTTGCTGCGCACAGCCTGGTGCAGGGTGCCGCCTGGTGCGAGGCCACGCTGGGCGTGCTGCCCGGTCCGGGCGGCCGGCATGTCTTCATGGGCACGCACAACCGCTTGTTGGCGATCGGCAGCGTGGCCTATGCGCGGGCCTGTCTGGAGATCATCGCGATCGACCCCGACGGGCCGGCTCCGGCCCGGCCGCGCTGGTTCGGGCTGGATGATCCGGCGTTGCAGCAGTCGCTGCAACACACGCCACGCCTGCTGCATGCGGTGGTCCGCACGCTGGACATCACGCGGTTGCGGGGTGGCCTGCTGGCGCTGGGCCTGGACCCCGGCGAGGCGCTGGCCGCCATCCGGCCGAGGCCATGGCGGCGTCGGCCGCGGCCTTGGTCTCGGTTGAGCTGGGCGGCTTGCCGCGCCCTGTCGGGGATCTGCTGCAACTGCGTGGCACGACGGTGGTGGCGACCGGTCCGGCGCTGCGGGTCACACTCGACACCCCCCGTGGGCCGGTCACGCTGTCCACGGACGCCGCCGCCCAGCCGGGGCACTGAATACCGCAATAGGCTAGGCATGATCAAACGATGACCGAAGAACTGTTCCGCGAAGATGCCGCGTTGCTGCACTGCCAGGCCACCCTGACCACCGTCGGCGAGACCGGCATCGAGCTGGACCGCAGCGTGTTTTATCCCCAGGGCGGGGGCCAGGCCGGTGACAGCGGGCTGCTGCGGCGCGCCGATGGCACCACGTTGCGCATCGCTGACACGCGCAAGGGGCCGGTGCCTGGCCAGATCCTGCACCTGCCCGAGCCGGGTGCCGACCTGACGGGCTGGTGTGCCGGCCAGACCGTGACCGCCACGCTGGACGCTGACCGCCGGCAGGCGCACCGTCGCTTCCATACCGCCACCCACTTGTTGTGCGCGCTGGTGCCGCACCCGGTGGACGGCTGCTCGATCACCGCCGGCTATGCCCGGCTCGACTTCCACATGACCGAGCCGCTGGACAAGGACACGCTGACTGCCGGCATCGCCCGTCTGGTGGCCGCGGCCCACCCGGTGCGCCAGCGCTGGATCACCGAGGACGAGCTTGACGCCAACCCCGGCCTGGTACGCAGCATGAGCGTGCAGCCACCGCGCGGTCAGGGCCGGGTGCGGCTGATCGACATCGACGGCGTAGACCTGCAGCCCTGCGGCGGCACCCACGTGGCCAACACCGCCGAGATCGGCCCCGTCATCGTCACCAAGATTGAAAAGAAGAGCGCAAAGACCCGCAGGGTCGTGCTCGGCTTTGCCGAGCCGGCCGCAGGCCGGGGCTGACGAAAAAAAGCCCGCAGCGGCGGGCTTCTCGACGCCAGTCCAGCGACTGACTTACGGGTTGCGGAAGTTGTCGTGGCAGTTCTTGCAAGCCCCGGCGGCAGCGCCGAAGGCGGTCTTCAACTGGTCCGGATTGCCGGTCTTGGCGACCAGCGACAGTTTGGCCACCTCGTCCTGCATTTTCTTGGCGTCCTCGTCGAACTTGGCGCGCTCGCTCCAGACCTTGGCATTCGGCGCGCCCTTCTCTGTGCCCGAGGTGCCTTCGACAAAACCGGCGTACGGCAGCTTGGACATGTAGGCCACGACCTCGGCATTGGATGCCGCTGCGGCAGCATCAAAAGGCGCCTTGCCACCGACCATCGCGCCGATACGGCCGAAGTGGGCCGACATCACCTGGAAGGCGGCCTTGCGGTACTTGACCGCATCTTCCGGCTTCTGAAACTGGGCCGCGGCGGGCAGGGCAGCCAGCGCGGCGAGCACGGCGATAGAGGCTACGAGCAAACGTTTCATGCAGGATCTCCCACAAAGGTGAAGGGTCAACACCCGGCAAGATCGGCGGGCGCACGGCAGTTTACGGGCGACCGCCGCTTTTTATTCCCCGGGTTTTCTTCCAGCACGGTGGCGTGGCCGGCGCGCTGTGCGACCGGCGCGGCATCGGCTATCGTTGCTGCCACGCCGCCAGCACCATGCCGCCCATGTCATCCACCCCGTCCGCCCCAAGCGCCAGTCCCTCTGGTGCGGCCACGCTGCACACGGTGCGCATCTGGGACTTGCCCACCCGGCTGTTCCACTGGATGCTGGCTGCAGCGGTCACGGCGTTGGCCATCACCGGCCAGGTGGGTGGCAACGCGCTGTTCTGGCACATGCGGCTGGGCTTGCTGGTGATGACGTTGCTGGTGTTCCGGTTGCTCTGGGGGCTGGTGGGTGGGCGCTGGTCGCGTTTTGCCAGCTTTGTGCGCTGGCCCGGCACGGTGTGGCGCTACCTGCGCGGGCCGCACCGCAGCGACGACCACTTCGAGGTCGGCCACAACCCGCTGGGCGCGTTTTCGGTGCTGGCGATGATCGCGCTGCTGGCCGCGCAGGTGGCCACCGGGCTGGTTGCCGATGACGAGATCGCCACCACCGGCCCGCTGAACCGGTTCGTGGCCAATGCCACCGGGCTGGCCGCTACCGGCTGGCACAAGGGCTGGGGCAAATGGGGCCTGGCGGCGCTGGTGGTGTTGCACCTGGTGGCGATTGGCGTGTACCGATGGCGAGGCGTCAATCTGGTCAAGCCGATGATCAGCGGCGACAAACTCTTGCCCGGCGCGGTGCCGCCGTCGACCGACAGCGCCGCGACCCGCATCCTGGCCGTGCTGCTGCTGGCCTCGTGCGGCGCCGGTGCGGTGTGGATCGCGCGCCTGGGCGGCTAGCGGGGCGTTTTTGCCCATGTGCTTGCCGATGTTTTTGCCGGTTCTTGCCTGCTAGACTGGTTCGAGACTGCCGCCCTGCTGATGCCACTCCCCGCGATCCGCCTGCAAACCCCCGACACACCGGGCTTGTTCGACGCCACGCGCCAGATCTTTGCCGAGTACGCTCAGGCGCTGGGTATCGACCTGTGCTTCCAGAATTTCGAGCAAGAGCTGGCCACGCTGCCGGGCGACTATGCGGCGCCGCAGGGCGCCTTGCTGCTGGTGTTTGTCGATGGCGCTTTGGCGGGCTGCGGCGCGTTTCGTCCGCTGACCGACGTGGATTACGCCAACGCCTGCGAGATGAAACGGCTGTACGTGCGCCCGGCTTTCCGCCGCTACGGCCTGGGCCGTACGATGGCCCAGGCGCTGCTGGACCTGGCCCTGCAGGCCGGTTATTCGGCGATGTTGCTCGACACGTTGGACGATATGGAGGCCGCGCGAGGCCTCTACGAAACCCTGGGTTTTGCCGAGGTGCCGCCGTACTACTTCAACCCGATCGCCGGCGCGCACTACCTCAAGGCGGACTTGTCTTGAGCGCGCCGTGACCGACCCGACCCAGCCGTCAACTGTGCCGGACCAGCCCGGTACAGGCGCTATCACCGCGCTGCCGGTGCCGCCGTCGCTGCTGGGGGAGTCGCCGCTGTGGCATCCCGTCGAACAGGTGCTGTACTGGTGCGACATCCCGGGCCGTACGCTCAACCGGTGGGATCCGGTCTCGGCCCGCCACCAGACCTGGGGCTTTGCGACCGAGCCCAGTTGCTGCGTACCGCTGCTGGGGGGTGGCCTGCTTTTGGCCATGCGTGACGGCCTCTGGCGCTTCGACGTTGCCAGCGGCGAACGCCAGCGCGTGGCCGAGCCGCCCTACGACCCCGCCACCCAGCGCTTCAACGACGGCAAGGCCGACGCCTGCGGCCGGTTCTGGATCGGCACGATCGACGACCGCCGCCTGCCCGCGGCCGCGCTGTACCGGTTGGCCGACGGCCGGGTGCAGCGCATGGCCGACGGCATCACCGTCAGCAATGGCCTGGCGTTCAGTCCGGACGGCTGCACGATGTACTGGGCCGACACCAAAGCGCATGTGGTTCATGCTTTCGAGGTCGATGTCAGCACCGGCAACCTGTCGCGGCGCCGGGTGTTCCGGCAGTTCGGCGCTCGCCTGGACGGGCAGCCCCTGCAAACTTACGGGGGCCGGCCCGATGGCGCAGCGGTGGACGCCGAAGGTGCCTACTGGGTGGCGATGTTCGAGGGCCAGCGCCTGCTGCGCCTGGCGCCCGACGGCACCCTTTTGGCCGAGTTGCGGCTGCCGGTGCGCTGCCCCACGATGCCGTGTTTTGGCGGCGCAGACCTGAAGACGCTCTACATCACCACGGCACGTGAAAACCGCCCAGCCGACGAACTGGCGGCGCAGCCGCTGGCGGGCTGTGTGCTGCAACTCCGGGTGACGGTGCCCGGACTGCCCGCCCAGCTGGCACGTTTGTAGGTCAGGGCCCCTGCACCCGGCAGGCCTTGCAAGCGGCAGACGGACCGGGGCGTACTGTCGGCATAAAGCCAACGCCCCTGCAGGACTGCGTCGAAATCAGCGGGTTTCCACGTATACTTCTGCGGTTTGCCGCCACCGATAGCTTTTTCTGCCATGCCACAGCTGATGCCCGTGCGATCCGCGGCCCAACCCGAACAACACACCGGTCGCACCAGCCGGCACGAGGCCTGGGATGAAGCGGCAGATGGGGCGGTTGAAGCCACTTTCAAGCCGCTGAGTCGTCAAGAAGCGGCTGTCTTGAGGGCCCAGGAGCCGCCGGTGTCACCTTGGCGGGTCGTCGCCGTGCAAGCGGTGGTGGGCGTGCTCGCTGCGCTGATCGGGGTGGCGATCACCGGCAAGTCAGCGGTGGCGTGGTCGGTGCTTTACGGCGCAGCCACCGTGGTGTTGCCTGCGGCCCTGATGGCGCGTGGCATGACCAGCAAGCTCAGCAGCATGGCCCCTGGCGGATCCGCTGTCAGTTTCATGTTGTGGGAGTTTGTCAAAATTGGCGTATCGCTGGCGATGTTGGTGGTCGCTGGCCGGATCGTGCAGCCCCTGGTGTGGCCAGCCTTGCTGGTCGGACTGGTGGTGTGCATGAAGGTTTATTGGGTGGCGCTGTTGTGGCGCAATCGCAAGACAAGTTCAATGAACGAGACAAAAAATCATGGCAGTTGAAGGTCAAGCCGCGGTGCAAGCCGCAGGTCATGCCGCTGAAGGTGCGGCCCACGCCGGCCCCACCGCCGGTGAGTACATCGTTCACCACCTGACGCACTGGCGCAACAAAGAGCTGGTCGGCCCGTTCGATTTGTCGGTGGTCAACTACGACTCGATGCTGTTTTCGATCCTGGTCGGTGTGTTCGGCTGCTTCCTGCTCTGGAAGGCCGCCAGCAAGGCCACCTCCGGCGTGCCGGGGCGTTTCCAGGCTGCGGTAGAAATTTTGGTCGAGATGGTCGAGAACCAGGCCAAGGGCATCGTGCACAACGCCAAGAGCCGCAAGCTGGTGTCGCCGCTGGCGCTCACCGTGTTTGTCTGGATCTTTCTGATGAACGCGATGGACCTGCTGCCGGTCGATCTGCTGCCCGTCATCTGGGAAAAAATCGTCGGCGCCACCGGCGGCGACCCGCACCACGCCTACCTGCGGGTGGTGCCCACCGCCGACCTGTCGGTCACCATGGGCCTGTCGCTGGGCGTGCTGATCACCTGCCTGGTCTACAACGTCAAGATCAAGGGTTGGGGCGGCTGGGTGCACGAGCTGTTTGCTGCGCCGTTTGGTGACCACTGGGCGCTGTACCCGTTCAACTTCGCGATGCAGGTCATCGAGTTTGTCGCCAAGACGGTATCGCACGGCATGCGACTGTTTGGCAACATGTACGCGGGTGAGTTGATCTTTTTGCTGATCGCGCTGATGGGCGGTGCCTGGTCGCTGTCGGCCACCGGTATCGGCCTGGCGATCGGTCAAATCATCGCGGGCTCGGTGTGGGCGATCTTTCACTTGATCATCATCACGCTGCAGGCCTTTGTCTTCATGATGCTGACGCTGGTGTACATCGGCCAGGCGCATGACCAGCACTGACGGCGGTCGTTGCTGAACCACGGATTCGACAGTTTCCGTTCTTGTTTTCTCTCTCTCCCTAAAAACCTAACCTTTTTCCCCTAGGAGTCATCATGGAAGTCATCAGCTTTGTCGCCCTCGCCGCCGGTTTGATCATTGGTCTGGGCGCGCTCGGCGCTTGTATCGGCATCGGCATCATGGGCAGCAAATACCTCGAAGCCGCTGCGCGCCAACCTGAACTGATGGGCGAGTTGCAGACCAAGATGTTCCTGCTGGCCGGCCTGATCGACGCGGCCTTCATCATCGGCACCGGTATCGCGCTGTGGTTCGCCACTGCCAACCCGTTCCTGGGCCAGATCGCCGCTGCCGTCGCCGCAGCGGGTGGTGCCAAGTAAGCCTGTTGGCCTGCTTGGATTCCGGGCTTCCCAAGGCGCGCTGTGGCGTTGCCTGGGTCGCCCCTCCCATCACCGTGATTGAGGCAAAAAAGTGAGCATCACCGGTACCCTCATCGTCCAGATGATCGTCTTCCTGATCCTGGTCTGGTTCACGATGAAATTTGTATGGCCGCCGATCACTGCCGCGCTCGATGAGCGCGCCAGCAAGATCGCCGCCGGCCTGTCGGCCGCCGACAAGGCCAAGTCCGACCTGGCTGTGGCCAACCAGCGTGTTGAGCAGCAGTTGTCCGCTGCCCGCAACGACGCGGCCAAGCGCCTGGCCGACGCTGAGCGCCTGGCCCAGCAATTGGTGGAAGAGGCCAAGTCCAAGGCCACCGAAGAAGGCGCCAAGATCATCGCCGCCGCCAAGGTCGAAGCTGCGCAAGAGTCGTCCAAGGCCCGTGACACCTTGCGTGAGCAGGTGGCTGGCTTGGCCGTCAAGGGCGCTGAGGCGATCCTGCGGCGCGAAGTCAACGCCGACGTTCACGCCGAGCTGTTGGGTCGCTTGAAAGCTGAGCTCTGACGATGGCTGAACTCGCCACCATCGCGCGGCCGTACGCCGAGGCCTTGTTCAAGGCCGCTGCCGGCAACGGCGCAGCGCTTGTTGATCAGCTGAGCAAGCTTGGTGAGGTTGCCGGCAACGAGCAGCTGCGCCAGTTTGCCGACAGCCCCAAAGCCTTGTCGTCGCAAGTCTTCGACGTGCTGACAGGTGCGGCCAACACGGCGCTCGACCCCAAGATCACCAACCTGCTGGGTGCGGTGATCGACAACGGTCGGCTGTCGGCATTGCCGGAGATCGCGGCTCAGTTCAAGGCCCTGGTCAATGCGCAGTCGGGCACGTCCGACGCCACCGTCTACAGCGCGTTTGCAATCGACGCTGCGGCACTGGCCGAGGTGGTGACGGCGCTCGAGAAGCGCTTTGGCCGCAAGCTCAATGCCCGGGTCGAGATCGACGCCGATCTGATCGGTGGCATCCGCGTGGTGGTGGGTGACGAGGTGCTCGACACCTCGGTCAAAGCCCGCCTCGAACAAATGAAGGTCGCCCTGACGGCTTGACCGCCCGGGCCGCCGGCCCGTCGCGACTCGCCCTCAGTTGGCCCAAGGAGAAAGCAATGCAACTCAATCCCGCAGAGATTTCCGAACTCATCAAGAGCCGCATCGAGGGTCTTGGCGCGTCGGCCGATATCAAGAACCAGGGCACTGTCGTGTCCGTCACCGACGGTATCGTGCGCGTGCACGGCCTGTCTGATGTGATGGCCGGCGAGATGCTGGAGTTTCCGCCCACCCCCGGCGGCCAGCCCACTTACGGCCTGGCGCTGAACCTCGAGCGCGACTCGGTCGGCTCGGTGATTTTGGGTGAGTACGAGCACATCTCCGAAGGCGATGTGGTCAAGTGCACCGGCCGCATTCTTGAAGTGCCGGTCGGCCCCGAGCTGATCGGCCGCGTCGTCAACGCGCTGGGCGCGCCTATCGACGGCAAGGGCCCGATCAACGCCAAGATGACCGACGTGATCGAGAAGGTCGCCCCGGGCGTGATCGCCCGCCAGTCGGTGAGCCAGCCGGTGCAGACTGGCCTGAAGTCGATCGACTCGATGGTGCCGGTCGGCCGTGGCCAGCGCGAGCTGATCATCGGCGACCGCCAGACCGGCAAGACTGCGGTGGCGATCGACGCGATCATCAACCAGAAGGGTCAGAACATGACCTGCGTCTACGTCGCGATCGGGCAAAAAGCCTCGTCGGTCAAGAACGTGGTGCGTGCACTCGAAGCCAACGGCGCGAT